>Ga0233396_1000041_pt1 | contig 60600 bp, 75 predicted proteins | sample 32DmetaG_FD_183169 | JGI IMG/M metagenome (GOLD analysis project Ga0233396, IMG submission 183169) | Seawater microbial communities from Monterey Bay, California, United States - 32D | ecosystem: Environmental > Aquatic > Marine > Coastal | place: USA: California | collected 2016-10-19 | reverse complement strand
CTTACGTAAACGTGTGAATTAATTCTGGCATATTCTAGTGTTTTATGATTTTGGACTTATTGCGCATAACTTGAGCAATTTCCTCTATTTTAATATTTGATAATCTTATTTTTGTATTACGTCTCGCAGCAGCTAATTCTCTTTTAAATCTATTAACTAAGTATTCCGGAGTATTGATTCTCGTTGCTAAAATCGCGTGAGCTATGTATTTATACATTGCTTCCTCTGCAAATTTATGTACTGTAAGATCCTCGTCGTCCCCGCTTAAGCCGTCAGATATATATTTTAATGTGACTATTCTACCTACAAAGCTAGAGTCAAAGTTTATTATGTTGGCTATGGGATCTATATAAAATACACCATTAGCTTGAGCTCTTTCTGGCGTTAGCCCATATCTTCTTCCAAAGTGATTATTAGCAATTATGTCAGAGCTATTTATATTGTCTGAATTTTGTTGACCACTAGGTGCGGATTGGAAAGCTGTCTTTGTTTGCGATTGATCCGCTAATAATAGTTCCCTGTTTTGCTCATCGTACAAGTATTGGTAGTCTGATCCTTGCAATATAGGTAATGGATTTGAAGTTTTTATAGCAGGGTAGACTACTCTTTCAATCCCTCTTTCGTCTGTCCATGTTACCTTAACATAATTTACATAATCTTTAGGCAGTATAAAATTCAGGCTTGGCCCTATCTCTATTTCTTGTGACTTTACAGATGGTAAAATATCATAGCTAAACTCTTGTAAACAACGCTGAGCATGAAAAGCTACGTCCGTTCGTTTTATTTTGCTTATTATCTTACCTTCACCTACATAAGATATTATAAAGTTATTCACGATATCTTTAATGCTTGTAAATTGGTACGCTCCATAATCTTCATCCCAGCTATTCCATTGACCGTCTGGACCTAAGTAGTATTGTTCGTCTGTTTGGTTTATTACGCTCATAGATTATGCTTTTTCTTGTTGTATTTGTTCTTGTTCTTCTGAATTAAATACTTGATATATACTCAAATCTTTAACTAGCAGTCCAGCTAATTCTAATATCTTTATAACCAATTCAGATTCTTCTGATGGATCTAATTCAAAATTAACAGAGTAAGTAGAGTCATATAATGCTTCTCCATAAACTGTTTGGTATTTCCATTCTACTTTTTTTGGCCTTTTTATATACGTTGCGCTAACATCCGTAACTATATCAGAATTACCGTAAACCTCTAGTCCTTCTGTATCAGAAGTATATACTGGTCTTGAATCCTTAGGTTTGGTTAAAGGAGAAGAGTTTATATATAAAAATTCATTATGATTTATCCTTTCAGCTTCAACATAATGTATATTTTCTTGTCTGTAGACAGTTGGATTTGCTACTGGGTAATTTGCGGGTTGAGTAGGAGAAGGATATAAGTCTTTAGTTGTTACATGCTTATATATAATTGTACCAAGTCGGTACATGTCTGTTGGTAAAACAAACCGTGTATCTGTAAGATTACGTATCAAGGCTTGCTTAGTTTCAAATGCTGATATTTTTTTATTTAATACATCAAGCATGTCAGAGTATTCAGTGTCGTTGCCTGGTACCCTCCCGAACTGGTTGATGTCATAAAAGTATTGTTCAAACAAATCCATTTGAGCTTGATTTGCAAACAAATTAAATTCCTGAGGCGTAACATACCCTCGTTGTTCTTTATTGAGTATTCCTAATACTCTTTGGTAAACAGTATCTATACTTACGCTCATATTCTTTTATTATTATTTATAGTGATTAGGCCACTTTTAAAGCGACCTAACCGCTATAAAAGTAACTTAATAAAGTTTCTTCATTATTGCTTTATAAACCTCCATACCTTCATCTGTCTTGAAGTATGCAGCTAAAGCGGAATAAGGGTGCTCATCAAAAGGAATCGTTAATAATTTTCTATTTGTGTCACCGTAAGAAAATGTTCGCTGATCTTGAGATAAGCTTATGATTCCAGCTTCTACAGCTTTCACGCCTACATTTCTTAATTGAACATTATCATCATTTACTAGCTGAATGAAAGTTTGAGGTTGTCTTTTTGCAAAGATCATTAAATCTCTTTTTATCTCACTAGAAGATAACTGACTAACCTTGCTTCCAAATTCAACCCTAAGAATTGCTTCAGCCTCATCTACAGTTAATTTCTTAGCTGCGTTTAAAGCCGCTAATTCAAGCTCAATCCAATCTAATTCATTTTCTGATATTCCAACAGGATCAAATTCATAATATATTTGATCTTTATATGGGTGGTATAATGATAATAATTTTTGAAGTGCAACTCTTTCTTTAGGTACTACTAATTGGCCATTACGTAATATAATTCTGCCTAATGTTGAAGTTCCTTTTTGTTCGTCTACAAAAGCAGACGGTTGATTTGTTGCATATCTAATTTCTCTATTGTAACCTAATTCTTTGTCAAAATACAATAAAGGTTTTCTTGCAGAATGCTTTGAAGGTAAACTATAAACTAATGGTGATTTACCTGTTTTTAAAACATAAGTTCTGTCTTTAAATTCAAACACTGGCTTTACCGGTGCTTTTACTTTTGGTGTTGCTTTTTCCGCAACGATTTGAGGCGCAACCTCAACAGTTTCTTCTGCTACTTTAGCCTTTTTAGCCATAATATAATAAAATTAAATAATTGATAAAAGTAATAATTACCCCCGTTGATGTAACGAGGGTAAGAATTACATTAATTAAGCTCTATGCTTTTTTCAATAACACAAAGTTGTTAGCAGCTTGTACACATAAACATCTTTCTGATAAGAAATGAACGTTCATTGCGTCTTCGTCACTTGTATAGTTTCCACCAACAGATCCAGTGATCCAAGATTTCATTTTTCTATCATCTGCTTCAGAAGCTCTGTAACGGATGTGTAAGAATGGTCTTGAAATGTTCTGCCCTAATGCTTGGTCATATACAGTTGAAGTTCCAGCTGGTACAATAACACCTTCAACATCTCCAACTAATCCACGTGTAGTAGCGTCGTTTAAGTATTTCCAGTCTGTTTTGTAAAAGTCGTAAGAACCTCTTCGGAATCCAGAGAATCCTAAGTTAAGTGCCATGTCTTCAGAATTTTCAAATACTCCAAAAGAAGTACCTCCAGTTCCATAAGAATTTTGAGCAGCTAACATATTGTCGATACCTAAAGATGTAGAACGATCTAAGAATAACATATTCTCTTCAATTGCTCCTTGCTTATCAAGCTCTCCTAAGATAGCGTCGAAATCTTCTAGTCCAGTTCCAGCAGCTCCGAAATCAGCATCAGTATAAACTAACCCTCTGTTTTCAAGTGCAGCGAATAGTCCATCAGATCCAGTAATTTGAGTACCTCCACCTAAATTAGCAGCCGGCGTAATTGCGTTGGCAGCTTTTTCAGCTTCAATCATACTCATTTCTAATTGATCCTCAAAACGAATTCTTGCTTCGTGCTCAGACTTTAAGTACCATAAGTACCCAGAAGTTCCAGCTTCAGTAGTTACTTCAACCCATCCAATTTGTGCAGTATCAGAACCGCTTACAGCATACTTGTCTCTAAGAATGATTGGTTTGTTGTTGAATTGCTCGAAAGCAGCATCTACAGATGTACCTGCGTTGCTTGTACCTTTAGCGTATTCAGAACCGTATACAAATACTTTACCAGCAGCATGAGCAGTAATAGCTCCAGCATATCCAGCTACAGTAAGTGTTACATCTCCAGCTGCGTCAGGTGCACCAACAGATTGTACATAAGCTTTCTCAACAACTAATCCGTTGGCTGAAGCAACTACAATAGTAGCACCAGGTCCAATAAGGTTAGTTGAGTTATTAGCAGCGTCTCCAGGAATAACTACAGTTGTTGCTGTAGATACAATTGGGTCGTATGCAATGTGTAAACGCCCTTGCTCAGACCATACTACTTGGTCAGATGCCATAGGCATTTCAGCTCCTACCATACGTAAGAATCCAGAGATAGTACGGTTACCGTATCTTTCTACTTCTTTCTCATATACTTCTGGTAAGAATTGTTGTGTAAAATCTAAATCTGCAAGAGTTAGATAGTTGTCGTTAAACAACGTTTGTGTTGGGCGTGGCGTTAAGTGAGCTAATGCTCCTGCGCTACCCGTAAATGATCCGTTTGCGGCCATAGTCGTAAATTTTAAATATTAATTATTTTTTTCTTCTAATTTTCAACTTGGAAGAACTTTGACCACCTGATACTGATTTAACAGTCCAGCCGTTAGAAGCTTTGACAGTTTCGTGGGTCCCTCTCGGATCCATGTCAATGTTCTTAGCTTTGGACATCGTTTCTTTTATTGCGTCGGTTTTACCTTGCTGATAAAAGTGATTTGCAATCGCATCAGGGTTCATAGCTGTAAATAAGGATTTGTGATATCCGGCCGCATCATTCATTTCATTTTTATCATTCAAGAACTTCTTGACAAAATTTGTGATGTCGGATTGACTCTCCTTAACTTTATCTGCGTTGTTAACTTTGAAACGAAATTTCTTTTCACCAACACTGAAATCAAAACCTTTGAAATCGTTGGAAAAAAGCTTTTCTGTTTTAGTATTAAACGTAGATTGTTGTTGTGCAGCTATTTTAGTTGCCTCCTCGTTGTCTTTTTTATAGCGATTAAAAAACTCAACCGCTTTTGTTTGTTCTGGATTTAATTTAGATCCAGCTTTAACTTCTTTATAGTATTTGGTTTTTAAACCTTCTAAGTGACTTTTAGCTTTAGCTACTTCTTCTTTGTATGCTAATTTTGCTTTTCTAACCTCTCTCTCTTCATCTAACTCCTCGTCATAAGAAAAGTCTTCCATGAGGACATCAATATCTTCTTTGTCAAGATATGGTTTGGTGTTCTCGTAATATTCTCTTAATAATTGCGTTTCATTTAATGAAGCGTAATCCGTGTTAAGCTTTACATAATCCTCCAGGCTTCCCCCGGTCTCATCCATAAACTCAACCACTTTTTGTATATTTTCTGGTAATTCAATACCAGCATCCGCTTCAACTATAGCCTGCTCAACTTGTTCGTTTAGTTCCTCTACTTGATCTGTTATTTCTTCAATAACGGATTCCTCAGCTTGAACGGGCTGTTCTTCATTTTGGATGGGCTCCCGTACTTCTTCAACCACTCCTTCGCTACTTGGCGGGTTTTCGGGTTGCTCGAGAGGAGCATTGCTTGCATTTGTTTCTTGTTCTGGAACGGCATCTTCTTTTGGTTTACTAAGCTCGTCTAAATTAACCTTAATAACGCCTTCGTCGTAAGACATTGGGTTTTGCTCTACTGCAGTTGTTTCTTCAACGACTGGAGTTTCTTGTTGTGTTTCTTCTGACATGATAAAATATTATATAATTATTACTATTATTATTACCTAGGATCAAAGGAACCTAGGTCGAAATCCCCGCTAAGTATATCGTTTCCACTGGATTCGAAGTTTCTAGGAGGCAAATCATTCTTTCTTTGATTTATTAATTCACTCTGTTGTGTTGCTTGCAATTTAGTTCGATCGTCTTTTCTATCTTCTTTTTCTGCTAGTTCAGACTTTCTACCTTGAACCTCAACTCCCTTAAGCTGCATGTTCATTGAAAATTCTAGTTGCATTAACTCTTTCTTTAAAGCAGCTTCTTGCATTAATCTTTGAGCATCAATTTGTGCTTTAGCTTGTTCAAAAGAAACTTTTTGCTGAGTTAAAGCTTGTTGCTTTTGCACCTCTGCCATCGCAGCCGCTTCTGTTGCTTGAGCGTTAGCCTGTGCTTGAGCTTGCATATTTTGTTGTTGCATCTGCTGATCTAGCATTTGCTTTTCTTTCTTCCTTACTTTTAATAACTGATTAGCTAGCTTTATGTTTTTTATATCTCTTAAATCAATTGCGTCTGACAAATCAATCATACCCGCTGCAACCGCAGCTTGTATATTATTCTCAAGAACTGCTTTCTCTTCTTCATCTGGTGATAATTCTATAAATATACCAAAATCATATAAATATAAATTAGACATTTCCTCCAATACAGCTACGTTCTGGTTGCCTATCTTATGTATAAAAGCTTCCCTGGTTGGAGAGTACTCTATTATATCAGATATTCTTAACGATAAATTATCGCATAAATCCGATGTTAAAAATAAACTACCGTTTAGTATATGCCTAGTTGCCGTATTAGAATTAGCTGCCGCAAGTTTTTGAACACCCACTAAAGCTCTAGCGTCTGGTGTTGTTCCATCTCTTGCTTCGTTAAGGCCAGTTACATCTCTTATCATTTGCAAATAATAATTATATGTAGCTATTAAACTTTGAAGCTTTGCTCCGCCTGAGCCTGTTTGTAATTCCTGTATAGGTACTTTGCCAGGATTCATATCTCCCTCTTGCGTAAATGATCTACCAATAACAGAACCTGTTTGGAAAAACATATTCAACGCTTCTTGGGGATTATAATTTGTACCATTACCTAAGTCAACTTCAGCTAAACCATCAGCGTCTAAGTAAACACCGTCAGGCACCATTCTAGACATTACTTGTTGAAGCTTCAAATGTGTAAGCTGAATCATATCCGCAAACCCTGTTATACGTGATACGATGCTCTCTATTCGACCTTTATACATTCTAGGTGCTACTATACTATAATTCATTTTAACCTTCGTATAGTCGCTCTTTGGCCTTATCATATTTTTAGCCATTTCCCATTTAAGCATCTTACCTCCTAATACTTTTACTCCTTCGTATAAAACCTCTAGGGATTGAGAAGCTTTTGATATTCCGTACTCCTCCATCAATTCTGGCGGCGGATTAAAATCATCGCTTTTAGGTATAGTTTTTTCAGCTCCTGTTGCTGTTTCTTTTACTTTATAAACATCATTAGCAAAAGTCTTGTAATTAAAGTACAATATTTGTACAGTGTTTGAATCGTCCTCGTCATAGTTAGTCAGCGTGCGGTCATAAAAGCCGTTATTATTGTATGACTGACTTGATATTTCAGATAAATCGTCATTAGTAAGACCAGGAAATTCTTTTTTAAGCTCGTTTAAATGAACTCTTCTAATTTCACCTACATAATATATATCATCAAAATAAGGTGATTCAGTATATGACCAAACTAAGTTGACAGGATCAACGTATTCAACCTTAACTCCTTCTGCTTTAGAGAATGAATTCTTAACAGCCCCTATACCTATAGTGGTTAAATCGTAATTACATCTTCTTTTTATTAAATCATACTTATTGCCCTCTAATAAAACATTAAGCGCTTGTTCTTCGGCTAATTCTACTTGTTGCTTATAGCTAAGCTGCATGTGTAAATCGAGCTCTTCTTTGTTCTTTGGTAAAGTCTCTTGATCTGTTTCAAATAAATTAACCCCAAATTCAGCTGCTGCAAACTCGTTTATCTCTTTAGTTTGCATATCTCTTATGATAGCTTCCATGTATCTTGTACGTTTCTCAACGCCGTATGGATCTTGCGAATAAGCTTTTATGTCAAAAGTTCTTTCTGACATTCCGTTTACTACTATATCTACAAACTTGGGTATAACCGGAACAGGCTTCCAATCTAAATTCAAATACGACAAGTCACCATTGATAGACAACTCATCTTTATATTTTTGTATTCCTTGTTCGCCTCTTGCATACAATCTAAGATTGTGAAAAGTGTTTTGATTACTTTTAAACCTACCTAGGCCGTTATCGGTTTTGAACCACTCGTTCTCTATAGCTCTACCGATAGATGTACCATAATCTAGTGACATCTTTTCTTCATCGCTCGCTATTTGGCTCGGAAAATAACTTGTTATAACTGACTCAGCCATATTTTTATTTTTCTATTATTTTGGAAAACGCACCTGAATTGGTGTATTTAGCTATTCTTAAATTTAATTTTCTTTTTTCTAGTTGAGGCACGGGGCGGTATAAATTCCTATTGCAAGCCATAATGGCGAGACCAGAACTTATAGCAGCATCAAACTTTGTTCTTTTGTTTATGTCAAACTTTGACCAATCGTTTAAAGTTTCATTAAAGTACATTGTACCGTATTGCCCGTCACTCTTTAATCCTACGTGTTGATCTATATAAGATTCAATTGCCGCAGCGTGTGCTTGTTTTATATCTTCACTTGAATTAGGTATTCCGCCTATTTCTTTTTCTGTTACGGATAACTTGTTCCATATTTTATCGGGTCTGTTCATTGAGTACCCTCTATAACCTCTTCTTTTAAAATAATAAAGCAACCTTGGCTTGTTGTTCTCACATAATAAAGGCATCCCGTAAAATACACATGCCATTAATACATCTTCAAAAAACATCTCAGCTGTTTGAGGTCTTGCTACGTATTCAAGGAAAAAAGTATTAGGCGGATGATCTTCTAAGCTAAACTTAGTTAACCCATGCAAAGCCCCCTTTGAACCTCTACCGTCAGTTGTGCCTGATATATCGTAACTATCGCATCCGAATGCACCCATGTGATCATTACCTGGGCTTTTCATATTGTTTTTAATTACTTGTTTATTTTGTAATGCAACTGTAGGCACCCAAGATAATTTAAACCTACCGTTAGGATTTGGCGTAAATCTAACTTTAGTGTCTTTTATTCCGTTCTCCCAACTAAAGCTTCCTGTTGTTATTACATTAGAATTGCTTAAGTCTTCGTTGTAGTCTATTTGCTCGTATATTTTAACTAAATTAAATATACTGTTTTTAGTCTCATCTCTAAATGCGTGCTCCTCTGTCCTAGGGAATTGTCTATAAAATTCATTAAGAGCATCTTGGTCTCCTTTTAATCCTTCTACTTCATTATTCCAATGCTCTATTACTCCTTGGTCTATTTGTTCCCCGTGAGGGCCAACACAATCCTCTGGTGGCTTATCGAAGACAGGCATTCCAAAAGAATCAATGAATCCTTCGTAGTTCCATTCCATAGGTATGAACAAAGAATAGAGTCCTGACTTGGTTTGTCCATTTCTGTTTCTTTTTAAAACATTAGAATCGTTGAATAACTTTTTGAAATTTTCACCTCCCTTATCTAAAGCGTTTGATGTTGATCCCATCATACACTTACCAATAATTCTGCTTCCTAATCTTAGCGTTGTTTTCGTAACCCTCCAGTTGTTGAGGATGTTGTCCGGCTTCTCCCATTTACCCGATTCATCATGGACGAGGAGTTTAAGCTTCTCCCCATCGTAGGAGTTGTCGCCCGTGTTCTTCCAGTCGATAGTGGTATCGAGACCCTCGAGGAGTTCCTGATCTTGTTTATTTTGTATGGATTTTCTAGTGAGTCTACTGGCAGGTATTCTATAGGCAAGCTCGGTCTTGGGGCGGTCCATACCGTCTTGGATCGGTTTGAAAAAGAAGGGATAGTTGACGGAAATTGGTACCACCTTATCTGTGAACATCTTCTTAGCATCGGAACCCGATTTGGACAATATGCCGAACCGTGAATCCGAGGAAATTGTAGCAAGGTTAACTGACTCAGCTGAGGACATAAAAGAGAACCCTGATCTACGGTTTTTAAGATAACACATTCCATAAGCCCGGGTGTCGGCTTTGCAAGCCTCCCAGAAAATGAAGAATAATCTGTTTGCTTCCCTAAAGTCTGGGAACCCAACATCAATTTTGGACCACTGCAAGTACATAAAGTGAGTGCCAGTAATGTAAGTAGCCACACTTTTATTATTGAACCAATGGCCTTCTTCTCTGCGTTTAAATTGTTCATCTATATATGGTTCCCATTTTTTATGAAAAGCATCAGGGTAATCCCTCCAATCAAAAACACTTTGTATTTGTTTTAATTCTTTTGGATATTCTTCAACTGTCCACTTGTTATTTGATTTATCTAATTTAGCAGGAACTTTAGGTAAAGCTATTTTTAATCCTTGTATATTGTACACTTCACCTATCTGCCCTGTCTTGCTTATTACAACTACATCATTTTCTTTATTGTAGCCGTATTTCCATTTTCTAGACTTATTTAGCCTAGATATAGTATTTTGCTTTATTGGCGTTATTACACTGTATAGATTTTGCTTATACATTACCTAGATCTTTTTTCAGCAAAACCTTTAAAAGCCTCTTTTTTAACTTCTTCTTTCGGCTTATCGTCTAGTAAGTTCTGTTCTTCTTGTATTCTGTTTAGTATTTCGAAAGCGTCAAAAATAGCTAGCTTTTTAGTTGCTGCTGCATTCTTTAATCTATCAGCAGTAATATCGTCTCCCGAATCAACGATAGCTTCTTTAGCTACTTTTATTAATTCTTCTACTGCTCTATGCCCAGCTTGGATTATATTCTTTTTCGTTTCCTTGACGTTCATATTTGATTGTGATTTGATTAGTTGGTACTCTATATAGCTTTTGCCTGTCTATTATAAACTCGTACTCGCTACTAGGTTTAAAGCCTATTAAATCCTGCTCTTCAACGTCTTTGAGATCTGGATCTTTTGTTTTAATAACTCCTATTAATGGCTTTTCAAAATTAATAGAAAACATTTTATCTTCATGAATGGGTTTTACAAAATTATAACCTTTACAAGCTTCCCATTTATTTTTTCTTTTATAAGCATATACTTGATCAGCGCTTACAAAAAAAGTGTCATTTTCGAAATAGCTTTTGCTATTCTTTTCATTTCCTCGTATATCTCTATACCTTCTAAAAACATTATGGTGTACAATAACCTCATCACCTATTTTTATGCTTGTTTCAATTCCTAGTGGTATTGCTATCACTATACCTTCTCTACTTACATAATTGTGATTTTGCAATTCTGTATTTAATATAAGTTTTGAATCACCAATTACTTTTTCATTATTGGTCCTGCTGTTTTTAGGTTTTACAATAAACTCAAAAATAGCTTTCATTTAATAATCTATATTATATTCAATAGCTATTGCCATGTTTTTATTGAAATCTTTCCAAGGTAACACGTCGTCCCCTTTCTGTATATAAATAGAGTACTTATCTTTCTCTTCTATAATATTAACTATAGTATGCCCGCCGTAAACCTCTTGACCTACTGCGTAGTGCATCGCATCATTCTTATAGTCTTTACCTATGCTAATCTTCCTTAATAGACTCATCTTTCTCTTTTATTTCGCCTGTAGATATATCTATGTCTACTTTACCGTATTTGTCTTGTAACTCAGACTGCTTAGATTGGAACTCTTTAGACGCCTCGGTTATAGCGTGTAATAACTCGTGCTTCTGTGCTTCTATACCCCCTATTTGCAATTGAAGATTATTAATCTTGTGTATGCCGGCTTGCAATTCGTCCAGCTCTTTTTTTTCTAATTTACTCATTTAATTAAATTTAATTGTTATTTTTTTTATTTTTGCTTTAGATAATTAATAATTACGTCTAAATCAACATCTTTTAATACTTTATTACCCATAGCCGCTTTGTTTTCTTTGAACCAATTCTCCGGATCAGACAAGCATTTTGCATATTGTATTACCATTTCCTGAGGTGTATCGACTATAAATCTATAAGCGGGGCAACCCACTTGCAAACTCCATCTATCATCAGGAAGCTGCATTATAGTGGTTTTTTGTATTTTAAAATTAGGCTTAAGTTCTGACATGCTACTTAGATTGCATTGATTTCGCTTTTTCCCAAGATCTTCCAACAAAATAAGCACCATAAACCGTCACTAACAATGTTTGAAATATTGGTATATATTCCTCGGCTATTACGAATTCCCCAATGTTGCCATCGAAAAATGCACATACCGTAAATATAAATGTTAAATATATAAGAACAGCTGGCCGAATATTTTTAGAAAGAAAAGAGTCAGATTTCATATCTGATTCCCATCTTGCGGTAACTTGTTCTTGAGCCTCTTTATCTGCTTTTTCTAATATTTCAGTTATAAGCCTATGCGCCTCAAGTTTTTCCTCCTTGGTTGTTGTAAGCTTATCGATAACGTTACCAACCTCTTTGATAACGCTACCTGATAGCCATTCCCATATTTTTTTCATTTTTATTTATTGTCCTTTAACGACGCTTTATCCCTTTTTTGTGATTGATCAGTTATTAGATTTTTCGGATCATATTTAGGGTTATATTCTAGCGGCTCACCGTTCAAAGTGTAAGTTGGGTGCTTTACATAGCCGGGTTTACGTGCGCTCTTGTTAAGCTTTTTAGTATAGGCAGTTTTAGCCTTTTTAGAAGCTTTCTGCTTTTGTGTTTGTTTAGCTACTGAAGGCTTAGCAGCTTTAGTTGCTCTTCTTGCTACTCTAGCCGCTTTTCTTTCTGCAGCTCTTTCTTTTCTTTCTGCTTTTTTAATGTTTCCAGCATCTCTAGCAGTTTTAGCTTTAGCTAATTTTTTATCAATAGACTTTGTTTTTCTAGTTTGCTTTTTAGTAGGCTCTACTTTTTTACCTTTAGGCTTTATAACAGCAGCATCTATTTTTCCTGTCAATTTTGTTTCTACTGATAAAGGCTTAATACCTGTTGACTTAATCGTTGAAACAGCTGCTACCTTTTTCCTTTTTTTCGGCTTAGCATCCCAGTTTCCTGTTCCAGTAAAAGATTTTGTTTGTCTTTTCGCTTCCTTTATATAATCAGCTTTTGACATACCCGCATACCTTTTAGTTTTCTTAGCTTTCTCATAAGCCATATCGTAACTAACCTTTGGTCCGTGTATCACGCCGGTTTTCTTAACCTTTGGATTTAATTCAACAAGATTAGCGTACTCTTTTTTTACTGAATAAGGAGTCATAGAAATATCATCCGAGGGGATAGCTTGCATGGCGTTGTTAGCTTTCTGATTTCCCCCTATTGTGCCTAGCCCATCTTCTCCTTTTTTAATGGATTGCCCGTCATATCTATCTTTAGCAGGTGAGGACATTTTCATTTTAACAGGAGCACCCATGTTTAATATAGGTTGTGTTACCATACCTCCTTGGGTTGTTCTTTTAATTTTTGCGGTTATAGGACTGCAGCCTTTTTGTTTATATGCCATCTTATTTATTTTTATATGGGAAATATTTATTTAATGTTTCTTTTCTTTTTTTGCAGCCACACCCTCCAGGTATTTTATCTGCTAATTTTTTTATACCAGTAGCTTTAGTAAATTTTTCTACTGTATCTCCTAATCCTTTTGATTCCATAAGTTAAAATTACTAATGATATTATTGCAATATGATTTATGTTTACATGCGCTTCCCCACATGCCCCTGTAATGTGCTCTATTATTTCCATATCTTATGTATTAGCAATTCCACCTTCGTCTAGCCGCTCTACCTCTTTCAGATGTCCAACTTTTGGATCTAGCGCAAAAAGCTTTTCTTCTTTTAGCTGCTTTACCACCTGGCTTTAATTTAGAAGGATCTTTAGTAACCGCTGTTTTAAGTTTACTACCTGGATTATCAGCTCTGTACTTAGCCGTTCCTTTAGCGGTCATACCTCCTCCAGCTGCTGCTCCAGTGCCTGTCTTGTTAGCTTTATTATAGTACCCTTTAGATTTTTTCCTAGATGGAGCGTCTCCTTTTTTCTTTAAAGGCGAGTCGCAACCGCAATCTGATGTTTTAAAGGGATTATTTTGAGTATAAGCCATAATTATTTATTTTTAAAGTAACCTTTCTTTAAAGCGCTTCTCATTTTACCGGGGGCTGCTTTAATAGCCGCTTGTAAATGAGGGGGTAACGTATTTTGAGCTCCTTGTAGTTTTTTAGTTGCGGGGCTTTTAGCTTTCATATTATAACCCTTTTTAGTCATGGCTAAGGGACCGTAACTAGATTGTTTATATAAATCCAAGCCAGAACCAAACCCACCTCCTAAACTTATAGGGGCTATATCATTTGCGCCTATAGCATTAGCGGCTTGACCTGTAGTTACGCCGTTAGCATCTGCTTCTATCTGCTGGTTTTCTTCATCTGCTACCTTTTTAGCAGCATCGAGTTCAGCTTTATCTTTTGCTGCTTTTGCTGCTGCAGCGGCCGCGGCTTTCTCTGCTTTCTTCTTTTTTATAGCATCTCTTTTGAATTGAGCTTTTTGTTCAGGATCTGATTGTTCACCTAAACCTCTATCTCTATCCCCTTTGTAATACTCTTCTCCGGCTTGTCTACCAGACTCTCTTGCTAATGTTTGATTTTTTGCTGTATTGTCAGCATCTATAAATCGATCATTTTGCTTATTAAACTTACGTCTCTCCTTAGCGGTTGCATCGTCGTTTAATACATATTTACCGTCTTTAAAAGTAACACCTTTATTTTTATCCAGTCTTCTAGCAGCCTGGTCTCTTTCATTTGTAGCTTTTCTAGTCCCTCTTTTTAAACGATTTATTTCCCAAGGCTCTAAAACTCTACCTTGCTTAGCTGTTTGTAAAGTGCCTTCGTAATCTAAGTCTTCACCTTTAACAGTAACCTCTTTAGTAGTAGTTACAGGCTCTGGATCCTTTACACCCTCTTTCCATTCACAGCCAGCCAATTTAGCTTCTTTAGAATTTTTACCTTTGAATTTACCGCAACGTTTTTTAAACTCCGATAAGTTTGGGTCCTCTGTAGTCGTGGTTACTTTTTTAGTTGATTCTTCACCCTCTTCAGTACCTCCGGCTGTTGCAGGGGTGTCTTGCTTTAAAGGGGAATATTTAAAAAGAGGTGATCTTTTTACTCTGCTAGTTATTGGTTTGCTCATGTCTTATGTTTTATTATTTAGGGTCTATCGCGTTTGCTGCTTGGCTATTACTTTCTGAACTTGCATTTGCATCAGCTGAGTTATTAACAACTACTTTTGTGCCACCGCCGCCACCGCCGCCTTTTTTACCTCCGCCTAAAGCACCTAATATCATAGGGGCCGCTTTCGCTATAGCTGCAATTGGTAATTTAGCTGGGGAGCTTCTCATTTCAGCTGGAGAAGATTCTTCTGATTGTCTCCCTGCGTCAAATTCTGCTTGTAAATCACCTATGCCAGCTTTCTTAACTGCTCCAATTTTAGCCTCTCCTTTTATAAGAGCCATATTCATTTTGCAGGCGCTTGACGCTTTGCTTGTTATTGATTTTGCTTTATATCCCATTTTTATGAATTTTCGTATGCTTCTTTTTCCCAAGGCAGATTTTCTGCCCCTTCGTTCATTTGATCTCTTTTGTATACTCTAGCGGGGGATTTGGTGTCTTTTTTCCATGTTACCGTATTGTTATCATACTGCAACTTACCTTGAGCCATCTGGTCTAAATGAACTTGTTCATGTTTAATAGCGTCCTCCTTAGCCTTGCCTTTTAATGCTTTGTCTATAAATATAGTACCGTCATTATTAGCCTCAGCTAGTATGCCTCCCTCTAGTTCTTTTTTAAACACCGGAGTGTTGTAAGAGGATGTTTCTTTATCTATACCTACAAGGTCTGAAAATTCTTTTAATCTAAATCCCATTATCTTTCGCTGTCGTTTATCATATCATCAATAGCTTTATTATAAACTTTATCAGTATATGTTTTGTTTTTGTAAAATTTACTATTACGTGAAACCGGTAAATCTTCTTGTCCTAATAATATTCTATATATTCGCATTATTAATTGACTACACTTTAGTGATACTTTATAGGCAGCATACTTTGAGGTTGTTCTATTCCGTTCTTTAAAAACATCAATCCAGCCATCTCTTCTTAATCGCTCCCAGCGATTTTTATCCCAACTATAAGTATAAGTACCATTAATAAAATCATTCCTAGTAAAAAGTTTTTTACAATCTAAATATATCAGCAACTCTAAATCAGCATCTTTAAGATCATAAGTTTTACAAGCCCATCTTCTAACAAGCCTATAATACTTAAACAAATTCATATCTCTTAAATCTTGGCTAGTAAATATCATTCTATAAGAACTATATCGGGAGCTTTTAAAACTAAATAAAATTTATCGTCCCACTCTATACCGTGTCCTGCGTGTTTATCATACCAAACCACATCGTCTTTAGCTATTACAGGTACTTGATCACCAACACTAATTACTTTAGCTTTTAGGTATCTAATATCTTTGTTTTGTTTTTCAGTGAGCTCTAAGCCTCCTACTTTCTTCGGAGCCTCTTTTATTTTTTCTACTATTAAGTAATAATTAATTGCTTTCATTATGCTAATCTTTTATTACTAATTACACAGTCTGCAGATATTATTGTTGTTACAACACTTACTGCATTTTTTAGCGCCGATTTTGTAACCAAAACCGGATCTATAATACCTGCTTTAATCATATTAACTTCTTTGCCAGTCTTAACATCAATACCTCTATTTTTAATAGTAAGCTTTTTGATCTCTACAATACCCGCGTTGTCTAATATGGTGTAGTAAGGTGCTTTGATTGCTTCTAGCAATATTTCCTCACCCCTGTTAGCAGGTTTAATTTTCTGTGAAGCATTTAGTAAAGCTACACCTCCACCAGCAACAATACCTTCTTTATAAGCGGCTTTTGTCGCATGAATGGCATCCTCAACTCTATCTTTCTTTTCTTTTAATTCCACTTTGGAATCAGCTCCAACTCTTATAATACCAACTTTACCAGTTAGCATAGATAATCTTTGTTCTAGCTTTTTTCTAAAGAAAGGATTAGTCTCATCTGCAATCTTATTTTCAACAAAAGATATTCTTTCATTTAAAATATCTCCATTTGTTTCAACTTGCAGCACTGTGCCTTTTTCGTCAGTGACTGATTTAACGGCTTCACCTAATACATTAGGATCTATTAAATCTAAGTCATCTCCAAGTGATTCATCTATTATAGTAGCATTTGTCAATATAGCTAAATCTTCTATAGTATCTTGTCTTGTTGGCCCAAAACCAGGTGTATCTATAATGTTTACCTTAATATTACCTTTCACTTTATTTGATATCAAAGTAGCTAAAGGTTGTTGCTCTACTTCTGAAACTATTAATAAACTTCTTTTGTTCTTTATAACGTGTTCTAAGACGTTTTGTATTCTTCTTATATTAGGAATAGGAGAGGAAACAATAAGCACATAGGGGTTATCTAAAACAGCAGATCTCTTGTCTTTGTCTGTCGCTAAATGTATTGATTTTAATTTTGAATCAAATTGTACTCCTTCAACGAATTCCACGTAAGTTTCGTTCGTTTCAGACTCTTCCATTAATACGACTCCATTACTTCCAACTTTTTCGTAAGCTTCTCCAATTTTTCTTCCAAGCTCAACATCGTTGTTACAGCTAATTGTAGCAACACTCCGTAACATTTCACCTTCAACTGGAGTACTGGACTTATCAAGATGTATCTTAACTTTGTTAGCACAACTAATAATGCCATCTTTAATACCTCTAACTTTTTCTTCATTTAAACTTTCATTAGCTATTTTTAACAGAGAATCAGCCAGTACGGTAGCCGTCGTGGTACCGTCACCAGCCTCTCTTACTGTATTGCTAGCAGCTTCCTTTATTAAGGTTGCTCCTATATTTTCAACCGGATGTAATAAGACTACGCTTTCCGCAACGGTTACACCATCTTTTGTAATTACCGGTCTACCCAAAGCATCTTCATATATTACGCATTTTCCCGAGGCTCCTAAAGTGGACCTCACTGCGCTTGCTAATTTATCAACGCCTTGCATTATTTCATTTCTAGCAGGTTCACCGAATGTCAGTGTCTTCACTATATCGCTTGGATTGTTTGTTTCCATGTATTTTATTTAATTAAATTTAATTTGCCTTTTACCCGGCAGGGTTATTTTTTATCTACGCTTGAACCACTACTGGGCTATCAACCCCTTCTAATATTAAAGTAACCTCAACATCTTCACCTGTATTTGAAAACCCAGTGGATGTAGATGCAGTAAATGCTAATAAATTCCCTTTTTCGTATGTTAGGTTTAAATTGCTAACATCTTCATAAAACCCAGGGTAATCTCCATCAGAGGTTCTCCATTGTTTTTGTATTGCTCCAGCGGTTGCCCAAGTAGAGGCTTGCGTCACGTTCAAATTAGGGTTTATAGCTTTAGAAAACCTAAAAGAAACAGTAGCATTATTGTTTATAGTAGTCATACCAACGGTGCTTGACCACTTAACAGCTACAGCTTTAATTTTACAATCATCCATTATAGTTAAATTACCTAAATGATCCGACGCTGTAGTTAATTCTGTACCCCAATTTACAGTATCACCTCCAAGTACATCAGCAGATCCTCCTGCCGCTCCAAAGTTTACAAAGGTACCAGAGAAAGAATCCCTAATTGAAGAACCAGTTGCTGGTGTTGAAGGATTAAACTTAACATCAAAGACTTCTTCGCCTTCAGCTGGCAAAACGTTCACGAAAGCTTCCACTTCGCATTGTATTAAAGCTGCATTGTACTGCTCTAAAGTTTCTCCTGTTATATCGCCAGAGAACTCTAACCTTACTATATCATTTTTATTAGGGTTATTTTTTTGAACCCCAAGTATTAAGTCTAAATAATAGTCATTATTCTTTTTGCCTTTTATTATGCTTAGAACACGACTGCCATCAATTACTATTTGACCCTGTTCTTGAGTCTCTATTACTAAATATCCCATTTTTTGTTTTTATTTGAAAGTTTTAACCACTTTGGGGCCTTTTATAAATTCTAATTTTTTATTGTAGTGTTCGATAGTAGAATCTATAGAAGTTTCCGCAGCTTCCATTGTTTCTCTTCTTGTTATATCAACCCACTCGTCGTCTTTTCTAAGATCTTGATATTCCGTTTGGTAATATCCGTTTGGTAATTGAACTATTCGCCAGTTAGCTTTATCAGCAATATGGTTCCATAATTCTAATCGATCTTCTGTTGGTTGTGGTTGACTACTCCACGAATTAGTCTGGTAATAAACTGTCATTGGTTTAGGTTTTGTAAGTTAATTTTGGTTTATAAAGTTATTATTACTCATTTTACTAATATATTAATACAAAAACACATGGTACTCGCTAAAGTCCATGTGTTTCGTTATAATTGGGCGCTAATTACAGCACCCCCGCACCAATGAATAGATCAAAGTCGTCCCAAAATACAAGTTTTGCAGTATTCAGAGCCCGTCTAGTAGAGCGATTAAGCGCTACCTCAAGTAAAAGAAATTTCAGCCATAAGCCTACTCAATCCTTGTCAGTTGCATGTCCGGCTATCGTCGGCGTTTGAAGTACAGTTACGTTTCATCCGTACTCGACGCATCTCCATATCCAGATCCGAGGGGTCACTGCTGCACCTTTTCATCCCAGTGACTCCTTTTGAGGGGAGCCAAAGAAACTACTACGATGCCCGGGTGCTGTTCCTATGGGTAGTCCGTTACTAGAATGCAACCATATCGAGCTGGTGTCCACTTAATGCAAAGCTTTCAGCGCCGCTTCTGCTGCAGGAATAGGCTTCGATCCGGGCACAATGTTATTCTAGGTTAAAGGCCAAAAAGGGACGCAGGTTAGAGACGGGGTGTACTCCCTCGGTCGCCATAAGTTATGGACAGAGGCATGAAGTCGTCAGAGGCCCCGAAGTTCCCCCCGCTAAGGGGGAAAATCAGGACGTAACAGTTACAGAGGCCCCTCTCCAAAGTCTAGAGGGCAACCGCTCAGGTTAACGTATTAATGCCTTATGTTAAGAAAGGTTATGCACCTTTCAATCCACCGCACCTTTGGCATAGGGCGGGTTTTACTCACAGTGCAAGAAGGAAGACCCATACAAGAATAGATGTCTAGGATCGCCGTCTTCACTTTCAACTTCAAATTGGCGACGTAAATCCACTACGAAGCAAATTACTACCTATTGTCGCTGACTGTGCAACCTATCACAGGGACAGGGTCCTATCCCCACAAAAAATGCAAGAAGAGACTCAGTGTCACTATATCAAGGAGTCGTGCAGGGGTGCTGAATGCAGTTCACCCAGCGGCCGCGATATGAATACCGACGAACACCGGGAGTACTAAAAATAGCGCCCATGTACTTTATTTATAATTCAGAGAATGCGATGCCGTTCTTTTTTTGATCGTCAGCGATTCCTCCAGTTAAGTTTATTTTTCTAAGAGTGTGTGAATATGTCACTACTCCTTTTTTTGTTTTTTTAATTCTAAATCCTATAGGCAATTTCGTGTTGTTAGGAAAATGATTAGTTATAGAACTGTAGCCTGAAAGCAATGGAAATGATAGTTTAAAGTAATAATCAAATTTAAAATCATACCAATCACCCGCTGCATTATTTATAGGCAGAGAAACAGGTCTTACATCGTAAGGAGGTGCTGTGTTTGCTGGCTCTTCTATCTTCATACCAGAAGATTTGTTTCCTGAAGCACTCGCTCCTCTTTTTCTTTTCTTAGTAAATCTCTCTATAACAACCTCGTAAGTTACACCAGGCTCTAAAGTTAGATTTTCAAACTCCATGTATAATCGTGGTACTGCCACCACCATACTAGTATTGTTCCAGGCTCTTTGAGAACTGTAGGTTTGGTCTTGGTTCCACCTTAACTTTATACCTACTAAATCTAAATCAGCAGCCTCGTTCTCACTAATGTAATCAGTTAACTCTTTGACAGAGAAATTCTTTGTAACATTGTTATTCTCAACATCGGTACCTATTAATTTATCTGTACCCTTTATATTGGTGTCTAATGCGTATGTACTTATTCTTGCCATGTTAGTCTGTATTATAGTTTGCGCCACTTTCGCTCTGGGTACCTTGCCCCTCGTTTCCTCTGTTAGATTTTACAGAAACAAACTTTTGTCTTTTGTGATCATAGTCTTGTCCTTCTGCTTCAGACGGATTCTTCCTACGTTCTCTTTGAGCGTGAGCTTTCTTCGCTTTTCTAGCAGGTGACATCGCATAGGCTTTATCTCTTGCCGCTTTGTCTCTTCGTGCTTGTGGCGATAACTGTTGTCTCATACTCTCTATGATTACGCTGTTTTTATTATTATTAATCCAATAGTGACAATAGGTTATTACTATTTCTATATAACTAGCTAACGTCGTAGACGAGAAAAAAAATATAATAAAAATTTTTTTAGATACTTGGAACGATTGTGTTACGCTATGCTATACAATTTTTTTTTGCCGTGCGGAAAGTTACTTTTTTTTAGGGGGTCCCCTGTGTTTTTCCCGGGTCTGGCCTGGGGTCTGGCCTTTGCCTGGGTCTGGGTCCGCAGCTGTCCGAGCCTGGCTGTCCGGATTCCGTGCAGGGTTTAGCCTTTTTCCTGGGCAGGATCCTGGTCCTGGTCCGCGGCCCTGGCTGTGCTGTAGCCTGGTCCTGAACTCTGGTCCTGAAAATTTTGCAAGCGTACTACGCTGGTCACCCGATAATATATATGAATAACAAATAACAATAACAATATGAAAACTAACAGAACATTCCACCACAACAGACTGATCAACATCGCAACAGGCATCGTGGTCTACGGCACAACAGCATTCATTGGCCTGAGCCTGATCGCAATCGTAGCACACATGATCGAGCACGGCGCGCCAACATCCTTTGGGATCTACGGCTAGAGCTTTGCAAACATAACACGGTGACACACCGATAATATAAATGTATAACAAATAAAACTAATAATTATGTATCAAACAAATCAACAAGCATGGGATGAAGTCATGCGAAACATTAAAGAGTCTGAGCGCAGAACTGTAATCTGCCAGCAGATGTTCGGTCAGGACAACCTGATAGGTCTAACAAACGAGCAGCGTGATCTGTTCTGGGAATCGATCTGATGCTGGTTCGTATCGACACGAAGAACTGGCGCGGCAATTATAACAGTCGCGTGGTTCGGTTCAGCAACGAGCAGCACCTCAGCAATTATCTGCGCGTGTGCTATCGGGATGAAGCCACATCCAAAGTGATCGGGCACGAGATCCTGGAGCGGGACTAAGATCCTGGCTCTGGCATCTGGTCCGGCTTACGGCCTGCTTTTGAAATAGGAGCGGAAGAGTATACTCCGCGGTACGCCGCGTATAGCGTATAGCATACGCTGTATAGCACTTTGCAAACGTAGTACGTGTAGTTATCGATAATATATATGAATACAAAATAATACTAAACTTAAATAGAAATAAACAAATTTGCAAACGAAGTACGAATAGTATTCGATAATATAAATGTAACAAAGTAACTTAATAAACAATTAAATATAATAAATTATGACAAATCAAGAATTATTACAACAAACAATTTCAAAATTATCAAACGAAGAAAAGTTGGCAATCTATCCACCGATCGAAAGAAAGAACTTCGTAGTCCGTAAAAGTTGGATGGGTAGAAATCAAATCATTACCTTTGTCAACAACAAAAATCAAAAGATTACCTATAATCATGATGAGGTATTAAAAGTAATGTTACCTAAACTAAACATCATGCCATGTTGGATCAAACGAGGTTACTGGTCACAAAGTACCGATATGCCTTCAAACGTTAGACAAACGGTAATTGAAAGAGTAGACCTTGAAAAATAGGTTTACTTTCCCTCAGGGATGAGGTGTTCGGGTTGGTGAATGACCATAAAATTCTACCTCATGAAAATGAGTGCCCGACACCACCTTGATGGGTAAATAACAAAATGCTATACATTTGGCCTGGGTATATTTGCTATACACCGGAAGAGTAGACTCCGTCCTACGTGAATGTTTCGTGGTGCTATACACGGTGAAGAGTGATCGATCGGTGAAGCAAAAGAGTACCTAAACCTCATCAAAAAATGCGACAATAGCGTGTTACTATATTTAACTTAACAACCTAACGTCACAGTTTTTATTTTACTTCGTACTAAGAGAGGTAGAGTAATACCTGTACTACTAATTTTACCAATAAACAAAGTATATACTTTTTTGCAAACAAAAAACGTAGGTAGATCGATAATATATATGAATTAAAAATATAACTATTATGACCAAAAATGTACTATTTATCACTAGACTCTGCGAACTAATGGGAGGTGACCGATTTTTCTTGTGCGACCAATATTGCCAAGATGACTTATTCGAAATGCAAGATCGGATCGCTAAATACATAGCGGAACAAGCAAACGACGGGCTAGGTTTAGCCAACTATATGGTGTCTCAATTTCCATCAACCTTTCAAATAGCGAGTACCGATGTGGAGTAATTGTTGCGGTGCAGAACCGAGTTACTTAAGTGACGAGTTATGTGGTGCTTGCTTGGAATGGGCAGAGTTCGACGAAGAAGATGATTATTAATTAAATACTATATACAATGAGAGAATACGAATTTACCAACGAACAAGAGTACGAAGAGTATGCACAGTTAATGTGGCTAATAAATAATAACAAGTAATATGAGAAATATAAAACTTACCGACGGTGATTGTACCTTTGTACACTATGTACTAAGAATGTACGCTAATCAAACAGACAATTTGGATCAAGACGATAAAGAAGAAATATACGAAGTAGCAAATAAATTTAAGTAATTATGGAATTAACAGAAACTATAACCGTAAACGGTTGGGACTTTGAATTAGTAGAGAATGACGTAGACGATGTGTTCTACCAGTGTAGAGGCGAAGTAATGTACGACGACGAGCACGATGAAATGCCGGAACCAAGTCTTTGGCGAGCAGCGGAACGGTTAGAAGAAATACTAACTAAAGACGGATTAAAAGTATATGCCGGCCACAGTGAAAAAGGTTGGGTTGAAGTAACTATAAATAATAATTAAAACGAATACTATGATGACAATGAAAGAAGCGTGTGAGTACGTAAAAACCTCCCGAATAGCTAAAGCTAAGAAGCATAGAGTAGAAGTAACACAAGGTGATCTATGTAGTGGTTTAACGGATAAAGAGTATAGAAGACTCAAAGTGAAAGGTAAAGGAGCCGGTAGTAGAGGTAGAAAGTATTCTCATACCAAGCTATGGAGTGATCAAAACCGATCCAACCGTATTCACACCTTCTATCATAGTAATTAAATTTGCAAACAAAATACGATACCTAATCGATAATATATATGAATCTAAAATACTAATACTATGAACAAAATAAAATTTAAGAAAGACAGTATGACCGGTGCTATACACGCCATACTTAACGGCATTAACTATCGACCATACACGATCGGTAACTTACCTAACACATTCGCCTTCATCTATAACGAAGAAAAAGATCAAGACGGTATAACAGAGTGGTTTAACTATAAAGGATTTACCTATGTCAGAGTTTAAAGATTTCCCAGCCGACAAGATCGCAGAGAAACTAAAGCGAGTTGAGGCATTCGAGAAGAAGTATAAACCTAATACAACGTCAAAAGCGTGGCGTAAGTGGTGTACCGATCCGGAATACCGCAAACGAGAGTGGCAATTACGTCAAAATGTCGCTAAAAGTATAGGAGCAAACCCTAATATAAATTATTTTACTAAAAATACTACAATATGGAATTAATAAAAGTAACTAAAGATGGAGCTCTACATTTTAAATTGAGTGATGGAAGAATTGGCGCTACATACCCTAGTGGTTACGTAAGAGTATCTACCAAACAAGATAACTATTACCATAAAAAACCGCTAATGTACCAAATAAATAGGCAAAGAAAGCACTGGTATAAGCCAAAGAGTAAATATGGTTATAACTATGTGAGAGATTTAATAACCAATCATGCCGATCGAATAAGAAGATTAATAGATTTTAACGAAGAAAACTGTAAATAATATGAAAAAAGTAAGAAAATTTAGTCACTTAGTGATAGCTAAGATAACAAAGTATCACAAAGCATTTTATGAATTTATGGGTCCTATGCCCAAAGAAACCAAATGGTAATGAGCAAGATGAAACAACTAGACGAGATCGCTGAAGGAGTAGCGGACGTCACTATGGAATTAATGTATGATAGTATCGATTGGCAATTAGCGGACTTCGAAGCAGATGGCGACGAGTATAATGCTATACACTCTGAAGTAATGTTCCGTGCAATCGAGAAAATGTGGTTCGAAATAAAGAAGGGCTACTATGAAGACCCTCTAGAACAACTACCTGGTTATATGGGTACAGAAAGAGGTTAAATTGCAAACGTATTACGATCACCGATCGATAATATATATGTAATAAGGAAGCAAACATCGGTGGACCGGCCGGTATATCTAATGACGAAAATGTATTAGACGCCGATCACGCTTTCAATAACAAACTAGACGAGTAGCTTAATTAGGTTAAAGGTGGCCGTATACAGCCCGCAACTCTTTAATACATAAGTGAATAGCTAGAGGCGACTAGGTTAGGTTTAGTACTGAAGTAGGTAAACGTTTTCACGAGCCTACAATGACTATGACTACCGACGGGTATGAGGTTCGAATCCTCACTAGTTACAAATAACTACAAGTTAGTATCGAGTAGTAATGCGAGTGATAATGCAAGTGAACTGGTGAGGGATCGTTATGAACTCAGGAATCTAAAAACACTCAATAGTTATTACCCTAGCTTGTAGCACACGGGGGTGATATGGTTTTGACGTAGTAAAAAGCCTGCAAAGGAATTACTACGGAAGACAGTTCGATTCTGTCCACTTCCACTAAATTTAAATTAAATAGATATGAGTAAAATTAAAAAGACCGGTGAAGAGATCGGGTTCAACGTCAATGGCTACTATGAAGTAGATAAAGGAATGTTCACAGTGAAAGCTAGCTTATATAGTGTAGTTAGTAAGTTTGATCACATTAGTGAAGCAGTTTATCACCATGATATTAACGACACTGAGTTAGATTTTTATGTAGACGGTAAGCGTTGTAAGTATGATGGATTTAAAGAACTATACGGCAAACTATTTGGAGTAGATAACTTCAGTGTGTTTTGTTCCGATACGATTAAAGAAATTGAAGACTACCACATGATCACTAGTCAATACCCTGGTCTTAAGTCATTAACTAAATCTCAATTATTAAAGTGTTGGAAACAAAAATTTGAAGTAGTAGACAAGGCTACCACTGAAATGACTGACTATAAAAACGGTGAAATGCTATACGCTGATGATTTCGAATTCCGCATGATCACTAAATTATTGTACCCTGAAATAATTGAAAAGTGGAGATTACCTTATGCTCACGGAAAAAACAATAATGTGTACGAGCATGAAGTAGTAAACTTAAATAACTTTATATAACATGGATATACAAAACTATATTGACCAAGAAATGAAAATGCTGGATCGAGGAATCGTCGCTACACCAGCAAACAGAGAATACCTAGAATCATTTGCTAAAGCGAATCAGGGATCTATGGATATACTATTAATGCAAATGGCGATGAACTTCGGTTACAAGCTAGCCTTAGAGAACGTACAAGATATTTGCAAACAAAATACGACAGAGTAACGATAATATAATAAACTAAAAATAAATAATTATGAGTAGATTAACCATTTATGAAAGGCTAAAGCCCGAGATCAAAGAGGCATTACATTCCTCTGAAAACGAAAAATACAAAGCTTCTATTGACTCTATAGTTGATGCACTTTCAAGCACACAATTTTATAGTGAATTAAAAATTAGTGACGTTAGCTCACTATATACATTCACCCATCTAGAATTCTATAAAGTTTCCGCTTGGGATTTTAAATACGGTGAGAATATTTTAACACCTATAAACAATGAGTAGTGCTGAACTACAAGAACGTGCAAGCAACAAAGCTTTCGCTAAGATCACTATGCTTGATTTCGATATCGATAAATTAAAAAGCGATATAAAGAATGAATTGTATGGTGGTCTTGATCGCGAGCAAATGTATTCGCTATACACTGCAACTTTGCGTGAGCGTGAAGTATGGAATCATATCGCTACAATAATAGAAACTAATAATTAATATATATACCAATGACTAAAGAACAATTAGAATTAAAAGTAAAAGAGTTAACCGCCGCGTTAACACAATTTGAAACCGATCAAACAGCACTTGCTAAGCAATTACAAGAAGCTAAAGTACAGCTCGCTGATGTAAACAAACCTGTAATATCTGTAGAAATACGAGATCAAATACGTGAGGCCGTATGTGAAGGCATACGAGGTTATCAATTCGATAATGCCGACAACTACGATATTGACTTTGAATTAAACTACGATAACAGAATAGAGGTGTCTAACATAGAATTCAACTACACAGATGATCTTGAAGAAAACATTTGCAGTGAAATTGAAGACTTATTCAAAATAGATGGCGATGACGAAGATTAAAGAACAAAAAATACCTAAATGGTTTAAAGGTATGATATATGATAAAGGTGAGGAAGTAACCAATCCATTTAGTAACGCAAGTTATCCCTTGAATGCTCTTGAGCTATCGATATACGATTTTATTATCGGTAGCCAGAGAGTATTTGAAATGGCACCTAAAACGGTAAACCAAAAAATGATTAATGACTTTCATAAAGCGTTAACGTGGTTTCGCAAGAACAACACTGAAGCTTATATGATATTACTAGATTAACTATGAATTTACTTACTCAAAACTCTAAATTAAAAAAGACATCAAAAGAACTCGGGCTTCGGGTTTTCAACTTCGGTATTCCTGCCTACAAATCTGCTAGCGGGAAACTGACGTGCCCCATGGCTGACAGTTGTGTTAAATTCTGTTATGCCAAGAAAGGAGCCTACATCTGGTCTAACGTAAAACCGGCGTTTGAAAAGCGTTATCAGTTAACAAAGACTGACGACTTTGTCGAAGCTATGAACGCTGAAATACGTAAGAAGAAACCTGATTATGTAAGAGTCCACGATAGCGGTGATTATTACTCGCCCAAATATCTAAAGAAGTGGATAGAGATTGCTATACACAATCCGAACGTACGGTTTTACAGTTATACCAATATGATCGATATGATGCTAAAGTCTTCATTGCCAAGTAATTATGACATTATATTTAGTGACTCGGGTAAACAAAAACATTTAATAAATGAAAGAAAACACAGACATACCAAAATATTTTCTAGTCATAGCGATCTTGTATCTGCTGGCTATACTGATGCTTCATCTGTGGACCTCTACGCCACAAGATGGTTCAATTCCACTAACAGAGTGGGATTAGTATTTCATTAATTTGCAAACGTAATACGTAGAACAATTGATAATATAATAAACAATAATAATATGACAAACACTCTTGAATCAGTAATGGTTGATTCTAGCGCTATATATAGTGCAGAATACAACAACAACGAAAGCACTATGTTAGTGTACTTTAACAATGATAGTATATATAAATACCACGATGTACCAATTTTTTACTGGCGTGGTTTATTTGAATCTTCATCTAAAGGTAAATTCCTAAACAAGTTTATATTTAAAAACTTCAAAGCAGAGAGAATAGATCTATAATGACAGATGAACAATTAGAAAAACTAGCAGTCCGCGTTGCTAAATTAGTATTAGATGGCTTAATTGAAAAGCAAAAAGAATGGGATCAGCAGTTTACTACAGACCTAAATAATTTGCAACAAGACGGCTTTGGTAACGCGAAACTAGTTAGTGAAGAAGAGTTAATACTCGCCGAGATAGCTAGGCTTATGACGCTATTGTCATCTTATGAACAGAATGAACAATACGAAAAAGCGGCTATAGTACATAACAAATTAAAAATCTTAGAAAACAAACTTAATAAACTTTAATATGAATATCTTTTATTTGTCTCATGACCCTAAGAAAGCAGCGCAATATCAATACAACAAGCACGTTGTTAAAATGATCCTAGAAACCGCACAGTTATTATGTACTGCGCATCACGAGCTTGGTTCAACCATTGATATACCCTACAAAGCTACGCATAAAAATCACCCTTCAGCTATATGGGTAAGATCATCCGCTGAAGCGTATATGTGGGCTTACGAGCACATGCTAGCCTTAGGTCAAGAATATACTAGGCGCTATGGCAAACACCACTTAACAATAACTAAATGCCGTGAATTGCTATACACATTACCTAATAATATATCTAACGACGAATTTAAGCAACCACCGCAATGTATGCCCGATCAATATAAAGTATTGGGCAACAGTGTGTTGGGGTATTGGAATTATTACGAAAACGAAAAACACACAGTAAAAAACAAAGATGAGCAAAAAATTATACGACCACATAACATCAACGAATTATGCGAACATTAATACGAAGATACAAAAAGAACAGAAGAAAAGCAAAGCACGTAAAGTTTCTAGAAAACAGGATAGCCTTCCTGCACAATGAAATAGTTAGCGCTTCCTTTAAAGGTGAATTTCAATTCAATAAAGGTATAACTGTTATATACAGTAATGTAGAAAATAAAGCAAAGCTTTTAAAGAAGTACAACAGAAGATTAAAGATTTTAATCTACTAATACGACGATAGCTAATATATAATTAATAGTAAGAACCTAATGTCACAATACGACCGAAATACCACATACCTAGATAAGCATCGTATAATATATCGTAGAAATCCTATAACCGATAAACCCACGGAAACATTTGATTGGGGTTGGTTCTATAAGGACGGAACACATCAATGCTATACACTGTTTAACTCTCGTGCTAAAATAACCACATATAGAAGCCTTAAATGGCATTTGTATGTGTTATGGTATCTTAATCCTCAATTGGATCAAGAAAGCTTTAATTCTATTGCTGAGCATGTATGTAATAAGCGAGCGGGTTTTGTGACATTCAAGGTTTCTGAACAATTGCTACAAAGCATGGTTTATGATGTATCTTTAATGGATCTTGAAAGACCACCTCCTAATAAACTACGTAAAGTTATATTTAAAGACTTCACAGGTTTAGATATGCGACAAAAGCTATCTATAGTTGGTAAACTAGTTGGTAGGTCTAAAATATCTGAAAGCGAAATATACGATGCCATGCTTCTAATTAATGACGAAAACGAAAATATAACTATTACTAAAGTCGCTAAAGCTTTAAAATGTTCAACAAGGACTATATACCGCAATATGAGTAATGAACTTAAAAAAGAAAAAGAATTACTTAACCAGCAATTGTAATTTGCAAACGTAATACGAATGAGTATTGATAATATAAACGATGAAAAAATATAACATACAAAATTATATAAGATACAAAGAAGATCTAAAAACTTCTATATGTAATCTAGAGGGAAAGTTTTATGACGAATATACTAGAAATGAACTTATAGTAAAGTTTATGCCACTTGTAGAGAACTTAGCTAGAAAATTTTCTACTACTCAACAAGCTTCTGGTGTACTAAGCATTAACGATTTAATACAAGAAGGCAACTCAGGTTTAATTAAAGCTGTAGACAAAATAGATTGGTTAATGATAGATGAATCACCTGATGTTGAAAAAACATTAAAGTCTTTTTTAAGTAAAAGAATTAAAGGAGCAATAAGACGCGCAATAGATATTAACCGGGGTGATATTAAAATACCCGAACATAAGCTCAATGAAATACGTAAGAATCCTGAAGACGATAAAATGGTTTCATTATTCTTTAACAGTATATTCACTAGCTATGATATGAGTCCAGCAGACGAAGATAATTATGCTTATCAATTTCCTGACAACTCTGAGCCCTATAATATAGATCTTTTAAATACTTATTTATTAAGTTTAATGCAAGAGCACTTAACAACTAAGCAATACGATGTTGTTAGAATGTTCTATGGTTTAGACTGCGATAAAAAGTCCGCTAAAGAAATTGCTGCGCATATCGGCTTAACAGTTCCTACCGCAACAGTGATTGTTTCACAGATAAAAAAAGAAGCTATTGACTATCTTATCGCTAACGTTGACGCAACGCAAGTGATTGATTATCTTTAGTTTAAGTGCTTAACAAATAGAACAAATACGTAATTATATAAATAAGAAAACCAAAAACCTTATGACCTTAAATAAAAAACTGGCAACGATCCAGACAAAGTTTAAATCTAAAAAATCTAGATTTAACTCCTTCGGCAAGTACAACTTCAGATCAGCCGAAGACATCCTAGAAGCAACAAAACCCTATCTATTAGAGTTAGGAGTAACTGTTACAATTAATGAAAAGTTAATTGCTAGCGACCCATTCCCTATATTGGAATCAACAGCTACAATAAGTGACGGCGATGCAGATCTTGCTATACACGCTAAAGCTATTGTTGGTATTGATCTTCAACAAAAAGGTATGCAAATGCCTCAAAAGTTTGGGAGCGCTTCTAGTTATGGCAAAAAGTATGCTCTCGGTAATTTATTTTTAATTGACGATACAGCAGACAGTGATGCTACAAATTCACACGGAAAAGCTTCCGCAGCTAAAAACAAAGAAACCTTAACCTCTAAAAAAGATCCAGCGTATAATAAAGCGATCGACTATGTAAAAGCAGGTGGTAAAATTGAAGCTATAAAAGCTAAGTATTCTTTATCTAAAGAGATAGAGGCAGAATTAAAAACACTATAAATGAACGACAAAGTAGCTATTGAAAAGTTAAGAGAAGATGAAAACTATTATGGTAAGTTTGGAAAACAATACTTATCTAATAGTGATATATCTACCTTAATGACAAACCCTTTAGCGTTAGGTACTTCTATGAAACCATCAGCTGCATTTTTAGTTGGCGGTTACTTTCATACTGCTATTCTTGAACCAGACAAGTTAAAAAAGTATAAGATAGTAGAAAGTTCAACTAGAAATACAAAAGCGTATAAAGAGATCTCAGGCGGAGAGCTATGTCTTCTACAAAAAGAGGTTGATCAAATTGATTTGATGACGGATAAGTTAATGGAAAACGATATCTGCAGAGGATTAATAAGAGGATCTAAAGTAGATTATGAACAGCCTGCGATTACAGAGTTAGAAGGATTGAAGTGGAAAGGAAAAGCGGATATTGTAAATCACGAAGAAGGTTTAATCATTGATTTGAAAACCACTGGAGATATTACAAGATTCAGAAGCTCGGCCTACCGTTACAATTACGATTCTCAAGCTTATATTTATAGTAAATTATTTGGGTATGAAATGTTATTCATAGTTATGGATAAAACCACGCACCAAATAGGAATATTTGATTGTTCCCCTGATTTTTATCAACGTGGAGCAGACAAAGTTCAACAAGCGGCAGAGCAATACAAGTTGTTCTACCAAAACCCGGATTTTGATCCAAACAATTATTTTATTAACAAAACCCTTTAAACTTAAACAAAATGGGAAGAACCAGAAAACCAGTAACAAAAGTATGTAGTGTAACAGGATTAGAAACTAATGTAACTAATTTTTATACCAACCAAAACCATGTAAAAGCCGTAGACAACTTAAGGCGGAATAGCGGCGCGACCAAAGAACAGTTGCAAAGAATGTTTAATCAAGTAAATCAATATTAAGAATGGCAAGTATTATTAAAGCGAGTATCAATCTGAATGAGATACCAAAAGACAAAATCATTATTGGAAAGAAAGGTAAGTATTTACCTGTAACTATTACTATCAATGATGAAGTAGATCAATTTGGAAATCAAGGTCCGATTGTTGTAGCACAAACAAAAGAAGAGCGCGAAGCTAAACAAGGTAAAACTTATTTAGGAAACGTTCAAGTAGTATGGACTAACGGCGACAATGTTGCTGCTGCTCCAAGGCAAGACCAACCAGCTCAGGCAGCTCCGGCTCCTGCGCCTGCAGACGATCTACCGTTTTAATGCACTATAAAAACAATGGCGAACTGGCGTGTCAAATGTGTCACGCTGGTATGTCGCAAGAAGAAATAGATTTTTGCGATATATGTCCAGAATGCAGAGACGGGGATTAACAATTAAATTAAATTAAATGCAGACATTAGAGATCAATGGATTTGTTATTGACGAGTTCAATATACATAAGCTTGAAGAGGGAAAGAAGCAAGGCACATGCCCTGTATGTTCTCACGATAGAAAACCCAAGAATCAAAAGGCAAAGTGTGCGTCTTATGATTGGGAACGGGGTCTCGGTACTTGTCATAATTGTAATACATCATTTCAATTACATTCTTATCAACGTAAAGGTAAAGCTGAAAAGGTATATATTAAACCTGAACAGCCAGATCCAGAATATCCTGATAAGTCATTTGCTATACGCGATCAAGTAATTGAGTGGTTTAAAACTCGTGGTATATCTCAGGAAACTCTCTTCGATCTAAAGATTGGGGAGGGCCCTGAATATATGCCTCAGACCGGTAAAACCGAGAATGTAATAAAGTTCAATTATTTTATGGGCGGCGAATTAACTAATGTTAAATACCGAGATGGAAGAAAGAACTTTAAATTATATAAGGGTGCTGAAAAAGTATTCTATAATATAGACAGCATAGTAGGCTATGAATATTGTGTCATAGTTGAAGGCGAAATGGATGTGTTAGCTTTGCACGAAGCAGGTATTACAAACGCAATATCAGTTCCTAATGGAGCAACGCTTAATACTAACAATTTAGATTACTTAGACAATTGCATAGATTATTTCGAAGACAAGGAAAAAGTTATTTTAGCCGTAGATTCAGACGAAGCTGGACAGGCATTACAAACTGAATTAATACGTAGATTAGGATCAGAAGTATGTTATATAGCTACGTTTGATGATTGTAAGGACGCTAACGAATATTTATTAAAGTATGGAAAAGAAAAATTATCAGAGCGTATTTCAAGATCAAAGCCAGTACCACTGGAGAATGTTACAACGTTCAGGGATATCGAAGATGAAGTCACGGACTTTGTTCGTAATGGTTTCAAGCCTGGCTTTCAAATTGGTTTGGAAAACTTTGATAATATATTTTCGACGTACACTGGTCAGTTTATTACTGTCACTGGCATACCCTCTTCAGGAAAGTCGGATTTCGTGGATCAGATGGTTGTCGGATATAATGCGAACTATGGTTGGAAAACAGCTTTCGCTTCTCCGGAAAACGTACCAACATATCTACATGCTCATAAGTTAATGAGAAAGACTTGGCAAGGTATGCCAACTAAGACAGATATTGGGGGAGAGAAATGGAATCAAATAGCGGACCACTGTAATAGTAATTACTTTCACATTGACATGGAGCGTTATACTTTAGAATCTGTACTTAAAAAGGGTGCTGAGTTAGTTAAACGTAAAGGTATTAAATGTTTAGTTATAGATCCATTTAATAAAGTAAGAGATGTAGATTGTAAGACGGAAGATGTTAATAGGTATACTATGGAATACTTAAGCAAAATAGAAATGTTTGCTAAGAAGTATGATGTATTAGTATTTATTGTAGCACACCCTACTAAAATGTACAAGAATCAATCAACAGGAAAGATTGACGAACCAACAATGTATAACATAAAAGGTGGAGGTGAATGGTATGATGCATCTTATCACGGTATATTAATTCATAGAGATTATGAACAAAAAACTGTTAAAGCCAAGGTATTAAAGATTAAGTTTCAAAACTTAGGAGAGAACGGCGCTGAAGCTCATTTTAAATGGGAACCAAAGTCCGGTTGTTTTATCCCACACGAGCAAGTTAATTTAGCTGGTGAAAAAATGCCTTGGGAATAGATGCCTAGTATATACGGAAAGCGTACTAAACCTATGCCGCCTTATGCAAGAAGTGAAGAAGAAGATAAGTGGTATATGTATTGTGTTAGAAACAATATAAGAATATCACCTTATGGTATACAAAATGATACTGATCACTGGCATATAGCTATTAGTTTAGGAGCTTATACAAAATGGGAAAAGCCTAACTTATCACCCAGTAAGTATTGTAGAAATACAATTTGGCCGGAATATTATAAAATGTGTAAATATTATTATGATAAATATAGAAAATGAATACAAAGAATTATTATCAGAAATACTCGACAGAGGATTGGATAAGTCGGATAGAACAGGGACTGGGACGAAGTCTGTCTTCGGAAGAACGATTAGACACGATATGTCATTGGGCTTCCCTATACTTACAGGAAAGAAGATAAGCTTTAATGCAGCAAGAACGGAGCTGCTGTGGATATTACAAGGTAGAACTGATCTTAAGTATTTAGAAGATAACGGCGTTAAGTACTGGCGACCAGATTACGAACGCTCGGGTAGAACAGATGAAACATTGGGTCCTGTATATGGAAAACAGTGGCGTAATTTTAACGGCGTAGATCAGCTTTATAATCTTGTGTATAGCATCAATACTAATCCAGATTCTAGACGTCTTATGGTTAGCGCATGGGCTCCACACGAGATGAAAGATATGGTCTTACCTCCGTGTCATTATGCTTTTCAAGTATATATTAATAACGGTACAATGGATTTAATGTGGCAACAAAGATCCGCTGATGTATTCTTAGGTTTACCTTATGATATTACTATGTACGGCTTATTGCTAGAATTGTTAGTAAAAGATACAGGTTTAAAAGCAGGTCAGTTGATTGGTCAATTAGGTGATTGTCATTTGTATAACAATCATTTGAAACAAGCAGAGCAATATAGATTAAGACCTAAGCGAGTATTACCTAAGCTTCAATTAGAAAGAGGAGTCAATGCTAATGTTCTAGGAGGCGTAAATATACCTCAAGCTACCGATATTAAATTAATTAAATACAATCCTTATCCTGCAATCAAAGCAGAGTTAAGTGTTGGTAAATAACAAAAATTATGTACAACATTTATCACATTCCTGGTAAAAAAATTGGAGTTACACGTAATCTTAATAAGAGAGTTACGGAACAACAAGGTTATGCTCCAGGAGAATACGAAGTTTTATTTACAAGTGATGATATTGATTTTATATCTAACAAGGAAATAGAACTTCAAAAGTCTTATGGCTATAAAAGAGATCGGACACTATATAAAAATTTATTCAAATCAAATATGAAAATAAATCCAACAGAACAAACAAGTACGTTTCCTGTACCCCTAAATAAACTAAAGGGCAACCTTTCAGATAACTTAGGATTAGAATGGGAAACACCAGAGTTCAAGTTTAAATTACAAAAAGAACATATACCCTGGATAATGCAGAATGCTAAAACCTCGATGTATAATAACAATCGAAGCTATATATATAACAAGGCTTTTTATGAGGCCTTTTTTAATCCTGTACACAATCCAAATGAAATACCAGATAGATTTGATCTTATAAGGTTTTGGGCTAAAGATAAAGGTATATACGCTAAAGGTAATTCTACCACGCAGTATGTAAAACTTATGGAAGAAGCAGGTGAGCTAGCTAAAGCTTTATTAAACAATGACAAAGCGGAGATCGTTGATGCTATTGGAGATATTGCTGTAGTCTTAACTAATCTAGCCGAGCTAGAAGGATTAAAGATAGAAGACTGTATTGATACCGCTTACAATGTAATAGCTAGGCGTAAAGGTAAAATGATTAACGGAACATTTGTAAAAGAAACATTATGAGAAAAAAACAAATAGAATTCAGAGACCCAGTTGTTGAACGTGTAGTTGATAAGTTTGTATCAAGATCAGATGTAGGCTTTGCAAAGTATGGCGTAACTCTTAACGACGATAAATCAAATTTGTTTGCTTGGATAAATCATCTTCAAGAAGAGCTAATGGATGCTGTGCTATACATGCAAAAGCTAAAAGAATCAAGCACTGAAGAGATGCAAGAAGCATTATTAAAAAACATCGAAGTTCATGAAGAGACTACCTTATAAAAGAAAAAAGAAAAGAGGTCCTGTTGTAAGTAAAAAAGTTACTTATGATGGGATCAACTTCGCTTCAGGTCTTGAGAGGTATATGTATATGGCTCTTAAAAAAGAAAAGATCAAGGCTAAGTACGAAGGAGAAACTTTTGTTTTGTTAAGTGGATTTCATTTTGATAATGAAGTTTACGAAAGACAATCTAATGGTAAAGGTGATTATAAGAATAGAGGATGCAAACGTATTTTACCTATTAAATATACACCGGATTTTATTGGAGAGGATTTTATTATAGAAACAAAAGGTAGAGCTAACGAATCATTTCCTATGCGTTGGAAGTTATTCAAGCGATTGGTTATGAATCAATTCCCTTCGATTACATTATATAAACCACAAAATCAAAAGGAATGCGACGAGACAATAAGGCTAATCCTCAACAAGCGAAAAGGATAGCCAAACAAAAGTACGCTGAACGCCAGATTGATAAGTTTGTTAAATGGAGCTGGGAAGTTCGCGGGAAGATTAAATTTAAAGAATTAAAAGAATTAATGGATAGATACAATATAAAAGTTTATGGAGGAAAATAAAAACGAAAGAAGTTGGACATTAACTATAGGGTTTTACCCTGGTATATTATTTGGAGTTAGAAGTTATCACGAAAAAGATTTTTCAACACACGTATTATACCTGCCCTTAATAGATTTAGCTTTAGAAATTGATAACTAATGGGATTATTTGATGAGCGCATTGCGTACAAGCCATTTGAATACCCTGAATATTATACAGAAGGTTGGTTAAAACAAGCTCAAGCATTTTGGTTACATACTGAAATCTCTATGCAGAGCGACATAAAAGATTGGAATGAAAAACTTAACGAAAAAGAAAAGCACCTCGTCGGGAACATACTTCTTGGATTCGCGCAAACCGAATGCGCCGTTTCAGATTATTGGACCCAGAACGTCGTATCGTGGTTTCCTAAACACGAAATCAGGCAGATGGCGATGATGTTCGGCTCGCAAGAGACCGTACACGCTGTAGCGTACAGCTACTTGAATGAGACATTAAAACTAGAGGATTATGAAGCGTTTTTACACGAGCCTAATACAGCAGCGAGGTTTGATAATTTGGTTGCTTATAAGGGGGACGATCCTATTGGTATTGGTAAAAGTCTTGCTGTGTTTTCTGCATTTGCTGAAGGGGTTAGCCTTTATTCTGCTTTTGCTGTACTATATAGCTTTCAATTAAGAAATTTATTGAAAGGCATAGGTCAACAAATGAAGTGGTCAGTTAGGGACGAATCTTTGCATAGTAAAATGGGATGTAAATTGTTTCGAGATATGTGCAGTGAAAACAATCAATTGCTGAACTTATGTCGAGAAGATATAATTAAAGCTGCCGAAACCATGGTTACGTTAGAAACAAAGTATATAGACAAGATGTTTGAAATGGGCGACATTGAAGGTATCAAATCAAACGATCTAAAACACTTTATAAAAAAGAGAGCAAATGAAAAACTTGTTGAGCTCGGCTATGTCGACCTTGGAAACTACTTCGCGTATGACACCTCGGCAGCGAGCAATCTTGATTGGTTTTACCATCTTACCGGGGGCGTTACCCATACTGATTTTTTCGCTATTCGTTCGACAGATTATTCGAAGGCAGGAGAAGGAGAAGATTTTGAAAATATTTGGTAATTATAAAAAAAAATGAAAGAACAAACTTTAATAGAAATGAAAAATAAAATTGAAACGCTTGGACAAGCTGTTCAGTTTTTAATGAGAGAGGTACCCCAGTTAAAAGATCTAGCTGTGGGTACATTAGAAACAATAAAACAAATGGACGATTATGCAGATGCAATTGAAAGTCTTAAAGCAAAAATTTCTAAAGAGTCTAGTAAGACAGAAGAGGCTAAGCCCTTGGAAGAGATTAGCGACTAGAGCAGGATATATGGGCAGTGGTTTTTTAATCGCTGCTCAATGGACTATAGACCCTCAACTATATGTTGTGGGGTTTATTTTAGTAGTATTGCAAACAGCCTCTAGAAAACAATGGAATCTAGTAGCTTTAAATATTAATGGGCTTATTGCCTGGATAAATCATTTAATATAATGTGGAATGAAAACTGGAAAAAAGGTGAAGATTACCCTACGTGGGGTAACAACGACGTATACAAGAAGACTATATCCGGGGGATATTTATTCGACGGAGAAACACCACGAGAAGCATACCAAAGAGTCGCTAAAACAGTTGCTCGTAGGTTATATAAGCCTGAAATGGCTGAAGTATTTTTTAATTATATCTGGAATGGCTGGTTGTGCCTTGCTAGTCCGGTACTCTCAAACACTGGGACTGATAGGGGCTTACCTATTAGCTGTTTCGGTATTGATGTTGCTGATTCGATACAGGATATTGGTCAAAAGAATTTAGAGATGATGCTACTCGCTAAGCACGGCGGTGGAGTTGGTATCGGAGTTAATCAAATTAGACCCGCTGGCGCAACAATAACAGGTAATGGAACATCAGACGGAGTTGTACCCTTTTGTAAAATATATGACTCAACAATACTCGCGACTAATCAAGGATCAGTCAGAAGAGGAGCAGCATCGGTTAACATCAATATTGAACACGATGATTTTGAAGAGTGGCTTGAAATTAGAGAACCTAAAGGAGATGTTAACAGACAATCACTTAACCTACATCAATGCGCAGTTGTGGGTGATAAGTTTATGCGACGCCTTGAACAAGGAGATGCGAATGCTAGAACTAGATGGAGTAAACTACTTAGAAAGCGAAAAGCAACTGGAGAACCGTATATTATGTTTAAAGGAAATGTTAACAAAGCGAATCCAGCAGCATATAAAGGCAATGGGTTAAAGGTTCACATGACTAATATATGTAGCGAAATAACATTACACACAGACGAGAATCATAGCTTTGTATGCTGTTTGTCGTCATTAAACTTAGCTAAATATGATGAATGGAAAGGAACAAACCTTATACACGACGCCACATGGTTTCTTGATGGCGTTATGGAGGAATTTATTCAAAGAGCAAAAGGACTTAGAGGTTTTGAAAATGCCGTTCGTTCTGCTACAAAAGGACGAGCGCTTGGGTTGGGTGTACTCGGATGGCACACGTATCTCCAAGAAAAGGGAATACCTTTTGAAGGTTTACTTGCTCAGTTTGAAACTAGGAAAATTTTTAGTCAAATTAAAATTGAAAGTGAAAGAGCTTCTATGGCCCTTGCTGAGATTTATGGCGAGCCTTTGTGGTGTGTTGGTACTGGTATGCGCAATACTCACCTGCGCGCTATTGCTCCCACTGTTAGTAATTCAAAGCTTGGCGGGAATGTTTCGCCAGGAATAGAACCTTGGGCTGCTAATGTTTTTACAGAACAATCTGCTAAAGGTACTTTTATTAGAAAAAACCCTACATTAGTTAAACTATTAAAAAAACATAAATTAAATACAAGTGAGACATGGAATAAGATATTGGAAGACGGAGGTAGTATACAGGGTATCGATGCTTTGGATAATACTACTATGGGGCATGACATACCAGTTAAAGAAGTTTTTAAAACATTTAAAGAAATCAATCAGCTGGAACTCATTGCCCAGGCCGGACTAAGGCAGCAGTACATAGATCAATCAGTTAGTTTAAATTTAGCATTCCCTAGCGAAGCTACTCCTAAGTGGCTTAATAAAGTTCATTTTGATGCGTGGAAAAAAGGCGTTAAAACTTTATACTATACACGTACTGAATCTGTTTTGCGCGGTGATATAGCTCAGCAAGCTATGAGTGAAGATTGTTTAGCTTGTGATGGATAGTAAGCATATATGTTTACAATATGAAGCAGAAGTAAGCGTGTGTGTTTACTAAAGGCTAAAAGTTATAACTATTAGTTACTATAATAAAAAAAGGGTCTCTTAATTGAGGCCCTTTTTTTTATTTGTCTTTGTAATTGTGAAACATTAATTTATACATTAATTTATTCCAAGTACTTTTGAATTTGTAAATTAAATACTTTAGTTTTGATTTCATAGTTTTATTTTTATATATTATAATTTTTAATATACCCACATTACATTAGGTGATTTGTTTTTGTCTATGTCTACGTGAATAAATGAACCAGCTACACCTAATCTATTAAACCCCACTTCTCTCAATATACCCTCTAGTTTAAATCTATCTATAGAATTAGTGCAAGATATATCTGCAGCTAAACCCTTGAGGTGGGAAGAAGAAGGTTTTCCACCTACCTTTTTATTGTGTGCGGCTGTTCTATACCCTGAGTTTATTTTTATAGGTTTACCAAACTTTTTACGAGCTATATCAAGCATACTTAAAAGCTCTTCACTCATTTTACTGCCGCTGCCTTTTTCATCAGGCGAATCAAATTCTTCTAACTTAAAATACCTCATTAATCCTCTTCTTTTACTTTTGACCACTTGGCAATGGTATAACCTATAGTTACTACTAATAATATTATTTTTAACCAATCCTCTATCTGTGTAAAGGTTGTGACTCCTAGCGTGCTGCCGTTTATAGCGTATAACTTAATTTCTTGTAAGCTCATGTATTTTAGTATTTGGTAACTCTACCTTTAGTGTTCTTTTCTTTTTGGGCTTTTCTTTTGGATTCAGGAGTAACTTCACTCCAGGTTTTTGGTGTTTCTTTAGATACTTTCTTGGTGGGCCTAAATGTGTTTTCACCTTCGCTGTAATCTTCTTTACCACTAGGTGTTTTCCATTCCTCTTTAAACCATCTATTAAGATTCTTAAATGGTGAATTTTGTTTATAAGCCATATTACTTAGATTTATTTCCCCAGTTAGCGGCACCAACTTTTCTGCATTTAACTAGCGCTCCACTAGCATAAGCTGACGGCCACTTTTTGTATCTGCTCTTTACTTTACTGTAACAAGCATCTTTCTTTTTCGCAGGAGATCCTACGTGATAACCTTTGTTACCCTTAGCGCCTAACCCCTGCAATCCTATCTTATATATAGGACCACCTGATCCGTCCGCATTTAAAGCAACTTCTCTATTAGTGGGATATGTGCTAGCTCCACCTTTTTCTTTTACTACTGCTGTTATTGGTTTCATATTATTTAGTCTTTCCAGCTGCCGCGCTTTACATTGTGCCAGCCTTTTTTATTACTCTTTTTATTTTTTCCGCTTTCAATCAGTCCTAGATCCCATTGGCTGTAGCCTAATGTTAGTGCTATTGATTGCCACATCTTAGTTTCATTATCAAGCGCTACTCTTATGTTGTCAGCTTTTCTAATCAATCTATCAACAGGTAAATTAAACCCTGCTGAAAGTATTTGCCCCACTGCATAATATGCGGGGTTGTCTAAACCATACCCAACCATTTTCTCTCTAGTAGTTTTATAACTAAAAGCTCTAGCTGCAGACATTATCTTCCGCATCTTAGAATCTATAGGTGGAGATATGCTTAAAGCTCTTTGAGCAGCAACCGTATAATCAGGTCGGCTTTTTTCACTTTGTGTATAAATTTCCGCAACTATATTCTTAATCGTAGAAGCTATAGCTCCATAAATACCAGTTCCACGTAAGATGGAATCTAACATAGAATTAGCGACTCTGATTTCTTTGTTTTTTGCTTTTTCTTCGTCGTCATCAAATGCTACCGCAAATAAAGCTGCTTGTAAGCTAGAGAATATAATATTCTGCACAGCTGTATAATATATGATCTTGGTTATATTTGTTTTAGCGTCTCCACGTCCGTTTTTAAGATCCAAGAAAGCCTTTTTAGATAATCTCATGTATTGCATAGGGGTATTCGCAAAGGCTAATACAATACGTCCTAATGGGCTCGCTTGTTGTTGCGATATTCTATCTGGTCTTGAGGATTGCTGTGTTTCTTCTGCAATTTCTTGGAAATCTAAAAAAGCTTGCTCTTCAGCTTTTGCTTTAGTCATTCCCTCGGCCACGTACATATTTATTCTATTTCTAATAAATGAAGCTCCACCCATTGCGATTGCAAAACTATCCGCTATCTGCGTAGGTAAGAAACCTGCTTTTAACAATGAGGCAAACACAGCTTTAGCTTTATTTGTTTCATTTTCAGCAGCGCTAGCAATATCATCCGCATTAACGTCATTTTTTAAACCAGATCTTCTTTGTTTCAAAAAGTCTGAATTAAATATCATTGAAAAATCACTCCAAAATTGTTTTTGGTTTGCGAAAGCTTTTGCAGCTTGTATAGGGTTGTTATCGTGCCAATTTATAAAGTTTACAATAGACAAAGTTTGTAGCAATGCTGATCTAGTATTGAAAAACATTATTGTACCTACAGAATCATTAACCCAATTCATAAAGCGATTAGTAAGCTTATTTGCGCCAGATGGTCTGTTACGGCCTGTTTTCATTCTGTAGAGCATGTCCTGTAGTGCTTCTACATAGCTATCCCCAAATTGGGATCTTAGTTTATTTATATTATCTTTTGTAAAGATAGCGTCTGCATTTTCTTGCCACTCTTTTAAAAACTCCGCTCTTTTTACAGTATTGATCATGTTGATAGCATCTGTAGTTATAGTTCCAGCCACCCAACTATCTTGGGGCTCTGGATAACCATCCAACACTTTATCTAATTGATCTGCAAATTTTTTCAATTTAGGGTTGTTGTTAACTACCTCTATCAATTCTTGTTGCTCTTCTGCTGTTAGGTCTGGAATATCAAATCCATTTTTAGTCCACAAGTAAACTCTAACTGCTGCTTCGTTTGTAAAACCAGTCTCATTAATCTTACCTAACCCAGCTGGTATATTTTTTATGCTTTTCTTTAATTGCTTTACAATAGCTGTAGCGTTTTGCTTATAGCTTTCGAATTCTCTAATACCTTTTGCAAATGGATCAAACAATGATTTTTTAAACCAAGCTTGATGCGCTTCACCTTTTTTGCCTTTACCAGTTAGCTTGTATAACAACCCAGCAAAATCTTCTGCAGAGGGTGGTAAAAAGAATTTGAACCTACCTTTCTTTTTGCCAAGCATTTTTGCTTTATTACCTGATATTTTTTTATCAGCATCTATTCCAGTAACATCTTGTATAATATTATTAAAATCAGAATTTAAGCTTTTTGCAAATTGTATTTTAGCTTGGTGAACTTTAGACTTAACGTCTGCTTGTTCTAAAACTTCTTGTACCGCTTGTACGTTTTTATATGCGTCATCTGCAAAGTAAAAATCATTGTAACCTTCAGCTACTTTTCCAATTACCCACTTAGCTTTAGCAATAGCTGTGCCATCACCTAGTCCAAATATATTTTCTAATTTAATATCTAAACCGATTCCCTTAAGAAACGTATGTATAGCATATTTTGAATTAGCCGGTCTAGCGGTTAGAATGTAGACATTGGAATTACCAAACTTTTTATTACGAGCAACAGCTTTGTCAAACATTGGGCCTTTTGCACCGTTCATAACCTTGCTAAACTCGCTAAAGTCAAATTCAGCTCCCTGTGCCGCTAATTGGTCTGCTTGTAAAGCAAATTCAGTTGCATTTATTTTCCCTTTTGTACCGTTAGGCAATGTATATAAAACGTTGCTCTTAGTTGTAGCTAAAGTATCGTCGAAATCCCATACGCTTATACCTTTATTAGGAGCGTCTATTCTATTAGACATAGCTTTAGCCTGATTAAGCGTTTTGCTAAATTGAAATAAATTATGTTTTTTCATTTCCTCCTGAACCTGCTTTTGCTGGGATGGATTCAAATATTTATAAGTTCTTTCAAATCCTTGTCTGTTCTTGAAGGCTTTAGTTTCACCAAACAACGACATAGTCACTACGTCTGCCATATCAAATGGATCAAAAGCAAGCTTACTTTTAGAATATTGAGTAAACTTTAATTTACCGCTGGCTTTTAATTTGCTTATTTCTTCTTTAATAAGATCTGTTTCGTATCTCCCGATACCGTCTAAGCCTTGTTTATTTAATATTAAATCTAATTTTTTAGGTATTAAATTTATTTTAGCTCCGTTGAGTATTTTTGTTAATACTTTAAAATCAATTTCACCTTTAGCATATTTAACCAAAGCTTCTGTTAGCTGCTTAGCAGTAGTTTCATGCTCCAGTATTAATTTTGCTATTGGCGTATTTACCATAAACATACCAGTAGAACTTAGTTTCCTAACAGCTCCTCTTTGATCTGCTGTCGATAAATTTATAAATCCAATTACAGCATCTACCTCGTTATTTTGCTTGGCTCTGTTAATTTCATCAATTAAATAATTTCTTACTAATATTGCCTCTTTGTTAACTTGATCAATATTATTTTCAAAGTTTGATTTTAATTCTGTTATTTGAACTAATCCTTTTAGTTTTATTTTATTAACTGTAATGTAGGTTTTAAATCTAGTTTTACCGTCTTTATCTTTATAAGACTCTTTTAATAAATCTATTTTTAGTTTTGATAATTGATCCGCTCCAAAAGCAGGAACTAATATATTATTAAATATTTTTTCATTAGTTGTATTACCGTCAACCCCTAAGGTACGTATGGATCTACTTGTTATATTTAAGTAATTAACTATAGCTTCAACCTTGCTTTTATCATCTGTAGCTTCGTCAAAATCTCGCTTAACCTTAGTTGTAGAATAATTATAACCAATTATTTTTTGTTGGTACTTATAAATTTTTGTAAATTCTTTTACTCCTTCATTAACTATGTTAGCTACACTAGGTGTTCTTAGTGTAAATTGCAATTTAGATAATACATTAACAACATATTCTCTATATGCTCTTGTGCTTAATTGGTCTTTTCCAATAGAATGAACAGCTTTAATCAGGTCTTTTGTTGTTCTGATTTGTCCGTTGGTTACTTTATTAATGAGCTCCTGCAAGACACCTTTTCTTAACTCGGTAATATTTTCTCTTTGAGCCAATTGCTCTAATACATCTATAGTGTCTTTTTGGTTTAATTCTTTACTAAACTGTATTATATCAAAACCTTCTTTCTCGCCTTTGTATCTATCTATCTTAGATTCTAGGTTAGCTAATTGTGCTTCTATAACAATATCGTTAATAACATCCAAAGAATTCTCTGGAGCCAATTCCTGTATAGATTTTAAATCGCTTAAATTAGAGGGGGTTGCATAGTCTGCTACAACCTGTTTTGCCAATGGTTCAAGTATTTCTCTAAATAATTGCTTCTGTCTTTCTAGTACAGCAGACTTTTTACCTTTAACAAAATAAGTTAAGAAATCTCTTTTTTCTATTTTCTTAATTCTATATACAGGGTTGCCTTCTGGGGTAACTTCTCTACCTACTTTTTCAAGAGGAAATAACTTGCCATAGCTCTTCTTAATGCTTTTAATTGGCAAAGCTTTAGTTATTATATCAAAAGTATTTGGATCGTTTAGAAAGTCTATATAAGATCCAGGGATTACAGCATTAGGGTATACTCCTGTTATAGCCCCTAGCTTTTTCATTAACTTTTTAAATAACTGTTTTTGTATATAGTTTTCTAACCAAGAAACTATATAAGTGTCTCTACCTTTCTTAACTTCTAAAGTTTCAGACAAAGTACCTTTTTGTACTCTTATTCTTATTTCTTTTTCTAACTCAGTTCTAATATCGTTTATTAAATCTTCGTCTACTATGTCTAGCTCATCGAAAGTACGTTGGCCTCTTTCTACTGTGCCACTACGATCAATAGACGGTGTATCATTAGTGTCGACCACTCCCTTAGCATCTGATATATCACTAGTAAATTCTTTGTTAGCGTCTGCGAACATTAAAGATTGCCTAGCTTGTACACCGTATCTTTTTACATATCCTGCTAAATCTTTGTTGACAGCGGGATTAAATGTACGTATTGCGCTAGCAACCTCAGCTCTTAATATAGACAAAGCATCTTGGAACTCTAATGCTTCAGGTCCAACTTGCTTGAACTTTTGTTGTACTATTGTATTAATATACCCTTCAAAAAGAGGTATTAGCTTTTTCTCTAAAGATGCTGGTAATGGCTTACTAGCCTTGTACTCTGTTCTTTCGACACCCTCCATACCTTCATTGTAAGTGTCCATAATCTTTTTAGACTTTGGATCTCTAGGGCCTAAGTCTGTTGTTCTAACGGGCTTAGCCTCTACTTTCTTTTTAGGCTTTGGTTTAGGTTTAGCTTCTTGTTTAATAGCTGATCTACCAGAAGCAACCCTTTCTTCGGCTTCCTCTAGTAATCTTTCCGCTTCTTCTACTTTCTTTTCAAGAGTAGGATTATTAGGGTCTTCTGCAAAAGCATCTAAAGCATCATCTAAAGCATTTTCAAGATTTAATATTTCTTGACTAGAAGAAAATTGCATTGCATTCTCAGGATCTCTTAATCCTGGATCTTCTGAAACTAGTCTATTTGCTTTTGTTTCTGCTTTTTGTACAGCCTCTACAGCTTTATCACTTATTTCTCCGCCCTCTTTTAAACCTGATGTAAATTCTTTAAGCCAGTTGTATACACCACGGGCATCGTCAAAATGTAGGTCTTCATGATTTTCAATACCAGACTTAAGGCCTAACTTGCTTATTATGTTGTTAAACCACAATCTTATTTTATCAAACAAAGAAGGGTCAAAATCTAATTCACCAGAAATAACAGCATCAGAAAGATAGTTTAAAAACTCTATAGCTTGCTTTTCTTTACCTTGTGTTTGCGCTATTTTTTTATTAATTGATCTTCTAACCTTAGCAGGCAGAATCTTCATAAGGTCATCGTAGTTTGCTTTCTGATTTAAGTAGCTACCTACTAAAGAGTTAAGTATAGGGTGGATAATTTCATGTGAAGTAACCGTCCATTTACCTGTTTGTCGAGCCATCTCTTTGTTTATAAAAAGACTACCCGCCCCTAAATATACTCCGTCAGATTCAGCTGCTTGTTTTGCAACCTCAGCTTTTGTTAGGGGTTTAAAATCAGGGTCAGCTTTTATCTTACCTTCTTTTACAGCTTTTAAATAAGATCTTTCTTTTCTTTTTAAAGCTCTATATATAGCGGTTACGTAGGCGTCGGTGTTTTCAAATATTCTTGGAAGCTTACTTTCTCCAAATCCTAATTTTCTAGCAAAGTTAACAACAGCAGCGGTGTTTTTTGTAAACTTGCCTTCGAAGACTTTATTATCTGCATCTAATGTGTTTTGCGCGTCTACCAACAATTTTGTTTGTTGTTCTTTTAAAACTTTAAGCTTTTCATCTATTAGGGCCTGTTCTCCTGGTATTGCGTTCTTTCTTTGCTTTTCTAATTTACTTATGTTTTCCTGAGAGTCTATGACTTTTAAAAGTTCTGTTGACATGCGTCTATCTGATAGAAACTTAGGCATTTTGTTTATATTTCTACCAAACTTCTGTATCTCTTGATTTAAGCCGTCAGCTTCTTTTCTTGTTATATCCCCGTTTTTTACCCAAGAATCAAATATCTTTTCAACTTTAGCAGGGTTTTGTATTAGCTGCCTTAACTTCTGAACTTTTTCACTGTCATTCATTATGTTTTTTCTGCCAGTTAAAGTTGATATGCTACCAACCCCACCAGCAAATCCGCCAGCAGCAAACGACAATGCTGAAGTATTTACAAAGTCTTCGTAAGTGTAAGTGTCTTTTAAAAGATCTTTTCCAATACCTTTGTTCAAAACTTTATTTAAAGCAGCTTCACCTATTTGTTGTACATTTTCCTGCACCATTTCTTTAGCGCCTTCGCTTGCTACAATCGCACCAAATTTAGCTAATTTAGTTTGCAGAGGAGCTGCTACTATTCTTCCGAAGTTTCTTCTTACACCTGCAGCATTACCAGAAGCATTAATAAGCTGTCTAAATAAGCTTGCTGTGGAATTTTTTCCAGTACCTTTAAATATCTTATCTATAAGCCCAGTCTTAGGGTTTATTGGTGTTGTTAAAGCAAATAGCGCAGCCATACCTAAACTTGCCTCATTAGCAATAGCTTCAGATTCTTCCATGCTCATACCAGCATCCAGTGCAGCTGTCTTAGCTTGATTATAGCCAGTCATTGCTCCATACCCGGATTGGAATATTACAGCATCAGCCATTCCTTTGCTTATACCTAAAGGTATCTTTTTGCCAAATGTGTCCCAAGTTCCTTTTGCTCCCCCAGTTACTCCACCGTAATTAATACCTCTAGAATTAATTCCTTTAGTTTTATTATACCCTAACTCCATTCTAGTTAATCTAGCTTTGGATAAGTTTTTAACTTTACCTAGATATTTTAAAGAAGCTGCTCTCCTTAAAAGTCCTGTGCCTTTTTGTCCAACAATCTGTATTGCTAATTCACCTATAGTTTGTCCTGCTATAATGCTACCACCAAAACCATCAAAGTCAGCTCCGTAAATGTAATCACCATTTGCGATAGCATCATCTATAGCCTTTCTGTCTTTATCTGAAATAGTTTTAGAAACATCAAATCCGTTTGTTATTTGCTTGATGCTACCATTAGCTTGCTTTATATACTCTTTGCCATTTAAAGTAACTTGCTTGCCTTCAGCATATAAGTAATTTATATTAGCTTCTCCTCTTAAAGCTCTTCTGTTTGACTTGTCTCTTAAGTCTCTAAATTCGTTAGCTTGTCTTCCTTCTCCAATAATTGGCAACACCCAACCAAACACTTTACCGTCCATTTTTACAAAATCGTAAACGTCTTCTAAACCATCACCTAGCTTATTTAAAGCGCCTACTAAGGTTCTTCCGCTGCCATAAAGACCGGTTTTAACTCCGGTTTCGGTCTCTTCAATTCTTGCTTGTTGAGCATCTTCTATGTTTTTAATTTGCTCAGCGTTATATTTGTTTATTGAATCCCAATTATTAGAATTCCAATCTTCTAATTTATTAAAATCCAAATGAGTACCGTAATTGTACTTCTCAGGATCCTCCATTAGCTTAACATCTGCAGCTCCCATCGCTTCAGGCAAACTCATATTTTTGTATTCAGACGGGTTATTTTTAATTTCTTCTAATACTACTCTTTCAACATTTCTACTAGCTGTCTCAATTAAGTACTCGTCAAAATACGATTTAAGATCCTGCTGCATGGTTAAATTGTCAGGTAAATTAGAGTCGTCTTGCTCATAAGCTCCAGCTTCTTTTTGCTTATCGAACTCGTCTATATATCCTTTTCTATTCAAAAAGCCCTGGAAGTCACTAGCATTAACGTTAGCTTCTTCTAATAACACCTTGCTTTCAGGATTGTTTATATAATACTCTTCAATAAAATCAGTGCGCTTATCATCATTGTATGCTGCATTAGAGTTTGTGTCATTTAAGTCTAAGTCGTTGCTGTTATAAAACTGCTCAGCCTGCTCTTCTATACTAACGTCATTTCTATACCCTCTGTATTTTTCATGAAGCTCAGGGTTGTTGTTTATAGCGGCCTCGTCTTCAGCGTCGTCTTTTCGCACCCAGTTTGATATAGCTCGTGCAAGCGGGCCTAAAACATCAGGTATATTTGCCGTCTTACCTAGCGTCAGGCTCTTGTCCGCCTTAACCGCTTTCGCGAACACAGGATTATTTTTTTCCCAGGCCTTCCAAGAATCCTTAAAAGATTCACTTGTGCCATCAGCCCAACTATTGTTAGGATCGTCATCAAACATCCTAGATATCATAGTACCACTATAGTCGTCGTCTATTAGTTTTTCTCTTTTACCTCTATTATTTTCTGATACAAATCCACTATCTAGTTGCTCCGACGAACCATCTACCCAATTGGATCCCGTAGCGTTTGACTCCACACTTGGATCCGCAGCCGCAGAGTCGTTTGTCTTTACTGATTCTTCAGTATTAAAAAATTGTGTGCTAAAATCGCTGAATGATTTAGTATAATCACCAGAAGATTTAAGAGCACCATATAATTTTTCCTGCCCTGCCGTAGAGCTAAACTGAGTTTTAAAGTCTTCCAATGACTTAGTATATTTACCGCTTTTATTTAAAGCCTCGTATAATTTTTCCATTTAATTAAAGATTGTCTAGCGACCCAGTGTTTGAGTTGTTGTTGTTGTTATTTTGAGAACCTGAAGTTTGTTTCCCGTACAAATCTATATAGTAGTTCTTAGCCTTAGCGGACAAGTCTGAATTGTTTATGTAGAATTCAAACATTGACCTGGGATCAGAAGTGTTCACGTTTATACCGCGGGCGTCTTCTTTGGGATCTTTAGCGGGGTTAGTTATGTACATGTTAAAATTACCAAATTGGTCTACAAACTGTTTTCTAAGATCTGGGCTATCCTCCTCGTCCATTCCTACCATAAATTTTTCATACATTTGCCCTTTTGTTACGTATATTTTTGTAGACGTGGGATCAATTGAATTTACTATGTTTGCCATTTGATTAGCTATAGCCACCGCGTTCCCACCTGTTGCTTCTTTCGCTAGCAAAGAAAACTGCAAAGCTTTATCCGCAACATTTCCAGAAACATTTATTTCGTCTTTTAGCGCCCCGCTAAAACCACCGCTGCCACCTCTACTAGATGGTCTTTTATCCCTGGCTCCTTGAGCTGCTGTATCGGTTAATACGTTCATATAGTTGTCCAGTACTGCTTGCCTTAAATCATCGTCATTACCAGGAGCAAATAATTCAGGGTCTTCTAAGCCTAATCCGCCTTGCATTATAAAATCGTCTGACGCTAGAGAAAGCAAACCTCTTCTACCGCCTTTAATTAGTATGTTATTTAGTTGTTGGCGAATCATATTTTTTCTAGCTCCTGTAAGAGTAGAACCAGCACTGTATATACTTTTATTCATTTCTAACAGCTGATTAGCCCCATCGAAGTCTTTTAAGAAAGGCTTAGGAATTTGATTATACGAATCGTAAGTTTCTTTGCCTTCATTCCAAAAAACTAAACTACCACCCTCTCCTACACCTAAGCTAGCTTCATTAGTATAAAGCTTAGACGCTTCGTTTAGAGTATTTATTTCATTGCCATCAGATATTAATCCATTGTCAAAATCTTTTAGATAAGAAGCTTTATCTTCTTTATATGATTTAACTTGGGTTGCTAAATTCTGGAATGATTGAGATATACCATTTATCTTAGTCCTAAGTTCCATATACTGAGGAGAAGTAGGATCTTCTATTTTTGCTATTCTACTTGCTGCGTCTGCATATTCAGATCTTTGCTTTACTAAATAATTTGTAATTGAATTTTGTTGTGTAGGCGTAAGGTCAGTTACATCTACATTAGTGTCTAAAGCATCAATATAACCAGCCACCTTCGAGTTTATAGCGTCTTTCTTAGCCTTAGCTTCTTGCATTATTAGCTTGTGATTTGCATACCCTGCTGCAAACCCTTCTGTAAGATTGTCATCCCAGGTTTTTGCTGGGGGAGCATTAGCTATTAAATCGCCCTGTACTAATTCTTTATTCATATTATTATATTATTTAAAACAGAGATTGGCCTCCGTTACTAGCTCCGCTCATGAAATCGCCAAATCCAGTTCCTTTACCTATTGCACCACTGGCAAAACCACCAAGAACACCACTAGCTATTCCTCCAATGCCCCCCATTATTTTAGCTTTACCAGCTTCAACAGCTGCTTTCTTTTGAGCTAAGTCACCTTGAGCCATACCAAACATAGTTTCCACTTTGTCTTTTTCAGCATCCCTAGATATTAATTCACCTTTTGCTTCATACATTTGTAGGTTTGCAGCTTGCTGTCTTTCTGCAACTTGATTTTGTCTTTCTTGTTGTCCTATGTCTGCGGAAGCTCTACGTAAGTTTTGTGATTGTTGTCCTGCTAATGATTGTGCTAAAGCTGCAATTCCTGATCCACCAGCAGCTCCTTGCATTTGCCCCATTATATTAGACAAACCTTGTTGCTCTTGTTCTGCTTGAAACTGAGCGGCTTGTTGGTTGACTGTAAGATCTTCCATGGTATTTTCCATGTTAGCATATACATTGGACGTATCTAAGTCCTCGTACTGTCTCTTACGGCGATTATATTCTTGTTGCGCTTTACGCATTTCTCTTTTCCTCTTGCCAGCACCGATTAATCCTCCGGCTATTGACAGACCAGAGCTTATTAATCCTCCTATCATATCTGTATAGTTTATATATTATTATTACATGTTATTTGCTACTCTCAAATATCTCTGACCCTACAGAAAACACTTCAGCCTCTTCTGTGGTTCCGTTTCTAAATTGCACTCTAGCAAAGTAACCCAATAGAGATCCACCGTTAGCTGTATTATCTTTTTGAAATAATATAAAGCTATTAACAGTTGGTCTTTGTTGAGCAGGTGATATTTCGCATATTATAGCGTTTAACCCTTGATTGATTCCTTTTACTAAACCTATCTTTTCCAAAACTTGACCTTCATATACATTAGGTGAATCCGTAAAATAAGCTATGTCTCCTATTTGTACTGATACATTTAGGGGGTTAGGGAATAATAATGTTATTTCGTCCATATTTTTATATTATTATTTACGGCGCAACGCACATATTAGGTCCAGAGCAATCGCTGTATTTACCAGTATTACCATTAGCTCTCTCGTCAAGATAATTTGTAGGTGTTGCTTGCAGATCTATAGTTATTAATTCTCTACATTCTCTTTCGTCATTTGGCCCGTTTACAGCCCATACAACATCATTTTGCGCATAGGAATTAGTCATTGTAGCAATTGTAGTTCCCCCGGATGCTATAGAATAAGCTTGTGTTGTGCTTAATAAAATAGTATCAGATGGGTCAACGCATAAAGCTGCAATCCACGCTCCAGGCCCCGGAGGACCGTCGTCCTGAATAAAAGTGTCTACATCTAAAGCGTGCGCTATTGGAACATCTTGTGTTGCTTGTATCGTTATGGTACCTTTTACTTTTACGCTATCGCCAAGCTGACCGTTAATTGTCTGCGGGTTGCTTAAAGAATATAAAGTACCAGGATTCGCTGGATCTGGAATAACCGGATTAAACGAACTAGCGGTATGGTCAGCGAGCTTAGATACATCATTTCCGTTAGCAGCCGTAATCATAAACTGGTATTCAAATGAATTTTGGTCACCTGGTTGATATGTGTAATTTGGTACAGCTATAAATGTGTCAGGAGATCCTGAGACATTATAGTCACCAGAGGAACTAAATGCAGATATAGTGAATGTAACCTCTTCTGTTTGTGCAAAGCTTAATGTGATATCTGATGATCCAGGATTAGCTGTAGCTGGATTTATATCGCCTGTGATTATTATTTTATAAGGTGATTCGCCATCGGCAGATGGAGGAAAAACAATATTAGGACTAGAATATTGACCATTACTAGGCATTACTTCATTTGTAGCTATAATAATTTCAGTACCTGTTCCATCTTGATAAAACAAGCTAGCGCTAAATGTAGCGGTTGGGTCACCAAAAAGATTTAACACTCTAGTGTCTCCTGCGTTAGGTATTGGTGGTTGGTTAAAATTACCTACCCCGCTAACATTGAAAGCATTAATGTATGTTGTATTTCCAACAGAAGGAATAGCTAATGCTTGTATGTTTATTATATCGCCGGTAACAGAGTTAGCTGGAAAAGTATAATTTATATCGTATGTTACAGCTATTAATTCGTTATATTGGTTTAACGTTTCAGTTGTTATAATACTGTAAGCCGAAGGGTCTCCCGTGTTTATGGCCGCTATAGGTGCTTGGTAAAAATAAAATCCAGCATTAGCTTGTATGGTTTGATTCCAAACTAATTTTGTTTGAGTAAAATCTCCCGTTTGAGAATAAGCGTATTGTTGAGATACAGGTGTTGCGTTTTGTGTACCTAAATTTACAATGCCCTCTACTGAATACGGGGCAAATCTAGCAAAACCATTTAAACACAAAGGTACTTCTACATCATTACCTGGCATTATAGTGCCAGCTAAAAAGTTTACATCTAAAAATACCAAACTGCCGCTTTGTTGAAAACTAACAGAACTAGGGTCTATCCCGGCTGGGAACGGCGCTATTAAGCTAAAATCCGAAGCTAATACAATATATCCATCATCTGGTGTTATAGTAAGTCTTATTGTTCCGTTTGTGCTTAAGTCGTCTCCTTGAGTTTCATTAAAATTGAAATCAGATACTGTAAAGTTATTATATGCCATTATTAAGTTGGATTAAGTGGATCGTAATCAGGTAAATACGCGCCTGTGCAAACGTCGAATGATACATAAGCAAAGAGAGCCGGATCGCAAGGCTGCCCAGTTTGACATTGATTGCCAGATGTACCTAGTCCTCCTGAAAATATTTCAGGACCTCCTTGCTCTCCAGCAGTTGAACCTTTCTGAATCACTGAAAATTGAACTGCGTCCGCGTGAGTATTAAAACTTCCATTTGCATTATAAGTATCAGGTTCAAATGTAAATGTAACATAGCAATTATTAAAAGTGTCAGGAAAATCATTAGCTACAGTTTGGGCTTGGTCCTCGGTTAAACTTAAATACGATATTCTATAGTTTTGTTTGTTACTACCATAAGCTGGAGTGACATATTTTTGTAAACTATTATTTGGATCATTACCCCATTCAGGCTCATTATTAGCGTACAGCTCATTGGTGGGATTTCCTAGTCCATCAATATTTCCTTGAGCTACAGCACTTGGTATTGGGTTGCCCACCCCGGGTGGGTGAGAATAAGGATCACCAGTTCGGCTATTTGGATTACCGTTAGCATCTAAGGTAAGTGAATCGAAATAAGTGGTTCCTCTGTTACCAACATAGAGTCTTCCAATTACAACACCTCCATTCACATGCTTGTTAGCTACCAGTCTATAAGTACCTCTACCACACGAATGACCACTGGATGCTTTTTGTTTTTGAGGAACTACAAATGTAAGATCATTTGGATCTGTCCAGGTGGTTGGTACCACAGAGCCTCCTGTAAACGCCACAAAATCTAGATTTAATAAAGCTGCAACTAAGCCATCTTCCTCGACTAGCAAACTATCTGAAAGATTATCTGGGTCAGTAACAGTTATAGTGTATGAGAATGTGCCCTGTGGTACAGTCCCTGTTATTGATGCTGTTCCTGTAAAACCATTCCCTGTAGTAGTCAACTGTAAAGTGGAAGGTAAATTAGATACGCTCCACCCCAATTCTGATAAAGTATGATCAGGATCTATTGCTGTTATACCTGTCCAACTATATGGATCACCAGCGGTAAAAGGACCAGCTGGAGGCGTTGAGTTTATAACAGGCCCTTCTGGAACTGATATTATTTCAACATCTACAGTAGCAGGAGAACTATATCTAGATCCATTATAACTTCTATAAGTGAAACTGCCGGCTCCTCCATAGTAATTTAATACATTAGGCGTAAAAATTATTTCGTCTCCATTAACAGCGCCTAAAACCCCATTTAGAGTGTTGTCGGATGCAATCTCGTATGTAAGTGGGAAGCCTTGTGGGTCGCTACCTGTCAATGTCAATACGGTACAAGATGTGCAATCTTCTAAAACTTCATAATATTTATTATCAGCATTAGGGGGTTGTATTTGAATGGCACAATCAGGTTCTCCGAATACATGCACATTAAATACAGTTACCGGAGGAGCTATTATATTATTGGCTCTACCGATACCTTGCATTGGAAACTCCTGTGAATCTAAATTATTATTATCGTTGGATGTGAAATATTTGCCCTCTCCTTTTATGTATTGGAAATATTTGTTTTCCTTATCTAAAAATTGTTTTATAAACCCATTTTGAAGATCTGTGTTCATGTACTGAGTGTACCAACCCTCGTGCAATAAAGTTTCAGAAGTTAAACTTTGCAACTGTAAAGCCTCTACTTCTGCTAAAGATAGGTTAGAGTATTGATCATTGCTATACACATATTCTCTTGATTTACTACCTGAGTAATTTAAAGTCTTATACTTTTTTACTACGTTAGGCATTTCATTGATTAAGAAATCAACTGAACTATCATATTGAGTGCCATAGAAATTGTTTCTTACAGAATCAGCTGTTCTGTGCTCCCACATTCTACCGTTTCTAAAAGTATAATATCTATCATTTAAACTTATACCTCCTTCTGTACTAAAAGTTTTTCTGCTTTCCCAGCCTTTCACTTCTTCTTTAAAAGATACCACTGTATTATTAGGAGTATATATTGACCAATTACCTTTTATAAAAAATCTATCTTGAAATCTACTAGCCCATTCATCAGTTAGTCCATCTAAACATAAATTATAAGCTTTTTTATCATCGTCAAAAGAGCCCCATAAGTATTGAGATTGCTTTAAGTTATCAGAATAGAAGTCACCCATACCATACCTAGATATATCTTCAAGGCCATCATTTGATAATCTTAAAACAACACCCCTGTTTTTATCAGTAAAATATGTTCTGAATCCATACGAAGCAAAACTTTCAGGGTTTTTGCTTATGCCAAATTCTCCTGCGTAAGGAACTGCTTGCCCTAATACATTATTGTTAGATGTAACATTAGAGTTACCATCCGCATTAAATAACGCATCTTTATTAGCGAGTATACGAAGTATTTTATCTTCGCATAAAGCCACTAAATTGGTATCTCTTGAATGTAATTTTTGTATAGAGCTATATATAGGATTAAGATCCTTAGTTATTTTTTCTGCTTGTATAAATTGATTTAGGTTATTTACACCAGATGTTGAATTAAATATTTGAGAATATATTAAACCTGTTAATCTTCTTTCCTCAGCATAAGGCTCTTTTAAAGTGGCTGAAACTATAGGGCCATTGTCTATAGTGACCGCATTGTAATCATCACGTACCCTGTCTGATTCAACCCCGTTACCAAAAGATATACAATTATGCCAGTCTAGTATATGAGGGTTGCCATACTCACTCATTGGGTAAACCTTAGAAGCCGCATAATATAATTCTAATTCAGCTGATTCTTTAGGCTCTGTTTCAAATATACCTGGATTATCACTAGTAAAAGTTACTGTGTCAGGAAGCACGGTTAAAAACTCCATGCGAGGTGAGCTTGCATCATTCATAGGGCGATTGCCTCCTCTAGGAAAAGACCAACCAGCGGGTCCTTGAAATAAACCAGTACCGTTAGCTACTGTATCAATAGGTTTAACTTTAAGTTGAAATCTAGTTCTCTTGTTTGATCCCTTGTTGTATTTGTTTCTTTTTGAATTATTTTCGTAATTCCTAACTCTTTGAAATTCTTTGGTCGCTGTTATCTCGTATATAACTTGATCAGGATCCTCCTCAAATCTAAAAAGACCGCCAACTTGTAAAAGTATATCTACAGCATCTCTGTATTGATTGTAGACTGTCCTACCTACATTAAAATCTGCACCTTGTGGCCATATACCCGTGAAAGATACTGTAATATCATTACCTCCTACAGTATAAGCAGCGCCAGTAGAGCCGTTGGCATTAGCTACAGACCCTTGATCTACGAACCAACCGGTATAACCCCAGCCTCCGGTAATGTAACTTCTATTAACACCAGTGCCAATAAAACCCATTTTTAAAGATTGCTTTACTGCATAATTATTTGAGTTAATAGATGATAATATATATTCCTGTAAAGTTGAATCCTTATATAGTTTAATAAAAAACCTACCTTCAAATTCTGGTTTATCATCAAAATCCTCTGTAGCAAATTGTACATTTAACCCAACAACTTTATTACCATTAGCGTCGGTAGTGAAAGACATGTCGTCCCCAAATTTACCCTCTATTGTTATTCTTAGCGTGTTACTGCCGTCGGTTTGAATACTAGTTACATTATACCAATTACTTCTTGTTGTAGTTGTATATACTCTTACTATTCTTTGCTTTTGCGTTGAATCTAATATAGATCTAGCTGTGCTAGCCTCTAGGGCATCTTCTTTTATATCTATAGCTGTAAAATCTGGTTGAGGTATTCCAGTGTCAAGTATATTATCACTGCCGTCAACACTACCTGCAACTTTTATTACTTTTCTTAAAAACAGAGGCGCTTCATTTGAAATAGCTACTACTTTGTATTTAGCAGGTATTGATACAAATTCGTCTTTGTCATGTCTTTTCTTTAGCTCTAAGAACGTAGATTCGTCAACTTTATTTCTTTCTGCAGAAGGAAAACTTATCCAAACATTACCGTCTTCAGCATCGTACCACCTGTCCATAGCTAGGTTGTAATACTCGTTAGATGTTTCTTTTATATAGTATCTAAAACCCTCGAAACCAATAGGGACATTTCCATCGGTTTGAGCTGTTATTTGGTTATACTCAATTGCTTCAGGTTTTTGTAATGTTGTTGCAGCAGATTCCGATGTAAAAACCGGTGTTTGTCTACCATATTTATCCTGGAATACTACACCTACTTGATATGTTCTCTGCGATTTTATAGATTGGAATGGTACTTTTGGTAAACTTTCACCTGCCAGCGTTAGTGTATGCTCACAGCTGCCATTAGTGTAGTCACAGTCCCATTTGTCATTATGAGTAATAGTTTGTGTTAAAGTAGGAGATACATCTATATTAAACAGATCTTTTAAATTAAAGTTTTGAAGATAATTACCATAGACTATTCTATTACCGGTAATTTCTTGAGATTTTGCTACCCTAGGTACGTTATCATAATTTCTTAATAGCTGATTAGACGGCAATATTGAAGATATGATTTCAGATTCTATATTGAATTCGTTAGCGTTCCATATATCATCACCCTTAATGAATGTATCTACTACATACACGCTTGTACTATTACTTTCTTTATACAAAAGATCTACTTCAACAACATCTAAAGGTATATTAGAGGGTCTAAAGCCTTCTATGATACATTGCCTAAGCTGGTTTACCATACCTAGATTATACCCTTTTTTTGTTTCGTAATCAAATTCACCAGGTAAGAATGCTATTTCAGAGAATGGGGAAAAAGTTGAATAATATCCATCTTTATATTTGTACCTGTAAGCAAATCTTGGAAACTTAAATTCAAAAAATGGTGGCTCATCAATTTTAACCTCCCAAAATATTTCTACATCTTGTACAGTTTCCGGGACTACAAGTATTTTTACTTCAGCATAAGTTTGTGTAACCCCTGGAGGGACAGCCATTACTTCTACTCTTACTTGATATTCGTTTTCAAAATTTTCATCATCTACAGCAGACCCGTCTAAGGTTAGTATATCACCTACCCTATAAAAAGGATAAGGCGAGCTAGCCCATGTTAAAGTTAATTCCTCCCCTATTTGCATAGGAATTCTACAAGTAATATCTACACAGTTACCAGTAGCTGCTCCAGGATCTTCTGTTACAAAATTTTGTTGAGTTGTAGTTTCAACTATAGCTGGATTACCGTCTTGATCTACTGCTCGTGTTTCAGACAGCTGTAAGCTAAGCGGGACCGTTGGTGCTTTCTTTATAACAGTAATGTCCTCTTCTATGAAATCTCTACCATTGAATACCGTATGAGTGAAAAAGTTTCCCGTTAAGCCCGGGGTTGGGGAAGTAGCGCTTTTAAAATCATTTATATTTATTACCTTAGGCTCAGTTTGATTATCTGTCCAAAATAATAAATCTTCAATTATATTTATACCTGTTATTAAATAATCTTTACTAAAATTTAATATACCTTGTGTGTCTACTAAAACCGGGACAACTACTTCTGTTTTTTGGTCGTACTCCGCAATAGCACTCACTCCTACACTTGATATGAACCAGTATATGGTTTCGTTTATTGCATCTCTTATTTCACCTATTTTAACAGGGGACACTAAAGCGTTTATATAACCAGATCCCCATTCGGTGTAAACACCTGTGCTTGGATTTTTATAGCTATATATTTTAGGCGTATTACCTTGAATATTTTGCAAAGCACCTACATTACCTGTGTCAGACGTAGATATTTCTAAGTTTAGAGCATCTCTATACTCGCCATTTGGAACTAAACGCTCATCAAGGTCTTTGTTCATTCTCCCTGACGTAAACGTGTGAATTAATTCTGGCATATTCTAGTGTTTTATGATTTTGGACTTATTGCGCATAACTTGAGCAATTTCCTCTATTTTAATATTTGATAATCTTATTTTTGTATTACGTCTCGCGGCAGCTAATTCTCTTTTAAATCTATTAACTAAGTATTCCGGAGTATTGATTCTCGTTGCTAAAATCGCGTGAGCTATGTATTTATACATTGCTTCCTCTGCGAATTTATGTACTGTAAGATCCTCGTCGTCCCCGCTT
>Ga0233396_1000027_pt1 | contig 65082 bp, 55 predicted proteins | sample 32DmetaG_FD_183169 | JGI IMG/M metagenome (GOLD analysis project Ga0233396, IMG submission 183169) | Seawater microbial communities from Monterey Bay, California, United States - 32D | ecosystem: Environmental > Aquatic > Marine > Coastal | place: USA: California | collected 2016-10-19 | reverse complement strand
AGTTGATTTTAAAAATATTTTACAAAACAAATAATTATTTCAAAAAAAAAGTGGACTATTTAGTCCACTTTTTATCATATCTAATGTATTGTTTTTTTAAAACTGATAAGCTAAACCTAAACCAAAACTAGAAATACTACCATCATCTGAAATGGTAGAATAATTTAAATTAAACGATGTTCTGTCACCCACAGCATAAGTTACATTGGGTCTCAGGTAAAAGCCTCCACCTATACCTTCAGGTGATAAACCTACTCCATACCCAACATCTGATCCAACAGTAAGTTTATCTGATAAACTATAATTTAAAACTGTTGCAATTGGTAGCCATGAATAGTTTCCTAAATCTAACTCACCCAAATCACCCAAATCAATAGATTTACCAGAAAAAACCAAATAACTAGCAGATAAACCAAATTTAAAATCTGATTCAGATCCAAACATATAAGTTCCGCTTAAATTGTATGAGGTAGACATAATATCTGCGGCATCACCGGTAGGTATTCCAACTCCTGCACCTAATGAGAACTGTGCGTTAGCTGTAAAACAAAAAGTTACTAAAGCAATTGATAATAATAATTTTTTCATTTTAAAAAATTTTAGTTAATAAGTTTAAATATAATAAAAAAATAATTAATTTCAAATAAGGATTAACTTTGGTTATTTTACTTAAGTATTAAATTTAAAATTACTTATCTTCATTACATGAAATGGGAGGAATCAATTTTAGATTATAGTCACTACCTAAAAATAGAAAGAGGTCTTTCCTCTCATACCCTACAAAACTATATTAGAGATGTAAAAAAACTTATCTCGTTTTTAAATAAAAAGAAAATATCTAGTTCACCAATAGCTATAAAAGACGAAGTAATTCAACAGTTTATTTATGAAATAGCTAAAGAAATAAGTCCAAGAAGTCAAGCAAGAATAATATCTGGATTGCGAAGTTATTTTAACTATTTAATTTTCGAAAACTACAGAGCTTCTAACCCTACAGATTTAATTGAAACACCAAAAATTGGTGTAAAATTACCAGACACTTTATCAGAACAAGAAATTAACAACTTAATATCCGCTATAGATCTTAGTAAAGCAGAAGGAGAAAGAAATAGAGCAATGCTAGAAACTATGTATAGCTGTGGATTAAGAGTGAGTGAATTAATTGATTTAAAAATTTCAGATTTATTCTTTGATGAAGGTTTTATAAAAATTGTGGGTAAAGGAAATAAAGAACGTTTTATACCAATTCATTTTAGCGCTCAAAAATATATTATTTTGTACATGAATGAAATTCGGACACAGCTAAAAATTAAAAAGGGTTTTGAAGATACCTTGTTTTTAAATAGACGTGGAAAATCATTGTCCAGACAAATGATCTTTATGATTTTAAAAGATCTTGCTATTAAAATAGATTTAAATAAAAAAATTAGCCCACATACTTTCAGACATTCTTTTGCAACACATCTTTTAAAAAATGGTGCTGACTTAAGAGCTATTCAACAAATGTTAGGACACGAAAGCATTACTACTACAGAGGTTTATGTTCACTTAGACACTAGTTATTTAAAAGAAATTGTAGAGAAATATCACCCGATAAAATCATAAAAAAATCCCCATGGTTAGACTTTAGTGTTTAACCATGGAGATATTTTTGTGTAAGCAACTAATTATTTAGCTACGTTTACGGCTCTTGTTTCTCTTATTACAGTAACTTTTACCTGACCTGGATAGGTCATGTCATTTTGTATTTTTTGACTAATACTAAAAGATAATTCCGCTGCTTTTGTATCATTAACTTTTGTGCTTTCAACCATAACTCGGAGTTCTCGACCTGCTTGAATGGCATAAGCCTTTTGAACACCTGAAAAACCAAAGGCAATATCTTCTAGGTCTTTAAGACGTTGAATATAAGAATCTAGAACCTGTCTTCTTGCTCCAGGTCTTGCTCCAGAGATCGCATCACAAACTTGAACTATAGGTGCAAATAACGTTTTCATTTCTATTTCGTCATGGTGAGCTCCAATTGCATTACATACATCTTTTTTCTCCCCATATTTTTCTGCCCATTCCATTCCTAATAGCGCGTGTGGTAGTTCACTTTCAGCATCTGGAACTTTTCCAATGTCATGTAATAATCCAGCTCTTTTAGCTATTTTTGAATTTAAGCCTAACTCGGAAGCCATGATACCACATAAATTGGCAACTTCTCTTGAATGTTGAAGTAAATTCTGACCATAAGATGATCTGTATTTCATTCTTCCAACAGTTTTAATAAGTTCAGGATGCAATCCATGAATTCCTAAATCTATAACAGTTCGTTTCCCAACTTCTATAATCTCTTGAGTAATTTGCTTTTCTGTTTTGGCGACTACTTCTTCAATTCTAGCCGGATGAATTCTTCCGTCGGTAACTAATTTATGCATTGAAAGTCTAGCAACCTCTCTTCTTACAGGGTCAAAACAAGAAAGAATAATAGCCTCTGGAGTATCATCTACAATAATTTCTACACCTGTAGCAGCTTCTAATGCTCTAATATTTCTCCCTTCTCTACCTATAATTCTTCCTTTAACATCATCAGATTCTAAATTAAAAACAGAGACACAATTTTCTACAGCTTGTTCAACACCTACCCTTTGTATAGTACTTAGCACCACTTTTCTTGCTTCCTGTTCTGCAGTAAGTTTAGCTTCTTCAAGTGTATTTTGAACAAACCCCATAGCGTCAGATTTAGCCTCATCTTTCAATGAGTTAACCAATTCCTTTTTTGCTTCCTCAGCAGAGAAACCTGATATTTGTTCTAACAGGTCTACATGTCTTTTGTGAAGTTTAGATACTTCATCTTCTTTTTTCTCTAAATAGGTTAACTTGTTGTTATAATCATTTTCTTTTTGTTCTAGAGAATTATTTAAGCTTTTGGTTTTATCAACCTCAGATTGTATTTTAGATTCTTTATCTCTAATTCTTTTTTCAATATCTGAAATTTTCTTTTCTCTACTTAAAATCACTTTTTCATGCTCAGATTTTAATTCTATAAACTTCTCTTTAGCTTGTAATATTTTATCTTTTTTAAGAGCTTCAGCTTCTATTTTAGCTTCTTTAAGAAGAGATTTTGTTTCTTTTTTTGTAGCGTCTAGAATTTTATTTGCTTTCGATTTTTCTGAAAATCTTGCAATTATTAATCCTATTATTATTCCTGCTAGTCCTGCTAATGCAGGAAATATCATTTGATCCATAATTTTAATTTGTTTGTATAAAAAGCCTACAATAGTAAGGTTTATATAAACTCCATTATGACATGTATAGAACTAACTAGCTGATCAAGGATCCTCTTGATAGAGAAATGAATCAATACCTAAGGCTTGCTTTAGCAACTAAGACTTGTCCTTCATAATAGTTTCGCGTTGAGTTTATCAAACAAATAACTAATGTAGGCAGTGTATTATTAATTGAAAGAGTACTTATTCTAAATAATCGCTAACCAATTTGGTTAGTTCACTTATTTTATCAAATGCTTCATTGTTGGTTTCTTTTGAATCTAAGGAAGATATTTCAAGTTTAGATGCAAATTGTAATGCACACATCGCTAAAACATCTTGTTTATCACTCACAGCATAATTGTTTTCATAATTACTAATGAGTTGATTAATATTTGCAGCAGCTTTTCTCATTCCTTCCTCTTCTATGGTGTTATTTACACTCAAAGGATAAGATCTTCCAGCTATTACTAAATTAATCTTTAATTTTCCCACAATACAAATAAATTATATTATTCGTTCAACTGAACGATACATTTATCGATTTCTCGAATTAAAGCATTTATTTTAAATTTCGTATCTCTCGTACTATTATTACTACCCTCTATAGTTTTAGCAATTTTCAACAACTTAAATTCTTTTTCTCGTTGTTCTAATAACTGCTTACTCTCTAAAAGTTGATGATGTAATTTTGATGTATTTTGAAGTAATAATTCATTCTCTTTTAATAAAAAATCATAATTAGAAAGTAAATTTTTTAACTTAATTTCTAATAAATGAACCGCTTCAGTAGTATTACCCATTAAACTTTTAAATAAAAACTATAGCTCAAAGTTAACATTCTGTTTTTTAACAAACAACTATTTATAGATTTAATAAAAAAACACGATAAAATATTTGAAATTCATAGTTAATTGATTTAAATAGTTTTCTTAATTTGGTAGAAAATTATTGTAATTTGAAAAAAATCATTTTTTTATTTTTTTTGGTGAGTATTTCTTCATTTGGTCAAAAGAACTATCCATCTGACTATTTCAGAAGTCCTCTAGACATCCCTCTCCGCCTTGCAGGGACTTTTGGAGAGTTGAGAAACAATCATTTTCATGCCGGTATAGATATAAAAACAAATCGAAGAATAGGCTTACCTGTTTATGCCACAGCAGAGGGTTACATTTCAAGAATAAAGGTCGCTGTTTGGGGATATGGAAAAGTCATATACATAAATCATCCAAACGGTTTTACTTCGGTGTATGCTCACTTAGATAAATTTGGAGATGATATCCAAGAGTATGTTAAAAATATTCAATATGAAAAAAAGAGTTATGAAACAGGCAATATTTTTCTCAAAGAAAATCAAATTAGGGTAACTAAAGGACAAGTAATTGGTTATTCAGGGAGAACCGGTGGTTTTGTTGCCCCTCATTTACATTATGAAATAAGAGATACTAAAACAGAAAAAATTATAAATCCTCTATTATTTGGAATTAAAATCCAAGATTCTATCGCCCCAAAAATAAAAAAATTGATAGCATATCCAATGGGTTCAAACTCAAGAATCAATAGAAGTATGAACAATCAAAGCCTATCCATAAAAAAAGATTCTCTAAACAACTACATTGCAAATAGAGTAAGTGCCTCAGGAAAAATTGGCTTTGGAGTTAATGTTTACGATTTATTAGGAAAAGAATTAAATAAGAATGGTATTTATAGTCTTGAAATGAAAATCAATGGAGTAAGACAATATTACCATGATGTAGAAACTTTTTCTTTCTCTGAAAGTAAATTCATAAACCTCTTAATAGATTATGAATATTTCTCTAAATATAAAAGTAGAGTACAAAAAACCTTCAGAGAAAAAGAAAATAAACTTGGAATTTATAAAGGATTAGTTGAAGATGGTGGCATCACTATTAATGAGGGGTTAAATTATCAAGTTGAAATCATTGCAAAAGATTTCATTGGTAACAGTTCAACTCTAAAAATTCCGGTTGTAGGGTATAAAAGTGAATCTATAGTACATCAAGAAAAAGATACTACTGCTTATAAGATTGTTAAAAGTAAATTTAACAAATTCAGTAAAAAAGGTGTAACTATAGCATTTCCCAAAAATACTTTTTATGAGGATGTATATTTAAATTTTAATGTGAACAAAAGAATTGCAACAATTCACAAACCCATAATTCCACTAGATAAAAAATTTACAATTACTTTTGATAGTATCATGTATAATAAATCTGAACTAGATCATGTTTATATTGCAAATATGAATAATAATAAATATCCATACTATATGGATACAAGAAAAAAAAATGATAAAATATTTACTACAACAAAAACATTAGGTAAGTACGGCTTATTAATTGATAATCAACCTCCTAAAATTTATAATTCTAATTTTAAAAATAATGATTGGTTGAGTAGTTTAAGGTATTTGACCATTAAAATTTCAGATTCACAATCTGGTATTAAATCTTATGAAGCGTACATAGATAATGAATGGATATTAATGGAATATGATGTTAAAAAGAAAAAGTTATCTTATGATTTTAGAGATAAAAAATTAGTAGGAAGTAAACATATATTTAAACTTGTAGTTTCTGATAACGTTGGAAATACGAATACTTATAATTCTACGTTCTACAGAAAATAAAATATGCACTTTGTGAAAAAAATTTTACTAATACTTTTTTTATTTCCCACAATAATTTGGAGCCAAAAGACCTCCATTATCAAAGGTTTCGTTAAAGATTCTAAGAATAATTCTGTTGAAAATGTTTCTGTCAAATATAAAGAAACAGGAACTACCACAAATGCTGATGGTTTTTATCAAATTCGTATTCCAATAAATAGTAAGATCACAATAGAATTTAGTCATGTAGGATTTAAAACTCTTACCAAAGAATTCTTTACCAAAAAAAGAAATATAATTCGTTTTTCTCCTGTTTTGGTCTCTGAAAATGAAGTCCTTGAAGAAGTTGTTATAAAAAATGAAATAAAAGATGCACAAGGAGTAACAACTCTCAAATCCAAAGATATTGAAAGAATTCCAGGTGCTAATTCAGGAATAGAAACCCTTTTAATGACTTTACCTGGTGTAAGTAACAACAATGAATTGAGTACTCAATATAATGTTCGTGGAGGAAATTTTGACGAAAATTTGGTTTATGTTAATGGAATAGAAATTTATCGTCCTTTTCTTGTAAGATCGGGACAACAAGAAGGATTAAGTTTTGTGAATTCAACTATGGTTCAAAATATTAATTTTTCTGCTGGAGGTTTTCAGGCTAAATACGGAGACAAACTTTCTTCAGTTTTAGACATAACCTATAGAAAACCCACTGAGTTTTCTGCTACCATAAAAGCGAGTCTACTTGGAAGTAGCATTACAATTGAGGATGTTTTTTTAGACAATAAATTATCTGCTATTGTTGGAGTTAGGTATAGAGATAATAGTTTATTTGTAAACTCAAAGCAGATAGAAACAAATTTTAAACCTCGTTTTACAGACGTTCAATCTTTTTTATCATATACGGTTACTGAAAAATTAAGCTTAAACTTCTTAGGAAACTTTTCTTTGAATAAATATGACTACCAACCTGTTACAAGAAGAACAAGGTTTGGAACTGTTTCTGACCCCTTAGAATTAATTGTGTTTTATGATGGACAAGAAAAGGACACATATCTTACTGCATTTAGTGCATTTAGTGCTAATTATCAAGTTAATGATAATCTTGAACTAACAACTACAATTAGTGCTTTTAATACACAAGAAGAAGAATATTTTGATATTGCAGCATCCTATAATCTGGGAGAGGTAGATTCAAACATTGGTTCACAAACGTTTGGTGATGTTACCTTTTCTGAGGGAATCGGTTCTCAATTAAACCATTCTAGAAATGATTTAGATGCACTGATATCTAACGTTCAAATAAAGGGAACTTATAAAAAAAATGAAAACCAACTGGATTTTGGAATTAAATATCAATCAGAAAATATTAAAGACCGGATAAGAGAATGGGAAATTATTGATTCTGTTGGTTTTTCAATTAGACCGCTAAACTTAGGGTTTATTAATGACCAACCCTATACTCCTTTCACAGGACCAATTGAGCCATTTCAGAATATAAGAGCTGAAAACAAATTAAATATTAATCGATTTTCTGGTTTTTTTCAATACAGTAAAAAAGGTTTTATTGGAGACCATAAAGTATGGTGGAATCTTGGATTTCGAGGACATCTTTGGTCTGTTAATGCGAACCAAAATAATGCCATTAGTCAATTTATTTTAAGCCCAAGAGCTCAATTTGCAATAAAACCTGATTGGGAAAAAGATATGTTGTTTAGAGTTTCAGGTGGTGTTTATTCTCAACCACCATTTTACAAAGAACTTCGAAATTTCAATGGAGAAATTATCCCAAATATTAAAGCACAAAAGTCTATTCACATGGTCTTGGGAGGTGATTATAGTTTTACTATTTGGGAAAGACCATTTAAATTAACCACAGAAGTATATTATAAAAACTTATCTCATATTAATCCTTATAGTGTTGATAATGTTAGAATAAGATATCAAGCTAATAATAATGCTAAAGGGTATGCTACAGGGATAGATATTAGACTTAATGGTGAATTTGTTCCTGGAAACGAAAGTTGGATTAGTTTTGGAATATTAAAAACAGAGGAAAATATTGACAATCGTGGATACATTGCTAGACCCTCAGATCAACGAGTTAAATTAGGAATCTTATTTCAGGATTATGTACCAAACTTACCAAATTTAAAAGCCTATTTAAATTTAGTATATAATTCTGGTGTTCCAGGAGGAGCTCCTTCCTATGCAGACCCCTATAATTTCCAAAATAGATTAAGAGATTACAAACGAGCAGATTTAGGAATATTATACGTTTTTACAGATGCTAACAAGAGGTTTTCATCTGGCTTTTTAAGTAGATTTAAAGAATTTACAGCAGGTCTAGAATTATTTAATATGTTTGACATTCAAAATTCAATTACCAATACTTGGGTAAGAGATGTAGCCACGAAGAATCAGTTCGGTGTGCCTAATTACTTATCTGGAAGGATTTTAAATCTTAGAATTGGTATGAAGTTTTAAATAGAAATAAATTTCTAAGTTATAATATTTGAGATGTGTGATCCTTTGTTTTCACCTTTGTTATTACATTTTCAATTATTCCATTACCGTCAATTACAAAAGTCGTTCTATGAATACCATCATACTCTCGTCCCATAAATTTTTTAGGACCCCAAACTCCAAAACCATTAATAATCTCATGGTTTTCATCAGCTAGCAAAGAGAATGGAAGATCGTTTTTTATAGCAAAATTATGTTGTCTTTTCTCTGAGTCTGCACTTACACCAAGTATTTCATACCCTTTGGATTGAAATGTTTGATAGTGATCTCTGAGGTTACAAGCTTCTGCAGTACATCCTGGAGTACTTGCTTTAGGATAAAAGAAAATAACAAGTTTTTTTCCATTATAATCACTTAACTTTCTAACAATCCCTTGATTATCCTTTATTTCAAAATTTGGAGCTTTATCTCCTACTTTTAATGTATTCATATTTGTTTGTATATCTTTCAAAGATACAAAAGAGTAATAATATTTTAAATGCTACTTTGTAACTTTGTGATTACTAATATTTTTAAAATATAAAAAATGACTAAGGCTGAAAAGGTGCAGTTTGTAATTAAAACATTGCAGAAATTATATCCTGAAATACCAATTCCATTAGACCATAAAGATCCTTATACTCTATTAATTGCAGTGCTACTTTCTGCTCAATGTACAGATGTTCGAGTTAATAAAATAACGCCTTTATTATTTGCTAAGGCAGACAACCCATTTGACATGGTAAAAATGACAATTGAAGAAATAAAACAGATTATAAGACCATGCGGTTTATCTCCAATGAAATCTAAAGGTATTTATGGTTTGTCAAAAATTTTAATTGAAAAATATAATGGTAAAGTTCCTAAATCTTTTGAGGGACTTGAGGAGCTCCCAGCGGTTGGACATAAAACTGCTAGTGTTGTAATGAGCCAAGCATTTGGAGTACCTGCATTTCCTGTTGATACTCATATACACAGATTACTATATCGTTGGAATTTAACTAATGGAAAAAATGTACTTCAAACCGAAAAAGATGCAAAAAGACTATTTCCAAGAGCATTATGGAATGATTTACATTTACAAATTATTTGGTATGGAAGAGAGTTTTCACCAGCTAGAGGATGGGATCTAAAAAATGACATCATTACAAGCACAATTGGTAGAAAAACAATTTTAAGTGAGTACTACAAAAACAATTAGGTGCTAAAAAAAACCTCGACTCGTGTCAAGGTTTTTTAAACTTAATTCAAATTCAATTCAATTTTGATATTTGATATGGTTTTTACAACTGATAGTGATTTGGAAAAATTAATCAAATATTGAACTGTTTCTTTTTTTGGTTGCTCCTGAAAATCAGAAGACTTCTTAGAGTAGAGTTGCTTCATACGGTATATAGTTATGTTCTTTAAAACATAAAACGGAAGCATTCTATAATTATTGTTAATCCAATAAAATTATTTTATTTTCATTTATTATTTTTCTTAAATTAATTAGTGCATACCGCATTCTACCTAGAGCAGTGTTAATACTAACACCTGTATTTTCACTAATTTCTTTAAAACTCATGTCCTTGTAGATTCTCATAACTAAAACTTCTTTTTGCTCTTCAGGAAGTTCTTCTATTAGTTCTTTAACATCAGATAAAACTTGATCTTTAATCAATTGTTTTTCAGCATTCAATGAACCATCACTTATCACTGAAAAAATATCAAAATCATCTGTATTTTTAAATGAACGCATCCTATTGGACTTCCTGAAATGGTCGATTATTAAGTTGTGAGAAATTCGCATTACCCAAGGCAAAAACTTACCTTGTTCGTTATAATTTCCAAGTTTTAAGGTTCTGATTACCTTAATAAAGGTATCTTGAAAAACATCTTCTGTTATTTCTCTATCTTGAACTTTACTGTATATAAAGCTATAAAGTCTTTGTTTATGTTTTTTAATCAGAACTTCAAGGCTTGCTTCGCAACCATGAATATAATTTGTAACTAGAGTACTGTCTGGGGTAAGATTTGTATACATTATAAAATTACTTTTATGGAAGAGAATTCTCTTTCCGTTATTTTCGATAAATTAAAAAAGTAATTTTATTCTATAAGTATACGTTTAGTAGATAATACAACAAATATAAAAAATATTTTTTAATTAAATTTTTTCAAATTAAAATCAAATTAAAATCATAAAAAGTGAAAAAATTATTATTTTTATAACTTGCTTTAAAATCATATGAACAAAGATTTATCAAGTGTTAGCCCAAGAGAAAACATCATTATTAAAGGGGCTAAACTCCACAATCTAAAGAATATTGATGTTGTTATTCCAAGAAATAAGCTAGTAGTCATTACGGGTTTATCAGGCTCAGGAAAATCTACACTTGCCTTTGATACCCTATACGCTGAAGGACAAAGACGATATGTAGAAAGCTTGTCTTCTTATGCGCGTCAATTTTTAGGAAAGCTACATAAACCCAAAGTAGATTATATTAAAGGAATTGCACCAGCAATTGCTATAGAACAAAAGGTGAATTCAACCAATCCTCGATCTACCGTAGGCACTTCTACTGAAATTTATGATTACATAAAACTATTATTTGCTAGAATTGGTAAGACCTACTCCCCTATTTCTGGTGAAATAGTAAAAAAACATACCGTAACAGATGTAACAAATTTTATAAAAACTTTTAAGGAAGAAACAAAACTATTATTACTAAGTCCAATTCGTATTAATGAAGATAGAGATCTGAAAACAGTTTTAAAAGTTTTATCTCAACAAGGATATGCTCGAGTTAAGTATGAAGACCAAATTTATCGTATAGATGATTTACCCACTGATAAAAATTACAGTAATGACTTAAAACTAGTTATCGATAGAGTTATTGTCAGAGATAATGAAGATTTTTACAATCGTTTGTCTGATGCAATCCAAACTGCTTTTTTTGAAGGTAATGGAGTTTGTATGATTCAGGATGTGTCTAACAATACATTAACTGAATTTAATAATAAGTTTGAATTAGATGGTATTTTATTTTATGAACCAAATACACATTTCTTTAGTTTTAATAATCCATATGGGGCTTGTAGTACCTGTGAAGGGTATGGAGATATTGTTGGAATCGATGAAGATTTAGTTATTCCAAATACAGGAATTTCTATATATAACGATGCTATTTATCCATATAGATCTGATGCATATAAGCATTATAAGGAGGATTTAATTACCCATGCTTATAAGTTTGATATCCCTATCCACAAACCTTGGTTTGAGCTTACTGAACAGCAAAAGAACTTAGTTTGGAAGGGTAATAATAGCTTTTATGGTATTCATCATTTTTTCTCAGCACTTGAAGAGAAAAGCTACAAAATACAGAATAGAGTAATGTTGTCTAGATACAGAGGTAAGACAATTTGTACAACTTGTGATGGAAAAAGATTACGTAAAGAAGCTAATTATGTAAAAGTTGGAAATAAAACAATCTCAGAACTTGTTACTTTGCCATTAGATGAATTATCTATATTTTTTAAACAACTAAAATTAAATAAGTACGAACTAAACATAGGAAACCGATTATTGACTGAAATTAACAATCGTTTAGATTTTTTACAAAATGTTGGTTTAAATTACCTAACACTAAATAGGAAATCAAATTCCCTTTCTGGTGGTGAGAGTCAGCGGATAAACCTCGCTACATCATTGGGAAGTAGTTTAGTAGGCTCTATGTATATTTTAGATGAACCCAGTATTGGACTTCATCCAAAAGACACAAAAAAACTTATAAATGTATTACATGATTTAAGAAATTTAGGAAACACAGTCATTGTTGTTGAACACGATGAGGATATTATGAAAGCTGCAGATTATATCATTGATATAGGACCTGAAGCTGGAACTTTTGGAGGTAAAATAGTAGCAGAAGGTGAATATAATGATATCTTAAAATCTGATTCATTAACTGCAAAGTATTTAACAGAAAAGCTTGTAATTGAAATTCCAAAAAGAAGAAGAAATTTAAAAAACTATATTCAAATAATTGGTGCAAGAGAAAATAACTTAAAAAATATTGATGTAAAATTTCCTTTGGATAGTTTAACTGTAATTACTGGAGTTTCTGGAAGTGGAAAAAGTACTCTTGTGAAAAAAATCTTATATCCTGCACTACAAAAAAAAATTATAGGATATGGAGAGAAAATTGGGCAACATACAGATGTAATTGGAAATTTTGGTCAAATAAAAACTATTGAATTTATTGATCAGAATCCTATTGGACGTTCTTCTAGATCAAATCCTGTTACTTATATAAAGGCTTATGATGACATAAGAGGACTACTATCCTCTCAAAAAATATCAAAGATTAGAAATTACAAACCAAAACATTTTTCGTTTAATGTAGATGGTGGTAGATGTGAAGTTTGTAAAGGTGAAGGAGTGGTAACTATTGAAATGCAGTTTATGGCCGATGTTCATTTACAATGTGATGACTGTAAAGGAAAGCGATTTAAAAAAGAGGTACTTGAAGTTTGTTATGCAGGGAAAAATATTGATGACATTTTAAATTTTACAATTGATGATGGAGTAGCTTTTTTCATCGAAAATGAACAAACAAAAATTGCAAACAAATTAAAACCACTTCAAGACGTTGGATTAGGTTATGTTCAATTGGGTCAATCATCCTCTACTTTATCTGGTGGTGAAGCACAAAGAATAAAATTGGCTTCTTTCCTAGCAAAAGGAAATACTAAAGATAAAGCATTATTTATCTTTGACGAACCAACAACTGGACTTCATTTTCATGACATTAAAAAACTTTTAGCTTCTTTTAATGCATTATTAGATAAAGGACACTCAATTATAGTTATAGAGCATAATATTGAATTGATAAAATGTGCAGATTACATCATTGATTTAGGTTTAGAGGGAGGAAAAAAAGGAGGGCAATTAATATTTGAAGGTACACCTGAAGAGTTAATTAAAAATAACGAATCATACACCTCAGAAAGTTTGAAAGAAAAACTCACACTAAAAAGTAATTAAAACAAAAAAAGCCTTTTCATTAATGAAAAGGCTTTGAATTTTGGGTAGAAGATGGGATTCGAACCCACGACCCTCGGTACCACAAACCGATGCTCTAACCAACTGAGCTACAACTACCATTTAACTTTTATACTGAAACATTCAATTTTGAATCAATATTAAAGCGGGTGCAAATATAATTTATTTTTAAATCTATGAAAAGAAAAAATTATATTAATTTATCCAAAGATGTAACTGCTACATAGCGTTCTACTGTGAAACCTTCTGCATGCTCTACACCAATTAATCTTCCTAACTCTTTAGCCCTATAATGTATACTGTCTGAAAAGTTTTTTGAGCTAATAGGCGTATCTGACTCTTTACTATTTGGATCATAAAATTGAGAACTATATGCCAATACTGCATCCATTTTTATATCTATAAAGTCACTAATATCCACGACAAAATCTGGCTCTGAATTATTCCATTGTAAATAATGATAAACTAATTTAGGTCTCCATTTTTTCTGTGTAAGACCATTTAGTTCAGTTTTAATCTTTTCTAAACCACTTAAAAAGCAGGCGTCAGAAACTAATTTACTTCCTTTTCCATGGTCAACATGTCTATCATTAACTGCATTACACAATACAATTTCGGGTTTATATTTTCGAATTAATTTGATAACTTCTAATTGGTGTTGTTTATCGTTTACAAAAAAACCATCAGCAAATTTTAAATTTTCTCTTAGTGTTACTCCCAAAATTTTTGCAGCTTTTGAAGCTTCAATTTTTCTTAATTCTTTAGATCCACGAGTACCAAGTTCACCTTGAGTAAGGTCTATAATACCAACTTTTTTTCCTAAAGAAACTTCTTTAGCAATTGTGGCCGCAGCACCTAATTCAACATCATCTGGATGAGCTCCAAATGCTAATATATCTAATTTCATAAGTGTACTTTATTTATTTTAAAAAGCGCTTGTTCAATATCTGCTATTAAGTCTTCTGGTTCTTCTATACCCACTGAAAAACGAATTAATCTATCAGATATACCACGATCAAGCCTTTGTTGTTCACTCAAAAGAGCATGGGTGGTTTGAGCAGGACTCAATATTGTACTTTCTACTCCTGCCAAACTCAGTGAAGGCTTAATAAATTGTAATGAATTCTGAAATTCCATAGCATCAATACCCTCAACCAGCTCAAAAGACATCATTGCCCCAAATCCATGCATTTGAGAGGCTGCAATTGCGTGTTTTGGATGACTTTTTAACCCTGGATAATTAACTTTCTCTATCCATTGATTTCCCTCTAAATATTCTGCTAAAACTTGGGCATTTTTTGTTTGCTCTTTAACTCTTAAGTTTAAGGTTTTTAAACTTCTTTCTAACATCCATACAGTAAAATCACTTAAATTTCCTCCAAGATTAATTCCAGTTTCCCAAATTAATTCTATATATTCTTTGGAGGTTGCTACTGCACCTGCTGAGATATCTGAATGCCCTCCCATATATTTAGTTGCAGAATGGATCATAATATCTATTCCAAAATCTGCAGGAGTCTGGTTAATTGGTGAAGCAAATGTATTGTCTATCATAGTAACAATACCCTTCTTTTTTGCCAAATTAGATATAGCCTTTAAATCTGTAATTCCCAATAAGGGATTCGAGGGAGTTTCGATATAAATAATTTTAGTATTTGATTTGAGTAGAGGTTCAAAATCCTCAAACTTGTCAGATTCTGTATAAGTGTACTCTATTCCATATTTTTCGAATTCTTTAGCAATAAAATTATAAGTACCACCATAGATTACTTGCTGAATTAAAACATGATCTCCTTTTTTCAAAAAAGTTAATAACGTTGTACTAATGGCAGCCATACCAGAACTAAAAATTAAAGCATCTTCTGTGTGTTCTAATGCAGCTATTTTTCTTCGTAATGCTTCTTGATTAGGAGTATTAAAATAACGAGGATATCGTTTGACATCTACTTGATCAAAAGCATATGAGGTAGACATATACATTGGTGAAATAGCCCCTTTAAATTGTTCGTCTTTTACCTCACCAACATGAACACATATAGAATTAACTCCTAGTTTTTTTGAATCTATCATTTTATTATATTATGAAAAACGAATTTACGAAAGAAACCACGAAAAATAAACATAATTATAATCAGCTGTTCTAAACTAAAGAAATCAAACCTAACAATTAATAATTTCAATATCTTCGTATCATGATTTCAGTGGTTATAGTAGGAAGTGGCAATGTAGCCAGGCATTTAATTAAAGCTTTTTTAAAGATTGACAATATCAATCTAAAACAAGTATACACAAGGAATTCAAAGGATTTAGCCCTGCTAAAAAACAGTGTTTCAACTACAAATGATTTATCATTAATAAAACAGGCAGATGTAACAATTATAGCTGTAAGTGATGATGCGATATCCGACATTTCTTCTAAAATTAAAAATTCCCTTGTTGTTCATACATCTGGTAGTGTGGAGATGAATGCCTTAAAAAACCCAAACAATAAAGGTGTATTTTATCTTCTTCAATCTTTTTCCAAGGAAAAAGAAATAAATTTTTCGACTATTCCTATTTGTTTAGAGGCAGAAGAGAATAAAGACCTTTTGAAACTAGAAAAATTAGCATCTTTATTACAAGGAAACGTATATTATCTTTCTTCTCTGCAAAGAAAAAAAATTCATGTTGCAGCTGTTTTTGTGAATAATTTTACAAATCATATGTATACGATTGCACACAAAATTTGTGATGATCACAATGTGCCTTTCAATATTTTACAGCCATTAATTCAAGAAACCTCTCAAAAGATAAAAAACTTATCACCTAAAGAAGCACAAACAGGTCCAGCCATAAGAAATGATGAAGAAACAATAAAAAATCATCTAAATTTGCTAACTGAAACACAGAAAGAACTTTATTTAAAAATTACACAATCTATTCAAAATCATGGAAAAGAGCTATAAACAATACTTATCTCAAATTAATACGTTAATATTCGATGTTGATGGTGTTTTAACTAATGGATTAGTAACAGTTCATCCTAATGGTGAATTAATTCGTCAGATGAATATTAAAGATGGTTACGCGCTTCGTGCAGCAGTTAATGCTGGTTTAAGAATATGTATCATTACAGGAGGAAAGAATGAGGGTGTGAAAATTAGATTAAAAAATTTAGGGATTAAAGATGTGTATATGGGTGCGCATAATAAAATTGAACAATACAATGAGTTTATAGACATGTATAATTTACAGTCCAATAACATATTATACATGGGTGATGATGTGCCAGATTATCCGATTATGAAAATTGTAGGTTTAGCATGTTGTCCTAATGATGCTGCAACTGAAATTCAACAAATATCAAAATATATTTCTGATAAAAAAGGTGGAGAAGGCTGTGTTCGAGATGTTATTGAACAAGTTTTACGCGTTCAAGGAAAATGGGATTCAAACTTTGATGCTAGCTACGATTAAATTTTATTTTTTATTAAATGTATAATTATTTTAAGATTATGAAAAAATATTTGTTACTTATTTACACTTTATTCCTAACAATTTCAGGCTTTTCACAAACAATTTTTGGAAAATGGAATTCTTTTAATGAAGAAACAAATACAATTGAATCTGTTATTGAAGTTTATGAAAAAGACACTAAAGCCTATGCTAAAATAATAGCGATTACTGATGCTAATAGAAGTTCAGCAAAATGCGTAGAGTGTTCTGGAAAAAGAAAAAATGAACCTATTTTAGGGATGAATATTTTAACAGGTTTAAAAAAAGATGGCAATGAATGGTCTGGTGGTAAAATTCTAGACCCAAAAAACGGAAAAGAATATAAGTGTTATATCCAATTGTTAGATGATAACACATTAAAACTAAGAGGATACATAGGGATTTCGATGTTTGGAAGAACTGCTATTTGGAAAAGAGCTAATTAAAAATAGATTTACTTAATATATTCTATTTGATTACATAAGTTGAACAAAATAGTTTTGTTCAAAAGACTATTTTACACCTTCTTCTGAAGCATCGGAACAAATGCAAAATCACCCAGTTCATGTTTCTCAAATTCTTTTGTTGTTTTTCTGTAAAACATTGTCATTATTTGTTTTTTGTCACCTACTGGAATTAACAACTTCCCTCCTACTTTTAGTTGAGCCAATAATGGTTTAGGAACAAAAGGTGCTCCTGCAGTCACAATTATTTTATCGAAAGGTGCTTTTTCTTTAAAACCTTTATATCCATCGCCAAAAATAAATTTCTTGGGCTTATAACCTAACTTAGGTAAAAACAAAGAAGTTTTTTTAAACAATTCATGTTGGCGTTCTATAGTGTAAACTACTGCTCCTAATTCAATTAAAACTGCTGTTTGATATCCTGAACCAGTTCCAATTTCTAGAACACTATCTCCAGGATTAACTGAAAGGTTTTGAGATTGAAATGCTACAGTATAAGGTTGAGAAATTGTTTGTTCTGCAGCTATAGGAAAAGCTTTATCCTGATATGCATGATCTTCAAAAGAGGAGTCTATAAACAAATGTCTAGGAATTGATTTTATAGCAGCTAACACATTCTCGTTTGTAATTCCTTTCTTTTTTAGAATGTTAGCTAACTGATTTCTTAAGCCTAAATGTTTTGAAGTGTCTTTCAATTTTTAACTTTATATAGAGGTCTAAATGTAGAATAATTGATTTAAAATTCCTATAAAATTGTATCTTTGTTAACGGTTTAAAAAAACATCAAAAAAATTACATTTTATGTTAAAAGCAGGAGTATTAGGTGCGGGTCATTTAGGTAAAATTCACCTAAAATTACTACAACAATCCAATAAGTATGATTTGATAGGTTTTTATGACCCTTCCACAGAAAATGCTCTTAAAGTATCCGAAGAGTTTGGATATCGTTCTTTTAATAGCATAGAGGAATTAATTAATGAAGTTGATGTTGTAGATATAGTAACTCCAACACTTTCTCATTTTGAATGTGCAAAACAGGCCATAGAAAATGGATGCCATATTTTTATTGAAAAACCAATTACAAAAACAGTCATAGAAGCAGAAGCTATAAGAACCTTAGCTAGTCAAAAACATGTTATGGGACAAGTTGGCCATGTAGAACGTTTTAATCCAGCTTTTACTGCTGTAAAAAATATGATTGCCAATCCTATGTTTATAGAATGTCATCGTTTAGCTGAATTTAACCCAAGAGGAACTGATGTTCCTGTAGTATTAGACTTAATGATCCATGATATTGATATCATTTTAAGTATAATTGATTCACCTGTAAAAAATGTTCATGCTAGCGGAGTTACTGTTATTTCTGAAACTCCAGATATTGCTAATGCTAGGGTAGAATTTGAAAACGGATGTGTTGCTAATCTAACAGCCAGTAGAATCTCCATGAAAAATATGAGAAAATCTAGATTTTTTCAAAAAGATGCATACATATCAATAGATTTTCTAGAAAAAAAATCTGAAGTTGTGCGAATGAAAGATGTACCTGAACACCCAGATGAATTTGCAATGATTCTCCAAAATGCAGAAGGTGTAAAAAAACAAATATATTTTGACAATCCAGAAATCACACCAAATAATGCTATTTTAGATGAATTAGAATCCTTTGCTGAAGCTATAAATAATAATACAAAACCTATCGTATCTTTAAGCCAAGGAACAAATGCTTTACGATTGGCACAACGAATTATTGATTGTTTTTAGTGAAAATACTTAAACGAAGAATCTAACTATACATATTATTTCAGAAAAAAAATTATACGCATGAAAAACATAGCCGTAATCGGAGCAGGTACAATGGGCAACGGAATTGCACACACCTTTGCTCAATATAATTATAATGTTCAATTAATTGACATCTCTGAGAAATCTCTTAATAATGCCTTAGTTGCTATTAATAAGAATCTTGATAGAATGGTGATTAAAGAGAAAATTACTACAACAGAAAAAGAAAGAACTTTAGCTAATATTACTACCTATACTTCTATAAAAGAAGGAACTCAATATGCTAGTCTAGTCATAGAGGCAGCAACTGAAAATTTAGAATTAAAATTAAAAATCTTCAAAGAATTAGATGATGTTTGCCCTGATGATACCATATTAGCAACAAATACATCCTCTATATCTATAACACAAATTGCAGAAATAACAACAAGACCTGAAAAGGTTATAGGTATGCATTTCATGAATCCTGTACCTGTCATGAAATTAGTTGAAATTATTAGAGGGTATAATACATCTGATGAAGTCACAAAATTTATAGTTGACTTAACAAAAAAAGTAAATAAGGTTCCCGTTGAAGTAAATGATTATCCTGGGTTTGTAGCTAACAGAATATTACTTCCCATGATTAATGAAGCTATTGAAACACTCTTTAACGGAGTTGCTGGAGTAACAGAAATTGATACTGTAATGAAATTAGGGATGGCTCACCCAATGGGTCCACTTCAATTAGCAGATTTTATTGGTTTAGATGTTTGTTTATCTATTTTAGAGGTTATGTATAATGGTTTCAAAAATCCAAAATATGCACCATGTCCACTATTAGTAAATATGGTAAGAGCCGGTAAATTAGGAGTAAAATCTGGTGAAGGTTTTTATGATTATTCCAAGAGTAAAAAATCGGAGAAAATTGCCAAACAGTTTGAATAAATCAATTCTTATTTTTTTCTTATTCTTTTATTCTTTGGTTAATAGTCAAGAAAAAAAAATAAATCCTTCATTACATAAAATTGGTTTTCTTTATAGTAGTGCCAAACAAAATAATATTTTATTTTTTGATAGAGATTATGACTACAAAACTAATGTGTTTAAATTTCAATTATTTTATTCATTAAAAAAATGGGGGAACTGGGATATAAATCTTATAGCACAACCTCAGTATCAAATAGCACAACATCAATTACTAAATGAACAATTTGTTACTCCAGACGAGGAAAATTTCGAATTTTTAAGAGAAAAATTTACTCAAAAAAAAGACATCTCTTTATATGCTTTTGAATTAGGTTTTCAATTAAGAAAAGCTCTAATTAGAAATATCGTCTTTGAGGCTACTTTAGGACTGGGTGCAGGATATATAAGTTTAGAGTCTGAAAGATTAGCAAAGGGCTTTACATTTATTGAAAATTTATCTTTAGGGTTTGCCCATATAAAAAATACATCTGAATTTTTTCTTGCAACTACCGTAGGTCATGTTTCCAACTTTAATATACAAAAACCTAACAGCGGTTATAATATTTTCGGGTTTGAATTGGGATATAGGATTTTTATAAAATAAAAAAAGGGAAATATTAATAAATCCCTTTTTTATTATCAAAATTATTATTTGTTAGTCTCTTCTAGGATCATCATCAGCTTCATAATCCTTATTTGCTTTATTCCATATCTTTAACTCATCTGTGGATGTAATACCAGATTTAACCATAATATTAACACCATCTGAAATTCCCAACTCTAACTCTCTTTTTTCAAACTCATTATCACCAATTTTAACCTCTACGTAAGGTTTTTCAGTTTTTTTATCAAAACGAAGTAAAGCTTCTTTTATAGATAATACACTGTCTTGTTTTTCCAAAACTATATCGGCATTTGCACTATAATTAGCTCTCACGAAATAGTTGTCATCTAAAGTTATATTCGCTTTAATTTTAAATTGAACAGCACCACCTTCTTCAGTTCCTTTAGGAGCAATGAAATTTAATTTAGCTGGAAACTTTTTTTCTTCTATGGCTCCCAGTGATATCTCGATTTCAGTACCTTTAACTAATCTACTAACCTCAGATTCATCAACTTTACCCTCAAAAATCATTTTACTCATATCAGCTATTGAAGCTATTGTAGTTCCCGCATTAAAATTATTACTTTGAATTACTTGATCTCCTTCTTTTACTGGAATCTCCAATACTGTACCAGATATCTGTGCTCTAATATCAGTATTAGCCAATCCAACACCCGAGGATCCACTTTTAATAATTTTGTAATCATTTTGAGCGTTTACTAAATCTTGTTTGGCTTGTTCAAAAGACAACTCAACTTGTTCAAAAGCAGACGCTGCCAATACACCTTTGTCATATAGCTTTTTATTACGATCAAAAGATATTTTTAAATTTTTAACTCTTAGTTTAATGTTATCTACCCTTCCTTTGGCACTAATCAAAGATTGCTCATTTGGAACAACCCTTACTGTTGCTATTAAGTCTCCTTTTTTTACTTTAGCACCTTCCAGTAAGATAATTTTATCTATAATCCCAGTAATCTGTGGTTTAATTTCAATTTCTTCAAGAGGTATAACTTTTCCTGTAGCAACTGTCTTTTTAACAATAGTTGCTTTAAATGCTTTTTCAGTATCAAAAGTTTTTATGTTTTTTTTGTTTTTACTCCCTAACCATAGAAGAACTCCTGCAAATGTTATGAAAACTATTACTAATATAATTTTTGCTCTTTTACTCATTTTTTTATGTATAAACTCTGATTAATATATCTTTTTTTTATTCATCTCTAAGGGCATCAATTGGTTTTACCAATGTAGCCATATAAGCAGGTATTAAGCCTATTAAAGTTCCAAGAACGATAAGGATTAAAAATGCAAATAATATGATTGGAATATTCACTGTTGGATTAACTAAAGTAGGGTCTGGACCAGAACCTAAAAAATAATCTAACAAAAACAATACGAAACCTCCAAAAATAATACCTAGCATTCCTGCAACAGTTGTTAAAAATACTGATTCAAGAACTACCTGTCTTCTTATTTCTATTGGGGTGGCTCCAATTGCACGCCTAATTCCTATTTCTTTAGTACGCTCTTTAACAGTAATCAAGAGAATATTTCCAATAGCAAATACACCAGCTATAAGAGTAGCTATTCCAACAAACCAAGTTAAAAACTGCATACCTGTTAAAAATCCTGTAACTTTTCCAATTTCAATTGCTAAATTAGCACTACCAAAGGCTTTATTATCTTCGGGATCTACTTTATGAATATTTTTTAAAGTTAAAAGTAAATCTTGCTCCATTTGTAAAATATCAACTCCTTCATTTGCAGTAATCATCATCCAACTAATTCTATTGGCCCTATTGAATACCTGTTGAAAGGTTGTAAATGGTATATATGCGGCTGAGCCATCAAAAGAAATATTCCCGTTTTTGTATACCCCAACAACTTTGTAAGATATATTTCCAATATTAACCATTTCACCAACTGGATCCTCATTTTTATCAAACAATTGTTCGTATATCTCCAATTCAATAACACAAACTTTTGCTTTTAATTTGATGTCATTTTCATTTAAAAAACGCCCATAAACTAAATCCTTTTTTTGAACCTTGTCTAAAACGGGCAAATCCCCTGAAACATTAAAATTTCCTGTTTTAAAACCTCTGGTTATCGCACTATTAGATTGGCTTCTTGGGGCAATAAATTTAATTTCCTTGTATTCTCTTTTTAAGATCTCTACATCATTTGTTGTTAAACGAACTCTTCTTCCTTTTTGAAAACCTTTGAAAGGAAGTTCGGTTCTTTGAGACCAAACAAAAACACTATTGGTAGCAAAATCCCCAAAAATATTTTTAAAATTATTTTCTAAACCTCGAGATGCTCCTAATAAAGTTACTAACAAAAAAATACCCCATAAAACACCTATGATAGTAATCACTGTTCGCGTTTTATTTTTACGGATTCCTCCATAAATTTCTTGCCAAGTATCTGAATCAAATATAAATTTCATATTAATCTGCTCTTAAGGCTACAACAGGTTTAATTTGTGATGCTTTTCTAGCCGGAACCAAAGCAGCTATTAATCCTGAAATAATTAAAACAAAAGTGGCGCCAATTACCAAACCTTGACTGACACTTGGATCTTTAATAAAATAATCTTTTTCTAAACTATTTCCTATTAAACTTAAAATATAGGTTCCTAAAGTTAGACCTAGATATCCAGCTATAGTAGTTATTAATACGGATTCTTGGACTACCATTCCAACGATAGATGAGGGTTTTGCTCCTAACGCTTTTCTTATACCAAATTCTTTTGTTCTTTCTTTGATAACAAATATCATAATATTGCTAATGCCAATTATACCTGCTATTAGAGTACCTGAACCTATAAATACAACTATAAAAAAAAGTGCAATCATAAAAACATCTACCCCTTTTCTACCTTCAGCCATATTCCTTACAGATAAAGCACTTTGATCGTCTGGATGAATATCTAATTTACTTCTCATATCTCTTTCTATAAGATTTCCAAAAGCAATAGCTTCATCAAGATTTAAGTCTTGATTGTAACCAATTCTAATTTGATTTAAATACTCATTATTTCCATATAATTTTTGTGCAGTTGTAACTGGAATATAAGCGATTCTTTCTTCATTATCTCCACCGTCATCAGAAAATATTCCAATGACTTTATAGGATATACCACCAACATTCAAACGCTTACCCAGTGCCGGTTTTTCTCCAAACAAATCTGCTTTAACTAATCTACCGATTACAATTACTTTAGAGGATTCATTAATATCTAATTGATTTATATATCTACCCTCATCGATTATTGTTTTCTCTAAAAATTGATGATCAGGGTGAACAGCTGTAACACTGTAATTATCTTGTTTATTATCATAAGATATACTGAAATTTTTAAAAATTCTAGCAGTCATCAAATCTATTTTAGAATCATATTTATCAGCTAAATAATCATAATCCGGATTTTTTAATTGAATTCTCCTACCAGACTGCAAACCTTTAAAGGGTTTTGTAGTTTTCCATACTCTAACAACCATTGAGTTTACAGCATCATCTACAAATGCACCCTCAAATGTATTTTTTAGACCACTTACAATTCCAAATAATAGCGTAAATAATAAAATAGCGAAGGCAACTGTAAAACCAGACATTACAGAACGTAATTTATTTTTATTTATGCTTTGAAAAATTTCTCTCCAACGATCTAAATCGAACATAGTTAAACAGTTTTAACAGGCTTTCTTTGAACATTAATGGTATCACTTGTAATAATTCCATCTTTTAAACGAACTATACGCTTGGTTTGATCAGCTACCTCCTCTTCGTGAGTAATCACAAAAACTGTCATTCCTTCATTATTAATATCTTTTAATAAATCCATTACAGAGTCTGTAGTTGTAGAATCTAGTGCTCCTGTTGGCTCATCCGCAAGAACAACCTTAGGTTGTGTTACTAAAGCTCTAGCAATAGCAACTCGTTGCTTCTGTCCTCCGGATAATTCGTTTGGTAAATGAGACGCCCAATCTTTAAGACCAACTTTATCTAAATAATCTAAAGCTATTTTTTGACGTTCTTTTCTTGAGACCCCTTTATAATATAATGGTAATGAAACATTTTCTAAAGCAGTTTTGTAAGAAATTAAATTGAAGGACTGAAAAACAAAACCCAGAAATTTATTTCTGAGAACCGCTCCTTTTTTTTCATTTAAGTTTTTAATTTCTTGACCATTTAAATAATATTCACCCTCATCATGCTCATCTAATAATCCAACAATGTTTAACAAGGTTGATTTACCTGATCCTGATGAACCCATAATTGATACAAATTCACCTTCTTTAATATGTAGATCTATTCCTTTCAATACATGTAAAGAGTCTTTACCTATTGGATATGACTTGTGAAGGTTTTTAATACGAATCATTAACGTTATTATTTTTTGTTAAAAGTAGCTAATAGGCATTATTACCGCTACTAATTTTATGTTAAAACAACTTATTAGTTGCTTGTAAATATTAATACTCACATAAGACGTTTCTAAAATAAATATGTTACACTAAATTTTAAATTTTAAGCATTATTTTTGCTAAATATGGATAAACTAATAGATACCATTCCTAAAAACAAAAAGTTAATTTTATTTGACGGAGTTTGCAACCTATGTAATGATGCTGTTTTAAATGTAATTAGACAGGATAAAAAAGATATATTTTTATTCACGGCACTTCAATCAAAAACTGGTAAAAATATAATTAACGAGTTGGGAATAAATATTAATAAAATTGATTCTATAATATTATATATCCCTGGAGAAAATTATTTTATAAAATCTGAAGCAGCTTTTAAAATTGCTAATGAATTTCAAGGAGCCTGGAAACTCATTCAGATATTCAAAGTTTTTCCAGTTTTGTTAACTGACTTTTTTTATGATTTTATCGCTAGAAATAGGTACCGTTGGTTTGGTAAGAAGGAAAAATGTATGGTCCCAACCAAAAAATTAAACTCTAAATTTTTACCTTAAATGAAGTTTCCTGAAAAATTAAAGTGTGTAATTTTTGATATGGATGGTGTTATTATAGATTCTGAAGAAATTCATAAAAAAGCATATTATGAGACTTTCGATAGTCTAGGTGTTGATGTTTCTGAAAAACTTTATAAAACTTTGACTGGTTCATCTACTATAAATGCATTTCAGAGGTTGGTAAAACATTTTAATTTAGATAATGATCCTGAAGTATTAGTTCTTCAGAAAAGAAAACGTTATGTCAATTACTTTGAGAATGATCCAACATTATCATTGGTAAATGGAGTAAAGGATTTGATTCAATTTTTTTACAATCAAAACTTAACTCTGGTTTTAGCCTCCTCATCTGCTATGGTAAATATTAACCGTGTTTTTTCTAGATTTGATTTAAATCAATATTTTACATCAAAAATTAGTGGTGCAGACTTAATTGCTTCTAAACCTCATCCAGAAATTTTTGAAAAGGGAGCTATTCTTGGTGGTGTGTCAAAAGAACATTGCATTGTTATTGAGGATTCAGACAATGGGATTAAAGCAGCTAATGATGCAGGAATATTCGCTGTTGGCTATAGAAACCCTTTGGCTACAGATCAAACTCTAGAAAATGCTGATTTAATAATTGAAAATTTTAGTTCATTAAAACATTTAATAAACCAGAATTAAGATACAATCAAACAATAATATTTTAAATCGATTTTAATACCTACTACTAAATGAAGATTTGTAACAGCCAAATTAAGGATATCAGTACCATATTTGAACTTTATAAAATTGCCACTAATTTTCAAAATGATAAATCTATGGTTGCTTGGCCAAATTTTGAAAGAAAACTAGTTAAACAAGAAATTGAGGAAAATAGACAATGGAAACTTATTATTGATGATCAAATTGCTTGTATATGGGCCACCACTGATTCTGACCCTCAAATTTGGGAATCTAAAAATAATGATCCATCAATTTACATTCATAGAATCTCTACCAACCCCAATTTTAGGGGGAGAAGTTTGGTGAAATATATTGTAAAATGGGCTATGGATTATGCGAGAAAGAAAAATAAAAAATATATAAGAATGGATACTGTTGGTGAAAATCATGGACTTATATCTCACTACAAGAAATGTGGATTTGACTTTATAGGCTTATCAAAATTAAAAAAAACATCAAATTTACCCTTACATTACAAGAATGCTACAGTAAGCTTATTTCAAATAACTATTTAAAATAGTAGTAAAAAAAACTCAAGTCATACTTGAGTTTTTTTCTTAATTTATTAAAATATAAACTTATGGTCTGAATGAAATCTTTCTCATTCTTAAACTTTCGGGTGTAACCTCTAAATATTCGTCAACTTTAATATATTCCATACATTCTTCAAGTGAAAAATCTATCCTAGGTGCTATCTTAACACTATCATCATTTCCAGATGAACGAACATTCGTTAATTTTTTACCTTTAATAAGATTGACTCCCATGTCGGTATCTTTGCTATTCTCACCAACTACTTGTCCAATATATATATCTTGGTTTGGTTCAATAAAAAATCTTCCTCTATCTTGAAGCCTGTCTATTGCATAAGCTGTCGCTTTTCCAGCTGCAGAAGAAACGATAGCTCCTTTTATATCTTCAGAAAACTCACCTTTAAAAGGGCCATATTCTGAAAATCTATGGTTTATGATTGCAGTTCCTGCTGTTGCTGTTAATATCTTATTACGAAGTCCTATTAATCCTCTAGAAGGAATTGAAAACTCTAGATGTTGGAGGTCTCCTTTAGGCTCCATAACCAATAGATCTCCTTTTCGTAATGAAACTAAATTAATAGCTTTAGAAGCTACATCTTCTGGAACATCAATTGATAAGGTTTCATAAGGTTCTGATTTTACTCCATCGATATCTTTGATGATAACTTGTGGTCTTCCTACTTGTAATTCATACCCTTCTCTTCGCATTGTTTCAATCAAAACAGATAAATGAAGAACTCCACGACCAAATACATTAAATTTATCTTCTGAATCTGTAGTGTCTACTCTAAGAGCAAGATTCTTTTCCATCTCTTTAAATAATCGATCACGTAAGTGACGAGAAGTCACATACTTCCCTTCTTTCCCAAAAAATGGAGAATTATTGATGGTAAATAACATACTCATCGTAGGTTGATCTACCTCGATTCTTGGTAATGCCTCCGGGTTTTCTAAATCTGCAATAGTATCACCAATTTCAAAACCTTCAACTCCAGTAATAGCACAGATATCTCCACTTCTTACTTTTGAGGTTTTGGCTTTTCCCATCCCTTCAAAAACATGTAATTCTTTAATTCTAACTTTTTTAGTAGAACCGTCACGTTTACATAACATGTAATCTTTATTCTCCTCAAGATCTCCTCTAAAAACTCGTCCAATTGCAATTCTACCTGTAAAAGAAGAAAAATCTAATGAGGTTATTTGCATCTGAGGGGATCCATCTCTATAAGGAGCCTCAGGTATAGATTCTATAACGGCGTCTAAAAGATCTAAAATATTATCTTTAGGGTCTTGCCAATCTGTACTCATCCATCCATTTTTCGCAGAGCCGTATATTGTTGTAAAATCTAATTGCTCTTCTGTAGCTTCAAGTGCAAACATTAAATCAAATACCTTTTCGTGAACTAAATCTGGAGTACAATTTTCTTTATCAACCTTGTTCACAACTACAATAGGTGTTAATCCTAATTCTAGTGCTTTACCTAATACAAAACGTGTTTGTGGCATCGGTCCTTCGAAAGCGTCAACTAATAATAAAACTCCATCAGCCATTTTTAATACACGTTCAACTTCACCACCAAAATCGGCATGACCAGGAGTGTCAATTACATTAATTTTTACTCCCTTATAATTAACAGATACATTTTTTGATAAAATTGTAATTCCTCTCTCCCTTTCAAGATCATTGTTATCTAATAATAAATCTTTTCGTTCTTTACGATCGTCTAAAATTTTTGCTTGATCTATAATCTTATCGACTAATGTAGTTTTACCATGATCTACGTGGGCTATGATGGCAATATTCCTAATTGATTGCATGCTTACTTTTTTTGAAGTTGCAAAAGTAGTGTTTTACTTTAAGAGATTAGATATATTAGTATTAATTTATTGGCTCTTCATCGTCTCTGAAAGCTGTTGGTAAAATATCAGGGATTAATTTAATTAAAAGAGGTAATAGTAAAGCCCCTCCTGGTAGCATAAATACTGTAAAAGCAGGAATAGCTTTACATATATCTAATAATTGAATTTTAACTTTTTCTTTTTCTGTTTCGGACAATGTAGAGTGCATAGACTTTTTTATTAAACTAACAGCTTCTTTACTTTCTTGAAGTTCTTTGTCTAAGCGCTTTTTATTTTTTTGAAGGAGGTCTTTTATTTCTTCTACAGTGTTCATTATAATTTTCTTCTTACTCTTTCTTCTTTAATAAGATTAAGCTCTCTACTAGTTTGCCCTGCTACAGAGGTATTTTCTTCTGCTCTTCTAATTAAATATGGCATTACATCTCTAACTGGTCCAAAAGGAACATATTTTGCTGTATTGTAGCCTTCTTTAGCTAAATTAAAACTAATGTGATCACTCATACCATATAATTGACCAAACCATAATCGTTGATCAGAGGGGTTAATTTCAAATTGTTTTGCTAAATCTAGTAATAAATAAGAACTCTCTTCATTATGTGTTCCTGCAAAAAGAGCCATTTTATCGTGTTCCATCATAAATTTTATAGCAGCATTAAAATTTTTATCGGTTGCATTTTTATTATTGCAAATAGGTGATGGATAATTATTTTCTTTTGCTCTTTCTCTCTCTTTTTCCATGTATGCTCCTCGAACTATCTTTAATCCTATGTGATAATTTCCTTTTACAGCTTTTTGGTGTAATGCTATTAAATACTCCATCCTATCATGTCTATACATTTGTAATGTATTAAAAATGATAGCTTTGTGTACGTTATACTTTTTCATTAGGCCTTCTACCAAATCATCTGCCGCATCTTGCATCCAACTCTCTTCAGCATCAATTAGGATAGGAACATCATATTTTACTGCTTTATCACATATCTCATGATAACGACTCAATACCGTTAACCACTCACTTTTTTCTTCATTGGAGAGTAATTTTTTTTCTGTTATTTTTTGATATAAAGAAAAGCGACCAACTCCTGTTGGTTTAAAAACCACAAATGGAATTGCATCTTTTTTTTTGGCAAATTCTATATTTTTTAATGTTTTAGCTTTTACAAGATCAAATTGTTCCTCTGTCTCTTTACCCTCTACAGAATAATCTAAAACAGAATAAACACCATTACTATACATCTTTTCTATATTAGGGATACAATCTTCTTCTGTTACCCCTCCACAAAAGTGATCGAATACGGTAGATCGAATGAGACCCTCAACAGGTAAATTAGCCTTTAATGCAAAATTAGTTACTGCTGTACCAATCTTTACCATTGGTTGACTTTGTATTAGTTTAAACAGAAAGAAAGCTCTTTCAAGTTCTGAATCGGACTTTAATGAAAAAGCAATTTGAGTATTATTAAAGAGTTTCATTAATTATAAATATGTGTAAACAAAGATAACCACCTAACTTAAATTATTCAATATTTTGTAGTTTATTTGTAGTAGAAATATATTAAGAATATGAAATCTATAAAAGCGGCAACTTACTTTGTTCATTTTAAAAATAAAGGGTATGAAGAATTAAATTCTCTACTCAAAAAGAAAGATTATTCTTCAATTTTTATTTTAGTTGATGAAAACACTTTAGAGCATTGTTATCCCTCGTTTATTGAAACATTAGAGACAAAAAAAAGAATAGAAGTTATTGAAATTGAATCTGGTGAGATTTATAAAAATTTAGATACTTGTGATGGGGTTTGGAATGCACTAACAGAGCTAAATGCAGATAGAAGTAGTTTATTAATTACTCTAGGTGGTGGCGTAATCACAGATTTAGGTGGTTTTGTAGCTTCTACATTTAAAAGGGGTATTGATTTTGTTAATATTCCTACAACATTATTAAGTATGGTTGATGCCTCAGTTGGTGGAAAAACTGGTGTAGACTTAGGAAGTCTAAAAAACCAAATAGGTTTATTTGCAAACCCTGAAATTGTAATTATAGATAAAAACTATTTGGCTACACTTCAAGAAAGAGAGATTCGTTCTGGAATAGCTGAAATAATTAAATATAGTCTAACTTATGATATTAAATTATTGGAATTGATAAAAAACTTTGACCTATCAAATATTGATTACCTAATTCACAAATCGATAGAAATTAAAAATCAAATAGTTTTAAAAGATCCTAAAGAAAATGGATTGCGTAAAGTTTTAAATTATGGCCACACTCTAGGTCACGCAATAGAATCATACTTCTTAGAATCTGAGGATAAAAAAAATTTAAGTCATGGAGAGGCCATAGCTATAGGAATGGTTTGTGAAACTTACTTATCTCACAAAGTTTTAAGTTTTCCTTATGAAAAATTGAAAAGTGTTAAAGACTTAATAGAAAATATATATCCTAAGGTTAGGATTCAAAAAGATGATTTAAACAGTATATTTAACTTATTAAAACACGATAAGAAAAATAGTAACGGACAGGTAAATTTTGTTTTATTGAATGATTTTGAGGATTTTAAACTTGATTGTAAAATAACAAATAGATTGTTAGAAGAAAGCGTTCAATTTTATAATTCTTAGAGTACTTTTTCTAGAACAGAACTATAAATATTTTCGTAAACAGGCAATATATTTTCTAAACTAAACTGTTTTGTGTGATCTTTAGCATTTAATTTAAAACGTAATAAGGTAGAATCATCTTTTAAAATACTTATAGCATTTCTTGCCATATCCTCAATATCACCTAAATTACTTAGATACCCAGTTATCCCATGAACATTTACCTCAGGTAATCCACCCGTATTTGTAGATATAACAGCTGTTTTAGCTGCCATGGCTTCAAGAGCAGACAATCCAAAGCTTTCACTTTTAGAGGGCAGTAAAAAAATATCTGTGTAACATAGTATTTTTGCTATTTCATTACTATTTCCTAAAAAAATCACACTATCTGAAATTCCTAACTTTTTTACCAATAACTCTGCTTTTCTTTTTTCAGGTCCCTCGCCTACCATTAAAAGTTTAGCTGAAACCTCTTTATTAACCGCATAGAATATTCTAATGACATCTTCTATACGTTTTACAGGTCTAAAATTTGAAATATGTGTTAAAATTCGTTCATCAGGTTTTGCTACTGCTATTCTTTGACATTCATTCAGAGATTCTCGATCATATTTATCTGTATCTATAAAATTATGAACTACTTTAATTTCATTATTAATTTTGAAGAGCCTCATGGTGTCTTGTCTTAAACTTTCAGAAACTGAAGTTACCACATCAGAATTATTTATACTAAATTCTACAGCCGTCTTGTAAGTTGGGTGACTTCCTACCAGAGTAATATCGGTTCCGTGGAGAGTAGTTACCACTTTAATGTCTATACCCTTTTCTTTAAGCATCATCTTGGCCATGTAAGCAGCATAGGCATGAGGAATTGCATAATGAACATGAAGTATCTCTAATTTGTATTTTGACACAACCTCTACTAATTTAGTAGATAATGCTAGTTCGTAAGGTTGGTATTGAAATAATGGATATTCTTCAATTAAAACCTCGTGAAAATGTAAATCATGAGAAATAAAATCTAATCGAACAGGTTGATTGTAGGTTACAAAATGAACTTCATGTCCTTTGTTAGCTAGAGCCATTCCTAATTCTGTGGCTAGTACACCACTACCCCCAAATGTTGGATAACATACAATACCTATTCGCATTTCATATAATTTTTACTACGAGGGTAAAGATAGTTTTTTACATTCTTTGAATTCTAAATAAAAACATAAAAAAGCAATGTTACGAGATAAAAAAACCTATTGAATATCAATAGGTTTTTATTTATTTTGGAAATTATAGTTAGTAATCTCCAAGTGTTACTGGATTTTGATTTAGTGCATCAGCCAACTGATCATCATTGGGTGCTTTTCCGTGCCATGCATGAGTGTGCATCATAAAATCTATACCATTACCCATTTCTGTATGCAATAATATACAAACTGGTTTACCTTTTCCAGTTTTAGATTTTGCTGCAGATAATCCATTAATAATAGCCTCGATATCATTTCCGTTTTTTACTTCAATAACTTCCCAGCCAAAAGCTTCAAATTTTGCTCTTATACTTCCCATGGGTAAAACATCATCTGTTGCTCCGTCAATTTGTTTTCCGTTAAGGTCTATTGTAGAAATTATATTGTCAATTTTTTTTGCTGAGGCATACATAGCAGATTCCCAGATTTGGCCTTCTTGAAGTTCACCATCACCATGTAAAGTATAAATAATTTTATTGTCACCATTTAATTTTTTCGCCTCAGCTGCACCTAGGGCTACAGACATTCCTTGACCTAAAGATCCAGAGGCTACTCGAATTCCTGGTAACCCCTCGTGAGTAGTTGGATGCCCTTGTAACCTTGTATTCATTTTTCTAAAGGTAGCTAATTCCTCAACCGGGAAAAAACCACTTCGAGCGAGCACACTGTAATAAACCGGTGAAATATGACCATTAGATAAGAAAAAAAGATTTTCATTTTCTCCATTCATTTTAAAATCAGTGGAGTAATCCAATACCTCTTGATAAAGAACAGTAAAAAACTCAGCGCAACCAAGAGAACCACCGGGATGTCCTGAGTTTACAGCGTGAACCATTCTTAAAATATCTCTCCTAACTTGTTGTGTAAAATCTTGTAATTCCTGTGTAGTAGCCATTAATTTATGTTTAAAAACAAAAGTAATTTTTTAAAAAACAATTGACAAGGTTTATTTTGACACAAAATTAACAAGGTTATTAACTATGTCTTTTGTTTTTTCTTTTTTGCTGCAGGAAATAAAACATTATTAAGTATTAAACGATATCCTGGAGATGATGGATGTAGGTCTAATTCTGTTTTAGGATCTCCTACTCTATGAGTATAATCTTCAGGATCATGACCACCATAAAAAGTAAACATTCCTTTTCCTTTTGTACCATGAATGTATTTTGCCTCTTTATTAGTTCTATTTTCTCCCATCACTAAAACATTTGATTTAATTGTGCTCCTATCAAAAGAAGTGGTTTGCCCCATAAAACCCTTAACTAATTGTGTGTGATTTTGAGTAAGCATAGTAGGAATTGGATCCCATTTTGCTGAAAACTCAATTAATGAAAAATAATCTGATGTTTTTGGAATTGAACGCTTTCGAGTCATATCTATTGATGAAAACTCATAAGTAATTGGATTTCTAATTAAGTTAAAATCTTTAAATGCAAATGTTTTATCAAAATTAATTTTAGTTTGATAATTACTCTCTGATGGGTCTCCATCAAACATAGATTCTACAATATCTACTCCTTCAGCTGCCAGAGCGATATCAAAACTATCTGTAGCAGAACACATGGCAAACATAAATCCACCACTCATGACATAATCCCTTAGTTTAAGACCAACAGCTAATTTAAGTTGAGACACCTTATCATAACCTAAGCTTTTGGCAGATTTTTCTGCTCTTATTTTACCATTTACATACCATGGAGCTGTTCTGAAGGCCCCATAAAATCTACCATATTGCCCCGTAAAATCTTCATGATGAAGATGAACCCATTCGTATAATAACAATTCATCGTTTAAAACTTCTTGATCATAAACAACATCAAATGGAATTTCAGCATAAGTTAACACCATAGTAACTGCGTCATCCCAAGGCATTTTATCTTTGGGTGAATAGACTGCAATTTTTGGAGCTTTTTCTAAAGTTACTGCTTCTTGATTTTTAGATGGGGAGGAAATATCTTGTAAAATTAATTCAGCTTTTGTATCGGAAATTAATTCGTAAGAAACTCCACGAATCTTACATTCAGTTTCAATTAAAGTATTGTTTTCAATAAGAAAGGCACCACCATCATAATTTAATAACCATTTAGCTTTTAATCCTGATTGTAATGAAAAATAAACAATTCCATAGGCCTTAAGATGATTCTTTTGTGTCTCATTATTCATTGGAATATAAACAAATGAAGCCCAAATTGAATTTGAGACTATTAAAAATACAAAAGTTAAAGCAAAATTTTTCAATATAAATTCCTGTTGATATGATTATAATTTATATTTGTTTAACCATGCTAAAGTATGAGCTACTTTACTTATTAAATTACTTGGTTTTCTTGCAATTCCATGAGATGCCTCAGGAATCTCAACGAGTACAGTTTCAATTTTCCTTAACTTCAAAGCATGATATAATTGCTTTGCCTCACTTGGTGGAGTTCTTAAATCATTCATCCCTACCATTACCATTGTTGGAGTATTAATATTCCCAACCAAAGATAAGGGTGAAAACTTCCAATACGTATCAAAATTTTCCCACGGCTGGCCAGGATATCGAGAATTTGCATAACCAAAGTAGTTATCTGCTACTAAAGTTTTACTTATCCAATTCATTACAGGTTTAACAACAACAGCGGCTTTGAAACGATTATTTTTACCAATCATCCAAGCAGTCATAATGCCACCTGCACTTCCTCCAGTAACAAATAGTTTTTGGGGATCTACAACACCTTTGTCAACAAGGAAATCTACTCCATCCATGACATCATTGTAATCTTGTCCAGGATAGTTGTTATACAATAAATTTGCAAATTCTTCACCATAACTTGTACTTCCCCTTGGATTTGGATAAAATACCACAAAACCATCTGCAGCATACAGTTGAATTTCAGCTGTAAAACGATCTCCATAATTTAATATTGGCCCACCATGATTTTCAACCAATAATGGATATTTAATTGAAGGATCATAAAATGGTGGTTTCACAATCCACCCTTGAACTTTTCTTCCATCATAGGAAGAGGTATACCAAACTTCTTCTGTTTTCCCAAGTACTCTATGTGCTAAAACATCTTCATTTAAATTTGTAATTAGTTTTGGTGAATCACCATTTTTGATAATAGCAAGTTCCGAAGGGTATTCGGGCCTTGTATGTGTAAAAGCTACAGTTCCATCATTAGCAACAGAATATGATCCTGAAGCATATGGTCTTCCAATAGTTGTACCCCCTAAATTATCTGAAAGTTTAGTTATTTTTCCGTTTAGAGTGATATAAGCAACTTTTGAATTTCCTTTTTCATCGTATGTGCAATAAAGGCCTTTTCCAGCTGTATCCCAGGAAATATTTGAAATACTATTATCAAATTTTTTAGAAATAATCATTCTTTTTTCACCAGTAGAATCTATTAAATATAAAACTCGGTTTTGGTGAGCCTGTTGTTTATCTTTATAACCTAAAAAAGCAATTTTTTTTCCATTTGGAGAAACTTTAGGTGAAAAATCAGGGCCATTTTGATTGGTTAGCTGTGTAATTTTTTTTGAATTAATATCTACATTATAAATTTCACTATTTCTAAAATCATACTCCCAATTTTTTATTCGATTCGCTGAAAAATAGATCGATTTACTATCTGGTGAAAAAGACAAACTACCTGAATGATTATAATTACCACTAGTTACTTGCCTTGGTGTACCCCCATGTGAAGGGATTGTATAAATATGAGTAAAACCAGGCTTCATATAACCTCTTCCATCTGCCTCATGTTTTAATCTATTGGTAATTCTTGCAGGTTTTGCCCAATTTGCTCCTTTTGGCTTTTTAGGCATCTTAACAATTACTGGAGAATTTTGAGGCTTAAACATTGTAAATGCTAAATGTTTTCCATCGGGTGACCAAGTTAGGTTTCCAGGAGATGTTTCTAATTGAGATAATTTTGCGATTTGCCCTGTTGAAACCCAATACATATATAATTCAGAACCCTCATCTGTGCTACTAACAAAAGCAATACGGTTCCCATCAGGAGACCATCTTGCATTCGATTCATTAACTTCTCTTGAGGTCAATTTCCTATGAGAAGAACCATCATTATTGACAATCCATAGATTCCCTCTTGATTTATCTTTCATGATATCAAAACCATTTCTTTTATAAACAATTTGAGAAGCATCAGGTGATATTTGGGGATCGGAAACCCATTCTAAAGAAAAGACATCTAAAGATTGAAATGGTGTTTTATTTTCCTGAGAGACTAGTAAAAAATTACTAAAACAAAAAAGTATTAAAAATAAAATACGTTTCATAATGTGTTTTTTAAATTAATAAGGAGTTAAATTGACTTAAATCTTAAAAAGGAACATCGTCCTCGTCAATTTCAAAAGCATCTTTTGGTTCTATACGTGTATCTGGGAAAACATCTTCAGTAAAGTTTGTATTCATACTAGACTGAAATTCACTACTAAAACCTTCATCTAAATCTGAAAACTTTGCTAAATGTCCAGTAAATTTTAAGCGAATATTATCTAATCCACCATTTCTATGTTTTGCAATGATAAACTCACCTTGACCTTCACAAGGTGTATGTTCATCATCATCCCATTCTGTCATTCCATAATATTCAGGTCGAAAGATGAAAGAAACAATATCAGCATCTTGTTCAATAGCTCCAGATTCACGTAAATCTGATAATAGAGGTCTTTTACTTCCACCCCTTGTTTCAACAGCTCTAGACAACTGAGAAAGGGCTATAACAGGAACTTCTAATTCTTTTGCTAAAGCCTTTAAATTTCTAGAAATCATAGAGATTTCTTGTTCACGGTTCCCTCCACCTTTATTATTGTTTCCAGCAGTCATTAATTGTAAATAATCAATCACTATGATTCTTACATTGTGTTGTGATACTAATCTTCTTGCTTTTGCTCGTAAATCAAAAATTGATAAAGAAGGTGTATCATCAATAAAAATTGGGGCATCAGATAATCGTTTTACTTTCACATTCAACTGCTCCCATTCATGAGGTTCTAAATTACCTTTACGTAATTTTTCTGATGTTAGTCCAGTTTCAGAAGATATCATCCTAGTAATTAATTGTACAGAAGACATCTCTAATGAAAATACAGCGACAGCGTGATTAAAATCGATTGCCATATTTTTTGCCATTGAGATAACAAAAGCTGTTTTACCCATACCTGGACGAGCTGCAATAATAATTAAATCTGAGGGTTGCCAACCTGAAGTAATTGCGTCTAGTTTTGTAAAACCAGTGGCCAAACCACTCATACCCTCTTTATTGGAAATTTCCTGAATCTTAGTCAAAGCTTGTTTAACAAGATCACTAGCTCCCTCAGAACTTTTCTTCAGGTTCCCTTGAGTAACTTCAAATAATTTTGCTTCTGCATTATCTAATAAATCAAATACATCTGCAGTCTCATCATAGGCATTCTCAATAATATCACTTGAGATTGTTATTAACCGTCTTTGAATATATTTTTGAAGTATTATTCTAGCGTGAAATTCTATATGTGCAGAAGATGCTACTTTTTGTGTTAATCTAATTAAATGAAAATCACCCCCAACTAAATCAAGTTTTCCATTTTTTCTTAAAGCATTTGAGACCGTTAAGAGATCTATTGGTTTAGACTCTTGAAAAAGATCATAAATTACACTATAAATCTCCTGATGTTTTAATTCGTAAAATGCATCTGGATGTAAAATGTCGATAACATCGTCAATCCCTTTTTTATCAATCATCATAGCCCCTATCACAGCCTCTTCTAAATCAACAGCTTGGGGTGGAACCTTCCCTTTTTCTAAATTAATAATTTTAGATTTATCTACTTTTCTTCCACTAAATGATTGTGTTTTCTCCATAGTAACAAATGTATATTTTTACTGGCAAATGGTGTTTCTCTTCTTACTTTTTATTTTTGCACAAGTTTTGTTAACCAAATTGTTATTATCATGTTAACAAAGTATAAAGTTCTACAATTCTTTCTGTATTTTTACCATCATAATGATAAAAAAAAGAAATATTTATCTGAGCCTTTTTTTAGGAGTTCAAATGCTATTGATGAAATGGATTGAATACAATCCTTCTTTTGTTGAGGCTTATTATTCAAGAGGAATATACCCCTATTTAAGCACTCTTTTAAGATTTTTGTTTGGATGGATTCCATTTTCAATTGGAGACCTTTTTATCATATTATTTAGTGTATACCTAATTTACATGATCTGTAAATTTGTAACAACAGGTTTTAAAAATATACTATCTAAAGTTTTAGGGCTGACAGCATTTATCTCTATTTTATACTTCTTATTTTACTTATTATGGGGGTTAAATTATTTTAGAGAACCTTTATATAAAAATCTAAAGTTTAAGACTACTTCATATACTGATGTAGAATTGGTAAACCTCACCAAATATCTCGTTTCTAAATTAAATGAATCTCATGTGGCCATAACAGAATCAGATTCGCTTAGTGTAATTGTACCTTACTCCAATCAAGAAATTTATAAACTTGCTACAGAGGGATATAAAAAATTAGCTAACGATAATTCTTTATTTACTTACAAACATGGTAGAGCAAAAAATTCACTCATAAGTATTTTTCAATCATATAACGGGACATCAGGTTATTTAAATCCATTTACTGGAGAAGCACAAGTAAATAGATTGATACCAAAAACCATTTTACCTACAACTACTACCCATGAAATGGCTCATCAAATTGGATTTGCAGCAGAAAATGAAGCTAATTTTGTTGGTTTTTTAGCTGCTTTATCTAACGATGATCCATACTTTAGGTATTCTGCATACAGAATGGCCACTAGATACACCATTTTTGAATTATATAATAGAGATAAAAATACTTTTGAATTGGTTTATAAGTCCTTAAATCAGGGGATTTTAACAGATTTTAAATCATCATCTGATTTTTGGAAAATTTACAAAAACCCTTTTGAACCAATTGTTAAAAAAGGGTACAATGCCTATTTAAAATCTAATAATCAAACTGATGGGATTAATTCCTATAATTATGTAGTTGATTTATTAATTAGTTATTTCAAAAAATCACTCAATAAATCATAAATTATTAACTAAATATCTCCAAAATTCATTAATTATTACTTTAATATTCAATATCTAAAACTCTTTTTTTGCTCTTAAAGTTTTGTTAAAAACAATCATTAAAACTTAATAATTATTTTCTTCTCTATAGATTTATGTAATAAATTCAAACCAAATGAGAAAACTATTTTTAGTACTCATGCTCTTTTCAATTTATTCTGTAAAAGCGCAAGAATACTTTCCAGTTAATACTGGTGTAAAAACATCAAAAAACACAATGGTTGCCTTTAAAAATGCTACCATTTATGTAAATTCAGAAAATGTTCTCAAAAGAGCTACATTATTAATTCAAGACGGAAAAGTTATTTCTGTTGGAAAGTCAGTGAAAATTCCAAAGGGAACTACCACTGTAGAACTAAATGGAAAAACAATATATCCATCATTTATAGACATTTATTCCGATTTTGGAATTAAAAAACCAAAAAGAGATTTTTCAAGAGGGAGAAGACCACAATATGAAGCTGAAAGAAAAGGGTATTATTGGAATGATCATATTAGACCTGAAACATCTTCATACACACTCTTCAAGTTTGATTCAAAAAAATCTAAAGAGTACTTAAAAGCAGGGTTTGGTGTTGTTAATACTCACTCACAAGACGGTATTATGAGAGGAAGTGGTTTGCTTGTTTCTCTTAATCCTAATGCTAACAATGCCTACAGAATTTTAGATGATAATTCTGGGCAATATCTTTCATTCTCAAAAAGTGTAAAATCAAGACAATCATATCCTACATCAAGAATGGGTGCTATGGCATTACTCCGCCAAACTTACTTGGATGCCAATTGGTACGAAAAAGGGAAAATGAAAAATACAGATGTATCATTAGGTGCTCTTAACAAACATAAAAATGAAACTCAAATCTTTGAAACAGGAAATCATATAGATGCCTTAAGAGCTGATAAAGTTGGAGATGAATTTGGCATACAATACACCATTGTAGGATCTGGAGATGAATTTGAAAGAATACAAGATATAAAAAACACAAATGCAAAATTTATCATTCCAATTAACTTTAGGGTAGCTTATGATGTAGCTGACCCATTGTTAGCTCAACATATTGATTTGGGTGAAATGCGTAAATGGAATCAAGAACCATCAAACTTGAGTGTTTTATCAAAAAATGACATTTCTTTTGCACTAACTACTTATAAATTAAAATCAATTGGTTCTTTTCATAAAAACCTCAGAAAAGCAATTAAATATGGTTTTAGTAAAAAAAACGCACTTGCAGCATTAACTTCTGTACCTGCCGAAATATTAGGCAACGATAAAATTGGTAATCTAAATATTGGAAGTTATGCTAACTTTATTATTACCTCTGGTGATGTTTTTGATTCCAAAACTACTATTCATGAAAATTGGGTCCAAGGAGATAGAAACATTATTAATGACATGAATATTAAAGACATTACAGGAGACTACTTCCTTAGAGTTAATAACCAAGAATATAATTTATCAATTACAGGAAAAGGAGCAAAACAAAAAGGAAATTTAACAATAGGAAATAAAAAATTGAAATCTACTTTTTCTTTTAAGAATAATTGGATTTCTATTACTATTAATAATAATGGCACCTATACTAGAATATTAGGAAAAGTATCTGATAGTTCAGATGAATTAAATGGAACTGCTTTTGATAGTTCAGGAAATCAAACTTCATGGACTGCTTCAAGAATTGTTAAAGAAAAAATTAAGGATAAAAAGAATAGCACTAGAAATGATAACAACATTGTTCTTCATCCTGTATCTTTTCCTAATATTGGATATGGAAATTATTCACAACCGATTGAACAAACTATTTTAATAAAAAATACAACTGTTTGGACGAGCGAATCTGAAGGAATATTAAAAAATACAGATGTATTGCTTAAAAATGGTAAAATTGCTCAAATTGGAAGTAATTTAAACGATGGAAGAGCTTTAGTTATTGATGGAAAAGGAAAACATTTAACAGCGGGTATTGTTGATGAACATTCACATATAGCAGCATCGGCAATTAATGAGGGGGGACACAATTCTACAGCTGAAGTAACTATAGAAGATGTTGTAGACCCAACAGACATTAATATTTATAGAAACCTTTCTGGTGGTACAACTTCTATTCAAATCCTTCATGGATCTGCTAATCCAATTGGAGGGCGTTCAGCTATCATAAAATTAAAATGGGGGGAAAATGCTGAAAATTTAATTTATGACAACTCTCCTAAATTTATAAAATTTGCATTAGGTGAAAATGTAAAACAATCTAGATCAAACACAAGTTATCGTTTCCCGCAAACACGAATGGGTGTTGAACAGGTTTTTACAGATTATTTTCAAAGAGCCAAAGAATATGACCTTTTAAAGAAGAGTGGACAACCTTACAGAAAAGATCTAGAAATGGAAACTTTAGCAGAAATTCTAAATAAAGAACGCTACATTTCATGTCATTCATATGTTCAAAGTGAAATTAATATGTTAATGAAAGTTGCAGAAAAATTTAATTTTAATGTAAATACGTTTACTCACATTTTAGAAGGCTACAAAGTAGCCGATAAAATGAGAGCGCATGGCGTTGGTGGATCTACCTTCTCAGATTGGTGGGCCTACAAATATGAGGTTAATGATGCAATTCCTTATAATGCTGCAATAATGCATGATGCAGGTGTAACTGTTGCAATTAACTCTGATGATAGGGAAATGTCTAGAAGACTAAATCAAGAGGCTGCAAAAACCGTAAAGTATGGTGGAATGTCAGAACTAGAAGCCTGGAAAATGGTTACTATAAATCCAGCAAAACTACTTCATATAGACAATAGAGTTGGAAGTATTAAAATTGGGAAAGATGCAGATGTTGTCTTATGGAGTGATCATCCTTTGTCCATATATGCCAAAGCAGAAAAAACAATCATAGAAGGCAAAATTTATTTTGATATAAAAGATGACGAAAAAAAGAGAGCTGCAATTAAATTAGAAAAATCAAAACTCATTAATTTGATGTTAAAAGAAAAAATGGGTGGTGCTAAAACACAATTACCAAAGAAAAGAAGAGATAGAAATTTTCATTGTGACACTAAAGAAATATAAAAAATGAGAAGAATAATATATAATTTGATGTTTTTACTTTCAATAGTAAACATCACAGCACAACAAACTCCAGCAAGTAAACAAACTGAACCAATATCTATTGAAGGAGCAACAGCACATTTGGGTAATGGAGAAATCATAGAAAATTCTCTAATAATGTTTAAGCAGGGGAAAATAATTTTTGTTGGTAGTTCAAATACTAAAATTGGTAGAATTGGTAGAGTTATTAATGCCAGTGGCAAGCATATTTATCCTGGGTTTATAGCTGCAAACTCAACTTTAGGTTTAGTGGAAGTGGATGCTGTTAAAGCGTCCTCAGATGTTAGAGAAACTGGGATTATGAATCCACATATTAGAAGTATTATTGCTTACAACGCGGAAAGTAAGGTTGTAGAATCTATGAGACCAAATGGAGTTTTAATGGCTCAAATTACACCACGTGGTGGTACAATTTCAGGGACATCATCTGTAGTTCAACTAGATGCATGGAATTGGGAAGACGCTTCAATTAAAAATGATGATGCAATACATATAGACTGGCCCTCTAGTTTCACAAGTGGAAGATGGTGGCTTGGAGAAGATCCAGCACTCAAACCAGATAAAAACTACCTTAAAAAAACTCAAGAAATAACCTCTTTTTTTAAAGATGCAAAACAGTATCACAGTAAAGATAATTTAATAAAAAATTTACCTTTTTCTTCAACTAAAGGATTATTTGTTGGATCTCAAAAACTTTTTATTCATGCAAACGGACAAAGAGAAATTACCGACGCTATCACTATGGCTAAAGATTTAGAAATTGAGAATTTAGTTTTAGTGAATGGACATGAAGCTGAAAAAGTTTCGGCCTTACTTGTTAAGCATAATATACCTGTAATTCTTGAAAGACCTCACAGAAATCCAGAAAGTGAAGATCATGCCTATGATTACACCTACACAATTGCAAAAACATTAACAGATTTAGGGGTTTTAGTTGGCATAGGTATGGAAGGACAAATGGAAAGAATGAATACTCGTAATTTACCATTTTATGCAGGTACATTTGCTGCTCATGGACTTAATAGAGAAGATGCTGTTAAATTGATAACTAGTAATCCTGCAAAAATTCTTGGAATTGATGACGCTGTTGGAACTCTTGAAGTAGGTAAAGATGCTACTTTATTTATTTCTGAGGGTGATGCCCTTGATATGAGGGGAAATATATTAACTGAAGCTTTTATTCAAGGAAGAAATATAAGTTTAGAATCTCACCAAACCAAATTATGGAAACGTTATTCTGATAAATATAAATCAGAATAAAATGAAAAAGGGCTCTGTAATTACAGAGCTTTTTTTTATGAGAATACTTTCTAAAAAAGAATTAAAAAGTCTAAATTTGTAATAAACATTAAATGTTTCAAATTAAATGAAACAAATACAAAGTCTCCAAAATCCTCTCATAAAAAATATTCTTAAACTTCAAGAGAAATCTAGGGAAAGAAAAAAGCAACAGTTATTTATTATTGAAGGAAAAAGAGAAGTTGAGCTTGCATTCAAAGGTGCATTTGAAATAGATTCACTTCTATTTATTTCACAAAAAATAGATTATAATTATCTAAAACAATTTAACGCTAAAGAGATAATTGAGATTACTTCTGAGGTATATCAAAAGATAGCTTACAGAGAATCTACAGAGGGAATTATAGCCGTAGCTAAATCAAAATGTATTGATTTAAATTCCTTAATATTTAAAAACAATAAGCCACTTATACTAGTAATTGAGGGCGTTGAAAAACCTGGAAATATTGGCGCTATGATTCGATCTGCAGACGCAGCTAATATTGATGCTGTAATTTTAGTAGACCCAAAGACAGATCAATACAATCCAAATGTAATTAGATCAAGTGTAGGAGGTGTTTTTACAAAAAAAATTATAATCTCTACCTCTAAGGATGCCATAGAATTTTTTAAACAAAACAACATACAAATGTTTGCTGCTACATTGCAAAACTCAAACACATACACGAAAGAAGATTACAAAGAGGCAACGGCTATAATTGTTGGTACAGAGGCTACAGGTTTAACAGAAGTTTGGAGAAACCACTCTATAAAAAATATAAATATTCCTATGCAGGGAGAAATTGACTCTATGAATGTATCTGTAGCTGCTGCAATTTTACTTTTTGAAGCTAAAAGACAACGAAACTTTAAATAATTTTTACATGAAAATACTAGGTATGGATATTGGTGGTTCTGGAATTAAAGCCGCAATTGTTGATACAAAAACAGGTAAATTAATTTCTGATAGGCATAGGATAGCAACACCAAATCCAGCAACACCTGAGGCCATAACTAAAGTTGTTAAAGAAATGATAACTCATTTTAACTGGGAAAAAGCTGTTGGATGTAGTTTCCCAACCACTATAATAGATGGAAAATGCATTCATTCCGGAAATTTAAGTGAAAAGTGGAAAAATGTTCAAGTTGATGATTATTTTGAAGATGCTTGTAATGTTCCTTTTTATATAAGTAATGATGCTGATTTAGCCGGTTTAGCAGAAATAACTTTAGGGGCAGGTAAAGGAAAAAAAGGGTTGGTTTTGGTCATTACTGTAGGGACCGGAATAGGATCTGGATTATTTTACAATGGAAAATTAATTCCAAATTTAGAAATTGGAAAATTACTTCACAAAGATGGAAAAATAATTGAGTTTTTCTGTGCAGACTCTATAAGAAAAAAAGAAGAGTTAACCCTAGAGGAATGGGCTCTTCGATTTGATATTTTATTACAAAATATAAAAATTATATTTTCTCCAAACCTCATAATCTTAGGTGGTGGAATCAGTAAAAAATATGATAAGTTCAAACAATACTTGAGTACAGATGTAAAAATTAAAGTTGCTAAGTTTAAAAATAATGCAGGAATAATAGGTGCTGCAATGTATACTAGCAAAAAGATGAACAAATAATGGAACCTACTACTCTATTTTACATTCTTATAAGCATTTTATTAATAAAATATGTTTTAGACACTTTTTTAAATAATTTAAATGCTAAACATTTTAATGATAAAATACCCAATGAAGTTTCTGATGTTTATGAAATTGATGAATACCAAAAATCTCAATCCTATAAAATTACTAATCATAATTTTAGTAAAATAACTTCATTATTTTCTTTAATTACCACACTTAGTTTTTTCTTTTTTGACGGATTTTCAATTGTAGATTCTATTGCTAGAGAGTTTTCTGATAACATCATAAGCATAACTTTAATCTTTTTTGGAATTATAAGTATTGGAAGTGATATTATTAGTATACCATTTTCATTATACAAAACTTTTGTAATAGAAGAAAAGTTTGGATTTAATAAGACTAGTAAAAAAACCTTCTTTTTAGACAAGCTAAAAGGACTATTTATAACCATTATTTTGGGTGGAACAATTTTAGCCTTAATTACTTGGTTTCATGAATTTACAGGGGTTCACTTTTGGTTGTATGCATGGGGACTAGTTACTCTTTTTTCTGTATTCATGAATATGTTTTATTCAAAGCTTATAGTACCATTATTCAATGAACAAACCCCCTTAAAAAATGGAGAATTAAAAGACGCCATAACCAAATACACAAATTCTGTAGGATTTAAATTAAATAATATATTTATAATTAATGGTTCAAAACGTTCAACAAAAGCCAATGCTTATTTTTCTGGTTTTGGAAATCAAAAACAAATTACACTTTATGATACACTAATTAAAGATTTAACTAATGATGAAATAGTTGCTGTTTTAGCACATGAAGTGGGACATTATAAAAAAAAACATCTTATTTTTAATTTAATAGTTTCAATAATAATTACCGGTATCACTTTATTCTTGTTATCCTTGTTTATTAATACACCAATATTTTCCCTAGCATTAGGAGTTACAATTCCTAGCTTTCACATCGGTTTAATTTCATTTGGGATTTTATATTCACCAATCTCTGAAATTACAGGAATGTGTATGAATTATATGTCTAGAAAATTTGAATATCAGGCTGACAATTATGCAAAAAAAACATTTTCGAGTAAACCATTGATTAGTTCTTTAAAAAAATTATCTAAAAATAGTTTAAGTAATCTCACCCCACATCATTTATACGTTTTTATTCACTACTCACATCCTACACTAATAAACAGAATTAAAAACTTAAAGCAATAAACTCAACTTAAAAATTTGCTCAAACATAATTTTTATACTACATTCATTACTTGCTTAAAAGCATCATATTTTAAAAATTTTTTTCAATTTTTCTTGATATACATAAACTAATTATTGAATTACAAAGCAACCATAGAAGAAGAAAATAAAGAAATAGCTAAACGCTATAAAAATCTCTTAAAAGAAACCTATCAAACACTATCAAGATCTGATAAATTAATGATACGGAAAGCATTCAACCTATCTGTTGAAGCCCATTCTAATCAGAGAAGAAAAACTGGTGAACCTTATATTTTTCATCCAATCTCTGTTGCTAAAATAGTAGCTAATGAAATTGGATTAGGTGCCATATCTATTGCAGCGGCTTTATTACATGATGTAGTTGAAGACACAAAATATACTCTTGATGATATTGAACGTTTATTTGGGGAGACTGTAGCTAGAATAGTTAGTGGCCTTACAAAAATTTCTAGCCTAAAAAAAGACAAAGATCATTCTATACAGGCAGAAAATTTTAGAAAAATGCTACTTACTTTACATGATGATGTTCGTGTGATTTTGATTAAAGTAGCAGACAGACTGCATAATATGCAAACAATGGATGCAATGCCTGTATACAAACAAGTAAAAATTGCTTCAGAAACATTATATATATATGCTCCCTTAGCACATCGACTTGGATTATACAATATAAAAACTGAGTTAGAAGATTTAGGACTTAAGTATACAGAACCGGAAGTATATAATGATATTTTAAGTAAAATAAGTGAAAGTAAAGAAGATCAAGACAACTATATAAAATCATTTGAAAATACCTTAAATAGTGGTTTGAGTAATGAAAACTTTAAATATCAAATTAAAGGTCGATTCAAGTCTATTTATTCAATAAGAAGAAAAATGCGTAAGCAAAATGTTTCTTTTGATGAAGTTTATGATAAGTTTGCTATTAGAATAATTTATGAACCCTCCTCTAAAGATGAAAAATTTGATGCCTGGAAAATTTATTCAATAGTTACAGATTATTTTAAACCAAATCCGTCTCGATTAAGAGATTGGATTTCTCAACCAAAATCTACAGGTTATGAGGCATTACACATTACTGTGGTTGGACCAGAAGCAAAATGGGTGGAAGTTCAAATTCGATCAAGTAGAATGGATGAAATAGCAGAAAAAGGTTATGCTGCTCATTTCAAATACAAGCAAGGTGTAGAAAGTGACAATGGTCTTGATGGTTGGTTAAACCGATTAAAAGAAACTCTTGAAAATCAAAGTATTAATGCTGTTGATTTTGTAGAGGATTTTAAATTAAACTTGTACGCTAAGGAAATTTATGTATTTACTCCTAAAGGAGATCTAAAATCTTTACCTAAAGGAGCTTCGGCATTAGATTTTGCTTTTTCAATTCATACTGATGTTGGATTAAAATGTAGGGGGGTAAAAGTTAATGGTAAGTTAGTTCCTTTAAGTTTTGAGCTCTCCAGTGGTGATCAAATTGAAGTATTTACGACTTCTAATAATAAACCAAATGCTCGTTGGTTAGACTTTGTTATTACAGCAAGAGCAAGAACAAAAATTAAAACTGCATTAAAAGAACAAGAAAAAAAGATAGCAGAAGAAGGAAAAGCAATCTTAGCAAGAAAATTACGACACTTAAAAATAACCTTTAATGAAAAGTCATTAAATGAGTTAGTGGTGTTTTTCAAATTAAAAACTAGCTTTGATTTATTTTTCAGGATTGGTAATGGTGCTATTGATAATACTCAACTTAAAAACTTTGTAAGTCAGAGAAATAATACTATTGTAAACTTCTTTAAGAAACGTTTAACAAGAGCTCCCTCTAAAGAGCTGATTAATAAAGAAGAAGTTTCTACAAAATATGATGATCTTGTTTTTGGAACAGAAGAGGAAAAATTAGATTATACTGCATCAAAATGTTGTAAGCCTATTCCTGGAGACAAAGTATTTGGTTTTATTACTATAAATGAAGGAATTAAAATTCATAAAAATGATTGTCCAAATTCAATTTCATTACAATCTAATTATGCCTACAGAGTTATTAAAGCCAAATGGATAGATTCTACAAATCAAGAATTTAAAGCCATATTAAAAGTGAGTGGAGAAGACAATAAGGGAATTGTAAATAATTTAACTAAAATTATTTCGAACACTATGGATGTATTTATACATAGTATAAATATTGCAGGAAATGAAGGAATATTTGATGGAAAATTATCGATTAGTGTAAAAAATAGAACTCAACTCAATAAGTTGATAGAAAGTATAAAAAAGGTAGAAGGTGTAAAAAAAGTGCAACGTGTTAATACTATGTAAATAACCTTCTACAAAAACATTTATTTATATCAATAATAACATTAAATTTGTTTACTTATAAAGTGATATTATGGTCTCAAAAAACAATCAAGAAGTTGTAAAAAGGGTATTCACAACCTTTTTAGAAGAGAACAAGCACAGGAAAACTCCGGAGAGATACGCAATCTTGCAAGAAATCTATGATGTAGATGAACATTTTGATATAGAATCTCTGTATATCAATATGAAAAATAAAAACTACCGGGTAAGTAGAGCAACATTATACAATACAATTGATTTATTGCTTGATTGTGGTCTTGTTAGAAAACACCAATTTGATGGTCAGTCAATGGCTCGTTATGAAAAAAGTTATTTTGACAAACAACATGACCACGTAATTCTTACGGATTCAGGAGAAGTAAAAGAGTTTTGTGATCCTAGAATTCAAGTCATCAAAAAAACAATAGAAGAAGTTTTTGACATAAATATTCACAATCATTCACTATACTTTTACGGAACAAAAAAACAATCAAAAAACTAATTTTAGAATTAAATTACATGGGGGTAGATTTATTACTTGGTCTTCAATGGGGAGATGAAGGAAAAGGAAAAATTGTAGATGTTCTTACCAAGAACTATGATATTATAGCAAGATTTCAAGGAGGACCAAATGCTGGTCATACTCTTATTTTCGATGGTCATAAACATGTTTTACATACTATTCCTTCAGGAATATTTCATAAAAGTGCTTTGAATGTTGTTGGGAATGGTGTTGTTATAGATCCTGTTATTTTTAAAAAAGAATTAGAAAATCTGGATAAACATAACATAGATTATGAATCTAAGTTACTCATTTCTAGAAAAGCACATTTAATTTTACCAACTCACCGATTGCTAGATGCTGCCTCAGAAACTTCTAAAGGTAAAGCTAAAATTGGTTCTACTCTCAAAGGTATAGGTCCAACATATATGGATAAAACCGGTAGAAATGGAATGAGGATTGGAGATTTAGAAATGGAGAATTGGAAAGAGAAATATCAAGCACTAACTTCTAAGCATATCAAAATGTTAGATTTCTTCAATGTAGATATTCAATATAATTTAAAAGAATTAGAGGAAGAATTTTGTGAGGGTGTTGATAAATTAAGAAGATTACAATTTATTGATAGTGAAGAATTTCTAAATAATGCGGTTAAAGAAAAGAAAACAATACTTGCTGAGGGAGCTCAGGGTTCTTTATTAGATATTGATTTTGGAACTTATCCCTATGTGACCTCTTCTAATACAACTGCAGCGGGAGCTTGTACTGGCTTAGGCGTAGCCCCTAACAGGATTGGTGAAGTGTTCGGTATATTTAAAGCCTATACGACAAGAGTTGGCTCTGGTCCGTTTCCAACAGAATTGTTTGATAAAGATGGAGCAAAAATGGCGAAAGTAGGTCATGAATTTGGAGCAACTACTGGTAGACCAAGAAGATGCGGGTGGTTAGATTTAGTTGCTTTAAAATATGCTGTAGACATCAATGGGGTTACCCAATTAATGATGATGAAAGGTGATGTTCTCTCTGGATTCAAGACATTAAAAGTTTGTACATCCTATAATTATAAAGGAAAGGAAATTAGTCATTTACCTTATAATATTGAGCCAGAAAATGTTTCTGTAAATTATTCTGAATTTAAGGGATGGGATGAAGATTTAACAAAGATGACTTCTGAAGATCAATTACCTAAAAACTTACTAGACTACGTAGCTTTTGTTGAAAAAGAAACTGGTGTACCTGTTAAAATTGTATCTGTAGGTCCTGATAGAAAGCAAACTATTATTAGATAGTTTTATAGTATAATTAAGAAACTTTGGGTTGTCATTTCAGTATTTTAGCCAAAAGAAATTTAAAGTTTGAAAAAATTACTGATCATATTTTTTATTTTAACTTCATCTACAGGATTTTCTCAACAAAAGAAAATTATATATGATGCTGATTTACAGTTTGTTGATGAGGAAAAATATCCTGGAGCAACAGTACTCATAGGAAATGTGAAAATGATTCACGCTGGTGCTATCTTAACCTCAAAAAAAGCTTTTTATTATAAAAAAGATAACTTTTTCAAAGCTATTGGTGACGTAATAATCAATCAAGGAGATACGGTAAAACAATACAGTAATTACGTAGATTACGATGCAAATTTTAAGAAATCTGTTTCTTGGGGAGATGTTGTTTTAGAGGATCCAACCATGACATTAACAACAGATACACTCTATTTTAATAGAGCTAGCCAATTACTTTTTTATAAAGATCATGCTGTAATTAAAGATGAGACTAATGTTTTAAAAAGTAAAAACGGAAACTACTATTTAGAAAATAAGAAATTTACTGCAACAACTAAAGTTACCGTTACCAATCCAGATAATATAATAGCTTCAAATCATTTAGACTATTATACCAATTCAGGACATGCTTTTTTATATGGGCCATCTACTATAACTAATCAAAAAGATAATAATAAAATATATTCTGAAAGAGGGTTTTACAATACAAAAACAGATATATCACATTTTGTAAAAAATGCCAAGCTTTATTTAGATGATCGAACTATAGAAGGTGATAGTTTATTCTATGATAAAGTTCGTGGATTTGCATCAGCTACAAATAATATTAAGGTAATTGACACTGCTGAAAATTTTATGGCTAGAGGAAATTATGCAGAATATTTTCAAAAAAAAGATTCAATTTATATGATTAAAAGAGCTGTAGCAATTTCTGTAGTAGAAAATGACTCAACTTTTATTCATGGTGATACGCTTCTAGTTACTGGAAAAAAAGAGCACAGAATTATTCGTTCCTATAATAATGTGAAGATTTTTAAATTAGATCTTCAAGGGAAATGTGACTCTTTACATACAAATCAGTCTACCGGTATTACAAAAATGTATGTAGATCCAATATTATGGTCTGAAAAGAGTCAAATCACTGGAGATAGTATTAAACTATTAAGTAATACAGAAACAGAAAAATTAGATTCTTTAAAAATATTAGGAAACTCATTTATTATTCAAAAAGATTCAATAGACCCGGAAAAATTCAACCAAATAAAAGGAAGAAATATGTATGGTAAATTTATTGATAATCAACTAAAAACGCTTCTAGTTAAAGGAAATGGTGAAGCAATCAACTTCAATAGAAACGATGAAGGAGTTTTAGAAACCATCACTAAACAATATTGTAGCAATATTCAATTTGATTTATTAGACAGTGAGATAAATGAAATTAAATGCTTAAATATGTCGGATGGCAAAACCTACCCTCCCTCATTGTATCCAGAAAATGACAAACGTTTAAAAGGTTTTATCTGGCGAGAATCTGAACAGCCAAAAACAAAAGAAGATATTTTTTTAAAAAACAATTGAGTTGAAAAAGAACATCAGAGAAAATCTGTTTCTTTAAGAATAAGAAAAATAGATTCAGAGAGAAATAAAATAAATCTATAAATTCTAGTGGTGAAAAATGATTTCTTAACATATCAAGCACAAACAAGTTCGTATCCTTTATCAATAGAGATAAAAAAAGCAAAAGGATCTTATATTTATGACAACAACGGAAAAAAATACTTAGATTTTGTTGCTGGAGTTTCTGCTAATAGCTTAGGACATCAACATCCAAAAGTTACTAGGGCAGTTAAAAAGCAATTGAATAAATATACACATGTGATGGTGTATGGAGAATTCATACAAGAACAACCTCTTCTGTTAAGTAAGCTTCTATCTTCTACCCTACCAAAAACTTATAGTGTTTATCTAACTAACTCAGGAACAGAAGCCTGTGAGGGTGCGTTAAAATTAGCCAAAAGACACACCAAACGATATGAGATTGTTTCTGCACATCAGTCTTATCATGGAAACTCTCAAGGCTCTATGAGTGTATCCGGTGCAGAAATTCAAAATAGAGCTTTTAGACCATTAATACCAGGGTCAAAATTTATTAATTATAACTCATTGCAAGATTTAGAGAAAATAACTACTAAAACCGCTGCAGTTATTTTAGAAACAATCCAAGGGGGTGCTGGATTTATAGTTCCAAAGAATAATTATTTAAAAAAAGTAAAAAAAAGATGTGAGGAAGTAGGAGCGTTATTAATTTTAGACGAAATACAGACCGGAATTGGGAGAACAGGAAAATTTTGGGGGTTTGAACATCACGAAATTACTCCAGATATTATCATCACAGGAAAGGGTTTAGGAGGTGGAATGCCAATTGGTGCATTCATTGCAAAAAAAAATCTAATGGATTTATTGAAAGATAAACCTTCATTAGGACATATAACAACTTTTGGAGGACACCCTGTTATTGCATCTGCTGGGGTTGCTACTTTAAATACAATTCAAAATTCTAATTTAATTGAAGAAACTCTTGAAAAAGAAGTGTTAATAAGAAATCTTTTAACCCATCCAAAAATTAAAGAAATAAGAGGCAAAGGATTAATGCTTGCTGCTATTGTAGAATCAAATGAGATGGCTTCTAAGGTCATTCATAAATGCCTAGAATGCGGATTAATTTTATTTTTCCTTTTATTTGAAGGAAAGGCCATTAGAATTACTCCTCCTCTTACCATATCAAAAAAAGAGATTATAAAGGGCTGTAATATATTAAGAAAAGTAATTGATGAATTAGATTGATGAAGTGAATAATTGAAAATAAAAAACCTCCTAAATTAATTTAGGAGGTTTTTTATTTAGTTTTAAACTACTCGTTATGCATTTTGTTTTTTAATTAAGTTTAATGCGGAACCTTCGTTGTACCATTCAATCTGACCCGAATTATACGTATGATTTGTTTTTATTAGGTCTATACTACCGTCTTTGTGAATCACTTCAATAGTTAAGTTTTTCCCTGGGGAGAACTCATGTAAATCTATGAAGTTAAATGTATCGTCTTCTTGTATTAAATCATAATCTGATTCATTTACAAAAGTTAAGCCTAACATTCCTTGCTTCTTTAAATTGGTTTCATGAATTCTAGCAAAAGATTTAACTATTACTGCAACAACACCTAAGTGACGTGGCTGCATAGCTGCATGTTCTCTTGAGGAACCTTCTCCATAATTATGATCTCCAACTACTATAGAGTGAATACCGGCCTTTTTGTACGAACGTTGAACATCAGGAACCCCAGCATATTCTCCAGTAAGTTGATTTTTTACAAAATTAGTTTTCTTGCCAAAAGCATTTACTGCACCTATTAGTGTATTATTAGCAATATTATCTAAATGCCCTCTAAAACGTAGCCAAGGACCAGCCATGGAGATATGATCTGTAGTACATTTACCATGAGCTTTAATTAATAATTTTGCACCATTGATCTCTTTTCCTATAGGATTAAATGGTGTTAATAATTGTAAACGTTCAGAATCTTCATTAACAACAACTTTTACATGACTTCCATCACTTTCTGGAGCTAGAAATCCATTATCCTTAACCTCAAAACCTTTTGGCGGTAATTCCCATCCTGTTGGTTCATCAAACATCACCACATCTCCATTAGAATTTACAAGTGAATCAGTAAGAGGGTTAAAGTCTAATCTCCCCGCTATAGCAATAGCTGCTGTTATTTCTGGAGAAGCAACAAAAGCATGTGTATTAGGGTTTCCATCTGCTCGTTTTGCAAAATTTCTATTAAAAGAATGAACAATACTATTTTTTGGTGCATTTTTTGGATCGCTATATCTTGCCCATTGACCAATACATGGACCACAAGCATTTGTAAATATTTTTGCATCTAATTTTTCAAAAATTGATAAAATTCCATCTCTTTCTGCAGTATAGCGTACTTTTTCTGAACCAGGATTAATACCAAGATCAGCTTTCATTGTTAAGCCTTTGTCTAATGCTTGCTGAGCTATAGAAGATGCTCGAGATAAATCTTCATAAGAAGAATTAGTACACGAACCTATTAAACCCCATTCTACTTGAAGTGGCCATTCATTAGATGTGGCTTTAGCATTCATACTTTTACCAATTTCTGTAGATAGATCTGGAGTAAATGGACCATTTAACAAAGGACCTAATTCAGATAAATTAATTTCAATCACTTGATCGAAATATTGATCTGGATTTGTATATACTTCAGGATCTGCAGTAAGATAATCTTTTACTTTATTGGCAGCATCAGCAACATCTTCTCTATCGGTAGCTCTTAAATATCGCTCCATAGATTCATCATAACCAAAAGTTGAAGTAGTAGCACCAATTTCTGCTCCCATATTACAAATTGTTCCTTTCCCAGTACATGACATAGCAGTAGCTCCAGGTCCAAAATATTCTACAATAGCACCAGTACCTCCTTTTACTGTAAGGATTTGAGCAACTTTCAGGATTACATCTTTTGGTGCAGTCCAGCCAGATAATTTACCGGTTAACTTTACACCAATTAACTTTGGAAATTTTAATTCCCAAGCCATACCTGCCATTACATCTACAGCATCTGCACCACCTACTCCAATAGCTATCATTCCAAGACCACCGGCATTTACTGTGTGAGAATCTGTACCTATCATCATTCCACCTGGAAATGCATAATTTTCTAAAACTACTTGATGAATAATACCTGCTCCTGGTTTCCAAAAACCTAAACCATACTTATTAGAAACGGACTCTAAAAAATTAAAAACTTCACTACTTACAGAGTTTGCATGTTTCAAATCATTTGAAGCGCCTTCTTTGGCTTGTATTAAGTGATCACAATGTGTGGTCGTAGGAACGGCTACTTTACTCTTACCAGCTTGCATAAATTGAAGCAAAGCCATTTGTGCAGTTGCGTCTTGTAAGGCTATTCTATCTGGAGCAAAATCAACATAATCTTTTCCTCTGGTATAAGCTTTATCTGATTTTCCATCCCATAAGTGAGAATATAATATTTTCTCGGCTAGAGTTAAGGGTTTCCCTGTGATTTCTCTAGCAGCATCAACACGTTCTTTGATGTTGCTATAAACCCTTTCAATCATATCTATATCAAATGCCATAAAAAGTAAATTTATCTGTTAATTTAAGTATGGCAAAACTAAGGATTTTGGATGATATTTAAAAAATAAACAACAGATAGGTTTGATTAAAAAAATAAAAACACAAAAAAGCTATATTCTTACGAATTATTTAAAAAAATGGTAATAAAAAAGACTTATTTTAACAATATGATAAAAAAAGCAGACCAATAAGCCGGATTCTGTTCTCTTTGAAGAGTCTTATCATTTATCTAGTTCTAAAATTACTCTTAGAATCAATCTGCCTACCCCTTAGAATCGGGCGAGTAACCCTCAAACTCTAATGTACATGACATTGCACCGCACAGAGTTTACCTGGTTTCACTACAGCCGAACTGTACTTGCTTTCTGTTGCACTTGTCCTCAATTTACATTGGACGGATGTTATCCGCTGCGCTACTCTATGGTGTCCGGACTTTCCTCTTTTTTGAAACTTACCTATTTTTACAATGTAAAAAAAAAGTAGATTCTTAAAAGCGATAAGATAGGTCTGCTTTATAACATCAAAAGTACAATCTTTATTTATAAAAAAACCACTCAATTGAGTGGTTGTTTTTATGAAAACATATCTTTTACTTTTTCGAAGAAGGATTTGTCAGATTTTTTTGGTGATGGAATAAAATTCTCATCGCTTTTCATTTTTTCAAAAAATTGACGTTGTTCCTTGGTTAATTCCTGTGGAGTCCAAACATTTACATGAATTAAAAAATCTCCTGTACCGTATCGTTCAATACTGGGAAGACCTTTACCTTTAAGTCGTAAAATTTTACCTGATTGAGTTCCAGACTCTATTTTAATTTTCACCTTTCCTGTGAGTGTTTGAACCTCTTTACTAACACCAAGTACAGCTTCAGATAAATTTACATATAAATCAAAATGAACATTTGTTCCTTCTCTTTTTAATGTTTCATGTTGAATCTCCTCTATCAATACTAGTAAATCTCCAGAAATTGAGTTTTTACCAGGTGCTTCATTACCTTTTCCTCCTACTTTAAGTTGAACACCCTCTGTAACACCAGCGGGGATGTTTATGGAAACAGTTTCCTCTTTAATAACTAGCCCTTGAGAATCAGAACCATTAGGTTTACTAGAAATAATTTCACCAGTTCCTTGACAAGTACCACAGGTAGTAGCTGTTTGCATTCTTCCTAATATGGTGTTGGTAACCCTCATTTGTTGTCCAGTTCCATTACAAGTTGTACATGTTTTGTAAGAAACACCTTCGGCTTGAATTTTTCTTCGAACTTTAACTTTCTTTTCAACACCCTTAGCAATTTCTTCTAAACTAAGTTTAACGCGAATGCGCATATTAGTTCCTTTAACTCTTGCCTGTCGTTGACCTCCTCCGCCAAAGCCTCCAAAGCCTCCACCAAAAATATCACCAAATTGACTAAAAATATCATCCATATTCATACCTCCGCCAAAGCCACCACCGCCCTGAGCTCCTTCAAAAGCTGCATGACCATACTGATCATATCTAGCTTTTTTATTAGCATCACTCAAAACTTCATAAGCCTCTGCTGCTTCTTTAAATTTTCCTTCAGCAGATGTATCATTTGGGTTTTTATCAGGATGGTATTTAATAGCCATCTTACGATAAGCTTTTTTTATCTCAGCTGAGCTAGCAGATCTGCTAATTCCTAATGTATCGTAATAATCTTGTTTCGCCATATTATATATTTATAGTTCACTAAAGGTATTAGTGATAAGTGTTTTGTTTAATTTATCACACAAATGAATAATTTATGATTGACCAATTACTACTTTTGGGTAGCGTATAATTTTGTCTCCTAACTTATACCCTTTCTCAATGGCATCAATTATTTTACCTTTTAATTTTTCAGTTGGAGCAGGTATTTGAGTAATAGCTTCATGAATTTCAGCATCAAATACATCACCTTTTTTAACTTCAATTTCAGTCAATCCTTTTTGGGTAAGCGTATTTTTAAATTTATCATTAATTAATTGCATTCCTTTTAAAAGCTCTTTGTCTTTAACCTTCTTAATTTCAGTTAAACCCCTGTCAAAGTCATCCATAATTGGCAGTAAAGATGTCATGAGCTCTTGACTGGCAGTCTTAAATAATTCAATTCTTTCTTTTGAAGTTCTTTTTTTGTAATTTTCAAACTCTGCAAACAACCGTAAATATTTATCTTTTTCTTGCTGAATAAGATCTTCCGAAGTTGGCTCACTTACTTCAACATCTTGATTTTCATCAACTTGAGTATTATTCTCAGTTTCTTTTATTTCTTCCTCTTGTATATTTTCTTTTTTGCTCATTTTATGTATTATTAAAATGTTTACATTTTATATTCAATAATTTTGCCAATAAAAAAATAGTGTCAAAGTGACACTATTTTATAGTATAAAGTTTGAGATTTTATGTATTAATCTTCTATTCTTTCAATTTTTGCTCCTAAAGATCTTAAACGATTTTCAATATCCTCATATCCTCTGTCGATTTGCTCTATATTATTTATAATGCTTGTTCCTTTGGCTGATAGTGCAGCTATTAATAATGATATTCCTGCCCTAATATCTGGAGAGGTCATTTTTGTTGCCTTCAATTGTGATTGACGATTATGACCTATAACAGTAGCTCTATGGGGGTCGCATAAAATAACTTTGGCTCCCATGTCTATAAGTTTATCTACAAAGAACAAACGACTTTCAAACATTTTTTGATGTATCAAAACAGTTCCTTTTGCCTGAGTAGCTATAACTAAAACAATACTCAATAAATCGGGAGTAAATCCTGGCCAAGGTGCATCTGAAACAGTTAAAACAGATCCGTCAATATAGTTTTGTATCTCATAACTTTGTTGTGAGGGAATATAAATATCATCATCCCTTTTTTCGAGTTTAATTCCTAATTTTTTAAAAACTGAAGGAATTTGACCTAAGTTATCCCAACTTACATTTTTAATGGTTAATTCAGATTGTGTCATAGCGGCAACTCCAATCCAACTTCCAATTTCAATCATGTCTGGAAGTACTCGATGAGTACAACCATCTAGAGAATTTACTCCTTCTATTGTTAATAAATTAGAGCCTACTCCTTTTATATTTGCTCCCATACTATTTAACATCTTTGATAATTGTTGAATGTAAGGTTCGCAAGCTGCGTTGTAAATTTTTGTGGTTCCTTTTGCCAAAACGGATGCCATGATAATATTGGCTGTTCCAGTAACAGAGGCTTCGTCAAGTAACATTTCTGTACCCTTAAGTCCTTCAGGAGCCTCAACACCATAAAAATATTCTTCTTTGTTGTATCTAAAGTTTGCTCCTAAACGAATAAAACCCTCAAAATGTGTATCTAATCTTCTTCTTCCTATTTTATCACCACCGGGTCTAGGAATGTAACCTTTCCCAAAACGAGCCAATAGAGGACCAACTATCATGATAGAACCACGTAAAGAACTTCCATCTCTTTTAAAATCTTTAGATTCTAAATATTCTAAATTTATTTGATTGGCTTGAAATGAATACGAGTTTTTCCCTAACTTATTTATCTTAACTCCTAACTCTCCTAGAATAAAAATTAATTTATTTATATCAATAATATCAGGGATATTATGGATGATAACTTCTTTTGGAGTTAATAAAACGGCACACAATATTTGGAGTGCTTCATTTTTTGCACCCTGTGGCGTAATAGTACCATTTAATTTATGCCCACCCTCTATTTTGAATGAAGCCATATTATCTCTTTCTATTTTTGTGTTGGTAATTTTTACCTTTATTATTCTTATGGCTAGAATTACCTTGTCCTTGAGAATTTCTTTTTCTAAGAAGGCTTTTTATTTCTGATAATACTTCTTTAGAATTTCTAATATCAATTTTTCCATCAGAAAGTTCATACAAATGAGAAAAGATTACATCATCTTCGACAGTATCTTTATTCCAATTTAAAAAACACTTTTTCATGTGGTTAGCAATGGAAAAAACTAAAGCATCTTTCATTTCACCATCTTCCCATGTTAAAGCCAAATCAATCATTATCTGAATGTTATTTCCATAAAATCTGTATTTATTGGCAGATTTAGGATAGGCCAATGGAGTTGGTTTCTCTTGTAATTCTTCTTTGGAAGGTCTAGGATAGGGAGATTCTGCATCTAATTTAAAATCAGACATAATATAAAGTTGATCCCACAACTTGTGTTTAAAATCAGGGACATCTCGTAAATGAGGTTGTAAATTTCCCATAACATCAATAATTGCAAGTGCCATAGTGTTTCTTTCTTCTTTTGTATCTAAAGAAATACAGTGGTCAACTAATTTTTGAATATGTCTACCATATTCAGGAATAATTAAATGAGGTCTTTCTGCATTGTATTCTAAATCGTACTCTGTCATATCATTTTAAGTATTGTAATCTAACTTTTGTGCAAATTAAGTATTTATTTTGGTTTGACTTATAAAATCATCAACCAATCACTTTCAATTTTGCAAATTGAAGCAATAGTTTCTTTTTTCCGACTGTACCAAACTGAATTTCGGCTTTTTTATTTGGACCCGTTCCCTCCATATTTAAAACCTCTCCTCTTCCAAATCGGTTGTGCTCTATAATATTTCCTACAACAATTTTACTATCAAATAAGTTTGTTTTGGGTTGAGTATGGGATACTTTTTTTAAATTTTTAGGTGGAGTAAAAACTACTTTATTTTCTTGTTTTTTTTCAAACTTCTTTCTTTGAATAGGTTTTTGAAAACGAATTTTCTTTGGAGTATCACCAAAAATATCTTCATTTAAAAATCTGTTTGCAGCAGGTACTAGTGTTTTTGGGGTAATATATTCAAGATATTGCTCATCAATTTCTTCTAAAAATCGACTGGGTTCACAATCTATTAATTTTCCCCAACGATATCTTGTTTTTGTGTAGGTCAAATAGGCAACTTTTTCAGCTCGAGTTAAAGCAACATAAAATAATCTTCTTTCTTCTTCCAATTCAGATCTGGTATTCATACTCATGGCAGAAGGAAAAAGATTCTCTTCTAAACCAACAATGTAGACATAAGGATATTCTAGACCTTTAGATTGGTGAATACTCATTAATGAGACCTTTGGTTTGTCATCTTTTTTATCAGCATCTAAATCGGTTGCTAAAGCTACCTCTTCAAGAAAAACAGGTAAAGAAGCGTCTTCTCCACTTTCTATTTTATCAGTGATAAAATCTTTAACTCCATTTAATAATTCTTGAACATTTTCTACCTTGCTAATAGCTTCAGGAGTTCCTTCTTTTTCCAAATCTTTAACAAGTTGGGTCTGTTTTACAACTAACTCTGTAATTTCAAAAGCATTAAGTTTCTGAGCATCTATCTGCAAACGCAGTATCATATTTAAAAAATTCTGAAGTTTAGTTTTTGTACCAGAATTAATTTTTAAATCAATTTTATCAATGTTTTTTAATATTTCAAAAATCGATTTTTTGTAATGATTGGCAGCAATTGTGAGTTTATCTATGGTAGTTGCTCCAATTCCTCTTGCTGGATAATTAATAATTCTCTTTAAAGCTTCTTCATCATTAGGATTGATGATCATTCTTAAATAAGACAATAAATCCTTTATTTCTTTTCTACCATAAAATGAAATTCCTCCATAAATTTTATACGCAATACTTTTTTTTCTCAAGGCATCTTCAATAGCTCTGGATTGAGAGTTTGTTCTGTATAAAACAGCAAATTGGTGATTTTGAAGTTGATAATTCATCTTATTATCAAAAATAGATTGCGCTACAAAACGTCCTTCCTCACCATCTGATATAGAGCACATAACTTTAATTTGTTCACCCTTAACATTAGTTGTCCAAACTTCTTTATCTAGTTTGGTCTTATTTTTTTCGATTACCGAATTTGCGGCATTCACAATGTTTTGTGTAGAACGATAATTCTGTTCTAACTTAAACATTTTAGTGTCAGGATAATCTTTCTGAAAACTCAGTATATTCTGAATATTAGCACCTCTAAAACTATAAATACTTTGAGAATCATCTCCAACTACACAAATATTTTGAAAACGATCTGCTAATGCTTTTACAATAATGTATTGTGAATGATTGGTATCTTGATACTCATCTACCATGATGTAACGAAAACGATCTTGATATTTTGCCAATACATCTGGGAAACGAGCTAATAACTCATTAGTTCTCAACAATAAATCATCAAAATCCATCGCTCCGGATTTGAAACAACGATCTACATATTCTCTGTACACATCTCCTACCTTTGGCCTGCTTGCCATTAAATCTGCCTCTTGTAAATCTGAATTATTAAAATACGCCCTCACAGTAATCAAACTATTTTTAAAAGAAGAGATACGATTTAGAATCTGTTTAGCTTTGTACCTTTCCTTATCCAAACCCATTTCTTTGATGATAGCTCCTATTAGACGAACAGAATCTTGAGTATCATAAATCGTAAAATTAGAAGGGTACCCTAATTTATCAGCCTCAGAACGTAAAATTCTTGCAAAAACAGAATGGAAAGTACCCATCCACAAATTTTTGGATTCACTAGGGCCAACAACAGCCGCAATTCGTTCTTTCATTTCACGTGCAGCCTTGTTGGTAAAAGTAAGCGATAAAATATTAAAAGCGTCTATACCTTGTTGCATTAAATGCGCTATTCTGTAGGTAAGCACACGTGTTTTACCAGAACCTGCACCAGCTATTATAATCATAGGGCCGTTTTTCTGAAGAACTGCTTCTTTTTGAGCCGGATTTAAGGAATCTAAGTAGTTTGCCAAAGTCAGTTTAAGTATTTTTCAAAAATACCATTCTAAGGGGAGTATGACAAGAAAATTTGCTGACAATTTTTTAGTATTTTTGATAAAAACAAAACCCTAAAAATAAGCTAACTTGAAAATTCTTTACAGTAAAAAAAAGCGTAAATATGATTTGTTTCAAGGAATATTTTGGATACTACTTTTTGCAATAGGTGTACTTTTTAGCGATAGAAAAAATGTTTTCTTTTATTTGAACCTAATAATGGGATTGGTACATATCTACTTATATCTTAAAGTTAAATACTATTTAATCATAGAAAAAGATGTACTTAAACAAAATTATATTTTTGGTAAGAAAATGGAATTATCTGAGATTAAATCAATTAAACATTTTGCTGGAGAATATATTTTAAGAACCGATACAAGAAAGATGAGGATTGACATTGGTTCGATTGATCAAAGCTCGCTTTTAGATTTAAAAGGTGAGTTAAAAAAGTTAGATGTTCAATGGATTTAATAAAGGTTGATCTAAAATATTACTACCCTTCTTTTTGCTTCCCAACTTAAATCTTCTATTTTTGGTTTATGGAAGAAAGTATTTTACAAGGCATTGGATATGCAATTCCCGCACTAGTTACAGGTGCGGTGGCCTATTTTGTAATGAGTGGTTTAAGAAACCAAGAAACCCATGAGAAGAAATTAGATCTTTTAGCACAAAAGAAAAAAGAATCATTGCCCATTCGTTTACAAGCCTACGAACGCATATTGTTATTCTGTGAACGTATTAATCCTGTTAAAATGTTAGTTCGCATAAAGCCAATAGGAGATTCTTCCGAGGCATATTTACAATTATTGCTCGCTAGTATAGAACAAGAGTTCCAACATAATATGGTTCAACAATTGTATATTTCTGATGAATGCTGGAATGTAGTTGTTACCACCAAAATAGCTGTAATTAACAACCTAAAAAAAGTTTCTAATGCTTCTGATTCTGCAACTGATTTTAGAGAAAAAGTATTTTTAGAATATTCTAAAAAAGCACCTGCTACAGATACTGCTGTTGCATTTTTAAAAAATGAAGTAAAAAAAATTATTTAATATCTTCATTTTGATAGTTATATCCTCCATCAAGTATATTGAAATGAAATCTTTAATCTATCATTTTTCTAGTATTATTCTCGTTTTTATTCTAGTTGCTTCATGCAAAAAAGAAGTTTCAAAAAAAATAACCAATACTGGTCTATATCCTGAAAGCACTATAAAATACGCTAAAGGATTTGATATTATAAGCACTAAAAATGATAAAAAATTAATTATAAAAAACCCATATTCAAATACCTCAGATATTTTTGAATACACAATTAAAAAAGGTTTTAGTGATCATTTAAATGTTATTAATACGCCCATTAAAAAAATAGTAGTTACCTCTACAACACATATTCCAATGCTAGAATTATTAGGTGAAGAGAAAGCCTTGGTTGGGTTTCAAAATACAGACTATATTTCTTCAACTAAAACTCGAAATAGAATAGATGCTGGGTTTGTTAAAGAGTTAGGAAATGAAGCTGCATTAAACACCGAAAGTTTACTCGAATTAAAACCAGATGCTGTTATTGGTTTTACTATGGATAGTTATAATAAAACCTTTAATTTAATAGAAAAGCATGGAATTCCAGTAATTATAAATGGAGATTGGCGGGAAGAATCACCACTTGGAAGAGCAGAATGGATTAAATTTTTCGGAGTTTTATTTAACAAAGAAAGATTAGCTGATAGTATATTTAATGCCATTGAAATAGATTATTTAGCGGCTAAAGGTATTGCAAAAGAAAACACTAAATACCCTTCCATTCTTTCAGGAGCAATCATGAGAAATGATATTTGGAGCTTACCAGCTGGAGAAAGTTTTGTTTCTCAATTTTTACTAGATGCCAATGTAAATTATCTTTGGAAAGACTCTAAAGGGAAAGGAAGCTTACAACTAAGCTTTGAAAGTGTATTAGATAAGGCCCAACATGCTG
>Ga0233396_1000016_pt1 | contig 85395 bp, 68 predicted proteins | sample 32DmetaG_FD_183169 | JGI IMG/M metagenome (GOLD analysis project Ga0233396, IMG submission 183169) | Seawater microbial communities from Monterey Bay, California, United States - 32D | ecosystem: Environmental > Aquatic > Marine > Coastal | place: USA: California | collected 2016-10-19 | reverse complement strand
CGTCTGCTCCTCCAATAGAACTGCTTAAAAGTAATTGATCACCTCTAGGGGTTTCCAAATAAAGAGAAAGATCACTTATCCAACTATGAGTTAAATCGACCCAAACATCAACATCTAATATCGTTGAGTCAAAATTCACATTTATTGAAGAAAAAATAGTGCCTTGTGTGTTTTCGTTAGCATCAACTAATTTTTTAGGTAAATCTGTCGCATTGAAATCGGTGCAGGAAATTATACTAGTTTTAAAAGAATATATTTCTGAAAAATCTGAAACTTCACAATTATTAATTTGTTGAATTCTCCAATAATAGACTGTTGCACTAGCAAGATCATTTACTTGAATTTGGGAGGAAGATGTGAGCTGATCAAATATAAGGTTGCTAAAGCTCAAATCTTTTGCGATTTGAATTCGAAAATTATCTGCATTAATATTAGATTCCCATTCTAACGTTGGGTTTAAACTTATATCATTAGATTCACTAATAGGTGATTTAAGAAAAGCCGGTGAAATAAAATTACCTCTTTGTTTCAATTCAAAATCAAAAATTTCTGAGTCAGTGCCATATAGAGCTTCTAAACTAAATTCATAATCACCTGGATCAAGATTAGAAAGTCCTACTAGATCGATGTATCCTTCAGTGTCAGAGGAGGTAAAAACCTGCTTAGAAAACTTGCCTTCCAAGGAGACGGGTAAAGAATTTATTCGCAAGCTAAAAGGATCAATAAAATTTTCTTTTCGAATTATGGAAAATGCATAACGAAGAGTGTTAAGATCACAATTTTCTTGAATATAGGAATCAAAATTCAAAACTAGGTCCCTGGACTCAATGCTAAAATCTTTTTTGTTTATCGCAAAAAAGATTCCGCTTTTTGCTTTTACTTTAATTCGTGCTGATGACGTATCTATATTATTTGGAATTATAACTTTTACACTTCCAATATTTGGAACTTCATCAGCAAGAATGACCGGGAAAGTAGCTCCGCCATCAGTTGACATAGAAATAATAACTTCACTTTCTCCAATTGGATTTATATCCGTATTAGCCACATCCCATTTAATAGATTCAACCGCTCCTCCTTTAACTAAATAGCCCGATTCATTTTGAGAATTTATTATAAAGGGCCCTGAAGTAGCTAAAGCTGATATTTTTATGGCATCTTGAGCTATTTGATTAAATGAGTTTAACTCTTTTCTAACTGTTAGACCCCAATTCAAATCACGTCCTACCAACGGAACCGTTTCCCAGGCTGAATTTAAGCCTGGGTTTTCCTGTGTTAAATTATTAGACAAAATACGGTTAATATTAGGTATAGTCCTTGTAGGAATATCTGATGGTGAAAGTGAACGAGTCATTGAACCTATTACATTATTTGGTCCAAAATTATCTGAAGTAATTTCAGCACTATCCAATTGTTCCCAACAATAGTGATTTAACCCTTCCTCTTTTACAGGATTAAAATTTAGTTCGTAAGCTGTTCCAATAGGAATATAATAGTCAGGTCCTGCATCAATTCTAAAAACTTCATTATCAATTGATACAGTATTCCCACAAGAGATCGTACCAACATAATTTGATATGTTTTTTATACTGTAATAATGAAAATAAGGGTCTCCATGCTTCTGAAGATTATCTGGTCCTGTTATCCCTGCATAACCCATAATTGTGGATCCACTTCCAGGTTCTGCACTAACTCCAAATGATTCTAAATTATACGAAAAAGTGTGGTAGGCTCCAAATTGGTGTCCAATTTCATGACCTACATAGTCCAAGTCAAAATAATCGTTACGATATGTTCCTCCAAAAATATCTTCAAAAGGATGGGTAGCATAAGCTTGCCCTTTTTGACCAGAAATACAAACACATCCAACACAGCCAGCATCCCCGTCAGGTTCTCCAAAATCAAAAAGATGTCCCAAATCATATCCTTCATCTCCTATTTCAGTATCTAATGTATTTTGAAGTTCAGAGGCAAAATTCCCATTGTAAGGGTCAGTGGTTGGATCTTCAAAAAGTAAAGAAATGTCTGAAACAAGTTCTAAACGAATATTCAGATCTTGTTCAAAAACTTCATTAATACGATTTAACGTACTTGCAACTGCTGCAAGGGCATCCTCCTGATTTGAGCCGTTACTATCATCGTCATCACCCCAATATGATGTGTACTCACCTGTACTCGATATAGCAATTCTAAAAGTTCTTATTTGGTTATTTAAAACTACTTTTTTAAAAGAGCTTATTTTTGTTTTTAGTTTGTTCGAGGTAGCTTCGGTTTTACAAAAAAGCGGATTAGCTAAATCATTTTTAGTCTTAATATATGAGAAATGTATTTTTTTCTCTCCTCTTACAGGTTGAATGAAAAAATCATTTCCATTATTAATTTTTATCCATGCATTTATCCCATCTTGCTTTGTACTCATTCGCAGCTTTACAGCAGGACGACTTTTACTAACCCCCTTGAATGTTTTTATGTTAGGGTATTTAGCTGACAAGCTTTTTGAAAGTAATGATGTAGGTGTCAAAATAAAAATCTCTTCTTCTCCTTTTTCGTTAGGTAACCGAATCTCCTGTTTTAGACTTTTAGTATTAATACCCGAAAAATTTATAGGCATTTTATAATATGCCTCTCCAAAAATATCTAGAGAGGTAGATGATTTATTTGGATTCGAAACTTTATTCCATCGATCTTGCCCCAAAAGACCCTGCATTGAAAGAAAAAATAATGCAATTCCAAAAGCAAATAAGTATTTAAGGCTATTAAATTTTTTTTGTTTCAATCTAACCTAATCATGTGTAGGGTTAAAAATAAACAAACTAATTCGTCTATAAATGATATTAGCGTACTTTTGTAGAGCTAATTAAAAGTGACTTTTTTTAAAATGAATCTTATTAATGGAATTGAAAATTATAATAATTCTTCTAAGTCAATTTTAACTATAGGGACTTTTGATGGTGTTCACTTAGGGCATCAAAAAATCATAAGTTCATTAGTGGCTAATGCAAAACATCAAAAATTAGAAGCTAATATTCTCACTTTTTTTCCTCATCCTAGAATGGTTTTGCAAAAAGAAACTAATCTTAAACTAATAGACACTTTAAAAGAAAAAGAAAAACTTTTATCAGATCTGGGAATCGATAATCTTATCGTTCAACCCTTTTCAAAAGAATTCTCAAAACTAAGTGCAATTGAATTCGTAAGAGATATTCTTGTTAATAAACTTAGGGTTTCCACTTTAATGATTGGATATGATCATCATTTCGGAAAAAATCGAGAGGCATCAGTAAAAGACCTCATAAAATATGGGGAAACTCATAACTTTAAAGTAAATGTCATCCCAGCCCAAGACGTGTCATCCATAGTTGTTAGTTCGACAAAAATACGTAATGCTATTAAACAAAGTAATTTTAAAAAAGTAAGTCAATTTTTAGGTCGCCCCTTCGAACTAAATGGAAAAGTAACTAAAGGAGATGGAGTGGGAAGAACTATAAAATTCCCCACTGCTAATATTGAAATTGAAGAAATATACAAATTAATACCCTCTAGGGGTGTTTATTTGGTTGAAGTTTACTTTGAAGGAAACCAATATTCAGGAATGATGAATATTGGAAACAGACCAACACTAAATGGATTTAATCAAACCATAGAAACCCATATTTTTGATTTTGATGAAAATATTTATGATAAAAGTTTAAAGGTATTTCTTTTAAAAAAAATTAGAGATGAGAAAAAATTTGATTCTTTAACAACTTTAAAAAAACAATTAATTAAAGATGAAGAAATTTGTAAAAGAACTCTAAGAGAATAGAGGGTAAAGTAAAATTAATTTATTTTTACAAAAATGATATTTCATGCTTGGACTCCAATACATAAGAGAAAATAAAGAAGCTGTACTAGAGGGGCTAAAAAAAAGGGGGTTTAAAACTCCTGAGATGATTTCCCAAATCATCGATCTTGATAAAGATAGGAGAACTAAACAAGCTGAATTAGACAAGCATCTGGCAGAGTCAAACCTTATGGCCAGAGAAATTGGAAGCCTTTTTAAAGCTGGTGAAGTTGAAAAAGCAAATTCTCTAAAAGAAAAAAGTGTTATTTCTAAAACAACAATCAAAAAACTCCAAGAACAACTTAATGAGACTGTTTCGCTTTTGTTTGACCTAAGAATTCAAGTACCAAATATACCTCATCAGAGTGTTCCTGTTGGAAATTCCGATGTAGATAATGAAGAAATCTTTAGTGCAGGCAAAATTCCTGATCTTGGAGCTGGAGCACTACCTCACTGGGAATTAGCAATTAAATATGATTTAATTGATTTTGAATTAGGAAATAAAATTTCTGGAGCTGGCTTCCCACTATACAAAGGTAAGGGTGCTCGACTTCAAAGAGGATTAATTAATTATTTTTTAGATAGAAATACTGCAGCAGGCTACAAAGAAGTTCAAGTACCACATCTAGTAAATGAAGACTCGGCTTTCGGAACAGGTGCACTACCAGATAAAGAAGGTCAAATGTACCATGTCCAAAATGATAACTTATATTTGATTCCAACTGCAGAAGTCCCTATAACAAACATTTACCGTAATAGTTTATTAAATATTTCTGAGCTTCCTATTGCACTTACAGGCTATACACCATGTTTTAGAAGAGAAGCTGGAAGTTATGGTGCTCACGTTCGAGGACTAAATCGTTTGCATCAATTTGACAAGGTTGAGATTGTTAGAATTGAGGAACCAAAAAACGCTATGCTAGCCCTTGAAAAGATGATAGAACACGTGAAATCAATCCTCAATGAATTAGAGCTTCCATACCGCATTTTGAGACTTTGTGGTGGAGATTTAGGCTTCACTTCGGCTTTGACATATGACTTTGAAATTTACTCTACTGCACAAAAGCGTTGGCTAGAAATAAGTTCTGTTTCTACCTTTAATAGTTTTCAAGCTGAGCGATTGCACTTGAGATATAAAGATGAACAAGGTAAAAAACAAAATGCTCATACTTTAAATGGAAGTTCTTTAGCTCTTCCCAGAGTCATAGCAGGAATTCTTGAAAATTATCAAACTCCCAATGGAATAGAAATTCCACCAGCTTTGGTAACATATACGGGTTTTGATCAAATCAAATAATATGTTAATCTATAATGTTACTTCACATGTAGAACCAAAAATAGAAAAAGAATGGTTGCTTTGGATGAAACAAAAGCACCTTTCAGAGATGTTGGCTACACAAAAATTTAGTACGGCTAAAATTTTTAAAGTTATTAGTGATCAGGACCACGGAGGAGTTAGCTATGCTGTACAGTATCATTGTGAGAATAAAAATACTTTAGATGAATATTTAAAAAATGATGCTAAGGATTTACAAAAAAAAGAAAATGAAAAATTTGGTAAAAGTATTTTATTCTTTAGAACTGAACTTCAATTGATAGAAGAACAATCATGAAACCTATTCGCGCTAAAAAAAATTTAGGTCAACATTTTTTAACTGATTTAAATATTGCGCGTCGAATTGTCGAAACTTTAGACTTTACTAATTATAAAAGAGTTTTAGAAATTGGCCCTGGAATGGGGGTTTTATCGCAATTTATAATTTCTAAAACGAAAGATTTATACTTGATTGAAGTTGACAAAGAATCAGTCAAATACCTAAAAGAAAAATATACTGAACTTAAATCAAATATTATTGAAGAAGATTTTTTAAAAATTAATTTAATAGAAAAATTAGGCGAAAAATCATTTGCTATAATTGGAAACTTTCCATACAACATTTCTACTCAAATTGTTTTTAAGACTTTGAACCATCGTAATCAAATTCCATTTTTTTCTGGAATGTTTCAAAAAGAAGTTGCAGAACGTATTTGTGAACCTCCAGGCTCAAAGAAATACGGGATTTTATCGGTTCTTACTCAATTATTTTATAAAACTGAATTACTTTTTTTAGTCCCCCCTCAAGTTTTTAAACCACCCCCAAAGGTAGATTCTGCAGTAATTCGTTTGGTTCGCAAAGAAAATTTTAATTTGCCTTGTGACGAAAAACTATTATTCAAACTTGTCAAATTAAGTTTCCAACAAAGACGTAAAACTTTACGTAACAGTTTAAAAACGATGAATATTCCTGAAATATTAAGAGAAGATGCTATCTTTGACCTACGTCCAGAGAAGCTCTCAGGTGATGACTTTATCCAACTCACAAAAAGGATTGGCCATGGCAACATTTCAAATTGATTCCATTTTTCTAGATGGTATAAAAGCGCTCATCAAAAAAAAGGATAATACGCTTTTAAAGAGAAAACTACAGCCTGTTCACTATGCTGATTTAGGAGAGGTTATTGAAGGGCTCTCCATCGAAGAAGCCACGTATCTGATTAAATTGTTAGGAAGTGACACTACAGCTGATGCCCTTGCAGACGTTGACCCTGACATTAGGGAAGGTATTTTACGTCAACTCTCGGAAAAAGAAATCGCTAAAGAAGTTCTTGAGTTAGATACCGATGATGCTACAGACATCATCCTTGAACTCCCTGAGGAGCGACAAGAGAAGGTCATGTCGCAAATTGATGATTATGAACATCTAAATGACATTAGAGACTTATTGCGTTACGATGAAAATTCGGCTGGAGGACTTATGGCTAAAGAATTGGTGAAAGTAAAGGAAGATCTTAGCGTTCTCAAATGCCTAAATGAAATGCGTGCACAAGCTAAAAATGTCACACGAGTTCATTCCATTTACGTTGTGGATGAGAAAAACAGACTCAAAGGACGTCTTTCACTTAAAGACTTAATTACTGCAAATTCCAGAGCTAAGGTTAAAGATATCTACATTCCCAAGGTTGACTTTGTCACTGTAGATCAAGATGGAGATGAAGTTGCTAAAATCATGTCAAAATACGATTTAGATGCCATTCCAGTAATCAACAGCAAAAAAGAACTTTTAGGTCGCATCACAATCGATGATATCGTTGATTTAATCAAAGAAGAAGCAGATAAAGATTATCAGCTTGCCGCAGGTATTTCAGCTGATGTAGAGGCAGACGATAAAATCTTTGACTTAGTAAAAGCTCGACTTCCTTGGCTTTTTTTGGGTTTATTAGGAGGACTGGGAAGTGTATTTATACTCCAAGATTTTGAAGCCATCATGGAGGAACCCAAGTTGCGAAACCTATTTTTCTATACCCCGTTAATTGCCGCTATGGCTGGTAATGTAGGGGTACAATCCTCAGCCATTATCGTTCAGGGTATCGCAAATGATGTGGTAAAAGGCTCCCTTTTTAAACGTTTAATAAAAGAGATTGGATTGAGTTTGATAAATGGGCTTTCTCTTGCATTGGTCATTCTTGTTTTTGGTCAATTTATAAATCAAGCTTTTATGGTAAGTTTCACTATTGCGGGATCTATGATGTTGGTTATCGTTGTTGCTGCTCTTGTTGGAACATTTGTACCTATTGTTCTAAACAAACAAGGGATTGATCCTGCCATTGCTACAGGACCATTTATAACCACAGCCAATGATATTTTTGGAATTTTTCTTTTCTTTTATATCGCAAAATTTGTTTTAGGCTTTTAATGACTCTACCCAAAATTCTTCATGTTGATCAAAATCATCCACTCCTTCTAAAAGGATTGGAAGCCCTGGGATATGAAAATGTTTTAGCCTACAGCACTCCACTTGATGAACTTTTACCTCAATTTGATAACTACATTGGTTTGGTAATTAGGAGTCGTTTTCCTGTAGATAAAAAATGTCTAGATTTCGGAACACATCTCAAATTTATCGCACGTGTAGGAGCTGGTCTAGAAAATATAAATGTGGAGTACGCTAAAGAAAGAGGTATCGAATTAATATCTGCTCCCGAAGGAAATAGAAATGCCGTAGGAGAGCATGCGTTGGGCATGCTTCTTGGTCTTATGAACAATCTTCGTCCCGCCCACCATAGTATAACAGAAGGCTATTGGTTAAGGGAAGAACATCGCGGATTGGAATTAGAGGGTAAAACTATAGGAATCATTGGTTATGGAAATACTGGGAAATCTTTTGCCAAAAAACTACAGGGTTTTAATGACGTAAAGGTACTTTGTTATGATATCCTTGAAGGAGTTGGAGATCTTGCAGCTGAACAAGTTTCATTAAAAGAATTGCTAAAAAAAGCTCACGTAGTTAGTCTTCATATCCCTGAAACGTCCAAGACTTTAGGATTTATAAATAAAAAATTTATCGACAACATGCATCACCCTTTTTGGTTAATTAATACGGCTCGAGGGAAAGTAATTATTACTGAGGAACTTGTTGAGGGTTTAAAAACTCGGAAAATCCTTGGAGCAGGTCTTGATGTTTTGGAATACGAATCGAGTTCTTTTTATTCTATTTTTAAATCAAATAAACAAAACTCTGCTTTATCTTACTTACTAAAATCTGATCAAGTATTACTTTCTCCCCATGTAGGCGGATGGACCGTTGAAAGTCATCAAAGGCTCGCTCAAACTATTTTGGACAAAATAAAAGCATTGTCCCTAATCGTTTAATATTTATAACACAAATTGAGCTGTTTCTTGGGTTCTTTGTTCCAACAGAATCGGTTTTCCAATCTGCTTTATAAATTGAGATGCCTTCAAATCAAAATGACGTATGGTGTACAAATCTACACTTGGGGTTACCAATACGTTAAACTTTGACCGCAATACCAAAACAAGCTCTTCTAATCTTTGGTATTTATTGTTAATACAAACCGAAAAGCTGATTGCTGAATTTTGAATAAGTTCTACTGGCATCTGATACTCGTGTAACAATCCAAAAATGTAGCTGATGTTTTCTTCAACAATAAATGAAAAATCTATTGAGGAAAGTCTTAATAAGACCTGATCTTTTTTTACCATATAACATGGAATGTGCGGCTCTAAGGTTTTTCCTTTAGACACGGCTGTTCCCTTTTCTTTTGGATTTTCAAAAGATTTTACATAAAGTGGTATTTCTTTGCGCTGAAGGGGCTGTAATGTTTTAGGGTGGATAACTGAGGCACCATAAAACGCAAGCTCAATAGCCTCCCTATATGAAATTTGATTTAAAAGTTGTGTCTTTTTAAATACTCGCGGATCACCATTTAAAACTCCAGAAACATCTTTCCATATTGTAACAGACTCTGCATTAAGTGCATAAGCAAAAATTGCAGCGGTGTAGTCTGAACCCTCTCTCCCTAAAGTAGTAGTAAAGTTGTTACTGTTACTCCCTATAAAACCTTGTGTAATGATGAGCGAGGTTTTCCCTATTTGCTGATTAATTTTATTTAGAGTAAGTTCCCAATTTAGGTTCGCTGAACGATAATAATCATCTGTTTTTATACAATTTCGAGCATCTAACCAAAAACTATCAATTTTCTTCTTTTGGATAAAATGGTGAATGATTGTGGTTGACAACAATTCTCCATAACTCACTACCTGGTCGTAAACAAAACTATAATCTGGGGATTTATTGGTATTAAAAAATGCAATTAATTCTTCAAATAATTGATGTATTGCAGTTTCAATTTCTCCACTTTCCTCTCTGAATAAATCCTTTACAACATCGAGATGAAATTGTTTTAAGGCAAGGATCCCCTTGGGTGTTTGCTTTTTATTTTTAAAATACGTCTCTATAATAGCTTCCAAGGCGTTCGTCGTTTTTCCCATTGCAGATACGACTATTAGAGTCTCTTTAAAACCTACTTTTTCTAAAACAAGTACGAGATTTTGAACCCCAGCGGCATCTTTTACAGAAGCTCCTCCAAATTTAAATACTTTCATTTTTTATATAGTGTCTAAATATTTTTTCATTTCAGGGCGATGCATTTGTACCGTTTGCCAGTCTTCCAATACAGTGGCACCACTTTTATGATAAAAATTTACAGCAGTAAGATTCCAATCCAAAACATTCCATTCAATACGTTCTACACCTGCTTTGTAGGATTTTTTTATAAACGCAGTATAAAGTTGAGTTCCAATACCTTTTCCTTTATATGACTCCGATACAATTAAATCTTCCAGATGAAATGTAGGTCCCTTCCAAGTAGAAAACCTTTCATAAAATAAGGCCATCCCTACAATTTTGTTTTCGACCTCTGCCACAAGACACTGAAACATAGGATGTGTTCCAAAGCCATGTTTTTCAATATCTGAAGTGGTTAAAATTACACTGGCAGGTTCTTTTTCAAAAAGTGCTAATTCTTTTATCAAATTAAGTATTGAGATGCTGTCTTTTATTACTGCTTTTCTAATTAATGCTTTCATAAAATGCATTTAAGCTGCAAAAGTATAATAAGTATTTGGTAGAACCTCAACTTCAAATAAATATCACAATATTTTTGTTGATGTTAAAAATCACTAATGCTTTTGGAGCCATTGGGACATGACTTTAAAAAATAATTTTGGGTTTTCAGCGTGTAACCAATGACCTGCTTTAGGAATAAGTGCCTGTTCTGCATTAGGAAAATGGTGCTTGATAATGGGATTATCGATCTCAAGTATGTAATCCGATGATTCTCCCTTGATGAAAAGACAAGGCAAACTAGCTTGTGCCTTTGCTTGCAATCCCATCCCTATAAATTGACTAGCATTTTTTAACACATCAATATTTACACGCAGTCCCAAAGTTCCTGGAGTAACCCAATAGAGGTTTTTTAACAAAAACTGCCGTGTACTAGGATTGCTTACATAGGTAGATAAAACTTGATCAGCAGCTGATCGAGAAGTAATTTGATCAAAGTTTAAATGTGCGAGCCCGTTTAAAATTTGTTGGTGACGGGGTTCGTATTTTTTAGGTGCTATATCTGCAATAATACAAGCCCGAACCAAATTAGGATGGTAGCACGCAAGATGCATTAAGGTCTTCCCTCCCATGGAGTGACCTAAAGCCAAAACATTTTCCAACTGGTGCTCCTCACAATAGTTTACTACATCTTGAGCCATTAAAGGATATGTAAAATCAGAACTCCAAAAACTTTTACCATGATTACGTTGATCGAGCAAATGCACTCGAAAGCCTAAAGCAGCGAGCCCCTTTGCATGGGTCTTCCAGTTATCCCCCATTCCCAAAAATCCATGAAGTATTAAAAGATCAATTCCCTTTACCCCAACAATATTACTGTGAAGCATACTCAATACGAAAGACGTTGTAGGTACATAGGAATCACATTTTCAAATCCCAAATAGAGACTTTCACATATCAGAGCATGACCAATAGAAACTTCCAGGAGCGATGGAATCCTTTTAGCGAAATAAGCAATGTTATCAAGGTTTAAATCGTGTCCTGCATTGATCCCCAGTCCTAATTCATTTGCTCTTTCTGATGCTGCTACATAAGGTGCAATTGCTATTTCACGGTTTCGAGTATAATCAGCAGCATAGGCCTCAGTATAGAGTTCTATCCGATCAGTACCCGTTGCAGCTGCTCCCTCTATTTGATCCAAGACAGGGTCTATGAAAATTGAAGTTCGAATTCCTTCAGACTGGAACTTTTTTATGATTTCTTTTAAAAAATCTTGATTCTTTATTGTGTCCCAGCCCGCATTTGATGTTAAAGCATCCACAGCATCAGGAACAAGTGTAACTTGAGCAGGTTTAACTTTCATAACCAGATCAACAAATTTAGGAATGGGGTTTCCTTCTATATTAAATTCTGTGGTTAGAACTTCTGGTAGGGATCGAACGTCTTCATAACGAATATGCCTTTGATCTGGGCGAGGATGTACTGTTATCCCTTGAGCACCATACCGTTGTAAATCTTTTGTAACCTCTAAAAGATTTGGCATAGTACCTCCCCGGGCGTTGCGAAGCGTGGCCACTTTGTTAATATTTACACTGAGTGCGGTCATCTCTTTTTTCTACAAAAGTATTGCCTTCTTGTCGAACTAAAAAAAATAATCACTTTGTATGTATCTATTTTAAGAAGACTTAAAAAACCGATGTTATAACTAGTTTTGTACCTTTACAATAGATTTTAGTCATGTATATAGCGATCTACAGCGCATTTATATCTCCTACCTCAATTGCCTACATCAAAACGGTGATTGATTACCTCAATGCAAATCAGCATGATTTTATTCTTGTCGATAGATTGAGGAAACATTTAGATGACAAAGGAGCAGCTTACAAGTATTTTAAAGATGACCAAGTGATTGAAGAAAAAGTTGATTTTCTTTTCTCTGTTGGAGGAGATGGTACTCTTTTACGATCCATAACTGTAATTCGAGACACAAAAATTCCAATTTTAGGAATAAATGCAGGAAGATTAGGCTTTTTAACATCCATCAAAAAAGATACTCTTGAAGAAGGTCTAGACTTATTTTTCGAAGGAAAGTACACAAACATCAAACGTTCTCTTCTCGAGGTTTCTACAAAAAAACCTGTTGATACATTACAACATTTCAAATATGCTCTTAATGAAGTAAGTATTAATCGAAAAAATACTACATCTTTACTAAGCATAGATGCCAAACTAGATGATCAGTTTTTGACAACTTACTGGGCTGATGGCTTAATTATTGCAACTCCAACTGGTTCTACAGGCTATTCTTTAAGCAGTGGTGGACCAATTGTTTCTCCATCTTCTGAATGCTTAATTGTTAATCCTATAGCTCCGCATAATATTAATATGCGACCTTTAATTGTTCCTGATAAAACTATTTTTGAAATTTCAGTTAAAGGACGTGGAAAAAACTATTTACTTTCTTTAGACTCAAGAATTCTCACTATTGAAAACGGCAATGATATATTTATCAAGAAGGCAAAATTCAATGCAATAACTGTTCAGTTAGATGGAACTTTCTTTTTCAATACATTACGTGAAAAACTTTTTTGGGGTCACGACTCTCGAAACATACAATAAAAAAGGGCTTTTTCGGTTTATATAGTACAAAAAATACGGGTATTTCCGTAGGTTAAACTAATGCATAAAAAAGTTTACATAGTTTTCTGCTTTTTCTCTGCAATTATTACCTCAGCTCAATTTCACGAAATCGGTGTTTTTCTTGGAGGAAGTAATTACATTGGTGATGTTGGAACAGACCGATATTTGGACCCTAATGAGCTTGCTTATGGATTAATATATAAATGGAATGTAACCGATCGTTATTCTTTTAGAGGCGGAGTAACATTTACAACCCTTAGAGAAAATGAATTCAATAATAATGTAATAAATCGCTTTAGGAGGTCTTATAAAGTAGAGAATTCTCTTCAGGAATTTACAGGAGGTATCGAAATCAACTTTAAGGAGTTTAATCTTCACGATCCTAAATTAAGCTTCACTCCATATATTTTCTATGGCTTGAGCTATTTTAGATATGATCAATTTTATATAACACCGAACGTATCCACATCACCTCCAAATTACGTAAACTATGGAAAAGATAGAGAAATAGCGCTTCCTTTAATAATTGGATTTAAAGTAAATCCAAATCCCTTTTTTGTAATTGGTTTTGAAATTGGGGCAAGATATTCAATGACTGATAATCTTGATGGAAGTAATCCCCAAAATGAATTTGCTGATAATCTTGAATATAAATTTGGAAATATAGCGAATAATGATTGGTATATTTTTACCGGTATTACAATTTCGTTTACCTTTGGCGATCTTCCATGTTATTGTAAAGAGTAGATGAATAAAAAACCAAAACATGTAGCTATTATTATGGACGGTAATGGCCGATGGGCAAAAAAACAAGGTAAAAATCGTTTTATAGGTCACCAAAAAGGAGCTAAAGTCGTTAAAGACATAGTTGAAGAAGCCACAAAAAATGAGATTAACTTTTTAACTCTCTTTGCTTTTTCAACTGATAATTGGAGTCGCCCAAAAGATGAAATTAATTTATTGATGAAACTCCTAGTCGGTTCTCTTAAAAAAGAATTTAATAGAATTTTCGACAACAACATTCGTCTTTGTTCCGTTGGTAATTTAAATACACTCCCGGATATAGTAAAAGAGGAGTTGTTATTTGTTATTGAAAAAACAAAAATTAACACTGGAATGGTGCTTACACTAGCCTTAAATTATGGGGGAAAAGAGGAAATTATAGATGCTATAAAAGCAATTTCAAACAAAGTTAAAAATAGTATAATTTCTCCAGAAAAAGTTGACGAATCCACCATAATTGAGCATCTTTACACGCGAAATCTACCTCCCGTAGATTTACTTATTAGAACCAGTGGAGAAGAACGAATTAGTAATTTCCTTTTGTGGCACATTGCTTATGCAGAATTGTATTTCACAAAAACCTTATGGCCTGATTTCAAAAAAAAGGATTTAAGAGAAGCATTATTAAATTATAGTAAACGAGAAAGAAGATTTGGAAAAACGAGCGAACAACTCATTACTTAGGCCATTATTAAATTTTTGGGTCTTCGGGCTAGTCCTTTTTTCAGGTAGTCATTCTTATGCCCAAAACGAAAGCTTCGTCAAAGGGAAATCATATATTTTAGACTCTATTAGTGTTAGTGGAATAAAAACATTCAACACACAAACAGTAATATCATATAGTGGACTCAATAAAGGACAGAAAATAAATGTTCCTGGAGAGGATGTTAGTGCAGTTATTAAAAAACTCTGGGGTCTTGAACTATTTAGTGATATCAATTTTTATGTTACAAAAGTTAAAAACAACAAGATTTCTTTAGAAATTGATGTGGTAGAGTTACCCACACTAACTAATGTTAAAATTAATGGTTTAAAAAAGGGGGTTATTGAAAGTTTGATAAAAGATACTGATTTAACAACTGGAAAGAAGCTATCAGAAAGCTTTCTAACTAACACAAAAAATTACATTGAAAATAAGTATAAAAAAGAAGGTTTTTTAGACACTAAAGTGACATTAATTACAACAAAGGACAGTATTGGAGAAAACTCTTTTAAAATGGTTGTTAATGTGGACAAAGGATCGCGTATAAAAATTAAAGAGATTAATTTTGTTGGGAACGAAATTTTTAAATCTAACAAGCTTAGGTCAAAACTTAAAAATACAAAACATAAAACATCCAAACGTATTTGGAAGCGATCAAAATTTATTGAGAAAGATTTTAAGGAAGATTTATCAAGTTTAATTAATTTTTACAAGAAAGAAGGATATCGTGATGCTAGAATTCTCTCTGATACATTATTAAGGAATGATAACGGCTCAAATACGATTAGCTTAAATCTTGATGTTGAAGAAGGAAGCAAATATTACTTTGGCGATATTGATTTTATTGGAAATACTGTATATTCTAATAATATTTTACAACGAGTTCTGGGGCTTAAAAAAGGAGATGTATACAATGGAGTATTGTTGAAGAAACGTATTGCTGACAATTCAAAACCTGATGGAGAAGACATTACCAATCTTTATCAAAACAGTGGTTATCTATTTTCTAATGTGAATGCTGTAGAGGTAAGTGCAACTGAAGATACTATTAATTTTGAAATTCGAATTACAGAAGGAAAATTAGCAAACTTCAACAAAATTTCTGTTGAAGGAAATACAAAAACAAACGATCATGTCATTTATCGAGAACTTCGAACTAAGCCTGGAGAATTATATAGTAAAAGTAAACTCGTAAGAACCGTTCGTGAAGTTGGTCAATTAGGCTTTTTTGATGCTGAACAAATCAATCCACAAATCGAAAATGTAGATCCTAATTCAGGAACAATTGATGTTCGATTTGACTTAGTCGAATCTGGAGCAAGTCAAATTGAACTTCAAGGAGGTTATGGACAAGGCGGATTCATTGGTACTCTTGGACTCTCATTCAATAATTTTTCTATGAGGAATATTTTAGATAAAACTAAATATAAACCTCTTCCCATGGGAGATGGTCAAACTTTGGCTCTAAGACTTCAGGCTAGTCAATTTTACAGCACCTATAGCTTTAGTTTTTCTGAACCTTGGCTAGGAGGAAGTCAACCTGTCCAATTTTCAACCTCTTTACAACACACTATTCAATATCGCTATGATTTTTTTACTGGTTTAGCTGATAAAACTCAATCCTTTCAAATAAGTGGTATAACATTAGGATTAGCAAAAAGGCTTCAGGTACCTGACGATTTCTTTCAGCTTTCTCAAGCAATATCCTTCCAGTACTATAATTTACAGAATTATTACACGGGTTTATTTACATTTGGCGATGGAGAATCTAATAATTTAGCCTACACGGTAAATTTGACACGAAACAATACTAGAATTAATCCAATCTTTCCTACTGGAGGGTCTACTTTTAGTATTAATGCCAAGTTTACTCCCCCATATTCTCTTTTTTCAGGTAAAGATTATTCAAATCTTGCAAGTTTAGAAGAATTCCAAGATGAAAATGGCAATCCTCTTACTGAGGTAATTGATCAAGAAAGATTCCGTTGGCTTGAATTTTATAAAATCAAATTTAACGGTACGTGGTATACACCAGTTTATGAAAAATTAACACTTAAAACCCAAGTTGACTTCGGGTTTATAGGTGCCTATAATCTTTCAAGGGGAAATATTCCTTTTGAACGCTTTTTCCTTGGAGGTGATGGAATGGTAAGCTATGCTCTCGATGGACGTGAAACTATTGCTCTAAGAGGATATCCAAATCAATCGCTTTCTAGCAGAGACGGTTCTAATATATACAATAAGTTTTCTTTAGAACTTCGCTATCCTATTACCTTAAAACCAAGCGCATCCATATATGCTTTAACTTTTTTAGAGGCAGGGAATGGTTACAATAGTTTTAGAGAATTTAATCCCTTCAGTTCCAAGCGTTCTGCAGGTGCTGGAGTTAGAATTTTCATGCCTGCTTTTGGCCTATTAGGAATTGATTTTGCATATGGTTTTGATAATGTAAACTCTAACTTAACCACTCCCAATGGTTGGGAGACACATTTTGTTATTGGACAGCGTTTTTAATCTAAAAATTAGTACTAATAGAGACTTCTAATAATATCCTTCAAAACTTATCGTTAATAGAGTAATGATAAGAAATTTGCCTCTGTTTTTATTATTTATTTTCACTTTGAGCTTTTGTAATATTTCAAATGCACAGAGAGGAACACGCGTTGGTTACATTGATATGAATATTATACTTGAAAGTGTAGTCGAGTATAAAAAAGCAAGTCAATTATTAGATAAGAATATTGAGAATTGGAAAAAAGAGATTGAATTAAAAAAAATCCAATTAAAACAAATTGAGGATCAACTTAACGTAGAGCGTATATTACTCACTCCAGAATTAATCAAAGACAGAGAACTTGAAATTCAAGATTTTGCACTTGATATTATTAATTTGCAAGAAAAACGCTTTGGTCCAGTTGGAGATATGATTTTACAACGCTCAAAATTAATTCAGCCGGTTCAGGATCAGGTTCTAACTATTGTAAAACAAATAGCAGAGGAGAAAAAATATGATTTTATTTTTGATCGATCTTCAAGCGTAACAATGTTATATTCCGCAAAAATTTACGATATTAGCGACCTAGTTATAAAAAAAATAAATAGACAACAACGTATACAAAATAGAAAGGACCAATTAGAAAAGTTAAAATCTAAAACTAGCTCCTTAAATAATTAACATACTAAACATTATGAAAAACTTTACTCCCTTTATCGTTAGTTTACTATTATTAGTTGCACCACTAAGCATCGAGGCACAATCAAAAGTTGCCCATATCAACACTCAGCAATTGATCAGTGAAATGCCAGAGGTAATTACAGCGCAAAATGAACTAAAAAAATTAGAAGAGCAATATGCTAAGGAATTAGAAACCTCAGCTAAGGAGTTTCAGACAAAAGCGCAAACTTATCAGGGTGATGCTCAAAACCAGACTGAGCTTATTAATCAGCAACGTCAAGTGGAATTGCAAGAAATGCAGCAACGTATTCAAGAGTTCAGAGAAACAGCAGCTCAAGAACTTCAAAAACGTTCTGCTGAGATGATGCGTCCTTTATATGAAAAAGCTCGTGTTGCAATCGAAAAGGTTGCTACCGCTCAAGGATTTGACTATGTTTTGGATTCAAGCCCAGGAGGAAGCGTAATTATGGCTTCTGGAACCGATTTGATAACTGCGGTCAAAACAGACTTAGGATTCTAGAAATTAAAAGAAATTCAGTTTAAAGGTGTCTTTTGGACGCCTTTTTTTATTGTTTAAACCAAGAGGCGTATATAATATAGTTTTGTGCAACTCTTTCGATCTCGCTTTTCTGTAGATGTGGATCGATATCTTTTATTTTTTTTGCAGGTACGCCAGCGAATATGGTTCCTGGAGGAACTATGGTGTTTTGGGTTACCACTGCTCCAGCAGCTATTATACTATTGCTTCCAACTTCACAATGGTCCATAATAATACTACCCATACCAATCAAAACATTGTCATTTATTTTACAGCCATGAACAATCGCATTATGACCTATTGAAACATTATTGCCAATATGAGTTGAAGCGGTTTCAAAAGTAGCATGAATTACAACACCATCTTGAATATTAACTTTATTGCCTATCCGAATTGAATTTACATCTCCCCTTACAACAGCTTGGTACCAAACAGAAACCTCATCACCTATTTTAACATCACCGATAAGTGTAGAGTTTTCTGCAAAAAAACAATCTAATCCATAAGAAGGAGTGCTTCCTCTTACTGACTTAATTAACATGATTTATTATTTCTAACAAATTACAAAAAGATTTTTTGTAAAAATAGCCTCTCTCAAGAACCTTTATTCAAAAGGCAATGATTATTTTTGATTTATAGTAATTTGTAATAATGAAAGTTTTTCAAATAAAGGCAGTAGCAGAAAAAGGAAATATAAAGGCACAATTTGTTTTAAATCAAATTATAGGGTCAAAAAAAAGTATACATTTTAAAAATATTGATGATGCTAAAAGTGCACCATTAATTCAACAATTATTTTATTTGCCTTTTGTAAAATCAGTAAGCCTTCATGAAAAAAGTCTAGAGGTAGAACGCTTTGATATTTTAGAATGGGAGGATGTTATAGAAGAAGTAAGAGTCCAACTAGAAAACTATCTAAATGATGGAGGTGTAGTTTTAGAAGAGATTACAAATGATAAAGTACCTGTGAGTATATACGCTGAAAGCACACCCAATCCCTCAGTAATGAAATTTGTTGCTAATAAAAAACTTGTTTCTGAAAGTTTAGAGTTTAAAAATATAGATGAAGCTAAAAATGCCCCTTTACCTCTAAAGCTATTTCATTTTGCATTTGTTAAAGAGGTTTTTATCAGTGAAAATTATGTTTCAATTACAAAATTCGAAGTCAATAGCTGGGATGAAGTTGTGATGGAAATCAGAGAATTTATCCGATCATTTATTGAAGAAGGGAATATCATTATAGAGCACCACAAGTCCTCTAATTCCAAAGAAGATAAAATTTCTACAGAGAATCTGGATCCTTTAGAAGCTCAAATTGTATCAATTTTAGATGAATATATTAAACCCGCTGTAGCCTCTGATGGAGGAAATATTCAATTTGAATCTTATGACCCTTCAAATAAATCAGTTCAAGTTATACTTCAAGGAGCATGCAGTGGCTGCCCATCATCCACTTTTACATTAAAAAATGGGATTGAAAATATGCTAAAAGAAATGATGCCTGGCAAAATTGAAAATGTAGTAGCTATCAACGGTTAATGTCTATTTCTTTTTAGAAGATGTAGTTTGAAAATCTTTTAAATAATATGGCTCAAAAGATGCTAAAACTTCAAAATCTTTATTTTTAAACTTTTTCCAAGCTAATAAACACATATCTTCAGCTGAAGGGTAATGTATTTCTTTGTTAAAATGAGCATCAATTTTTGGGTTGAGTGATTTGAATTTAGAAGCTCCATTTCCAATAATCAAACAATTACCATTTTCAACTATGTTTACAAAACTATCTTCACTTAAAACCAATGCTTTAGTTTGCATTTTAATATTCTGCCTTTTATTAAAAACAGAAGTGTAAACTTCCATTCTTCGAGCGTCAAGCATGGGAATTAGAAAGTCTAAATCCTTTTTATCAAAAAATGGCTGAACCATTATGGTTAAGGTGTTAATTGCTATTAAAGGCAAATCAAGAGCAAAACAGAGACCTTTTGCAGCTGCTACCCCAATCCTAAGTCCTGTATAAGAACCAGGCCCCTTACTAATGGCGATAGCTTCTAAATCAGAAATAACTATTCCAGCTTCATTAATTACATCTTGAATAAATAAGTGTAATTTTTCACTATGACTAAAATTTTCAGCTAAAAGCTTTTTTTTTGATATACATCTTCCATCTTTTGCTAGGGCAACAGAACATTGCTGTGTTGAAGTTTCAAGGTGAAGAATATAAGACATAATAAAATTTATAATATTCCGCCCGAACTTCCACCGTCAACTTTAATTACTGAACCGTTAGTGGCAGAAGATAATGGACTACAAAGATAGGCAATGGTAGTTGCTACTTCATCTGTACTTGCAAAACGTTTTAAAAGAGATGAAGTTCGATCATTATTAAAAAAATCTTTTTCAACAGCCTCTGGCGAAGTATCGTACTTTTTAGCTTTATCAGCCAAAAAGATTTTAGCACCCTTAGTCAAAGTTGAACCAGGAACTACAACATTTGAAGTTACACCAGTTCCCTTAGTTAAAAGAGCTAATCCTCTTGAAACCGCATGCATTGAAGCTTTGGTTGTGCTGTATGAGATCATGTCTGGAGGTACTAAATAAGCACACTCACTTGAAATGAAAAGAATTCTTCCCCAATTACGATGAAGCATTCCTTTTAAATAATGTTTAGATAATGCCACACCACTCATCAAATTTACCTGAAACTGTTCTTGCCAAGTTTCAATTGATGTTTCAAAAAAAGATTTTGAAGAATAGATTCCTACATTATTAATTAAAATATCAATCTCGCTCAATCTCTTTATTAAATTTTCAACTTGTTCAAACTTTGAAAAATCAGCAATAAGACCAAAAACTTTAGCTCCGACTACTTCATCCTTTAATTGAATCTCCGCTTTCTCAATAGATAACTGGTCTCTTCCATTAATATAAACAGTCACACCTTCTTCCAACAAAGTTTTAGCTGTCGTGAATCCAATCCCAGAAGTTGATCCTGATATAAAAGCTGTTTTTCCCTTCAGGTTAAGATCCATTTTACCAAGAAGTTAATCCCAAAAGCCTTTCTCCAAGCGGAGAAAGTTGAGCTGTATCGTATTTTGTCTGTTCCCAGTTTCTAGGATCACCTGGAAAAGCATAACCTTCAGGAGCTACCCTATTCTTCCAAGAATTAATTCTCCACTTTTTAAGAGATTCGTTTTCTTCTTCTGCAGGCATCATTGAAATATATTGAGCAATTCGAACTTTATTTTCTGAAAGATTAGGACGAATACCATGTGCTAAAAGACTATTAAATATTAATAAATCTCCCGCTTGCATAGCTACTTTTTCTATTTTATCTTCTAAACCTGATATATCTGGCTGAAAACGGTTTCGGTCAACAGGCTGAGTTAATTTCCATGTATCATAATTTTGATATAACCATGGCACACACTGGAAACCTCCCATATTTATGTCTGTTTGATCAGATAAAGCGATGACTCCCTGAACATTTTGAGGTTTAGTTTCAGGGTCATAATCCCAATGAATAAACCCTTTATATTCAAAATCTTTTTGAATTGGCAAATTCAAATTAGCTCTGTCTATTGTAACCCAAAGTTTTTCAGTCCCCCAGACATCGACAAAAGCATCGTATACTTTTTGAGTCTGCCTGTTGTTCCATAAATATTGATTATTATACACTTCAACCATTCCTGTTCCTGCAAGCTCTTTCATTTGCATTTCGGCCCTTGGAGCTGTATACCAAGTAGATTGATCATTAGGTTTTTTATCTTCAAATTCCCAAAGAAATGATACAGTTTCTTCAGCTTGATTGTTAGGTAAAGCATTTTTAATTACTACGTATCCTTTTTGTAACCAAAACTTCCATTGCTCTTCTGTTAAAACTCTTAATGATTCCTCATTTTTTCGAATGTTTAGACTATGTGCACTACTTTTTGCGGTAGAAGGATTGCCAGGGATATCCTTATGTTTACTCTTATAAGTTTTGGTTTGATAATTATCCATTTTTAATCATTTAAGATCTTAAAAGTTAAGATACAACAAAGTATATCTCTCAACAAATTAGAAAAGTGAGTTAGATTGTAATTTGTAAACCAAAATAAAATTCTAAAACCTTTAATTTAAAAATGTAATCGTATTTTGCTCTGACATTATCAGAAGCTGAAATTTCATATCTCTGCTTAGCTTGAATAAAATCGTAAGAGTTCATTACTCCCAATTCAAAACGCTGTTCAGCCATTACATATGCTTCTCTTCGTGCTTTTAAAGTTTTTTTGGAAGCTTCATAGAATTTGTATGCTCCCTCCGCATTATTGTATGCTTGGTTAATTGTATTTTCTAAATCAAGCTTAGTTTGTTCAAAAAGATTCTCAGTACGCTTTAAATTTAGCTTTCTTCTTTTAATATTATTTTTTACGGACAATCCATTGAAAATTGGGATATTTAATGACAAACCATAACTTTGACCATCATTTTGGCTAAATTGATTTCTAAAAGATTGGGCACCTGAAATTTCTCTTTCTGGAAATTGTGTAACAACAATAGACCCATTTTCTTTAACTACTCCAATTGGAGTTTCAATTAAGTTTCCTGTTTCAATAAAACGATCACTGTAAGATATACGGGTATTATAATTATAAAAAGCCGAAAGTGATGGCAATAAAGCACCTTTTGCTAAATCAATATCTTTTTTCGCAATCTCGATATTTGTTGCCCCTACCTTAACGTCATTTCTTAGCGTAAGAGCCTTTTCATATATTTTTTTTGGTTTTTCTAATAGAATTTGAGATAATGGAACATCATAATCTACCGTGGCTATATCAAAGTTTTCGTAATCTGTTATCAGAAGTAACTGGGCTAAACTAATTCGAGATAGAAGAAAAGCATTCTCAGCCTGAACTAATGCCTGTTCCTGAGCAGCTAAGTTTGCTTCAATTTCATAGATCTCAGCCTTAGTCTGAACCCCAGCATCAATTCTTATTTGAGTTCGCTCTAACTCTTGTTGAGCTAATTGTAACTGATATTTTTGCACCTGCTCTAATTCTTTATTAAACATTACTTGTAAATAAGAGTTTGCAACAAAAAGACTTATATCATCTTTCATGTCCTCTAACTGGTATTGTCTAGAAATAATATTCAAATTTGCACGAGCTAATTGGTTAATATTTTGTTTTCCACTAAAAAGAGTTACGCCAATATTACCACCAAAAGAAGAAAACTGAGTTGTCAAATTTTCAATTAAACCGTTTGTAATGTTTTGACTTAAACCGTTATTCCAAATATGTTGAGATTGGGCATTTATTCGTGGTAAAAAATTCCCAAAGGCGTCCGCCTTATCGATATCTGCTCCTTCTAAATCCAATTCTGATTGTTGAATACTGATATTTTTCTCAAGAGCAATCATTACGCACTCTTCCAGGGTATATTGTTTTACTTGAGCAGAACAAAGTAAAGTCGATAAAGAAATTAAAAAGCTGAAGATTTTTTTCATATTATTTTATTAAAATTATTTCTTAAATAAAAGAGCTTAGTCTATTTATTGTGTCTACTAGTCGAGGAAGCCACCCTCATCTTCCTCATCACCTTTTTTAATGGGCTCGGTTTTGTTCCAAACCTTAATCTGGTCATCCTCAGTTAGTCCAGATAGTACTTCAACATTTACACCATCAGATAAACCAATTTCAATATCTCTTCGTTCAAACTTTTGATCAGCCACTTGAATTTCTACATAAGGCTTTTCTGTTTCACGATCAAATTGAAGAAGTGACTCCTCAACAGCCATTACATTATTTTTACGCTCTAAAATTAGTGAGGCGTTTGCACTATATCCTGCTCTTACAAAAATTGAATCATTTAAAAATAAATCAGCCTCAATTTTAAATTGAACAGCCCCTTGCTCTTCATTCCCTTTTGGAGCAATAAATTTTAATTTTGCCTCTAATGATTGATCTTCAATAGCACCGAGATTAACCTCCAAAGGCATTCCCACTATTAACTTTCCTACCTCTGCTTCATCAACCTTCCCTTCAAAAATCATTTTATTAAGGTCAGCTATAGTAGCAATAGTTGTCCCAGCATTAAAACTATTACTGGCAATGACCTGAAAACCTTCCTCAACAGGGATTTCTAAAACTGTACCAGGAACGGTAGCTCGAATATTAGTATTAGCTGAAGCTGCCCCACCTTTTGAACCTGAGCGAATAATTTGAAGATCAGAAATTGCATTGGAGACATCTTGCTTTGATTGATTATATCGTAATTGAATATTATCAAAATCTTGCTTAGAAATAATTCCTTTATCAAAAAGATCATTATTCCTTTTGAAATCAATCTTAGCGTTTTTAAGTACAATTCTTGAATTAGCTAATCTGCCTTCTGCACTATTTAAATTTTGTTCGTTAGGAACTACTTTTATTTTAGCCAATAGGTCTCCTGTATTAACTTTATCACCCTCCTCTACAAAAAGAGCATCAATAATTCCTTGAATTTGAGGTTTAATTTCAACCTCGTCCTCTGGAATTACTTTTCCTGTAATTACAGTTTTCTTTTCAATTGATGTAGTTATGATTGTTTTAGTTTCATAAACAATAGCAGACTTATCATTGGTTTTAATAAAGTAAGCTGTTGCAAATAAAGCTCCAGAAATTAAAAGTGTTATTCCGATGTATTTTAAAATTTTCATTGATTTTATATTTAATTTTATTCTTCTCTTAATGCGTCAATAGGTTTAATACTTACTGCACGTTGTGCAGGGATAAGTCCAATTAATGTTCCTAAAAAAACCATAATAAAAAGTGCCCCCATTATAAATTGGATTGGAACTGTAGGGTTTGTGTAGGGGAAATCTGTTAAGTCTTGGGTAGCATAATTAATCCCAAATAAGACAAAAGCTCCAAGGATGATTCCAAGTATTCCAGCAATCATTGTTAAAAATACAGACTCTAAAATAATTTGATTTCTTACCTCTGAAGGTGTTGCTCCAAGTGCTCTTCTAACTCCTAACTCCTTAGTTCTTTCTTTCACAGATATTAGTAATATATTTCCAATTCCAATTACACCTGCTATAATAGTTGCAATACCGACTATTAAGGATAATAATGTCATTCCTTTCGAAAAGCCAACTATTTTATTGAAGATTTCACCTAGGTTAAATCCTCCAAAAGCACGCTCATCGTCTGGAGAAACCCTGTGAATTTTCTTTAATGTTGCTTTTATGTCTTTTTCTACAGCTACAACATCTGCATCATCATAGGCTGCAATAGTAAACCATTGTACTCTTTCACCTGTGTTATATATTTTTCTAAATGTTTCAAAAGGGATAAAAATATCACCATCACTATCAAAGCCACCTCCAGGAATAAACTTGTGAACTCCAATGACCTGAAAATAAATATTATCGACCCTTATATATTGACCTATTGGATTTTCGTCTTTTTCAAAAAGTTCTGTTTGAGTTCTCTCACCAATTACACAAACCTTTCGAGCGTATTTGATATCATCTTCATTTATAAAACGTCCTCCTTCGTAAATCTTTTTTGTTGCAATCTTAGTGTATTCAGGAAAATCTCCATAAACATTGTAATTACTCGATTTATTTTTACGAACTACCAAAGGAACTGCTCCTCCAAAAACACCTCTAACGTTTCTGGGGGCAATAAACTCTACTTCTGGAATGCGTTGTCTTATATAATCAATGTCTGTTAATTTCAGGGTAATATTTCGTCCAGTTTTAAATCCATCATAAGGTATGCTTGTACTTTGAGCCCAGACAAACATCGAGTTCATTGCAATATTTTCAAATTGTCTTTCAAAACCATTATCTAACCCTTTAGCAGCACCCGAAAGGGCGATGTAGATGAAAATACCCCATAGAACTCCTATCACAGTAATTATGGTCCTAGTCTTATTTTTAGAAATCGAGCCAAAAATTTCCTGCCAAGTATCCCGGTCAAATAATACTTTTAGACTATTCATCTCTCAAGGCAACTATAGGTTTTATACTTGAAGCACGTTTTGCGGGTATATAACCTGCTATGGCTCCAAAAACGATTAAAATAATTGTGGCTGCTAAAGAAGTTCCAAGATCGATGTAGGGATTCTTTATGAAATACTCTTCTAACTTTAAGCCGATATTTTCCAAAACTATAATTCCAAAAAACAAGCCTATATAACCAGAAATAGTTGTTATAAAAACTGACTCTTGAAGAATCATTTGAATTACTGATTTAGGAGTTGCACCTAAGGCTTTTCGTATTCCTAATTCTTTAGTTCTCTCCTTAACAACAAAAACCATAATATTTGATATACCTATTATTCCGGCTATAAGTGTTCCAAGTCCTACAAAACTTACAATATACTGTAATACAATTGCAAATTGTTGACTTTGTTGAAGATCATCTGCGGGATTTTGAATATAGATTCCATTGGGATCACTTGGATCTATTGATTTCTTCTCTTTAAAATACTTTTTGAGTGTGCTTTCAAAGGCCATTGCACCTGAATGACCCAACTCTTTTCTATAGGTCATTACGATTTGATTTAATTTATCATTACCTTTTTCAATAAGCTGTCTTGTAGTAAAGGGAATATAAATATTTCGTTCTTCCCTATCACCACCCTCATCTTGAAAAACTCCAACTACTTTAAATGCAGTCGATCCTAAGTTTATATATTTTCCAATTGGATTTTCAGCTTTAAATAAATCTTTTGCTACAAGCCTACCTATAACTGCACTTTTTCTTTTTTTATTTATGTCAGACTGATTAACATATCTTCCCTTCATTAAAATAGTTTTTTCAACAAACTGATGTCCCGGTGCTACCGCTCTTGTGGTGTAACTATTACTTTCATTTTTATAACTTGTTGAGGCGCTTCGATCAATACGGGGAGATAAATATTCTAGAAAGAAAGAAAAGTTTTCCTCAATATCTTTTAAGTCTTCATTTTTAAACTCAATCCTTCTATTTGCTTTAAAACCTTTGTAAGGTTTTGAAGTTTTTCCGGGATATAAAAAAATAGCATTCCCAGCATCATCTAAAAAAAACTCTTGAAAGGTATTTTTTAAACCATTTCCTAATCCAAAAAGTATGATGAAGATAAAGATTCCAAGAGCAACAGTAAATCCTGACAAAAAGGTTCTCAATTTATTTTTACTTATAGTCTCAAAGATTTCTCTCCAGCGATCTTTGTTAAACATAGGATGATGCTAAAACTTGTTTTACTTTTTTGTCTTCAATAATAACACCATCTTTAAGCTTAACTATTCGCTTACACATTTGAGCAATATCAGGTTCATGAGTAACTACTAAAATAGTTTTACCCTCCTCATTTATCTTTTGAATTAGATCCATAACCTCATATGATGTTGTAGTGTCTAGGGCACCTGTTGGCTCATCTGCAAGTAATACTTTGGGGCGTGAGGCCATTGCTCTTGCGATAGCAACACGCTGTTTTTGTCCGCCAGACAGTTCACTGGGCAAATGAGTTGCCCAATCTTTTAAACCAACCCGCTCTAAGTAATCTAAAGCAGACTCTTGGCGTTCTTTTCTTTTAATGCCTTGATAATATAGGGGTAATGAAACATTCTCTAAAGCAGATTTGTAGTTTATTAAATTAAAAGACTGAAATACAAATCCTAAAAACTTATTTCTGTATTTAGCAGCTTTTGTCTCATTTAGATCTTTTATAGGTACATTATCCAAAATATAATCTCCTTCATCTGCAACATCTAACATTCCAAGGATGTTTAATAGAGTAGATTTACCAGAACCCGAAGAACCCATTATAGCAACAAGCTCGCCTTCTTTAATATTAAAATTAATTCCCTTTAACACATGCAAAGAAGAGGACCCCATCTTATATGATTTATGGAGATTTTTTATCTGAATCATTGGTTTTTGGTTATCGAGCACAAATTTAATAATTTTTCATAAAGAGAAGTGTACGTTACACTTTTATTTTCTTTCATATTAGACTATATAATTAGTGAAATGTAAAATCTCACTTAATAAAATTTATAATTATGAATTTTTCATTTTTATTAAATTTTTAAAAAATTCTTCGAATTGAATTCTTCCATTTTCTGTAATTGAACATGATGTTTTAGGATAATTATTACTAAATGTTTTTTCAATTTCAATATATTTTTCTTCTTTTAATTTTTTCAACTGAACGCTTAAATTACCCTGAGTAGATTCAGTCACTTTTTTTAAATAATTAAAATCACATTGACTTTTATTAATTAGAGATGACATGATTTTTAATCTGATAGGATTAAACAAGAACTTATCCATCTGGATTGTTACTAGATTTGGAATAGAAAAGTGATAATCCTGGGACTAACATCCCTAAAGAAACTCCAACTATGTTAACTAACAAAAGATTAATTTCAGGATTAAAATTTAGATAGAATGTGAATAACGTCAAAAATATTCCTCCTAGGGTAACAGGTTTAAATTTTATGATAAGTCCAGTCATAATTGTAAGTAAACTTAATAAAAACAGTATAGGGGGCACTGGGTGATAATTTTTTAGATAAAATGAAAGTATGATTATGTAGATCCATGAAACACCAAATACGCCCCAAATAATTTTAATTACCCTACTTAAATGTGTTTCATATCCTACAGTCTTTCTGACTTTTACGTTATAATAAGCCATAAAGAGCATTCCAATTATGGATAAAATTATCCAATATATAGCTGCCGAATATTTTGATGACTGAACTAAAGAAGGAAAGGCATAGTGAAAACCACTTAATATGTTGACGTAAATTCCCCAAAAAATAAAATTAATGCTCAGAGGTTTAAGATTCTCTTTTGTGCTATTAATAACATTATTAATTGTTACTATTTGTTTTTCCGCTGTATTCATCATATAATTTTTACAAATATAAACAAGTTTATAAAATAGACTATATTAATTATTTTAAATTATTTATAATTGAAATTATTTTTTTAGGATCTGAAAGACTTTCCATCCCACAATACCTACTAAAATATAAGGGATAGCCATTAAATATAAAATTCCATTATTTATCCCTTTTGCAGTAGCTTGACCCTCTTCAGATTGAAGAACAGCACGACACATTGAACATTGGCTGTAAGTCTCTTCAATTCCAATTATTAAGAAAATAAATAAATAAATAAACAAGGCTCTTTTATTAGGCATAATATGGTGATATCATTAAATAAATTATTACACCCGTTACCGCAATGTACATCCAAATTGGAAATGTATAGCGAGCTATTTTTTTATGTTCTTTAAATAAATTAGAAATCGCTCGAACATAAGTTACAAGCACCAAAGGAATTATTCCTATAGATAACAAAATGTGCGATATGAGAATAAAATAATATGTAGGTCTTAAAATTCCAGTTCCTCCGTAAGGTGTTGGATCTGAAGTCATATGATAAGCTACATACATAACCAAAAAAATAACAGATAATCCTATTGCAATTTTCATTAAACGCTCGTGAATCAATACGTTTTTATTTTTAATAGCGAAGTATGCAAGAGTGAGGACAACAGCTGTAATAGCATTTACGCTTGCATAGATTGGAGGTAAAAAGGTTAAAGAGTTAACATTTGGAATTTTAATTAAAAAAAGTGTTGCTACAACTACTGGAATGGCAACAGAAAGTATCCAAACCCATATTTTATATTTACCAATGCCTTTATTTTTTATTTTCTCCATTATTTATTCTTTCAATAGTTTATCTATATCCTCCATCAACATATCGACTTCTTGAATTTCAACATCTATTTCGTCTAATCCCATATAATACACAATAGGATTACCAAATTGATCTGAACGAGAGCGTATGAAGCCGTTTTTATCAATAAGAGCAAAATATCCCTGATGCTCAAAACCACCTGCAACTCTTGGATTTACGGATGCAAATATATTAAACCCATTATTAGCTAAATTATAAATCACATCCTTTTCTCCTGTTAAAAAATGCCAGTTTTGAGAAAAAACATTGTAAGATTCTGCGTAAGCTTTTAAAACTGAAGGGGTATCATGATCAGGATCAATTGAAAAAGAGGCAATCCCAAAATCCATACGAGATCCAAAACGATCTTCAATTCGTTTCATATTTTTGTTCATAATTGGGCATATACTTGGGCAAGAAGTAAAAAAAAATTCGGCCACATAGACTTTGCCAGAAAAATCTTCATTCGAAATTAAAAGACTGTCTTGATTAAAAAGTGTAAACTCGGGAACTTTTTTTGCTTCTCCATTTAAAACTATATAATTTAATGGAACAGCAGACTGAGACCTATTACTTTCAACAATGGTTTGATCAGTAATTCTATTTAAAATCTTTGGTATAAAAACAATTCCAAAAATGATAATTACAAGAAAAAGGCCAACATATTTTAACTTTGACATAAACTATTTAACTCTTTTAGTGTTATAAATTTTTAGGGCTAAACGATACTCCGCTAAAATTACTTTAACATCATCAATCATTTTTTTGTTGATCTGAGCTACAGAGCGTGCATCAAATCCATAAAGAGTCCCTAAATCCTCATCATCATTTCTACCCCTCAGATTAAGGTCTTTATCTATAATAAATACAAAAGGAGAACTATAATCTTCTTCTAATGATAAGGGTGTTTTTAGTGAGGAAAAATGTGTTTTTATATATTTACTATTGGCATGGATAAAATTCCATCGAGATAGGTCAGTTCCAGCTCCTTGTTTCAATGAGTTTTTTAATTCTCCAACTTGCTTCAGTCTGCTTGAGTCAACTAAAAAAACAAATTGAAAATCTTCAAATTGATAAAAACGTTTATAAATTTTTTCATTTAAATTTAGAGCCTCAGCTTTTTTATTTTCTAAACTTCCGCCCCAGTATCCTAAAATAGTGATACGATCTTTTAATCTTGTTATTTGATTATTTGTTGAAATCTCTTTAACTTCTTTAGTAAGTATTGGAAGTTTAGCAAAATTATTTTTCCCCGAGGCAAAAAAGAGATACACTAAAAGTGGGAATATGAATAAAAGTCCCAAAACTAACTTCTTGTAGATATCGTTCTTTTTCATGATAAAAAAGAGTTAAAAGATCTCTTTGAATTGTGTATTTGCACTAAAAATTCCACGCAACAAAACCCATATCCATAACATCAAAAATATAATCTGCTTCTAGAAGAAGAATAAAGGCCAAATATGGAATTAAAATTACTAGAGGTAAAACTATTGCATTCTTTAAACCAACTCGTTCATCGCGAATATGCATGAAATCCCAGGCAATATAATATGCTTTAACAATAGTTAAGATTATAAAAATCCAGTTTAGAAACTTCATCCTTAAAAAGCTTCCCATTAATATTTCGGGTTTTATGATACCTAATGCAACTTCTATAGTAGTCACTATAGATAAGAATATCAAAACACCCCAAATTTTTTGTTGATTTGATTTGAATTTTAATAGCCCTCTAAAAATGGCTAATTTATGTTCTTCTGCTGCCATATTGATTTTGATATTTTTTTGTTAAACTAGATAGAAAAATGTAAATACAAATACCCAAACTAAATCGACAAAGTGCCAATACAGCCCAACTTTTTCTACCATTTCATAATGTCCTCTTCTTTCATATGTTCCTAGAATCACATTGAAGAAAATAATTATGTTAATAACTACTCCTGAAAGTACGTGGAAACCATGAAAACCTGTTATAAAGAAAAAGAAATCTGCAAATAAGCGATTCCCATATTCATTATGAATCAAATTTGCACCTTCAATTACATCGATTGCTTCGTCAATTTTCACTATAGATTCATCACGTGATAATACTGTTTTTTGTCCATTTTCTGTAATTTGTTCTGTTCTTATCACAAGACTTTGATCTGCTAAAAACCCCTTTTTAACTTCAGCTACAGATACATTAGGAAGTGTAGTTTCACCCTTATACCAGATACCGTTATAAGATTGATGAGTTGAACGTTCAGAATCTATTCCGAGAGAAAACTCTTGAATAGCAGCACGTTTTCCGGTTTCAGCATTTACAAATTGAAGAATTTGTCCTCCTCTAGTTTCCAAAGCTCCATATTCCCCTTTGATAAAATTTTTCCATTCCCAAGCCTGGGATCCAACAAAAATTGCACCTCCAATAATTGTAAGTAACATGTAAAAAGTCACTTTAGCTTTGTTCATGTGATGCCCTGCATCTACAGCTAAAACCATTGTAACCGAAGAGAATATTAATACAAATGTCATTAAAGCTACATAATACATTGGGGCATCAATACCATGTAAAAAGGGAAAATGGGTAAATACTTCATCAGCAATAGGCCAAGAATTGATATTCTTAAATCTTGAAAAACCATAAGAAACAAGAAATCCAGTAAAAGTCAATGCATCTGAAACGATGAAAAACCACATCATCATTTTTCCATAACTGGCATTGAATGGCTTATTACCTCCACCCCAAACTTGACTTTCATCTAAAGACGCATTAGGCGCTACCTCCATAATATCATATTAATTTTGATGCAAATTTATTAATTTTTAACCGTAGAATGAAACGAATAAAAATAAATATACCCACAGAATATCAAGAAAATGCCAAAATGTTAATGCTAGTTCAAATCCTAGAGTATTACCTTGAGCATACTTCCCTTTTAGAGTCTTAAAAAAAACGTTTAATACAATTACTAATCCTGCTGTAAGATGAGCCAGGTGCAACAATACCAATACATATAAGTATGAGGTTGTAATTGAACTCTCAGGTCCTGTAAAATAGTAGCCTTTATCAATAATTCCATTAAAACCTTGAAGTTGAAATAAAACGAATGCTATTGCTAAAGCTAAGGTGGTTAGCAACAAACCTTGGGCAGCTTTTATATTATCAGATTGTATCATCTTTAATGCTAAATAAAAAGTTCCACTACTTAATATAATTATCAAGGTGCTAAGTGTAAAAGCAAAGGGGAGTTCTATTTGCTGAATCCAATCTGCCCGAGAACTACTTACAACATAAGCACTAGTTAGACCTGCAAAGGTCATACTCATACTGATCATACCAAACCAAAGCATCATTTTTTTTGCTCGATTTGTTTTAGTAATTATAGAATCATTTGTATTCATTGTATTAAAAATTTATCAATTACATAAACTAGTTGTATCCCTGTGATATATACTATACTGGCCCTTATCAACATTCGTGCAGCTTTATCTGTTTTTGAAACCATTAATTTAACTGCATAATACAAAAACATCCCTCCCAAAAGCAATACTAAAAAAGCACCATTTTGAGATAGATATAGAGCACCTGTATATTTAAATGCTGGAATCAAAGAAATTACAACCGTCCAGAGTGTATAAAAGACAATTTGAAAAGCTGTGTTTTGATCTCTAGCTCCTGAAGGCAACATTTTAAATCCAGCAGCTTCATACTGTTCATGCATTAACCAACCGATTGCCCAAAAATGAGGAAATTGCCAGAAAAACTGAAGCATAAAAAGGACACCAGGTTCAATTCCGAATTCATTAGTAGCAGCAACCCATCCTAGCATAAAAGGAATTGCTCCTGGAAAAGCACCGACAAATACGGATAGTGGAGTTTTCTGTTTCAAAGGAGTGTAAAGGCAAGCGTATAAAAAAATAGATATACTTGCAAAAAAGGCTGTTTTTAAATTAATAATATAAAGTGATGTTACACCAATTAAGGTTAAAGCTACGCCTATGAATAATGCGGACCTGGGATTCATTCTTCCATCAGGAAGAGGTCTGTTTTGGGTTCTCAGCATAAGCCTATCAAGATCTATCTCAAAAACTTGATTGAAAGCATTAGAGGCACCTACCATGGAATATCCTCCAAGGACAAGTAAAGATAATGTGAAATAGTCTACTTGATCTATTGCCAAAAAGTAGCCCGCAAGTGAAGAAATAACAACTGAAATAGAAAGCCTAAATTTAGTAAGCTGAGCTAAGTCAATTAAAGTTTGTTGAGTACCTGTGATTTCAATTGTTTTATTTGGCTGCATCGCTCTACATCATTCAAATAACAAAGATAAGTGAGAAAAAATCTTTGTACAATGTATTTCTGTTTTAAGATGAAAATTCTTTTTTCAATCTTGTCTACAATATCAAAAAAATGTAAATCTTAAAAAAATAAAAACCCAGCTTGAAAACTGGGTTTAATTATTTATTGTAATCTAAATGTTATAGGAATACTAAAAGGAACACGAACTGGTCTCCCCCTTTGTTTACCGGGAATCATACTTGGTAATCTAGAAATAATACGTTGAGCTTCATTCTCAAGATTTTTATCTGGCCCACGCATGCGAATATTAGTTATTTTACCATCCTTAGCAATAATGAAATTTACATACACACGTCCTTGAATTCCCATTTCTTGTGCTATTTCAGGATAACGAAAGTTTTTGCGAATGTGTTTATTCATTTTTTCTTGGAAGCAATCTCTACGTTCTGACTTTTTAACTCTTTCGCACCCAGGAAAAATTGGAACATCTTCAATTACTGCAAATGGGACATCGATATCAAGCTCTTCCTCTTCAACCTCAACAATTTCAACAATTTCTTCTTCATTGGTTTCAGTAGATTCAATAACAGTTTCTTCAACTTCTTCTTCGTCTTCTACTATTTCAATTATTTCCGGAGCAGGTGGAGGTGGAGGAGGTGGTGGTGGTGGAACTTTAATTTGTTCTGTAATTGGGATTTCCTCATCATCATCATCATCTACATTAAGTGCCTCATAATCGTAGGTCCTTTTGTATGTTTTCCACTCAATTGCTTGCCATGAAATAAATAAGACAACCGCCAACCCTATAACAAAATATAAGCTGCTATTTTTAGTTAAATCTACTTTTTCGCTTTTCTTAGGCTGCATGATTAAACAAATTTTAGATAGCTAAACTAAAAAAAAATCTTGTTAAAACAACTTAATCTTTAAATGAATGAGAAAATAAAAATCGAATTAAGAAAATACCTGCTATAGCCCCAAAAAAATTAGCAATTAAATCTTGTACATCAAAAAAGCGATGAAATATGGGTACAAGTTGTAAAATTTCAAGAATGAAGCCTATAAATACTGATAAAATTAAAGTCTTTATGACAACTTTTTCGTGGTTTAAAAGAGCTAAATAGTAAAGGATACTAAGTCCAAAGTAACAAACAAAATGTAGAAATAAGTCGCCTCTAATAAAAAAAATACTCCAAGATTCACTGTCTGATTCAGGGGGCTTAAGTGATAAGTAAACAACAATTAAAGTTGTAATCACTGCAGTTGTTTTGAGCAACTTATCCTCCAGCAATAATTGATTTATAAGCTTTCGCATCTAAAAGTCCCTCTATTTGTGACAAATCTGAACATTTCACCCTTACCATCCATCCATCACCATAAGGATCATCATTCACTGATTCGGGAGTATCATCTAGCGCCTCATTGATTTCAATGATCTCTCCTGAGAGTGGCATAAAAAGATCCGAAACAGTCTTAACGGCTTCAACAGAACCGAATACAGTTTCTGCGTTTAGTGTTTGGTTTAGAGTTTCAATTTCAACATATACAATATCACCTAATTCGCCTTGGGCGAAATCAGTAATTCCAATAGTAGCTATATCGTTATCAATTCGAATCCATTCATGATCTTTTGTGTACATTAAATCAACTGGTAATTTCATTTATAAATCTTTTTAAGTAAACAAATGTAACAGAATTCCATTAGCAAAAAAAGACTTTTTAATTTCCAAAGTTATATCGAATTGTAAATCCTGATCTAATACTTGTTTGTGGAAAAGCTGTAGAAATTGCAAACTCAGAAAAGTTGTGATCGTAAAAGAAAAGTGCAGTTAGATTTTTTGTCAAGGCATAATCTGCAGTAACTTTAATGGCCATTAGACGCTGACCTGCAGTTACTTGATTATTATCATATTCCAAATTTCTTAATACTGTGATATTGTCTCGATAAGAGACATCCGCCTTAATATTTAAATCACCCTTTAATACCACTTTTCTTCCTCCAATACTGGTTTTAAAACGCACATCTTTAACACGATATCCAAGTCCCACTATATATTCATCTCCACTAGTCTCAGTAATTAAGTTATTGTCTAAGCTCAAAGAAATTGCACGTTCTTTTCTTAATTCAGCTAATATTTTAAAAGAATTTATAAATTCAATATCCAATTTTACAAGTGGGTTAAACTGTTCTACCAAATTTATATTGGAATACAATCTTTGGGGAATAAAATTTCCTGACTTGTCAGTTTGATTCGGCATTGTAGGATCATAGTCAAAGTTAGATTGGAAATTGGTTAAAGTATAACTTGCTCTGTAAGCATGATTTAATGAAAGTCGTTTAAAAATCTTTGCAATAGACTTTATTTCTGTTAACCCTGTGAACTTCAAATTCCAATTAGGTAAAGGAGTTTTTTTTATTGGATTTAGTTCTATTCGATTTGGATCTGATCCCGAGTAAGCTGCAACAAAAGAATGTAGTAAAACTGATTGTTGATTTTTCCCAAAACCTAAAGGATAGCCTTCCTTATCATCTCCTAAACTTGAAAAAATAGTGCTTTCTACTAGACGATGTGCAATTATACTTCTGAACTCTCTAAACTTTTTAAAATTTGTACTTACAGAACTTTTAGATTGATTAAATGCAGTTTTTAAAAGAACAGTAGACATGCCAAAGTTTCCTAAAATACTTGTATTTTGAGGAAGATAATCTTGATCTTCAACCCTAAAATTTTCCAATTGATTCTCTGTAAAATCTCTTTCTGCGTTAAAATCAATTAATAACCCTTTTAAAGGAACAACTTGAGCTGAAATTTTAAACTTACTAGATATGAGTTGAGTGTACAATTGATTGAAATTAGGAAATCCTGTAAGCCATCCTTGCCTAGCTACTTCATATCTAATATCAGCTTGACTTCCTAGAGTATAGCCAAGAGTTGGCTTGAGTCCGCCTGCAAAACCTACTGAAGGTAAATATCCTGGAAGTACGCTACCGTTATTTTCATTATAACTGGCTTGAACTCTTTTTATAGCTGTCAAAATATCAACAACTTTAGTCAAACTCTTTTTAAAAATAGTATTCTTTTTTACTGAGTCTTTATCTTGGGAGTTAACAACTTTAGATTTAAATCGATTCTTGTTGGTTTCTAATCCTAGGGCAGAATAGAGTCTCGAAAAAGATAGGGCTCCAGTAATTGTTTTTGTATTGTTATTTTGGATTGTATTGACCAAGCCAAGTGCTATACCGTCCTCACTTGTTACCCCTGCTAATGCCTCTGAACCTCGTTGCCAATTAAAATTTCCTGTATAATTATAAGTTGCATCGATAAAGCTTAAAAATGGAATGTATTGAAAAGGAAGCTTATAATTTAGTGCCAGAGACTGAAAATGTGAGTTTGGCTCACCTGTACTCATGATATCTTGCCATAAAATACGTTGATTGTCGGAGGTTTGTAAGTCACTAGAATTAATATCTGTATTTTGTCTTATTATACTACTCGTAGCTGCACTAAAATTAAACCGAAGCGAACGTGTAAGATTATGACTCAAAGCATAATTGTAGTCAAATAAGAAGTTACGCTGTTGAAGATTAGGCAAACTTCTTTGAAGAGAAGCGTCTGTACCTTCAAGGTAAACTTGTCGAAACTTTTGATTATTAAGTATTCGATTGACATTTGTTGATGCTTGAAGAGAGCTTGGAAATAAATTGAAATTTAATTGTTGCAACCACTTCCAATATTTTTTTCTATCAAAGTACTTTACTTTTTTAAACGGCTCTATTGGTTTTGAATTAAAGGAATATCCATAATTTGCTCCTAGTATTAAATTCATTTCTTCTTGTTTTTCAATCTCATAATCACGATGTTCTAATTCATTATATGCATATGAAAAATCAAAATTTTCTGGTTTAAAAAAATGGTTTTTCCCTTTTCCATTATTATTTTTTCGAACTCCTATCAAACTAATACTTTTTCGCTTGGTATAATCAATTGCTTGGTTTCGAATAGAATCCCTCTGGGTAGTTCTTTCTGCTGTATCTAGGCGATCCTTCAATTTTAAGTCCTGATAAAAAGGATCATATTCTGGAGTGATTAAAGTTTCACCATTAGCAAAACTTAAAGGGATTTGAAGTCCCCACTTAGAGGGGGCTAACTGGCCAAGATTAACGTTAGAAATAAGGTCATATTGAAGTAATTCTTCGCGCATTCTTTGATTTGGGGTTTGGTCTACACTTCCAAAACCAATTGAAGAATAACGACCACTTACAGAGAAAGTAGCAAAGTCAGCAAGGTTTGCATCTAGTGCCCCAATTGCAGCCCAACCACCTTGAGTGTCAATACCTGAAATCCTTAACTCATTAAACCAAACCTCCCCACAAAGGTCATCCCCCAATTGAGTTGAGGGATTTTTAAGCCCAATCATAAGAGTTCTAATAGACCCCAAAGAAGGATTTCCATGAATTGCCAATTTGTATTTTTTTATACCTGGTAAACTACTAATAGGAGTAAACTCTTGAATTGGATTTAGTTCCTCATCGAAGTAAAGAGTTTCCCCTAATCCGAGTTGTTGTAGGGCTTTTGCTTTGAGTTTTGACAACAAGTCTATGGGTATTTCCAAAGAGTTTGACTCAGGAATCCATACCTCTTCAGCTGTTAAACGATTGGAAATATTTTCAGTGTATGATGAAGGTTTTAATGGAATTTCAATTTGATAGAAATTATCTTGATAATCAGTTCCTAAGCGAATAAATGCAGTCATACGTTTGTCATATTCATCTTCAGAATCTGTCCCTGGAAGAGGTTCGTTTCCAGGTAAAGATTCAGCATGAATAAACATTCTGAGTTTACTGTATTGTCGCATATCCAGATCCACACCCTTGTAAATACCTCTTGAATCCATTGGCTTCAAATCACAAATTCGGAATGCAAGGGATTGTTCGTTTTGACGAATAATGGTATTGTTATTATTTATTTGTTCTCTTTGAATTTCAGGAGGTAAGACATAGTTTATCGGAATTCTATTCTCATTTTCTAAAATATTTACCGTACTAATATCTAATGTGGTATTAGTATTTGATAAAACATCTTCATTTAAGGGCTTATTATACCTCCTCCAATCACCTCGAACCAAGTCCAAAGTTCCGAAACGTAAAACTACATCTTCCTCAAAGCCGCTTAAAAGCATTCTCATAAACCGTATAGATCGTAAGTCATTAATTTCATTTACGGCTTCAAAATAAGTATCAAAGGAGGTGTTTTCATAATAAGATTTTTGAATTGGTATTTTAAATTGAATCCAGCGAGTAGTATATTCATCTCCGTTGGGAGCATTTACTTGAATATTATCTCGTACATCAGTTATAAATGGATGATTACCCACCTGCATAGTTTTAAAGATAGGGACACGATATTCAAAATAACTATCGATTGTATTCATACTTTGATCTCTATTTATATCCTCTGTGTCAGGCTCTGTAGTGTTCCCACGTTCATTATCACTAAACTCAACTGGAGTATTATTCTCAAACCCATTATAGTTCTTATAGCGATCTAATATTCCACCTTCTGCCTGGAGATAATATTGATAATTATCTCCTGCGGGATCATTAGAAGGACCATTTGTATAAATAGCCGCTTCTTCTTCATCATTTAGACCATCTAAACCAACATCTTGAAGTTCCCGATCTTGATTATTGGTGTTAAAAGCGTAAACTAATGATTGGGTAGCAGGAACTCTACCCCAAGGAGTTTCATAGGTTGGGTTGAGCTCACTTGCACTAGGAAGTCCATTTTCAAACTGCTTCCGCCCATCTTTTAAAATATCTTCAGAAATATTTCCTAAATGAAAAACTAATTCACCTAAGTTATCTTTTGAAGATGTATTATCTGAAAAAGTATCTAGTAACCAAAACTCAATAAACTCTACATTAGATTGTTCAAAATTTGTGGCATTTAAAGCCCTTGTGATCCCGGCCCAATTCATTTTTGAATCTGCTTTAAATTGACTTTCAGGAGCGTTATTATATGGTCCCCGCTCGTTAGGATAGTATGCCAAGTCCAAGGTAGGAAGCCTTCTTATCATCCCCTGAACTAAATCTTGCTCTGGGAAAAGCTCTTCTATAAATATACTTCGAGTCTCATTACTAGAAACGTCATTATTATTAATCCCATTTGGTTGTCTTGAATAAAATACTTGATCAATAGAATACCAAGCTAATTTTGAACGATAAAATCCATTTGCAAGTCCCTCTAAATTTGCTCCAGGCACTCCTTTGACAGGAACACTTGAAAGATTCCAAGCAGTAAATCCCTTAATATCAATATTGGTTTGAGCTCCTTCAAAATCATCTATATAAACATTAGTTTCACCATTTAGTTGAGTGTTTTTCGGATTATTCGCAGCTAAATTAGCTATCTCCCCTCTAAAGGAAATTTGTGAAGGTATGTTGGTTTTTATAGTGGGCCACTTATTTACAATACGAGTCAAAAAGGGTAATTCACTCGAAAAATTTGTGTTAAAGCCCATCATCGTATTGTTTACCGGTTCAGTCCCATAATTCGCTTTCTGCGTTAATGGATTTTCACTTAAATTAATCAACGTACCCCCTAGATAAAACTTATCATTAATTCTATGATTAATATTAAATCCTGAAAAACGTTTATTTTGTTGATTGAAAAAAGAATTATTTTCTACTGAAATATCAATTGGTATATTTGAAGCTTTAAGCCCTTCATCCAAGATTTTAACTCTTCCAATTTCATAATTAACGGTATAATCAAGTCCTTCTTGAAGTAAACGTCCACCAGCATTTACCCTTACAGAGCCTCGAGGAACATTGAAAGCACCAATATTGATCCCATCTCCCCCCTCTGACTTGTAGCGTCCTTTCAACTGGAATTTATTCTTTTCCGTATACTCTAGTGCAGCAGCTTTTGTTAAAGCATACATTTCTTTAAAAACATATCGATCCTGATTCTTATTAAAACTATTATCAATATCATAATCTTCCTTCACTGATTCAGGATTATCTAACAAGTCAAATAAAAACTCCCCAAAAGGCTCAACTTTAGGAAAGATGATTCGTCCATATCTAGGATCTACGGTAATTCCAGGTAGGTAATCAAAAAAACCATCTCCTTTTGGAACGATGTCTTGATATGCATTTAAGCGATCTAATTCCATGGTATTGAGTAATATCTCTTCATCAAGATCATTAGGCCAAATAGAGGGATCAATTGGAATTAAATAATTGATAGGTGAGGGATCCGCATATAAAATATTTAATCGGAAATCTTCTTCCGAGAGCTGAAATGCTCCAGTATTGTATATGTTTTTCATCATTAAGTCCCAAACAGGTTGACGGACATCAGTCAAGCTACTTTTTAGCATCTTAACGATTAAATTATTGGTTTGAATTTGTTGGGGGACTTGTGTTTGTCCTGGTATTTGATTTTGTTGAATGATTGAGGTTCCAGGAATATCCCCATTAGCAAATTCACCAACCCTATATACCTTTCCAAGGTAAGTATATTGAAAAGCAACACCTAGTATTTCATCATTACTTAAACGCTGGTTTAAGGAAATATAGCCAAGTTGTGGATGAAAAGTATATTCTTTAGAATTTAGTTTTCGTGCACTTTCTAAAACAGCATAATCACGGCCTTCACTGACTCTAACATTATTAAATCCATTATTCACTGTTGCAATATCTCGAATGTTTTCATTTAAAACTCCTTGAAAGCCAATCTCATCAGGATCAAGTTTATTTGCATTATTACTAGGCGGATCTTTTGGATTGGTTGCGAAAAAAAACTCTGAAACTGAATCATCCAGTTTTGAATTATTAGGATTTGCCTCTCCTAAATCCTGAAGTGCAATAATATTTCTAACATTTTGTGTTTGATATCCTCGATTTGTTACCCAAACTTCTATACGATTAATTTGAACTGGAGAATTTATATATGGGTAATTTGATAAAAAGGTGTCGTAATTATCTCTGAAATATTGACTGATAAAGTAGTGTCTATCTTCTTCATAATCTAAAGCATAAAGACTAAACTCTTGGAGTTTACCTCCTCCCTGAGAGGTTATGTTTTGAGATTGTGAACGTTGCTCAGAAAATACTCCAGAAATAGTTGTATTTCCAAATTTTAAATCTGCACGAACTCCAAATAAACTTTGAGCACCTTGAATCAAGTTACTATTAATAGGCATACTAATATTACCGATATCAATATTTTGTAGTATTGCATCCTCTGTAACTTTACCTTTGAGATAATCAGCCACACGATTACCAACTTGTTCAGTACTATTTGGAAGTTGATTGATATTATCTTTTAACCTTTCTATTTTTTGACGAGCTTCATTTAGAGTATTTTTAGCTTGATTAATTGTGCCCTTTACTTCGTCTACCTTTTCTTTGACCTGATTTACTTTATTTTGAATTTTTTCAACTCCTTGTTTTAATCGATTAATATTAGAACCTAATTTTCCAGGAATAATATTAGAAATTTGTGATAAGTTGGGAGGATTAAATTGAATTTTAACTAAGTTTTGAAAATCAAAAGTGGATTCAGTATCATAATTTGCAGTAATTTGGAGTCTCTCCCCAATTTTTCCTAGCAGACTAAGGCTAATTCTTTGATCAAAATCAAAACCTGGAGACCTTCTGTTAATGACTGAAGCAATTGGATTATCATTTCTTTGATACCTGTATCCCAAATCAATACCTATAGAACCTTGAGGAGAAATATCGATCGCGTTACTTCCAAAAATATTTTTAAAAAATTTATTATTAACGTAAAGTTCAGGTAATAAGTTTTTTTGTGCATCTTCAACGTTATTCCCATAACCACTTAAAGCTTGTGCTTTTTGTTGGAAATAATCGTGCATTTGCTCCTTAAGCAAAAGAGATTCAAATTGTTTGACGGTAAGAACTATAGGAATACTGATTGGATAGCCTCCAATTTCTTCTGTAAAAATATACCGATCCATTATTGGATCGTATGTATAAAGACGTTCGATACTTTCTGAAATAGGTGGTCTTATTGTCCCGATTTCAGAATCTTCTTGAGCTAAAATACTTCCAAAAGAAAGTAGCATCCAAATCAGCGAAAGGATGAAGTTTTGAGATAGTCTAAAAACTACATATCGAGATGTTTCAATCAAAAAGTTATAATTTATTCAGAGCCTCCTTTATTAGCCCTTCTACGGAACTGTCTGAAGCACTTTGAATAATATTATCTAATATGCGCTCAGACTGCTTCCTAGAATAACCAAGAACCTCTAATGCTGATAACGCTTCATCTTTGATTGTATTGTTTCCAAAAATCTGAATTTCTTCACCATCAGAAAGATTCATCATTTTGTCTTTAAGTTCTATTAGAACACGTTGTGCAGTTTTTAATCCTATTCCTTTTACCGATTTTATAGTATTGAGGTCTTCTGAAACTATTGCACGCTGAATATGCTGGGGCTCTAATGAGGACAGCATAGTTCTTGCAGTACTAGCTCCAATACCTGAAACTGATATTAAAAGTAAGAAAACAGAACGCTCAATTGGAGTGTGAAAACCAAATAAAGTATGAGCATCTTCTCGAACCTGAAGATGTGTATATAGTTTTATCTTTTCCTCTTCACCTATTTGAGAAAAGGTGTTTAATGAAATATTGATAGCATATCCTACGCCATTACAATCCACTACAACTTGTGTAGGATTTTTTTCAACTAACCGACCTATAATTTGTGTAATCATTTATTTATTTTTAGTCTGGGCGTCAACTACTGCAACAGCGGACATGTTTACAATTTCAGCCACTGATGCACCAAGCTGTAAGATATGAATAGGTTCGCTTAAGCCCATTAAAATTGGACCTATAGAAAGAGCCTCGTTCAATTCTTTCATCAATTTGTATGTAATATTAGCCGCATCTAAATTTGGAAAAACTAATACATTTACTTTTTTATTACTGAGACCTGAAAATGGAAATCCATTTTGTAAAAGTCCTTTGTTTAATGCAAAATCAGACTGTATGGGTCCATCAACAATCAAATCAGGATTACTTCTGTGAAGTATAGAAACAGCTTTAGTTACTTTTTGAGCTTGTGGAAAACGAGAAGACCCAAAATTTGAAAAAGAGAGCATAGCAACTACTGGCTCAAGACCAAAAATTCTTGCCATTTGTCCAGACATTTGTGCAATCTTTGCTAATTCCTTAGCCGAAGGCTCAACATTAATTGTAGTGTCTGACAAAAATAAAGGTCCTGACTTAGTTAACATTAAATTAGTTGCCGCAACTCGACTAACACCTTTAGCTTTTGCTGTTGTTTCTAAAATAGGTTTTACAACAGATCGATAATTTCTTGAATAACCAGATATCATAGCATCGGCATCACCATTTGTTATCATCATAGAAGCAAAATAATTACGCTCCCGCATCAAACGCTGTGCATCGTACATAGTATAACCTTTCCTATTTTGTGCATCCCAGAATAGTTCTGCATATTTTTTTCGCGTTTCTTCTTGGCTTTGATCTTTCGGGTCTATAATTTCAACAGTGGCATCAAACTCGATTAATTTTCTTAGATCTCCTATAATTCCTTTGTCACCCAATAAAATAGGATGAGCAATCCCTTCTTCAAGAACTATTTGTGCCGCTTTAAGCACATCCATCTGATCTGCTTCGGCAAAAACAAGTCGCTTTGGAGATGCTTTAGCTCGATCATGAAGTTGACGAATCATTTTTTGAGTATTCCCTAATCTTTTTTCAAGAGTTTCTCCATAGCGGTCCCAGTCCTCTATTGGTTCTGTTGCAACACCTGAATCTATAGCTGCTTTTGCTACTGCAGGAGGAACTGTTGTTATTAAACGAGGATCAAAAGGCTTGGGAATGATGTAGTCTTTTCCAAAGCTTAAACGGGTCTTATCATAAACAACATTAACTTGTTCTGGAACAGGCTCCTTTGCCAAATCAGCTAAAGCTTTTACTGCTGCCATTTTCATAGCTTCATTAATACTTGTTGCTCGAACGTCTAATGCTCCTCTAAAGATAAAAGGAAAACCCAAAACATTATTTACCTGATTTGGATGATCAGAACGTCCAGTAGCCATGATTATATCTTTTCTAGCTTTACAAGCTTCTTCGTAATCAATTTCAGGATTTGGGTTTGCCATTGCAAAAACAATTGGGGTAAAAGCCATTTTTTGCAACATACTAGCAGTTAAGATATTAGATTGAGACAAACCTATAAACACATCTGCATTTACCAATGCTTCTCCTAGATTAGTTAATTTTCGATCAGTTGCAAACTGTGCCTTTTCAGGTGTTAAATTATCACGGGATTTTTGAATAACACCTTTACTATCTAACATTACGATATTATCAATTTGAGCACCAAATGCTAAATATAATTTAGTACAAGAAATAGCAGCTGCACCTGCACCTGAAACAACAATTTTTACGTCTTCAATCTTTTTATTTGCCAATTCAAGGGCATTTATTAGTGCTGCAGCTGAAATTATTGCTGTACCATGCTGGTCATCATGCATAACAGGTATATCCAACTCTTCTTTTAATCGACGTTCAATTTCAAAAGCCTCAGGAGACTTTATATCCTCCAAATTTATCCCACCAAAAGTTGGTGCAATAGCTTTCACTGCTTCAATAAATTTTTCTGGATCCTTGGCATCTACCTCTATATCAAAAACATCAATTCCAGCGAATATTTTGAAAAGCAATGCTTTTCCTTCCATAACAGGTTTAGAAGCATTTGGACCTATATCACCCAAACCTAAAACTGCTGTCCCATTAGAAATTACTGCAACTAAATTTCCTTTATTGGTGTACTTATATACATCCGAGATTTTTTTTTCTATTTCTAAACAAGGTATAGCAACACCTGGAGAATAAGCTAAGGCCAGGTCTCGTTGAGTATCATAATTTTTAGTTGGAACTACTTTTGTCTTTCCAGGTCTTGGTTTTGCGTGATAGACTAGTGCGGCTCTTCTCTGTTGCTCATTTTCCATAGAAATAATTCAATTTTAGCTAGAACTCTTTACTTACTTAAAACTTTTTAAATTTAGTCTGTTTTTGGTTGACTTACAAATAAAGAGAAAATCCCACCGATTATAAGAAAACTTCCAGCAAGCCTAATTATATTAATAGGGTTTTCACCTAAGAGATCATAAACAAAATATTGAACTGAAAAAATCTGGATAATCATTGGTACAACTATGAAAATATTGAAAATTCCCATATAAATACCTGTTTTCCCATTAGGTATTGATGATGCTAATATCTGATATGGCATCGCCATCATTGATGCCCATGTTATTCCTAATCCAAAAGAAAATAGATAGATTTGAGAAACTTCTATTCCACCTCCAAAAGGAATGGTGAATAAGACATCTACATCATTTAAAAAAGGCATACTCAACAAACCTATTCCACCTACTAGAAGACTTACAAAATGTAGTTTTTGAGCACCTAGCCTTTTGGCTATTGGTATCATGGCGAAAGCAATTGTAAAACAAATAATATTATAAGTCCCATTAAGATTTCCTGTTAAAAGTTGAGCCTGATTGAAATAGCTGGTGCTTTGATCTAAGGTCCCATATAGAGAGAGTGAAAGCGCTGAAGTTAGGTATTGCCAGTAGCAAAACATTGCATACCAGGGAAAAAACATCACTGGAATTAATTGCTTCATTGCCAGTGGCATTTCTTTAATTGCAACTCCGATATCCATAATTATTTTAACAACTAGGTTCTCACCTTTTTTTGAATTTTCAATGGCATTAAGCTCCTCTGGAGTTGGAGGATATTCTGAAGTTGTAAAAACAGTAATGAGAATTGTAATTATTGAAGCTGCTGCTCCAATAGCAAATGCCCAATAAGTAGATACTGGAATACCATTATCCATTTTATCTGTAAGAGCTAAAATTCCAAAAGAAACTAATATTGCTGGAGTAAAATTTGCAAGTGTCGTCCCTAGACCTGTAAAAAAACTTTGAACCAAAAAACCAAAAGAATATTGTTTTTCAGGTAGTTTATCAGAAATAAATGCACGATAAGGTTCTAATGCAATATTGTTTGCTGCATCTAAAATCCAAAGTAATCCTGCAGCCATCCATATTGAACTAGAATAAGGCATTGCAATTAATGCTAAACTTGCAATGACTGCACCTATAAGAAAGAAAGGCTTTCTTCTTCCAAATTTTGGAGACCAAGTTCTGTCACTAATTGCCCCAATAATGGGCTGAACAAGAAGACCTGTGACAGGTCCTGCTAACCAAAGTAAGGGTAGTTCCGATTCCTCAGCACCTAAATATTTATAAATGGCACTCATATTACTTTGCTGTAATCCAAAACTGAATTGAACTCCAAAAAAGCCAAAGTTCATTGTCATTATTTGCCAAAAGTTGAGATGCTTTTTCTGCATTATTTGGATTTAAGACCTTTTAGAGTTTTCTTTTTGTTTGGATTTTACTCACGATATAATCCCCTATTTTTTGACCTTGTTCTACCCCTTCTGTAATCGCCATCATATAGTGAATGCCTCCATAAAATCTAGATATAGCTGCTTCCTCAGAAGCCTGAATAAATGATTTATAGCTACGTTCGGGGAGTCCATAAGCAAGTTCTGAGGTGTCAACAAATTCAAAATTATCTCCAAAAAGATCAGTCAAAATTATAGCTGCAGCTCTTGAAATTACAGAATGACCACTAGTATATTCAGGAAAAGGTGGTGTTTGTAATAGAGGTAACCATTCTTCGTCATAGTATTGATTAATAAGAGTCTCGGGACGCACAACTAAGGTTCTCCACTTTTCATCCCAACAACCAATAAATGCATCAAATAGTGCGATAGATACATTAGCATATGCATTAATAGTTTCTTCGAAGGAACTTTTTACTTGGCCTGTAGCAATGGCTGTAATTCCAATCCAGTGTCCTCCTGGAGTAATCTTTTTTGTAGCAAACATAGAATGTCCTTTGTGATGAGTGACATAGGGATTACAATCCCAAAATTTTGCTATATCAACTTGCTCTTGAGTTAAAGTATTGGTTAATTCAAAAATATCCATCAGTTGTTTTTGGAAAGGACTCCCTTTTTTTAAATCTAAGGCAAGTGGCTCTTTAGGAGGAAACTGATTAGATGAATCTAAAACCATAGTTCTAATTTCTTGCCAATGAGGTTCTATTCCATCCATATAATCCGGAGGTGTAGGTTTCCAATATTGATCTTCCTCCATTATCGTATATTTCGGAAAAGTACGGGTTTGGCTATACATGTCTTTTTTGGACCAATCCAAAATTTCTTCTACTACTTTATTCGCGTAAGTTTCAGAGGCCAGCATAACTTTTTCAGGAACACCCAAATTCTTAATTTTGAGCTGAAATTTTTTCTGAAAAGAAATCATTTTATTTTCAGAAAAAATGAGTGTCTTAGCAACACTGTTAAATGCATATATTGAGGCTAATTTAGCGTCAACATAAGGATTGTTTGTTTTTGGAATTTCTTTAAGCTCTTTGATCTGGCCAACAAGACTAGTGAATTTTTCAGGGTTTTGACTTGAGATAATCTCATATGCTGCTATTGAAGGATAAAGATAAACACGAGATGCAACAGGTGGAGAAAAAATATCATTAACTATAATATTGGTGAGGTTTTGCATTACCTCCTGAAATAATTCAGGATCATTTAATAGTTCTTTATATTCAATATTATCGTTTTCAGCACAAGAAAGCTGAAGTAGAAATAAAATGGAAAGAGTTAGTTTTAAAAGTTTCATTTTTTATGAAGCTGGATTTAATATGCTTAAAAAATATTAGTCTTACTATAAAAAATATGTCTGTAAAAATAATACTTTTCGTTCAATAAAGTTCTTAAAAGAGATTCGGATCTTTTGGCTGTTTAGGCTACTTTTTTTCAAAAGCAAGTAATCTACTTTGGTTCTGAGTTACAAGAATCAGAGTCTTTCCATTTTGCATACGAATACTGCTAATTTCTCTAGCATCACCAAATACATGAAAACCAGAATCTTGAGCTTCAAGCACTTTTTTATCACCTATATTATTGTTTTTTATAATAGTTCCTTGAAAGGCATCAAAGTTTCCTTCAAAAGGAGGACCACCAAAGTCATTACCTATAACAAAAACTGATTGGTCTTCAGCTGTTTCAATAACTAGGAAATCATTTATTGGTCCTAATTGAAGAGGATCTGGAAGAGTGTTTAACTTAAATGTATTTGATCCTAAGTTTTCAAGCCATTTTGAAGTATCGTGTTTTGCTGATAGTAAACTATCTTTAATTAAATATTCTTTTTCTTGGTAATAATTCATATTAGCTTTTGAAAAAGCATGATAAGAATTAAACTCTTTTCGAAATAGTGGACTCTGTTGTGTAAGATTATCCCAAAATTGAACAGGAAACATATCCCATTCACCATTCTTATTTTGTTGAGAATTAAACATAAGTGGATCAATACTTCCATTTTTATCTAAATCTCTTGTAGATATTATTAAAGGTGTTTCAGGTGAAACAGAAAGCATATTGTTCTTCCCTAGGTTTCCTAAAAGGAGATCCAAATCTCCATCATCATCAAAATCAACAACTTCTATACAGCGCCAAAGTCCCATTGATTCGTCTAAAGTCTCAGAACTAAGCCGTTGAAAACCACTGTTTAAATTAAGGAAAATTGCTACTGGACTATACTCGCCTACTAGAATTAAATCTTCTCTTCCATCTTTATTCAAGTCTGCCCATTTAGCATCGGTAACCAAACCAAATTGATCTAAGTCTGGCAAAACAGTATTTGTAAAATCTTCAAAATTACCATTATTGTTATTTAACAAATAACTCTTGTCGGCTAGAGGAAATGCACCAGGTTTATTATGACCTCCAATAAATAAGTCAATATCGCCATCTGAGTCATAATCAATTGGTCGAACGACACATCCATTAGCATTTAAATTGGGTATTCGTTTTAAATCATTCACAAAATTTCCATAACCATCGTTAATTAGCAAACGATCATTATAGAGCTCTGATCCTACTTCAAATTGATTCCCTCCAGAAACAAGATAAAGATCTAAATCTCCATCTTGATCAGCATCAAAAAGTGTCATACTCTCTACCTCGTAACGTTTATCCTCTTCAGCATTAAATAAATTTTTAGAATCAAAAGTACTTTGGGAATTCTGCAAGTATACTATAGGAGAATACACAGAAGAACTTCCAACAATAAAGTCTTCAGTCCCATCCCCATTAATATCGCCCACGGCAAGACAAGGCCCATTTTGAGAAAGTTTATGTGGAAGCAGACGTTGTTTAAAAAAATCTTGAACATTCTTTTCCTGGTGAATATAATCGATGTTATATTCAGCTGAAACTTCCCTGTAGGGGAGATCTTTTTTTTTATCTACAAAGGGAAAATCAAGAACTACTCCTTTTGCAGCATCATTTTGATGTAATAAGTGCCTTTTATTAATCTCTGGTCTTTCAATTTTAGAAAGGGCTCCATTTGGCCATAACACTTCGATTGAGCTCAATTTATTTTTTAATCCTAAACCGAAATAAATAATAGGGTCTACAGATGACATATAACCACGAGAAATTTGTTGTTCATGGAATTGAAAGTCTCCATTTGAATAACGCATAACGATCTTTGAACCAAGGGCATAAGGATTTTGGGAATCGCCTTTAAGTTCTAATTGAATATAATTAGGAGGCGTTTGAGAATTCATGAGACTATTTTCAAAGACAAAAGCCTTATCATTTATATTATTTACTACATAATCTAAATCTCCATCAAGATCTAAGTCACTAAATACAGCACCATTTGAAAAAGAAGGAATTTTTAAACCCCAGTCTTCACCTTTGTCTTGAAAAGTTAAATCTCCATTATTTTTAAATGAATAATTCGGAATCTTAACGATAGGAATAGAATCTAATAGTTTATCAATGGGTGTGTATGGGCCAGCATCTAAACGATAATTTGCAAAATCCATATCTGTAATATCTCTGGGAAATCCATTGGTAATTAATAAGTCTTTTTGTCCATCATAGTCCAAATCAGCAAATAAAGGAGACCAACTCCAATCAGTTTGATAAACTCCTGAATATTGTCCTATTTCATTAAAAGGAAGCTCAGGACCATTATTTTTGAACAACATATTGCGCATATGTTGGCTTTGATAGCCCCATTTTTTATTTAAAACATTTTGGAAGAATGAACTTTTTGCAATAGTAGTTTTTCGACGTTCATGACTTTCACCTAACATATCTAATGAAATAATATCTGTATAACCGTCGTTATTGAAATCTCCAGCATCAGAACCCATTGAGAATTTACTCTGATGTAAAAGATTTTCATCTATTTCATTTTTAAATGTTCCATCTTTTTGATTAATATACAATAAGTCATTAGTCAGATAATCATTCGTTATAAATATATCTACCCATTGGTCTTTGTTAACATCAAGGGGAGTAATACTTAATCCAAAACCCTCAATGCTAATTCCTGCATCTATGGTAACATCACTAAAACTATTATCTCCATTATTTTTATAAAGTTTATCGTTACTAGGTGCACTTCCGTCAGTCACTTTTTTCCGATAATTGGTAGGTATGCTTTCATTTTGCTCGTTGTTTACTACATAAAGGTCTAAATCTCCATCATTATCAAAATCAATAAAGCTTGCCGCCATACTATTCCCTGGGTCAGCAATGCCATATAATGATGCTTCTTCCTTAAAATAAGGGATACCATCTGTATCTAAACCTTGATGAATATAAAGTCGGTTATTACGATTTTCATCGTTCATGGCAACAGCTATATAAATATCCATTAACCCATCTGCATTTACGTCAGCAATAGCAACCCCAGTTGACCAGTAACCATTAGAGTTTAATTTAGAGTCATCGGTAATATTTTTAAATTTTAAGTTTCCTTGATTAAGATATAATTGATTAGAAACCATATTCCCTGTAAAAAATAAATCAGGAAGTCCATCTTTATTAAAATCGGAAACTGCTACTCCTCCTCCATTAAAAATATATTCATTGGTAAGGATATTAAAGCTCTCTGTTTCTGTAATAGTATTTTCAAAATCTACCCCAGTGAGCTCAGAATCAAGTAACTTGAATAAAGTAGATTCTTTTGAGCCACATGAAATAAATAACACTAATAAAAAACCAAGTATTATTGGGGGCTTAAAAAATGAATTAATAAAAAAAGCCATGAAGTAAATATACTTCATGGCTTTTAACTTTACAAGATAAAACTACTAGTAGTTAGGATCCTGTGTTAAAGTTGGTGAACCTTCCACAAATGAACGATCAATCGCTTGTTGTGGTATAGGATAGTACTGATTCCTAGGTGAAGTAAAGGATTTACCTTGTAGGTAAATTCTATATCTAGACTCTCTACCTATATATTCATTTATAGTAGATGCCATAGTACCCCATCTTTGAAGATCGAAGTAACGGTGTCCTTCCATTGCAAATTCAATACGAGTTTCATATCTAACTGCCTTACGAGCAACTGCTTGATCAGTCCAAGCATCTGTATATTGACCAACATTATAATTAGCAGCTGGATTCGCAGTAGTTGTATATTCTATACGAGAAGCTCCTTGAATTGCTTCAGGTACAAAACCTTCAGGATTCGCCGCACGTGCTCTAATATCATTTACTTGTTTTCTAGCGTCTTCTAAACGACCAGCTTCAACATATGCTTCAGCTAACCAAAGCTTAACCATAGATAAACGCATGATACGATAGTTGTTTGCAGAGATATTACCCCAGCCACCTACTCCAAAAGCTTCTGGCTCAGCAACATGCTTTTTAGAGAAATATGGACCTGCATAAGTGATATCACGAATGTAATCAACTTGCATGATGTGGTGATTCTTGTATAAAATACCTGGACGACCCACAGAGTGATCTAAACGTGGATCAACAGAAGGATTTCCAATAGCCTCTCCAATATTAGCTCCGGTAGGATTAGTAATATGAACTGTTTTCCATGCTTCATTTAACCAAGGTAAACCGTTAGCATCTGTATGATGAAAATCAACCATATCTTGACTAGCCTGCCAGAATCCACAACATCCCCAAGGAGATATATATGGGTGAGCAAGACCAACTCCTTTGTTACCATTTTGATCATCACCACTTGAAATGGCATACTGAATTTCAAATATAGACTCCTTATTGTTACGTGTAGCAACAAGATGATTGTCTTCATACTTTTCCATCAGTGAAAAACCACCGTTGTTAACGATGTCTTCCATTACAGGAATCGCTGCAGCAATTAAGCCTGCATCACCAGTGTGCATATGAGTTTTAGCTAAGAAAGCTTTTGCTGCCCAACTAGTAGCTCTTCCTAAGTCAGATTGAGTTGAAGGAAGTCCTGCAGCTGCAGCTGTAAAATCAGCAATTATCTGATCCCAAATTTGACCACTGTTAGGTACTTTTGAGCTTTCAGTATCATTTACGTCATAAGCAGAATCGTCTACATATGCAGGGTTACGGAAGTGTAACTGACCTTGTAAACCATGGAATGCACGTAAAAAACGAGCTTCAGCTATAATTTGAGCTGCACGGCCTGCTTCAACAGGATTATCACCTTCTGCAGCTTCTGCTACAGCATCGATAACTTCATTAGCTCTAGCCATACCCCAGTATACTGATCTCCACTTATCTCTAATGTGAACATTAAAAGTTGTAAAGTCATATGCTTCAATAAATGAATGCTCTGGCTGGTCACCAGCATCTGTTCCTTTCACGGCGTTATCAGAAGCAATACTTCCAAAAATCCATCCGTGAATGTCGTAGTACCAAGTACCACCACCGTTCATCCCTTGCCCAGATAGGGTTCGGTATGCGGCAACAAGTTTCCCTTCAACACCATCGGCGTTATTTAATGTAGGGCCCGCAATCTGGCCTAAAGGCTCTTTTAATAGGAAGTCGTCATTACAGCCTACTGTAATAGCGAAAATTCCTATCGCTGCGATTAATAAAGATTTAATTTTTCTCATTTTTATCAATTTTTAGTGTTAAAATAAATTAAGATTCAATCCTACAAGAATCGTTTTAGATACTGGCATATAACCACCATCATAACCTAATGTAACGTCATTTCCTTCAGAAACTTCAGGATTAAGACCAGAATAATTGGTTATAGTTAGCAAGTTTTGTCCCTGTAAATAAATATTTCCTCCTGAAATTCCAAGAGCGTCATTAATAGCGTTTCCGAAAGTATATGTCAATTGGATATTTCTTAAACGGAAGTAAGAACCGTCTTCAATTAAGTATGAAGATGTTCTACTACTAGTTTGATCATTCGCATCCATGATAGGAGACGTTGCATCTGGGTTAGCAGCAATCCACTGACTTCTTGGGGCAGATGGATTAGTTGGTTGCCATGCTTCTCTAAGCGCTCTAACAGAACGGTTACCTTGGAAAGTGTTAAAGTCTGCAAAGTAACGTACATAGTTGTATAAGTCATTTCCTTGAGATCCGTTACCAAATACATTCAAGGCAATGTTCTTATAACTTAGGTTTAGGTTAATACCATATGTGAAATCTGGGTGAGGACTACCGATTTCTGTACGGTCATCATCATTAATTTCTCCATCTCCGTTAACGTCAACAAATCTGAATTTTCCAGGTGCATTATATGCTCCAAAGTCTGGAGCTGCATCTGCTTCTGCTTGTGTTTGGAAAATTCCATCTGTTTGTAATCCAAAGAACATAGATATTGGCTGTCCTACAGAAGTTCTAGTTAAAGAAGGAACCCTTCTACTAGCACCAAAAATAGGAGTATTAAATTCATCTAACTGAACAATCTCATTTTTATATTGAGAAATATTTGCTGATATACTATATCCAAAGTCACCCTTTTGATCACCATAGGAAAGTGCTAAGTCAAATCCATTGTTAAACATTTCACCAATGTTAATCGCTGGGGAACCTCCATCACCTGCACCGTAAGCAATCGGGATATTTAATAAAAGATCCGTAGTTCTTCTTGACCAAAGATCAAATTCAATATTCACTTTACGATCTATTAAAGTAGCATCTAATCCAAAGTTACTCGAAGTAGTAGTCTCCCATTTTGCATTAGGGTTACCATACTGAGAAGCATTAAATCCTGCGGTCGCTGCAGTAACATTACCATCAATAGGGTAAGATGAGTTAAATGAAGTAGACTGGTATGATGTGTAGGCGTTGTAGTCTCCAATTTCTTGGTTACCTGTTTGCCCCCATCCATAACGTACTTTTAAATCGTCAATAAATGACAAACCACTCATAAAGCTTTCTTCAGAAATTCTCCAACCAACACTAAATGCTGGGAAAACCCCACTGTTTGTTGCTGCTTTGAATCGAGATGATGCATCATTACGAACAACTACCTGAGCTAAATACTTATCTCCAAAACCGTAGTTAAGTTTAGCAAACTGAGACCATAGAGCATAATCTAATTCAGAACGTCCGTAGTTAGAAGATGTTCCTTGATTACCAGCGTCTAAGAAGCTAATAATAGGTGTTGTCTCAAATGGAAATCGCTGTCTACCAGCTCCAAATTGTTCACCGAAAGCTTCAAGAGCCTCTACACCAACAAGTGCTTCAACTTTATGGACATCATTAAAAGTTTCTTTATAAGTAACTTGATTAGTAAAGTTCCACTGATATGAATTTTGGAACAAAGAAGTTTGGCTATTAATAAAGTTACCTTCTATATATTCTGGTTGAGGTCGTCCAATATAAAGACCACGTCTTCCTATAACGTCAAAACCAAAAATTGATTTTGCAGTAATTTTGTCAGCAATTCTTGCTTCAGCGTATACACTACCAAAAGCTCTAATTCTTTTACTTCTATCATCTTGATTTCTTGATAGACGTGCAAAAGGAGCATTATTGTTACCAAGGTTTAATCCACGTGATCCAGCGAAATTTCCAGCTATATCATAAACAGGAAGTAGTGGGTGGTGCTTGTAAGATGCTGATACAGCATTTTGCTCTGAATTTTGAGGGAATCCACCTTTACGATTATCCATAGAAAGAGTGAAATTCTGACCTACAGTCAAACGATCCTTTAAAACTTTTGTTGAAGAGTTTGCACGAAGCGTTACTCTTTCATATCCTACAAATTGTACAGGAGAATCTTGAGAGAAATAACTTGTAGTAAATGCATATTGAGATTTCTCAGTTGCTCCACTAGCTGTTAATTGGTGACTAGTAATAGGCGCATTTGAACGCGTAACTTCTTCCCACCAGTTAGTATCTGCTGATCTTGTGATAGCATAAATGTTATCTGGAGTTAATGAATATAAACTTTCATTCGCTGTAGCAGCTCCACTAGGGAATACATAATTAGGTATAGAAATTTGAGGATTCTCAGGAGTACCACTAAAACCGTACTGACCGTGAGAAGGAGTTTTACCTGCGTAATAATCGGCTAGATAAAGATATTCTCCAAGTCCCTGTGCATCAAGCGCTTCAACATCTTCAGCAGCATTTTGCCAACCATAGTATGAATTATATGATACTTGAGTTTTTCCTATTTTTCCTTTTTTAGTTGTAATAATAATAACCCCATTCGCAGCACGAGCACCATAGATAGAAGATGAAGATGCATCTTTTAGTATTTGGATAGACTCTATATCGTTAGGGTTTAGGTTTCCTTGTTGTTGTGTTGGAACACCATCAATTACATAAAGAGGATTGTTATTACCAATAGTACCAAAACCACGAATACGAACATTAGCTTCACCACCTGGTGTCGCGTCATTTGTAATGGTTAATCCAGCTGCACGTCCCTGAAGTTGTTGGGAAAATGTTGTAGCGGGTACTGATAGTAAATCATCTGCCTCAACCGTGGATACCGCACCGGTAATATCTCGCTTAGACTGAGTACCGTAACCAGTGGTTACAATTACCTCTTCAAGCAAGTTACCTAAAGCCAGAGAAATTGTCAGTTGATCTCCATCAACTGGCGCCTCTGCAGTGGTATATCCTACGAAAGATACTACAAGTATATCTCCCTGAGACGCTTCGATAGTAAAGTTTCCATCAAAGTCTGTAGTAGCAAAACTGTTTGTCCCTTTTACAAGTACCGTAGCACCTGGAAGTGGACCATCGTCGCTCGTTACGACACCCGTAACGTTTTGAGCGTAAATTCCTGCACTTAGCATAAATGCTAGAAGGAACAAGAATTTTTTAAATAACTCTTTTTTCATCATTTGGTTAAATTTATTAATATAGTTAATAGTTGATTTATTTAAATCTACAACAATTATAACCATGTTTTTGGGAATTTCTTAATTTATTGTTAAAAAATACACCAATATTTCACTAAATCGTTTTAGTTAGGGTTATATTTGTACTGTTTAACACCTATAAAATGAAGATTTCTTTGAAAGAAATGGCTAAGAGACTAAGTCTTTCTCCAGCAGCAGTTTCAAAAGCATTAAATGATTATCCTGATATTAGTTTGGCTACAAAAAAATTAGTGAAGTCTTATGCAAAAAAAGTAGGTTACAAAGCAAATTCTCAAGCCTCTTTTTTAAGATCTCAAAAATCAAAAACTATTGGAGTCATTATACCAGATATAACAAATCCATTTTTTAATAAAATTTTAAAAACAATAATGACTCAGGCTTATAAAAATAATTATTCTATTATACTAGGCAATTCGAAAGAATCCTTTTCATTAGAGGAGAAATTAGTAAATCAATTTTTACAACAAAAAGTAGATGGAATCCTAATGTCTTTAGCTAATGATACTTCACAATACAAGCACCTGGAAAACATTTTAGCCGATGATACTATTTTAGTTTTATTTGACAAAGTAGCTAAACTAATAAATTGTAGTAAAGTCTTTGTAGATGATAAAGATGGCGGATTTAAAGCAACGGAACACTTAATAAAAAAAGGTTGCACTAAAATTGCGCATTTTAGAGGTGAGCTAAACCCTCAAAACTCAATTGACAGATATTTAGGTTATCGTGAAGCCCTTTCAATTAATAAAATTTCGTTTGATCCCAATAAAGTTTTAATTTCAAGTAGTGGAAGTATCGAACAAGGATATATACTCGCAAAAAAATTATATGATAGTGGAATTGAGATTGATGGTCTATTTTGTATTACCGACATGGTTGCACTGGGAGCAATAAGATTTTTCAAGGAACAGAAAATTGATATTCCCAATGAAATTAGTGTTATTGGATTTAGCAATACAATTGTTGGGAATCTTGTCTATCCTTCTTTAAGCACAATTGATCAAAAGGCATCAAAAATTGGTGCCGAGGCAATGAGATTATTTCTTTCAGAAGAAAAAATGCTAAAAACAGAAAACAGGCTAGAAAATCAATCTTTAGTTTTAAAAACTACATTGATAAAAAGGGAATCAACGCAGAGGATTTGAAGCTAAAGATCCTTGAAATTTTTTAATAATTTATAAGCATGAATATGGAAGAATTCATTTTGCTAAGATTAATTAAAAGAGTCCTTCTTGATTATTTTTAACTCTACCTAAATGTTTGTATGCTCTTTCAGTTACTTCACGTCCTCTTGGAGTTCGGATAATAAAACCTTGTTGAATTAAAAATGGCTCGTAAACCTCTTCTATTGTTTCAGTATTTTCAGAAACAGCAGTAGCTAAAGTTGTAATACCGACAGGTCCTCCCTTAAACTTATCAATAAGAGTTGTCAAAATCTTATTATCCATTTCATCTAAACCATGAGCGTCTACTTGAAGAGATTTTAGAGAAAATTGTGTAATCTTCATATCTATAGATCCGTTACCCTTAATTTGTGCAAAATCCCTAACGCGACGTAATAAACCATTTGATATTCTAGGAGTTCCTCTACTTCGTCCGGCAATTTCAATGGCAGAGTCATGGTCAGTAGCTATATTTAAAATTTCAGCACTGCGTTCAACAATAGAAGCTAAAAGCTCTGTAGAATAATACTGTAAGCGATTACTTATTCCAAAACGAGCTCGCATAGGTGCTGTTAAGAGCCCTGAACGAGTAGTTGCCCCAACGAGGGTAAATGGCTCTAAATTAATTTGAACAGTTCGTGCATTAGGCCCAGATTCGATCAGAATATCAATCTTATAATCCTCCATAGCAGAATATAAATATTCTTCGACAATTGGACTTAAACGATGTATTTCATCAATGAATAAAATATCACGTGCTTGAAGATTGGTAAGAAGTCCTGCAAGATCTCCAGGCTTATCCAAAACGGGACCTGAAGTGAGCTTAATACCAACCTCTAATTCATTAGCAAGAATATGAGCTAAGGTTGTTTTCCCTAAACCAGGAGGGCCATGAAACAAGGTGTGGTCTAAAGCTTCTTCCCTCTGTTTTGCCGCAGACACAAATACTTTTAAATTCTCAAGAATAGCATCTTGACCAGCAAAATCGTCAAAACTTAATGGTCTTAGGGCGCGATCTATATCATTATCCTCCTTCGAAAATTGATTATCAGTGGGATCTAAGTTCTCATTCATTAAATCAAAGATAGGGAATTCACTTACTTAGCTGAAAAAAACATTTTTAAGCAATATAAGTCTAATTTAAAACAAAAACCGTCTAAAATGAAAAGACGGTTTTTTGAATTTTATAAAAAATTTTAGTGTTGAAGTTCTTCTTCTCCTTTTTGGAGTGGTATATGCTGTGGGGCAAAATCCTCTTTATAGCCAGGCTTGGAGTAATCGTAAGCCCATCGATGTACGTGGGGAATTTCTCCCTCCCAATTTCCGTGAAAATGTTCAATTGGAGCTGTCCATTCTAAGGTATTAGAACGCCAAGGGTTTTGGATTGTCTCTTTTCCATAGAACATACTATGTATAAAATTATATAAAAATACTATTTGAGCTGCTCCAGCAACTAGAGCAAAGACAGTTATCAAGACGTTTATATCAGCTAAATCATCAAAATATGGAAAGGCCGTATTGGTATAATAACGTCTTGGTAAACCTGCCATTCCAATAAAGTGCATTGGGAAGAATACCCCATAGGCACAGACAGCTGTTACCCAGAAATGAATATATCCCAGATTCTTGTTCATCATACGTCCAAACATTTTTGGAAACCAGTGATAAACACCTGCAAAAAGTCCATACAGAGCAGATATTCCCATTACTAAGTGGAAATGAGCTACAACGAAATAAGTGTCATGTACATTAATATCCAAGGTACTGTCACCAAGAATAATTCCTGTTAAACCTCCTGTAATAAAAGTTGATACCAAACCTATGGAAAATAACATCGCCGGGTTTAGCTGTAAGTTACCCTTCCAAAGGGTTGTGATGTAGTTAAATGCTTTTACAGCAGATGGGATTGCAATTAACAAGGTTGTAAAGGTAAATACAGAGCCCAAGAAAGGATTCATTCCTGAGATAAACATATGGTGACCCCACACAATAGTAGACAAGAAAGCAATCGCTAATATAGAAGCTACCATTGCTCTATATCCAAAGATTGGCTTACGAGCGTGTGTAGCAATAATTTCGGATGTAATACCCAAAGCTGGTAGTAGGACAATATATACCTCAGGATGACCTAGGAACCAAAAAAGGTGTTCGTATAAAACTGGAGATCCTCCCTGGTAGTGTAATACCTCACCTTGAATAAATATATCCGATAAGAAAAATGACGTTCCAAAACTTCTATCCATTATAAGTAATAAAGCTGCAGATAACAGAACAGGGAAAGAAACCACCCCAATAATTGCAGTGACAAAAAATGCCCAAATTGTCAAAGGTAAACGAGTCATACTCATTCCTTTTGTTCTAAGGTTAATTACAGTAACAATGTAATTTAGAGAGCCCAAAAGAGAAGATGCTATAAATATCGCCATTGAGACTAGCCATAAAGTCATTCCAGTTCCTGATCCAGGCTGAGCCTGAGGAAGTGCAGAAAGTGGCGGATAAATTGTCCAACCTGCTGCTGCTGGTCCTGCTTCAACAAAAAGAGACATGACCATTATCACACTAGAAACAAAAAACATCCAGAAAGAAATCATGTTTAAAAGTCCCGAAGCCATATCGCGAGCTCCAATTTGCAGAGGAATAAGTAGGTTACTAAAAGTCCCACTTAAGCCTGCAGTTAATACAAAAAATACCATAATAGTTCCATGTATTGTAACTAAGGCCAAGTATACATTGGGATCCATTACACCATCAGGAGCCCATTTTCCTAGAAGAACTTCAAATACACCGAATGGCTGTTCTGGCCACGCTAATTGCAAACGGAACAGTAAGGACATTGCTATCCCAATAATTCCCATAAAAAGTCCAGTAATCAAATACTGCTTTGAGATCATTTTATGATCTTGGCTAAAAACATATTTAGTTACAAAAGTTTCTTTATGATGATGCCCGTGATCTTCTTCTGTGTGCGCTTCTGCTGTTGACATACCGATTTAATTTTTATTAGTTTTTTATTGAATTACCTCTGCAAAGGTTTGTTGGTCTGAAATCCATTTTTTATAATCTTCTGGGGATTCTACAATTATTTTCATTTGCATGTTGTAGTGCGAGGCACCACAAATTTTATTGCAAAGTAAAAGAAAATCAAATTCATATGGATCTAATGCTACATCACCACTTGCTACAAGTTCTTTACTCTTTTTTACTCTAATTTTATTTATTTTTTTGACTTTAGATACAATGTCAGGATCCTGGCGCATTTCCTCGGTTGTAATGTTTGGAGTGAAAGCAAATTCAGTAATCATACCCGGAACGCAATTCATTTGTGCTCTAAAGAAAGGCATATAAGCCGAATGTAACACGTCTTGTGATCGCATTTTAAATATAATCTCTCTTCCTACAGGTAAATGTAATTCTTGAACTACTATATCATCAAAACCATTAGGATCTGTGGCGTCAATTCCAACTAAATTTTTTCCTTCAAAGTCCTCAAGAAAACGAACGTTTGCATCACCAAGTACACCATCATCTCCTGAGTAACGTGCTTTCCAATTAAACTGTTGAGCATATAGTTCCACCACAAGAGCTTCATCGTTTTCTTCAACTGTCATAATATCTGTCCAAGTATATAGGCCATATAAAATTAGCCCTGCAAGAACAAATACAGGTATAATAGTCCAAATCATTTCTAGCTTTTCATTATCAGAAAAGAAAAGAGCTTTTTTACCTTTTTCACCCCGATATTTGTAAGAAAAATAATGTAACAATGCTTGAGTTACCGTTTGAACAAAAAAGATAATTGCAAATGAGATCCACATTAAATTGTCATAATCGTATCCGTGCTCAGAGGCCGCTTTAGGCAGTAAAACATCACCATAAGACCAGAAAGAGAAGATTGTAATTCCATAAATAAAAATCAAGAAGGCAAACATAAGTTTCCCATTCCAATCGTTATCATTATCATCTGCAACCTGAGTCGAAACTTTCTTTACTTGTGAAAGCTCAAAAATCTTTGTCACTTGCCAGATCGCAATTGCAATTAAAATTAAAACAGAAAATATCAAAACTACATTCATTTATCTTTTCGATTAATTTTTAATAATGAAAACGTTTACTCTCTCCAATATAAGGGTCTCCTTTTGCGAGTAGTGGTGATTTGGTTAATTCTTTGAAAACAATAAATATGAAGAGTCCTAAAAAGAATAGAAAACCTCCGATTTCAGCTGTACCTATATACCACTGATCCCCAACAGCCGAGGGCATTATCATATTATAAACATCTATGTAGTGTCCTAATAAAATTACTATTCCTGCCATCACTATGAAGTAATTGATACGCTTATAATCACTATTCATTAATATCAATAATGGAAAAATAAAATTCATAACTAACATTCCAAAAAATGGTAAGTTATAGTCTTCAATTCGTGTCATAAAATAAGTAACTTCTTCTGGAATATTAGAATACCAAATTAACATAAACTGAGAAAACCATAAATACGTCCAAAAAACACTAAAACCAAACATGAACTTACCTAAATCATGAATATGACTATCATTCACAAATTCTAAAAATCCTTTTGATTTTAGATAAATTGTAATCAAAGCTATTGTTGTAACACCTGATACAACCATACTTGCAAAAACATACCATCCAAACAAAGTACTAAACCAGTGAGGATCTATAGACATTATCCAGTCCCAAGACATAACAGATTCAGTCACAATAAAAAATACTAAAAATGCTGCTGATATTCGGAAATTCTTCTTGTGGTTTGAAATATCATCTGCAGAATCTTGTGCAAGAGAAAACTTTCTTGAGAAATATCGATATAAAGACCAGCCTGATAAAAAGAATACGGCTCTTAACATGAAAAATGGTACGTTTAAATAACCTGTTTTTCCAGCAATTAATTTATCGTGTGCAACTACTTCAGGATCCATCCAAATAAATAGGTGATTAAGATGCATCCCTGAAAGTGCTAAAATTATAATAATAATTATTCCTCCGGGAAGTAAGTAAGCGGTAATTCCTTCCATAACTCGGAAAAGGACCGGGGACCATCCGGCTTGAGCAGCACGTTGAATTGCATAAAAGGCAAGAACTCCTAAGGAAATCATAAAGAAAAAGAATGCTGCAACATAAAAAGCAGCCCATGGCTTATTACTCAACTGATGAAAAACATGTTCATCATGATTTAAGTCATGACTAACGCCTTGATGAGTTTTAGAATCGCTATGAGTGGATTCAGAATCATGAACTATTTCCTTGGTGTCATGTTGAGAGTCTGTCTGATGATCTGAAATTGTTCCATGATCCCCTGAACCTGGTTTACTATGACCATCGCCATGATTAGCTGATACCATAGATTTAGATTCTTCTAAAGTAGACGGTGCATTTAAAAAACCATAAGTCAGGCCTAGAAAACCAGCAACCATTAAAGTAATTGCCAGATTTCTAAGTTTATTGGGAAAAGTATACATCATTTGTTTTTCCATAAATTATTTAACAAGCTTACTTCTTAATTCCATAACATGCTGTGAAATTTGCCATCGCTCTTTTGCATCAACTTGTCCAGCATGTGACCCCATTGCATTTTTACCATACATTAAAACATGATAAATACTTCCTGGAGTAATTTGTCTATCAGCATAACTCGGTACTCCTAAAAATTTTTCCCGGGTCATTAAAATTCCTTGACCATCTCCTTTTTTACCATGGCAAACTGCACAATAAATTGTATAAAGTTCTTTTCCATTTGCCCCATTTTCTTTCGTTATTTCATGAGGGGAAATCAAATTAGTTTTGGCTGATTCGTAACCTTCGTTGGTATCAGGATAATCATATGGCTCCCATCCCCTAGCAATAGAACCTTCTACTGGAATTTGTGCTTCAATACCATTGGCAAAAGCATCGGTATCTGCATAAGTTTTATAACCCACAGGTTCGTACATATTTGGGAAATATTGATAATTGGGTTTGGAAGGGTTAAAACAAGATTGTAATCCCAACAAAACAATAAAACAAATTAGCAAACCTTTATAATTCATCTATTCTGGTTTTTCGATTATTGAAACATCAATAGCTCCTGACTTTTTTAAAAGCTTTTCAAGTTCTTTTTCATTGTCATGAAGTTCAATCTCTACGAGGAATTTATCATCTGTAGTTAAAGGATTTGGATTTTCGGCTTTTTTAAAAGGCCAAAGTTTACTTCTCATATAAAATGTTATTACCATTAGGTGAGCAGCAAAAAAAACAGTCATCTCGAACATGATTGGGACAAAAGCTGGCATGTTCTCTAAGTAAGAAAAACTTGGCTTACCTCCAATATTTTGAGGCCAATCCTCTATCATAATATAATTCATCATTAATGTGGCTATGCATAATCCTATACAACCATAGATAAAGGCCATGATAGCTAGGCGAGTTTCCTCAAGTCCCAATGCCTTATCTAGACCGTGTACAGGAAATGGTGTGTATACTTCCTCAATATGGTGTTTCTCTGAACGCAATATCTTAACGGCACTTAAAAGGACATCATCGTCATCGTAAAGAGCATGTATTACTTTATTACTCATTATTTCTATCTCTTAAATTTTTATACTTCTCACCGGAAGATTTTAATATAGTTTTAACTTCAGCCTGAGCAATTACAGGGAAGGTTCTTGCATATAGCAAAAATAGTACAAAGAAAAACCCTATTGTACCTATAAATATCCCAATATCCACAAATGTTGGAGAAAACATTGTCCATGAAGAATGAAGATAATCTCTATGAAGCGAGGTTACTATAATTACGAAGCGCTCAAACCACATTCCAATATTAACTACTATAGAAATAATAAATGAGAACATTATACTTGTTCTTAACTTCTTAAACCACATAAACTGAGGTGAAAATACGTTACACGTCATCATAGACCAGTAAGCCCACCAATATGGACCAGTAGCACGATTTAAGAAAGCATACTGTTCATATTCAACTCCTGAATACCAAGCAATAAAGAGTTCTGTTATATAGGCAACACCGACAATAGATCCTGTAATCATAATAACAATGTTCATCAATTCAATATGCTGGACCGTTATATAATTTTCTAAATTGGATACTTTTCTCATAATTATGAGTAAAGTATTTACCATTGCAAAGCCCGAAAAAACAGCCCCAGCTACAAAATAAGGCGGGAAAATTGTTGTGTGCCATCCAGGAATTACAGAAGTAGCAAAGTCAAAAGATACTATGGTGTGAACCGATAAAACTAAAGGGGTAGCCAATCCCGCAAGTACTAAAGAAACTTCTTCAAAACGTTGCCAATCTTTTGCACGTCCACTCCAACCAAAGCTCAAAAGACTATAAATTTTCTTTTGGAATGGCATCACGGCACGATCTCGAATCATTGCGAAATCAGGAAGCAATCCAGTCCACCAAAATACTAATGATACAGATAAATAAGTTGAAATTGCAAACACATCCCAAAGTAATGGAGAGTTAAAATTGACCCAAAGGGATCCAAATCCATTTGGAATTGGAAGAACCCAGTAAGCAAGCCAAGGGCGACCCATATGAATAATAGGAAAAAGTCCAGCCTGAATTACAGAAAAAATTGTCATTGCCTCTGCTGAACGGTTAATTGCCATACGCCATTTTTGTCTGAATAAGAGGAGAACTGCTGAAATCAAAGTACCTGCATGTCCAATTCCAACCCACCATACAAAGTTCGTAATATCCCACGCCCAGCCAACGGTTTTATTTAGTCCCCATGTTCCAATACCTGTAGAAATAGTATAAATGATACAACCAACACCCCACAAAAGTGCTGTTAGAGCGATTCCAAACACAATCCACCACTGTTTGTTGGCAGCTCCTTCAACTGGAGCAGCAACATCCACAGTTACATCGTGATAAGACTTATCACCTGTAACGAGTGGTTTTCTAATTGGTGCTTCGTAATGCGATGCCATACATTCTTTTTTTCAATTCTATTTTATACCTCGTCGGTATTTCTAACTTTTACTTGATACATTACGTTGGGTTTTGTTCCTACACTTTCTAACAAGTGATACATACGATTATCATTATGTAATGCTGCTACTTTACTTTTTTTATCATTTAAATCACCAAAAACCATTGCTCCAGAATCACATGCATTAGAACATGCTGTTTGGAAGCTACCATCAGTAATATGTTCTCCTTTTAGTTTTGCATCTAAAATAGTTTTTTGTGTCATTTGAATACACATAGAACATTTTTCCATAACTCCTCTTGAACGCACAACTACATCTGGATTTAAAACCATGCGTCCTAGGTCGTTGTTCATGTGGTAATCAAACTCATCATTTTTATTATATAAAAACCAGTTGAAACGACGAACCTTATAAGGACAATTGTTTGCACAATATCGTGTCCCTACACAGCGATTGTAGGCCATATGATTCTGACCCTGTCTACCGTGTGATGTAGCTGCTACAGGGCAAACAGTTTCACAAGGTGCATGATTACAGTGTTGGCACATCACAGGTTGAAATGCAACTTGTGGATTAGCTGCAGCTTGTTCCATTTCTCCAAACGTGTTTAAAGAATCACCGATTCCTGATATGGAATCCTTGGTTTCATTATCTCCTTCAAAAGTTGAGTCTGATGAATAATAACGATCAATTCGCAACCAATGCATATCACGTGATTTACGTACTTCGCGTTTACCAACTACAGGAACATTATTTTCTGCATGACAAGCTATAACGCAAGCTCCACAACCGGTACAAGAATTCAAGTCAATAGAGAGGTTAAAATGGTGACCTATACTTCGATCAAATTCTTGCCACATATCAACTTCCGGAGAGGTTACATCAAACTCAATATGATTTTTTGAAACCTGAGGCATAACATTCCAATATGCTTTATCTTTTGTATTAAAAATCTCTAAAGTTGTTTCTTTTATAATGTCGCCTCTCCCCATTAGGGTATTATGCAACTGTACGCATGCAAATTCGTGCTCTCCATCGTCTAGGTTAATTGAAACGTTTTGAACTTTTTCAAAACCTCGATAGAATTTATATGCATTTACTCCAGTTTGCATTTCATCTTTGAGTCCCATACGTTTTCCATAACCAAATGAAAGGCCTACAGTTCCTATTGCTTGTCCTGGCTGAACAAGTACCGGAATTTTTAGAGTTTGAGTTCCAACAGTAACTGATGCATAACTACCATTAAGAGCACCATTTGCAGTATTAATATTTTTTAATCCCAAAGCTTTTGCGTCACTTATAGATATAGTTAGGTAGTTGTCCCAACTTATTCTTGTAATAGGATCAGGAAATTCCTGTAACCATGGATTATTAGCTTGTTGCCCGTCACCCATACCTGTTTTAGAATACAACACTAGGCTCATTCCATCAGAGTTGGCTGTTTTAAGGGTTTTAATATTTAATTTTGTGAAATCTGGAATTATTTCCTCCTGAGGAGTTTCATTTGAGAAATAGCCATCGTGTAAAGCTTTATTCCAAGAACTTGAACCTAAGATTGATTCATTCCAGTGAGCTTTAATTTGATCATAAAACTTTGAGCTTTTCCCTGCTAACCTAAGTAAGACATCTTGAAATTGTTGAGTATCAAATAAAGGTCGAATCGTTGGCTGAGCAAGAGCAAAGTGACCTGGCTTGAATTCATAATCCCCCCAAGACTCCAAGTAATGAGGCGTAGCTGCAATAAATTGAGAAACTTCAGCAGTTTCGTTAATTTTTGAAGTAAAGCTTAATGAAAACTCAAGCTCTTTAATTGCTTTCTCAAGTTCACTTCCATTGGAAGATGAGAAAACTGGATTTACACCTACTGAAATAAGACCACCTACTGTTCCAGCTTTTATAACTTTAAAAGCTTCTATTACTTCTTTTGTGTTTCCTTGTCTAGTTAATTTTGGACTTTCGGGAATAAAAGCTTCACTATCTAAATGAGAATTAATGGCTAATACGATAGCCTGGGCTATTTCATCTTCAATTCCTGAAACTAAGACTCCTTTAGATCCGGATTTTTTTAGAGCGGCTATTGCTTTATCTGCGTTAGATTTTAAATTCTCCGATAATTGTCCTGTAATATTTCCAATAAGGCGATCATGTATGTAAGCTAAAATGTTTTTTTGATCTGCTGGTGTACAAGGTATACGATAATCAGCATTTGCACCTGTCAGTGACATATTGGATTCAAACTGAAAGTGCTGAGACATCTCTGCTTTTCCATGATTTTGATTTGGTATTCTTGATACAGCATAACCTGCTTCATAACCCCCACCCTGCCAATCACCAAGAAAATCAGCATCAATAGAAACTATTGTTTTAGCCTTTGAAAAATCATAATCTGCCAATGCTCTTTTTCCATAATATTTTTCAAATGAATTAAGAGCAGCATCAGAGGATATAGTATCGTAAACTACAGGACGAATATTAGGATATTTGCTTATAAAGTCAGTAATAATTTTTTGTGAGGTTGGGCTTGGTAGTGTTGGCATCAAAAGAATTATTTCCTTATTTGATGCAGCTAATGCTTTAAGCATTGCTTCAGTCTGAAGATAAAAATTATCCCATGAAACATCTTTCCCATTAGCCTGAGGTCCTTTTAAGCGTAGGGTGTCATAAAGAGAAAGTATTGAGGCGTGGACTCTTGCGTTAGCATAGCCTAAGGTAGGGGCATCTGGATTACTCTCGACTTTTATAGGTCTTCCCTCTCGTGTTTTTATAAGAATACTTCCAAAATCAAAGCCATCTGCGATAGTAGTTGCATAATAATTTGCTACACCAGGTCTAATTTGTTCCGGCTGAACAACATAAGGGACTGACTTTATTACTGGGCCCTCACATGCAGCTACTGTTGCTGCCGCTGTACTAAATCCAACATATTTGAGAAAGTCTCTTCTAGATGTAATACTTTCTTCAAGCGCTTTTTCATCACTTAAAAAATCTTCTGGCAGCTTAGATACAAATTCGTTTTCCTCTAATTTTTTCAGGTCCACGTTATTTGAATCAAGTTGATCTAAATTTTTCCAATATGTCTTATTTGATGCCATAAAATTTTATTGATCGCTTTTTAGTAGTGACATTTTCCACATTCAAGCCCACCCATTTGGGCAACTGTTAATTTTTCTACTCCATATTTTTTAGAAAGCGCCTCATGAATTTTTGAATAATACTCATTACTTTCAACTTTTACATTTGTCTCTCTGTGACAATTTATACACCAACCCATAGTAAGCGGTGAATATTGATACATAATCTCCATCTCCTCTACTGGCCCATGACATTTTTGACATGCTATCTCTCCAACCTCAACATGCTGAGCGTGATTGAAATAAACGAAGTCTGGTAAATTATGAATACGAACCCATTTTACAGGTTCAGTCTCTCCTGTATATCTTTGGTTTTCTTCATCCCATCCAACAGCAGCATATAATTTCTTGATTTCTTTTGTATAAAAATCTTTAGTATATCCATTCTCTAAATCTTCTTCTCCATTATACTCAGCAATATTTTGGTGACAATTCATGCAAACATTTAATGAAGGTATCCCAGAATGTTTAGAAACACGTGCTGAAGAATGGCAATATTTACATTCAATCTGATTAGCTCCCGCATGTATTTCGTGAGAATAATGAATTGGCTGAACTGGCATATAACCTTGATCTACTCCCACTTGCATAAAGAAACCATAAACAAAATAGGCACTGCTCAACAATAAAAGGATAACCGAAGTCATCACTAAAAACTGATTCTGAACAAAAGCTAACCAAATTGGTGTACGTTTTGGTTTTACTTGAGGGGTAATATCAACTCCACTTAATTTTGCAATACGCATTAAAGTTCGCTGCACCAAGAAAAGCATTGTTACAAGTATTGCAAATACTAATGAAAGTGCAATTAGAATTAAAGTGTTACTAACACCAGCGCCAGACACTTGAGATGTGGCACTTCCAACCGCCTTGACAGTCGCAACTGGAGCTGGAGGTATATAATCCGTATAGGCTAAAATATTATCAATGTCTAGATTGGATAGTTGAGGAAAAGAAGTCATAACGGATCCGTTATATTCCTCATAAATTGCCACTGCTTGTGCATCGCCCGACTTAACCATAGCAGTACTGTTCTTAATCCAAGTGTACAGCCACTCTTTATCATACTTTGCTGAAACACCCTTAAGTGCTGGGCCCACAGCTCTTTTATTAAGCTTATGGCACGCAGCGCAATTTGCGTTAAAAAGTTTTTTTCCTGCTTGAACAGCGGCGCTGTTATCTGCTATTACTACTTCTTGAGCTACAATTTTCTGCGTTAAAAGAACGCTAATTAAAATAATAAATGGTAAAAAGAAAGATTTCAATCTTGTGATGAGAATATTTCTTTTAATTGAATTTGTAACTTTATCCAAAATTTATTTCTAAAATTCGACACAAAAATACAGTATAGAATGCTTTTTATTAAGCTAAGAAATTAAGATTTTATTAATTTATAACCGTTCTAAATAAGGATTAAGATTTATTAAATTGATCCGGTATAAAAAGAATTTTTTGTTTTTTTGTAACATGAAAAATATTCGTTGTAACTATCTGATTTTATTGATTTTATTAATTGGCTTCAACTTTGTTTTCTCTCAAGAACAAAAATTAAACATTGAACAAGATCCTAAAATAGACAGTTTACTTCAAAAAAAAATTCAACTAGATAGAGAGCGCTTCAACAAGACTTATTTTACGCTTCAATTACATTATGGAGATCTCGTTTTAGCAGAAGAGGTTTTGATGCGTTCAAAAGAAAAATTTCCACATATTCCAGTTAAATTGAGTTTTGAAACCCCTAACTATAAAGTTCAGGCAGGACGTTTTAAAGAAAAATTAAATGGGCTAAAGACATTAGATACATTAAAAAGCTTTTTCCCTTCAGCATTCTTAATTACCAGAAAAGATTAAAGAGACTTCTTAATTGCAATTTCTTGGAAACATTCAAGAATATCTCCTATTTTAATATCATTATAATTTTTGATTTGTAAACCACAATCATAACCTTTTGCAACTTCTTTAACATCATCTTTGAAGCGTTTTAAGGATACTAAATCTCCTGTAAAAATGACCACACCTTCACGAATTATCCGAATACTCGAGTTTCTAAAGATTTTACCTGATGTAACCATACATCCTGCTATAGTTCCTACTTTAGAAATTTTGAAAGTTTCTCTAATTTCAACATTACCCGTTACTTCTTCTCGCATTTCTGGAGAAAGCATACCCTCCATAGCATCCTTCACATCATTAATAGCATCATAAATAATAGAATAAGAGCGAATATCAATTTCTTCCTTCTCGGCAATTGCTCGTGCATTACCCATTGGACGTACATTAAATCCAATTACAATTGCATCTGAAGCGGATGCTAATAAAACATCAGATTCAGTAATAGCACCTACTCCTTTATGAATAATATTTACTTCAATTTCCCCTGTAGATAGTTTTTGAAGGGAATCCGTTAATGCTTCAACAGATCCATCGACATCTCCTTTAAGAATTATATTTAGTTCTTTGAAGTCTCCCAATGCGATACGCCTTCCAATTTCGTCTAGTGTAATATGACGTTGAGTTCGGACACTTTGTTCACGAATTAATTGTGTTCTTTTTGCAGCAATCTGTTTTGCTTCTCTTTCGTCTTCTAGAACCAAGAAAGTATCTCCAGCTTGAGGTGCACCGTCCAATCCTAAAATAGAAACTGGAGTTGCAGGAGGAGCTAAGTCAAGATTTACTCCTCGCTCATTAAAAATAGCTTTAACTTTTCCACTTTGCTTTCCTGCAAGAAGATAGTCTCCCATTTTTAATGTTCCATTTTGAATTAATATCGTTGAAACATAGCCCCTACCTTTATCCAAGAAAGCCTCAACAACTGTTCCTTTGGCTTTTCTATTAGGATTTGCTTTCAACTCAAGTAACTCAGCTTCTAAGAGAACTTTTTCTAGGAGTTCACTTACTCCAGTTCCATTTAGTGCTGAAATATCTTGAGATTGAATTTTACCTCCCCAATCTTCAACCATCAAATTCATGGCCGCAAGAGCTTCTTTAATTTTGTCAGGATTAGCATTTGGCTTATCAATTTTATTTATTGCAAAGACAATAGGAACTCCAGCAGCTTGAGCATGACTTATAGCCTCCTTTGTTTGAGGCATAATATCATCATCTGCAGCTACAACAATTATTGCAATATCAGTTACTTGAGCACCTCTAGCACGCATAGCTGTAAATGCTTCGTGGCCTGGGGTATCTAAAAATGTAATTTTTTGACCATTTTCGAGTGTTACACCATATGCTCCGATATGCTGAGTAATTCCTCCTGATTCTCCTGCAATAACATTTTCTTCTCGAATGTTGTCAAGTAAAGAAGTTTTACCATGATCGACATGCCCCATAACAGTAACAATAGGTCCTCTTGGATGCAAATCTTCAACATCATCATTCTCTTCCTCAATGTTTTCCTCAAGTTCAGCTTTTTCAAAACTAACTTCATATTCAAATTCTTCGGCTACAATAGTTAATGTTTCAGCGTCAAGACGTTGGTTCATCGTGACCATAATGCCTAGGGTCATGCAGGTAGAAATAATTTCAGTTGAAGAAACATTCATCATTGTTGCTATTTCACCTACAGTTATGAATTCTGTAACTTTAAGGATTTTACTTTCAGCTTCAATTTGAGCCATTTCGTCCTCAGTTTTTTGTCGATGTTGAGACCTTTTATCTCTTCGATATTTAGCTCCTTTAGATTTAGAAGATTTACCTTGTAGTTTTTCCAAGGTTTCCCGAATTTGCTTTTGAACATCTTCTTCTGAGGGTTCCTCTTTTTTAACAGGGACATTGCGCTTTTTTTGTGTATTACTATTTTTAACGTTTGTGTTGATTGATGGCTTTACATCTTTACTTATGCGTTTTCGTTTTCTTTTACGTGCATCTTCAACAGTTTTTTCTTTTTTATTGACTTCTTCTAAATTAATGGTCTGACCAGTCTTTTTTGGGCCTGATAATTTTTTATATTGAGTTGTTAGGGTTTTGTTTTCCTCAGCATCCTCACCTAATGAAGAATGAATTTTTTCATGATTTTTATTATAGGATGGTTCAGCTGATTCTACTTTAGATGCCTCGACATTACTGGAAGAAGCTTCTTTGGAAATTTTATTGGACTTATTCTCAGTCTTAGTTTTTAGTGCTACTCGATTCTTTTCCTCCCCAGAGACTTTAGCATCTTTATTAGGAGATGTTTTTAATGCCTCTAAATCAATTTTTCCAACAGACTTAGGTTTTTCAATAGAAATCCTATTGGTCTTTAACTCTTCCCTTTTTGCGATTCTCTCTAAACGTTCTTGCTCCTTCTTTTCTTGAATAATTCGAAGAGATTCCTTTTCTTTTCGCTTTTCCTCACCTACTTCATGAGACGCTACTTTTTTGGACTTATCTTTTTCAAATTCGTCTAAGAGGGAATCATAAACTTGATCAGTAATTTTTGTGGTTGGACGTGCATCAATTTCAACACCCTTATCATTTAAAAATTCGACAGCACGCTCTAAAGAGATGTTTAGTTCTCTTAGAACTTTATTTAGTCGAATACTGGGTTTGTCAGCCATATTTTAATTTCTATGTGCAAAAATAAGAATTATTTTTGCAGTCTATTCTTCAAATTCTTCATTAAGTATTCTTAAAACTTCGTTTATAGTCTCTTCTTCAAGGTCGGTTCGCTTTATTAAATCCGCTTTTTCTAATTCTAAAATACTTTTAGCAGTATCCAAACCAACTTTTTTAAATTCTTCTATAACCCATTCTTCAATTTCATCACTGAATTCTTTTAGCTCGATATCTTCCTCAATACCTTCTCGGAAAACATCAATCTCATAACCAGTTAATTTCCCTGCAAGTCGAATATTAGAACCTCCTTTTCCAATTGCCTTAGAAACTTCTTCTGGATTTAAGATAACTTCTACGCGTTTAGTTTCTTCGTCAATTTTAAGAGAATTAACTTTCGCAGGGCTTAAGGCCCTTGAAATGAAAAGCTGTAAATTATTGGTATAATTAATTACATCTATATTTTCGTTACCTAACTCACGAACAATACCGTGAATTCGAGAACCTTTCATCCCAACACATGCTCCTACTGGGTCAATACGATCGTCATAAGAATCTACTGCAACTTTAGCTTTTTCTCCAGGGATACGTACTGCTTTTTTGATAGTTATTAAACCATCGAAAACTTCAGGTATTTCCTGTTCAAATAATTTCTCTAAAAAAATTGGAGAAGTTCTCGAAAGAATAATTCTGGGTTTGTTTCCACGTAATTCAACACTTTCAATTACACCACGTACATTGTCGCCTTTTCGAAAAAAATCACTTGGAATTTGACGATCCTTAGGAAGAATTAATTCGTTACCATCGTCGTCTAAAAGAATAATTTCCCTGCTCCTAATATGATGTACCTCAGCAGTGTAAAGATCTCCTTCACGGTCTTTAAATTTTTTAAATATATTGGTACTATCATGCTCAAAAATTTTGGCCACTAGATTTTGGCGAAGGTATTGAACAGATCTTCTTCCAAGATCGACGAGTTTAACTTCTTCTGAAACATCTTCTCCAACTTCAAAGTCAGGTTCGATTTTTCTTGCTTCAGCGAGAGTGATTTCTTGATTAGGGTCTTCAACATTTCCGTCTTCTACTACTATTCTATTCCTCCATATCTCCAGGTCTCCTTTATCTGGATTAATAATTATATCGAAGTTTTCATCAGACCCAAATTTTCTTTTTAGTGTGTTTTTGAAAACATCTTCTAAGATAACCATAAGGGTTACTCGATCAATTAGCTTATCATCTTTAAATTCTGAAAAAGAATCAATTAATGCGAAATTTTCCATATTAAATTATTTATTTATATAATAACTTTCGCTGAAACAATTGTATCATACGAAAGAGTTTTTTGTTTTTCTACGGTAACTTTTCCTTTACCAATTGGTTTAGGTTCTCTTTGTTTCCATTTTAAAGAAAACACATTTTTATCAACTGAAGTAAGTGTTCCTTGAAAATGACTGCCTTCAGAAATTTCAACCTCGAGTTTTCTTCCAATATTTTTAACATATTGACGGTGGTTTTTCAAGGACGTTCCAACTCCAGCAGACGCAACCTCTAGAGAAAAATCTTCTTCATCACGATCTAAATTATGTTCTATTGCTCTACTTATACTCATACAATCTTTAAGCAAAACTCCTTGATCTCCGTCCAAAATAATACGAATACTATTGTCAACCCCTATCTTCAATTCTATTAAAAATAAGGATGGATTTTGGTCCAATGCTTCAGCCAACAAATTTTCTACTTTCGTGCGTAAATTCATGTCAAAAAAAAAGGGGACTTTATTAGTCTCCTCCTGTGTTTATATCAGAATGTGTGCAAATATAAAGGAATTTGCTCAATTATTTAAAACTCATCGTGTAAATCTCCTATTTATTTGAAAAATTGGAATTTTCAATTATAAATATTTTTTATTAGAGTTGAAAACTTATATAAATTGATTTTAAAATTAATATAATAAATATTTAAAATTTAATGTTTTATGAATCAAAAAAACGTTTTGAATTATATTAATCCACAATAAAATAATCAAGTTGGATTTTAAGAAATCACTATCTTACCTAAAAACATTTTTTTGTGAAAAAAATTATTTATACTTTTTTAATAATTATCGCAATAATAATTATTGTAATAAGCTATTCAAGGCCAATGCCAGAATATAATCCAGAACGTAATTATATTGACCTTGAAGAAGAGATTCTTGAAGCTTTTATATTGGCTAAAGATAGTAGCACTATACAACTACCTGAAGGTCATTTTCTTTTTTCACAGTCTTTGAGTTTGGATGGTAAAAAACATCTTACCATTAAGGGCATGGGAATGGATAAGACAGTACTTTCTTTCAAAGGTCAAGAACAAGGTGCAGAAGGGATTAAGATTTCAAATTCACAAAATATTATCTTAGAAGATTTTTCCATCGAAGATGCAGTTGGGGATAACTTAAAAATAAGTGATACCGACACCCTAACTATAAATAGAATCCGATCAGCTTGGACTGGAAAAGCATCAACAGAAAACGGGGCTTATGGGATTTATCCTGTTTTAAGTACCCATATTTTAATTCAAGATTGTGAGGCAATTGGAGCTTCAGATGCTGGGATTTATGTTGGACAGTCTCAACATGTAATTATCCGAGATAATAAAGCATTTTTCAATGTTGCCGGCATAGAGAGCGAAAATAGTTCTCATGTTGAAATTTACAATAATGATTCATACCAAAACACAAGCGGTCTCTTAATCTTTAATCTCCCTGGTCTAACTGTTTACGGAAATAATATAAAAGCATACAATAATAAGGTATATGACAATAATCTTAAAAATTTTGGTGTAAAAGGCTCAATTGTGAGCGCTGTACCAAAAGGAACAGGAGTTATAATAATGGCAACAAAAGATGTTGATTTTTATCAAAACTTTATATCAAACCATAAAACGACGAATCTTGCTGTTGTTAGTTATGAAATATTTGCTGCAGATCAAGATCCTGAAGCTAAAGTATTTATTGATGCTAATGAATCAAATGGCATTAGAACCATTGACTCAGATTTTCAAAAAGATCAAGCCTATGACCCTTATCCTGGTAGAGTTTATGTTCATGACAATTCATTTAAAAATGAACATTATCTTCCTACATTTTCAAATGACTTTGGGAAATTATGGTTTTTTAAAAATAAAGCTATAATTCCCGACATAGTCTATGACGGTATATTGCCAATGGGCACTAAACTTTCAGATCCTGACGTAAAAGTATGTATTAGAAATAATGGTGATGCTTCATTCGCATTCCTTGATGCAGCAAATGAATTTGAATACTTTTCAAATGATCTTAAGCCATTTAATTGTATTATTAAATGATTGAAGAGAATATCCGTATAATTAGACTGATTTTTATTTTGCCACTTTGCATATTCTTGTTTCAATGTAATCCAGGCCAAAAAAATATTCCTAAAGCAAAAAAAGGAGTTCTAGCCAAACCTCTTATTATTAAAAATACAACTGAAAATAAATTTCTCTCACAGTATGGTTTTTTTAAAGGAGAATTGGCAGACCTAAAGCCTAGTAAAGATGTTTTTCCTTATAATTTAAACACTCCTTTATTTTCAAATTATGCATATAAAAAAAGATTTATCTACCTTCCTGAGGGGGTTCAAATGTCGTACAAAGAAGATGACGTATTCTCCTTTGAAAATGGAGCTGTTTTAATCAAAAATTTTTATTATCCAGGGGATTTTAGAATGGAAAATGGAACCAAAAAAATAATTGAAACTCGCTTACTTATTAAAGAGAATAATATTTGGAAACCCCTAAATTACATTTGGAGTGAAGATCAACAAGATGCAAAACTTAACTATGTAGGTGAGAAAATTAATGCTTCCTGGATTCATACTGATGGAACTAAAAAATCTATAATTTATAATGTCCCTAACAATAATCAATGTAAGAATTGTCATCTAAAAGGAAAGGATATTAGCCCTATCGGTCCAACTGTAGCTCAACTGAATAGAAAATATGCTATGCTTTCTGAAAAAATGAGTCAGCTTGAATTTTACAAAGAAAAAAATATACTTAAAAACCTTCCTGAACATAAGAATTTTCCCAAATTTGCTGTATGGAATAATGAGGAAAGTGGAAGTTTAGAAGATCGTGCTAAAGCCTATCTCGATATTAATTGTGCTCACTGTCACCAACCTAAAGGAAGTGCAAAAAACTCTGGTCTAGATTTACGATTAAGCCAAATTAATTTGAGAAAGCAAGGGATTTTTAAACCTCCTATTGCAGCCGGAAAAGGATCTGGTGATCTTCAATATAGTATTGTTCCGGGAAGTCCTAACGAATCAATTATTATTTACCGAATGAATAGTAATGACCCAGGAGTGATGATGCCAGAAGTAGGGAGATCTATAGTACATCACGAGGGGGTAAATTTGATTACGGAATATATAAAAAATTTAAAAGTTGATGCCTCTAGATGATTTAATCAGAATATCAAATATATTTCCCAGTTTCCCCATTTAAAACAATCTAAAAAGTTAATTGAAAGTTTAAAAAATTGTATTTTTGATCGCTATGAAAATTAATAATTTGGGAATCGGTCTTAGTTTCACCAAACACCAAAAAATAGAACAAACCCCTTTTGATCGATTATTTGATATTTTTAAGGAACTAATCACCTATACATCAGGAGATTTTGACGAAGCAATTGATTGGCTTCGTGAGTTAGACAGGGAATATAAACTCACAAATGAAGATTACACAATAGACGATTTTATTAATGATCTGCTCCAGAAATCTTATATTAAACCTAAAAAAGATGGAAGCGGAAAAGGAGATGGTATTGGGCTTACTCCAAAGACTGAAAAACTTCTTAGAGAACACGCTTTAAAACAAATTTTTGGAAAATTAAAAAAATCTAGCTCAGGAAATCATAAGACTAAAAAGATTGGTCAAGGTGAGGATAATACTGGGGAGTTTAAGGCTTATCAATTTGGTGATTCTCTAGAGAAGATTGACATAACTCAAAGTATTAAAAATGCTCAAATTCGATCAATAGGAAACGACTTTACCCTCCAGCACAGTGATTTAGTTGTTGAAGACAGTTTTTTTAAAACACAGATGAGTACAGTCTTAATGATAGACATAAGTCATAGCATGATTCTCTATGGAGAAGACCGAATAACTCCAGCCAAGAAAGTCGCAATGGCTTTAGCTGAAATGATTACTACACGGTATCCAAAAGATACTTTAGATATTTTAGTTTTTGGAAATGATGCTTGGCCCATTTCACTAAAAGAAGTTCCGTATCTTGAAGTTGGGCCTTACCACACTAATACGGTTGCAGGACTTGAATTAGCAATGGATTTACTTCGTAGAAAAAAGAACAGCAATAAACAAATTTTCATGATTACTGATGGAAAACCCAGTTGTCTTAAAATGCCAGATGGAACATACTATAAAAACAGCGTAGGTCTTGACGAAAGTATTGTTGAAAAATGTTATAATATGGCCAGACAAGCCAAAAAATTACATATACCTATTACTACCTTTATGATCGCCCAAGATCCCTATCTACAACAATTTGTTCGCACATTTACAGAGGCTAATCTCGGAAAAGCATTTTTTACTGGATTAAAAGGTTTGGGTGAAATGATCTTTGAGGACTATGAAAAAAATAGAAAAAAACGCTTAGAATAAAGAAATATCTTAATTATGAATTCACCTAAAATTACTTCACTTGGAGCACTTAAAAAAACTGATTACCAACCACAAAATATTCAAGAGGAGCTAGCAAAAAATTTACGTCAAAGATTAAGCGATGGAAAAACTACTTTTAATGGTTTAATCGGATATGAAAATACAGTTATTCCAGACGTAGAACGCGCTATTTTATCTGGGCACAACATTAACCTACTTGGTTTGCGTGGTCAAGCAAAAACACGTTTAGCTCGACAAATGACTCAATTATTAGATGAATGGACTCCAGTTGTAAAGGGCTCAGAAATTAATGATGACCCCCTGTTTCCTATTAGTCGGGAGGCCAAAGAACTAATCGATGAAAAAGGAGACAGTACACCGGTCGAATGGCTTCATCGCGATGATCGCTTTTTTGAAAAACTTGCAACTCCAGATGTTACTGTTGCTGATCTGATTGGGGATGTCGATCCCATCAAAGCAGCAAACTTAAAACTTTCTTATGCTGACGAACGTGTTATTCATTTTGGAATGATTCCTCGTGCGCATCGTTGTATTTTTGTATTAAATGAATTACCAGATTTACAGGCAAGAATTCAGGTAGCATTATTTTCTATTTTGCAAGAAAAAGAAATTCAAATTCGCGGCTTTAAGTTAAGATTACCCATTGAAACTCAAATTATTTTCACAGCCAACCCTGAAGATTATACAAATCGAGGAAGTATTGTCACGCCACTTAAAGATAGAATTGGATCACAAATTTTAACTCACTATCCTCACACTCGAGAAATTGCAAAAAAAATTACTGCCCAAGAGGTGAAAATGGGAGAAGAAACCATTGCTAAAATTCACATACCTGAATTAGCAAGAGATATCCTTGAGCAAATTAGCTTTGAAGCTCGAAAGAGTGATTATGTTGATGCGAAAAGTGGAGTAAGTACTCGTATGAGCATTACTTCATTTGAAAATCTGATTAGCACTGCTGAAAGAAGAATTTTAATAAATGGTGAAAAAAATACTTGTATCAGGATGGCGGATTTTTTAGGAATTATTCCAGCTATAAATGGAAAAGTAGAATTAGTTTATGAGGGAGAGCAAGAGGGAGCAGAACAAATCTCATATCACTTGATTTCTCAAGCATGTAAAACTCTTTTTCCATCATATTTCCCTGAAATAAAAAAGCTTGAAAAAGATGATGAAAATGGACCTTATGATAAACTTTTGGGTTGGTTTTTGAGTGATAATGAACTTTTCTTAGAGGACACATTAGATGATCGTCTTTATAAAGATACCCTTGAGATGATTCCTGATATCAAAAATATTATTCAAATCCATCAACCAAATTGTTCTAAACAGGATTTGTTTTTTATGATGGAATTCTTGCTTTGGGGTTTAGAGGCAAATAAACGTCTAAACAAATACCGTACTTTAGAAGGTTTTCAGTTTAAGGATTCATTAGGAAGTTATATTAGTGGTCTGTGAAGGTGGGAATTAGTTATTTTGGAGAATAGTCCCGACCTTTGTTTTTACAAATATTACTATGATTAAAACAGATATCATTATCATTGGTGCTGGACCTGTGGGGTTGTTCGCTGTTTTTGAGGCAGGATTAATGAAGCTTAAATGTCATTTAATCGATGCTATACCTGAGGTAGGAGGACAACTTACTGAAATCTATCCAAAAAAACCTATTTACGACATTCCAGGGTATCCAACTATCCTAGCGGGTGAACTTATTAATAATCTGATGGAACAAGCATCTCCTTTTAAACCTGGTTTTACTTTAGGGGAACGAGCAGAAAAAATTAATAAGCAAGTTGACGGTAACTTTATAGTAACAACAAATGAAGGTACGAAACACCAAGCTCCAGTAATAATGATAGCAGGTGGTTTGGGAAGTTTTGAACCACGTAAACCTAAAATTGATGTTTTACACAAATTTGAAAAGAAAGGAGTTGAATTCATTGTCAAAGATCCTGAGGCCTTTATTGGGAAAAAAATCTTTATTTCAGGCGGAGGTGACTCGGCCCTAGATTGGGCTATTTATTTTGCAGAACACAATGATAGTAGTGTTGGGCTAGTCCATCGAAGTGAATCATTTCGAGCCCACAAAGATTCTGTAGAGAAAGTAGCTAAATTACAAAAGGAAGGTAAAATTGATTTTTATACTAACGCTGAAGTAATTGATCTAAAGGGGGACGAAGACCTAACCATGATTGAAATCAAACAAAAAGACCAACCCAATATAAAGGTTAAACTAGATGTTTGGCTTCCCTTGTTTGGATTATCACCTAAATTAGGACCAATAACAAACTGGGGTTTAGCAATTGAAAAGAACGCTATAAAAGTGGATAATACACTCGATTATCAAAGTAACATTCCTGGAATTTTTGCTATTGGGGATGTTAACACATACCCAGGAAAATTAAAATTAATTCTGTGTGGATTCCATGAGGCTACCTTAGCTGTTCAAAAAGCTTATAAAATTATTAATCCTGATAAACGCTTTACACTTAAATATACAACTGTTCAAGGGATTCAAGGATTTGAATAAATCTTTTATATCTTAAATTTTTAAAAGAATTAATCTTCAAATATGGACTACTCAATTTATCAGGTGGATGCTTTTACTGACTCGCTTTTTAAAGGCAATCCAGCTTGTGTAGTTCCACTTGATAGATGGCTAGAGGATGACGTTTTACTAAACGTTGCCAAAGAGAATGGCGTTCCAGAAACTGCTTTTTTTGTTAAAAAAAATAATGAAATTCACCTACGCTGGTTTACTCCCGATATTGAAATGGATCTTTGTGGACACGCAACTCTAGCTACTGCACATGTTATTAAGAAGCATCTTCAATATCAAGGTAAAATCTTAAATTTTAAAACTCTAAGTGGAGATGTAAAAGTATCTATTTCAGGCGACAAGTATTTCTTAGATTTTCCTTCTAGAATGCCTGTAGATAATTCCCTACCAAATAATTTAAAAGAAGCATTAAATTTAATTCCTAATAGAGTCTTAAAATCAAGAGATTATGTCTTGGTCTATGAAAATGAAGTCGCTATAAGAAATATTCAAATTAAAAGAAATTTATTTGACACTTTAGATTTAGGGACTGGAGGGGTAGTGGTAACATCTCAAGGTGAAAAAGTAGATTTTGTGTCTCGTTTTTTCACCCCAAGAGCTACTTTATTGGAGGATCCTGTTACTGGCTCAGCACATTGCTCATTAATCCCTTATTGGGCTTCTAAACTAAATAAAGAAAGGTTAAGCGCCCAACAACTGTCTGAGCGTGGGGGTACTTTGATTTGTGAGAACCTAGGAGATAGAGTCTTAATAGGTGGAGAAGCACGCACCTTTCTTGAAGGTACTTTTAAAATAAAATGACACTTAAATTAAACGTTATTTTATATTAAAAAGTAACTATACTTTTCATAGAATTCAATTTATTAGGGTTATTAAAACTGAGAAAAATGTAACTTTAGTGATATTTTATTTTTAATAAAAACTTTGAATACAATATGGAATTTCTTAATGATGCCGAGCCTTTTAGAATTAAAATGGTTGAACCCATAAAAAAAACAACTCGTGAAGAAAGAGAAAACCTTATAAAAGAAGCTGATTTTAACGTCTTTAAAATTAAAGCTAAAAATGTATTTATCGATATGATTACAGATAGTGGAACCTCTGCTATGAGTAGTAAACAATGGGGTGGTATAATGACTGGTGATGAATCTTATGCCGGCAGTTCTAGCTTTTATCGTCTGAGAGATTCTGTACAAGATATTATGGGATTTAAATACGTTCAACCAACACATCAGGGAAGAGCCGCTGATTTTATCATGTCTCAAATCTATGGTACCAAAGGAGGTTATATTCTAGGAAATCTTCATTTCGATAGCTTTAAAGGACATTCTGAAATTGCAGGCTCTATACCAATTGATTTAATTATTGAAGAAGGTAGAACTGCTAACTCAAATCCATTCCCATTTAAAGGGAATATGGATATTGAAAAATTAAATTTATTCATAAAAGAAAAGGGTAAAGAAAACATCCCTCTAATTATCATTACAGTAACTTCAAATGGAAACGGTGGGCAGCCTGTATCTATGGAAAATATTAGGTCCGTTTCTGTCATTGCTAAAGAGAATAATATTCCTCTTATGATTGACGCAGCTCGTTTTGCTGAGAATTGTTATTTCATAAAGGAAAGAGAACAAGGGTATGAAAATAAATCTATTAAAGAAATTTCTAACGAAATGTTTTCCTACGCAGATGGTTGCGTAATGAGCTCTAAAAAAGACGGCTTAGTAAACATAGGTGGATTTATATGTACCCGCCATGAAGAATTATTTCCAGCAATCAATCAATTGGCTATTATTAATGAAGGGTTTGTAACCTATGGAGGCATGAGTGGAAGAGATTTAGAAGCTCTCGCGATTGGACTTCACGAGGGAATTGATCAGGAGTATTTAAAATACAGAATTGAACAAGTAAAATACTTAGGGGAGGAACTTTTTAAAAGAGGAGTCCCAATAATATTACCCACAGGAGGTCATGGAGTATATGTTGATGCACAAAAATTTTATCCCCAAATTCCTCAAAGCGAGTTCCCTGGACAAGCTTTAGTAGTTGAACTTTATAAGACTGCTGGAGTCCGAGGGGTAGAATTAGGCTCCTGTGCTTTTTCAAAAAAAGATAAAGAAACAGGTGCTACTATATATCCAGATCTAGAATTAGTTCGCTTGACTGTTTCAAGGAGGGTTTACACGCACCGTCATATGGACGTTGTAATTAAAGCTCTTGAGAATGTCTATAAAAGAAGAGATCAAATGAAAGGATTGAAGCTGACTTATGAGGGTCCTATTATTAGTTTACGCCATTTTACAGCTAAATTTGAACCAATAGTCTAAATATTTTAAAATGAATCATTCTTTTAATTTTTTTACACCTACTCAACTTATTTTTGGGTCTGGTAGACTTGAAGAACTAAAAGAAGTAGCACCTAAATATGGTAGTAAATGCCTATTGGTTTGTAGACCTTTAGAAGGTTCACTAAAATTGACCTACCAAAGAGTTGAAAATTTATTAAATTCTGTAAATGTTGAAGTTGTCTTTTTTGATGAAATTATTCCAAACCCTACAATTGAAGGAATTGAAAAAGGAGTAATAACAGCTGTAAAAAATCAAGTGGATTTTGTTCTAGGTGTTGGAGGAGGCTCTGTTATGGATTCTGCAAAATTAATTGCATTACTTCATGATCCAGAGGGAGTAATAAATTGGGGGAAAGCTTTAATTTCTTACGATCATCCTTTTAATTATGTTGCTTCAAAACAACACACACTTCCTTTTATTGCCGTTTCCACAACTTCAGGTACTGGCTCGCAATGTACCCAAGCTGCTGTAATTAGTGATAATCAAAAGAAAGAAAAAATTACTTTATTTCACTTAGATTTATTTCCCAAAGTTGCAATCATAGATCCAGAGTTAATGACATCAGTCCCAGCTGGTGTAACGGCTGCTACAGGTTTTGACGCTTTTACTCATGCTTTTGAAAGCTATCTTGGTGGTCGAACATCACCACTCACAA
>Ga0233396_1000009_pt1 | contig 111818 bp, 102 predicted proteins | sample 32DmetaG_FD_183169 | JGI IMG/M metagenome (GOLD analysis project Ga0233396, IMG submission 183169) | Seawater microbial communities from Monterey Bay, California, United States - 32D | ecosystem: Environmental > Aquatic > Marine > Coastal | place: USA: California | collected 2016-10-19 | reverse complement strand
CTGAAAGCATATAAGTGCGAAACCCACCACAAGATGAGATTTCTTTTAAGGGTCGTAGGAGACGACTACGTTGATAGGTCACAGGTGTAAAGGCAGTAATGTCATAGCCGAGTGATACTAATTACCCGTAGGTCTATCGTAGTACTTTTTCTTTTAAACTATGGTAGCTAAAAAATAAACAAACTTGAAAGCTGTTTGCACACTTTGTGTCTTTTTATATGTCAAGGTATTAAGTAGCGCTAAAACGTTACGACAATTAAGGTGGTTATAGCAGTGGGGCTCACCTCTTCCCATTCCGAACAGAGAAGTTAAGCCCACTAGCGCAGATGGTACTGCCACTTGGTGGGAGAGTATGTCGCCGCCTTCTTCGAAGACCTCAACAGTTTTGTTGGGGTCTTTTTTTATATTATTATCAAGTTTCCAGTATTCACTGAGCATCGTTCGGGTAAGCCACCTGTCCTTGCCGAATGCAGCTTGTACTAATCAATTTCATTTCAATTTTATCCCCCAACATTTTAGCTAAAGTAAAAGCTGCTGTTTGTATGATTTGGGTCATATTTTCAACATCCATTTTTGCGGCTTCATCCTCTGCCTTATGATAGTAGTCGTAATTTTGAAAATCAAAAGACGAAAGAGTCTGTGCAGGGATATTCAGTTGTTTAAAAAAAGAATAGTTATCCGAACGTTGAAACAAATTAAACTCCTTGGCTTGGGGAAGGAAGTGAACAAAGTCTGGAGTAATGGCATTCATCACTTCAGCCATATTCGAACTGTTATAGCCTGTGATATATACTTGGTTGGCTCCTGTAGTTAAGGTTTTACCAATCATTTCAAAATTTACCATATACGCTAAGTCAATATTTTCGTCTTGGAAGCGTTTCGCAAGGTGCTGGGCTCCTTTAAGTCTTTTTTCCTCATCTGCAAAAAGGGCGAGCAGTACATTTTGTCCCCACTGATATTGAGCTAAAAATTTACTTATCTGAAGAACAGCAGTAGATCCTGAAGCATTGTCATTAGCACCATTGTAAATAGTATCACCCTCTTTTCCACGAATCCCAATATGATCCAAATGCGCTCCAATTAAAACCGTTTTTCTCTGAGGGTCATAGTCTCCTAGCTGACCAACTAAATTATATGAAACCAAGTTGTCAGTTACCAAGGAATCTCTGAACTCTGGATAGAAAGGCTTGATATTATTCAACTTTAAATAGTCTGTAACAAAAGCAGCTGCTTTAAAATATCCTCCGTTTTTTGAGTCACGACCCTTCATGCTGTCAGCTGCCAAAGTAAAAAGGATGCGTTGGGTTTCTTTAGCGGTAATCTGTAGTTGAACAGTTTTATAACTTAATGTTTCAACCGGGTTTTTTGATGATTTATGACAGCTTACAAGTATTAAAACAAATAAAGAGATGAGGACTTTTAGCATCTGTTTTTTTATTGGTATGAAGATAAGATTGTATTTTTACTAAATGAAAAAAATACTTGCTCTTTTTTACTTAGTTAGTCTGACTGCAGTTGCTCAAAAAGCTAATCGTTCAGAGTTGATTATTCCTCCAAAGCAAGTGGTACAGATCGATTATCCGTTATATCAAGGATTTAACCTTAAAATTTGGAATCAGTCCAAATACGTTGTTGGGGTTTCTGCTAGGGATAAGCAAACCGATACAGTACAAAAAAGTTTTGGCCTTGACAAAGGGAGTACAACCCTGTTTGAGGTTAATAAAGGAATGTATTTACAATTTGAAAACCGATTTTTAGTTCCAATAAAAGTAGCCTATACATTGCGAAAAGGAAGTACTGGGGCTATAAATAACGCAAGACCCTTAACCCCTCAACGTGCTTTTTATCTGGAAAACAATACAGCACAAAGCTTACCCTTGGAAATCCCTGGGGTGATGAATCCCAATCTAACCCCTTTTTCCCGTAGCGGAGTAGATTTAGTTAACGGGCAAAAAATTTATGCCAACGTGAACGGTAAAAAAATTCTCATACTTACAGTCAATGATTCAATACCTCAAGGTGCACGTATTGATTTGGCATCACTTATTGAAAAGGCTTTAAATAAAGAATGAGGATTAAGAGCAGTAAATTAGTTGTGAATTTTTTTTAGGATCATATCTAATTAAAACTTAGGCCCTACAAATCAAACAAAAAAACTGGAATTTTAGATAGAGTTGACTGTTTTTAATACTCTAGCGGTTTTGGGTATCGATTTTGGAACAGCCATTGGTTTCACCAATATAAAAAATGGAATAGGGATTAGGATTGCATTTAAGTAAGGGTTATAAGTATGTACTTATACATTTATTGGGGTTATTACTTTGGTGTAAAGATGATTATAAAGCGACTAGATCTCCTGCCTTATTTTTTTGAGGAAGTGAAGAACTGCCCATTAAAAAGGTATCTGCTTGATGCGCTGCTTCTCTTCCTTCAGAAATAGCCCAAACGATTAAAGATTGTCCTCTTCGGCAATCACCAGCGGTAAAGATGTTCTTTTTTAGGGTTTGGTAATCGCATTCCCCTTTGATATTTCCTTTTTCGTCGAAAGTCAATCCAAATTGATCTGGCAATGACTTCTCAGGACCTGTAAATCCAAGAGCTAAAAGAGCTAAATCACAAGGCCATTCTTTTTCAGAATCCTTTTTTTCTATAAGTTGAGGGCGTTCACCTGGAATTTTCTTCCATTGAACTTCCACTGTTTTTAAAGCTTTTACATGACCTTTTGCATCACCGATAAACTCTTTGGTCAAGATGCTCCATTCGCGGTGACTCCCTTCTTCATGAGAAGAGGAAGTTTTGAGTTTAAAGGGCCAATAGGGCCAAGGATGTTCGTCTGTTCTTGAGTCAGCTGGCTTAGGCATGATTTCAAAGTTAGTCACACTTGTGGCGCCTTGCCTGTTTGAAGTTCCTATACAGTCAGAACCTGTATCACCACCTCCTATAACGATGACGTTTTTGCCTTTGGCAAGGTAGTTTTTATCACGTTGATGCTGTCCGTCTACGGCTTTATTGTTATGAGGCAAAAAGTCCATTGCCTGTACCACACCTTCTAAGTCTGCACCAGGTATAGGCATTTCTCTTTTAATGGTTGCTCCAGTTGCTAAGACTACTGCATCAAAGTCTTTTTCCAAATCGGCAGCTTGGATGTCTTTTCCAATTTCCACATTACATTTGAAAACAATTCCCTCAGCTTCTAAAATTTCTAGTCGTCTATCAATGACGTTTTTTTCCATTTTAAAATCTGGAATTCCGTAGCGGAGTAGACCTCCAATTTTATTGTCCCTCTCAAAAACAGTTACGCTGTGTCCAGCACGATTTAATTGTTGTGCTGCTGCCAAACCTGCAGGGCCTGAACCGACCACGGCTAAAGTTTTCCCTGTTCGTTCTGTAGGAGGTTCGGGTTTGATCCATCCTTCTGAAAAACCGCGTTCAACGATGTATTTTTCAATCAATTCAATTGAAACGGGTGGATTTACAATACCGAGTACACAAGCCTCCTCGCAAGGAGCAGGACACAGTCTTCCTGTAAATTCAGGGAAGTTGTTAGTGCTATGAAGTATTGTTAGGGCCCGTTGCCATTCATTTTGATAAACGGCATCATTAAAGTCAGGGATTAAGTTTCCTAACGGACAACCACTATGGCAAAAAGGCACTCCACAATCCATACATCGGGCTCCTTGCTCCTGAAGCTTTTCAGCTTTTGGGGCTATAGTAAATTCATTGTAATTGTTAATCCGCTCTTTAGGTTCAATTACCGGCTCTTTGAGTCGGTCATATTCCATAAAACCTTTAATCTTTCCCATATCTTTTAGACTATTTTTTCAGTTTGTTTTTTTGCCATAATCTCTAAAGCACGCTTGTAATCAGTCGGCATTACTTTGATAAACTTTTTAGCGGATTTCGGCCAATCTTTTAATACTTCTGTAGCCTTAGGACTTTTAGTATAATCTAAATGATTTTGCAAAAGTTCTTGCAGGCTGTCGTGATCCTCTTTTTGTAGGTCTTCTAATTCAACCATTTCAAGGTTGAATTTTTTCTCATCGAAAGTACCATCCTCACTGTAAAGATAAGCAATTCCTCCACTCATTCCCGCTGCAAAATTTCTTCCAAATTCACCTAAGATTACGGCTACACCTCCAGTCATGTACTCACATCCGTGATCTCCAATCCCCTCAACAACTGCCTTTGCTCCTGAGTTACGCACACAAAAACGTTCACCAGCAATACCGTTTATATAAGCTTCTCCATTAGTTGCACCGTAGAGGGCTACATTTCCAATGATGATATTTTCATGGGGAATAAAAGTCGCTTTTTCTGGAACCTGAGCAACTAAGGTTGCACCAGACAGCCCTTTTCCGAAATAATCGTTTGCTGTTCCGATTATCTTCATATAAAGTCCGTTGGTAGCAAAGCCACCAAAGCTTTGTCCTGCAGCTCCGGTGAATTTTAAACTTAAGGTTTTATTAGGAAGTCCGTCAGCACCGTGGATTTTTGAAATTTCATTACTTAAAATTGCACCGACAGTTCGGTTGGTATTTTTGATACGGTATTCCAAGTGCTGCTCTTCTTTTCTGTACAAGGCTGGGTGAGCTTGTCTAAGAATATCAAAATCCAATACATTTTCTAGTTGGTGATCCTGAGTTTGTGTGTTTCGCTCTTGCACGTGAGAAGGAACGTCAGGCTTATATAAAATGTTAGATAAGTCAATACCTTGAGCTTTATAATGCTGAATCGCTTTTTTCATATTGAGTTTTTGCGATTGACCAACCATTTCGTCTACCGTTCTAAATCCAAGTTCAGCCATAATCTGGCGCAACTCTTCAGCGATAAAATACATATAGTTAATCACATGTTCAGGCTTACCTTTAAAGTTTTTACGCAATTCAGGATCCTGGGTTGCGATACCTACAGGACAAGTATTTAGGTGGCAGGCACGCATCATAATACAGCCCGATGCGATTAGTGGTGCCGTTGAGAATCCAAATTCTTCGGCACCGAGTAAACAGGCGATGGCTACATCACGTCCTGTTTTCATCTGACCGTCACACTCTAGCACAATTCGACTTCTTAGATCATTCATCACTAGAGTCTGTTGTGCTTCAGCAATTCCGAGTTCCCAAGGAAGACCAGCGTGTTTTAAAGAAGTTAGTGGAGATGCTCCAGTACCTCCATCAAAACCAGAAATCAATATAACATCTGCTTTGGCTTTGGCTACTCCGGCAGCAATAGTTCCTACACCAACCTCAGAAACTAATTTGACATTGATACGGGCTTCACGATTAGCATTTTTTAAGTCGTAAATCAATTGAGATAAATCTTCAATTGAGTAAATGTCGTGGTGAGGAGGTGGCGAAATCAATCCTACATAAGGAGTTGAGTTTCTAACAGATGCAATATAAGGATTAACCTTCGGTCCAGGAAGTTGCCCCCCTTCACCCGGCTTTGCTCCCTGAGCCATTTTGATTTGAATCTCTTTTGCAGAACTTAAGTAATGGCTAGATACTCCGAAACGACCAGAAGCAACTTGCTTGATGGCAGAGTTTCTCCAATTTCCATCTTGGTCGGGTTGAAAACGACGAACGTCTTCTCCACCTTCTCCAGAATTACTTTTTCCACCAATACGGTTCATCGCTATAGCTAAATTTTCGTGTGCCTCTTGACTGATAGACCCCAAAGACATGGCACCTGTTTTAAAGCGTTTTACAATTTCAGTCCAAGGTTCTACTTGGTCAATTGGAATAGGATCAAAACTTGAAAATTCAAACAGCCCTCTGAGGGTCATTAGCTTTTCGTTTTGCTCGTTAATCATCTTAGCGAAGGAGTCGTAGCTTTCAGGCTTGTTTTGTCTTACAGCTTGTTGAAGAGAAGCAATTGTTTGAGGGTTGACAACATGTGCCTCGCCGTCTCTTCTCCAGCGATAGTCTCCTCCAATTTCTAAAGGAAGTCCCAGATTGGATTCATGAACATAGGCTTTGGAATGACGATTGCTAATTTCTTTTTCAATTTCATAGAGTCCAATTCCTTGAATTCGACTGGCAGTGTTACAGAAGAAGCGATCTATAAACTTTTCAGATAAGCCCAAAGCTTCAAAAATTTGAGAGCCTCGGTAAGAGTGTAAAGTCGAAATACCAATCTTATTCATCACTTTGATAATTCCCTTAGCAATGGCTTTATTAAAGTTTTCAATGGCCGTGTTGGCCTCTAATTCAATATAGCCTTCAGTAACTTGGTGAATGATAATTTCATTGACTAAATAGGGATTAATTGCACTGGCACCATAGCCAAAAAGTAGTGCAAAATGATGCGGTTCTCTAGGTTCGGCAGATTCAATTATGATACCAAATTTCGAGCGTTTTTTAGAACGTTTAAAAGCATGATGTGTATGAGAGGTCGCTAAAAGCATGGGGATGGGTGCCATAGATGGGGACACTCTACGATCTGATAAAATAATGATGTTGGCTCCATGATCAACTGCCTTTTCTATGGATTTTATCATGTCTTCTAGGGCATTTTCAAGCCCGTTTAAACCTGAATTGACCTCATAAAGGGTAGAGATGGTTTGTGCCTTAAAGTCGTTGTGCTCAATAAATTTAATTTTATCTAAATCCTCATTTGAAATCACAGGGTTTTGGATGATTAATTTTTTTGCATGTTCAGCTGAAATATCAAACAGATTGAATTCCTGTCCGACACTCAAACTGGTGTCAGTAACAATCTCCTCACGAATGCCATCTAATGGAGGGTTGGTTACCTGAGCAAAAAGTTGCTTAAAGTAGTTGTATAGAAGCTGAGGGCGCTCGGAGAGCACAGCCAATGGAGTGTCTGTCCCCATAGAACCGATAGCTTCTTTCCCCTGAATGGTCATTGGGGTTATGATCGTTTTTAAGTCTTCTTGGGTGTAACCAAAAATTCTCATACGAGTTTCAAAACCTTCGTCTTCGGTAGGGCTTACATTTCCAGTGTAGGGAATGTCTTTTAACGGAAGTAAATTTTTATCTAACCATTCCTGATACGGTCGGTTGCTGGTAACCTCTTTTTTGATTTCTTCATCTTCAACAATACGTCCTTCGTCCATGTTTACCAAAAACATTTTCCCTGGCTCTAAACGGCCATGACGTTCAATGTTTTCCGGTGCAATATCCATAACTCCAGTTTCTGAAGACATAACTACATAACCGTCTTTGGTGACTGAGTATCTTGATGGGCGGAGTCCATTCCTGTCTAGTAATGCTCCAATAAATTTACCGTCTGTAAAAGGGATAGAAGCAGGTCCGTCCCATGGCTCCATGATACAGGAATTATATTTGTAAAAAGCCTTTTTACCTTCATCCATGGCAGTGTGCTTTTCCCAAGCTTCAGGTACAAGCATCATCATTACTTCAGGGAGCGATCGGCCAGTAGCTAATAACAACTCCACTACCATATCCATAGAAGAAGAATCAGATTTACCCGGTAAAATTACAGGTAGAATTTTTTTTATGTCTGGTCCAAAGAAATCACTTTCTAGCAGTTCTTCACGAGCCTGCATTCTACTCACGTTGCCTCTGTAAGTATTGATTTCACCATTGTGACACATGTAGCGGAAAGGTTGAGCTAAATCCCAGGTGGGGAAAGTATTGGTAGAAAACCTTTGATGAACTAAAGCCAGGCGGGTCACAACAGCAGGGTCTGACAGATCTTTATAATAACCTTTGATGTCTTCAGGAATCAAAAGCCCCTTGTAAATCAAAGTATGAGTAGAAAGACTTGGGAGGTAAAAATAAGAAGCCTCAGAAAGTTTAGAGTTTGATATTGTATGTTCAGCAATTTTACGTGCGCTAAAAAGCTTGATGTTAAAATCATGATCCGGAAGATCGGTTGCGCCTCGCCCAATAAATACTTGCATAATGTAAGGCTCGGTTTGTGCAGCGATACTACCAACTACTTCAGGATTCACTGGAACTTTGCGCCAGCCAAGTATGTTCAAACCTTGCTTTTCAATTTCCGATTCAAATACACCGATACAATAGGTTCTTTGATTTTCTTTTTTTGGTAAAAAAACCATTCCTACAGCATATTGATGCAATGCTGGAAGTGCAAATTCACATTGGGTGACAAGAAAATCGTGTGGGATTTCAATTAAAATTCCTGCTCCATCACCTGTTTTGCCATCGGCACTAACAGCACCCCTGTGCTCCAATTTATCAAGTATGTCTAGTGCTTTGTGAATGATGTCATTTGTCTTTTTTCCCTGTAGGCTACAGATGAATCCTGCACCACAGTTATCATGTTCATTCTCAGGGTTATATAGTCCTTGTTTTGCTGGCAACATAAAGAAGTGTTTTTTAAAGGATAACAAAAATAAGAATCCATTTGTATCTCGAATGTTAAATGAAGATCAAAAACCCTGAGCTTAAAGATTTCATAATTTAATTGCTATTTTTTATTTGAATTCATATTAATTAATTTAAAAATTGCAAAAAAGTTAATTTTTACGTCCTTTGCTGTTGAATTTAAAGCAAACTAGGTGAAATCAAAATACATGCTAATTGGATCTATGTCAGGCACTTCTTTGGATGGTTTGGATCTGGTATGCGTGAATTTTAAAAAAAAGAAAAACTGGGATTTTGAAATTATAAAAGCTAAAACCTATTCGTATTCATTAGAATGGAAAACTTGTCTGTCAGAATTACACCTTCAAAATTCTCAAAAAATCAAAGCAGTCGAAGAAGACTATGTCAATTTAATGGCAAAATTTGTTCTGGACTTTAAAAGTGATTTAAAAGGTATTGACTTTGTATGTTCTCATGGCCACACAGTGTTTCACCAACCTGATCAGGGGTCTACACTTCAAATTGGGAATACTCCTCAGCTTTCCAAGCTAATAGGACTGCCATTAATATGTGATTTTCGTTCCCAAGATGTTGAATTAGGAGGTCAAGGAGCACCCTTGGTTCCGGTAGGTGATTTACATTTATTTAAGTCGTATTCCTGTTGTTTAAATTTAGGGGGTTTTGCCAATGTCTCCTCAACTCAAAAATCCCAACATATTGCTTACGATGTTTGTGCTGTCAATACTGTTTTAAATGTTTTGGCAAATGAAAAGAGATTGGAATATGATTCGGAGGGAAATCTAGCCAAGGCAGGGAGTCTTATTCCAGAACTTTTAAACGCTTTGGAAGCACTTGAATATTACCAAAAAAAAGCACCTAAATCGCTTGGAATAGAATGGGTAAATGAACAAATTTTCCCTCTACTTGATAAATTCAGAACGATATCTGTTGAAGATCGAATTCACACATACACTCAACATATTGCCAAGCAAATTGCATCGATTTTTCTAGATTCTGATAACGTATTAATCACAGGTGGAGGTGCTTATAATGATTATTTGATCTCCCTGATAAATCAATTTAGTAAAGCAAAATTTAGTATTCCTGAACCACTAGTTGTTGACTTTAAGGAAGCCTTGATATTTGCATTTTTAGGACTTTTGCGATTTGAAAATCAAGTGAATTGTTTGTCCTCCGTGACAGGTGCTTCAGTCGACCACAGTAGTGGGAATATTTTTTATCCTTAGAGAGGAAGAAACGTAAGAGTTTTTATAAATTAGCATTCAAACTGAATTGAATACATGGAAACTATTATTATCTCGCTCTTTGTTTTGGGATACTTAGCTATTACGCTTGAACACAATTTAAAGGTAGATAAATTAATTCCAGCCCTTGCAATGATGGCCTTGATGTGGGCAATAATCTCTCTTGCTCATTTGCCTGTTTTTGATGTAAATACAGAACTAAAGGAGCTTGAGCCCACTCACATTGATGAAATTTTATTGCATCACTTAGGGAAGACGGCAGAAATTATTATTTTTCTTCTTGGAGCGATGACTATAGTGGAAATCATTGACTATTTCAATGGATTTTATACGATAAAAAACTTTATTAAAACTAGAAGTAAAAAGGGCTTACTGTGGATTTTTGGAATTTTGGCGTTTATACTTTCAGCCATTATTGACAACCTTACGGCAACCATAGTTTTAATTACCATATTGCAAAAAGTCATCCACGATAGAGATACTCGCTTATGGTTTGCGGGTTTGATTATTGTTTGTGCAAATGCAGGTGGAGCTTGGTCGCCCATAGGCGATGTAACTACTACCATGCTTTGGATAGGAGACAAAGTAACTACGGTAAAATTGATAAGTTATGTTCTGGTTCCCTCTGTAGTGTGCTTCGTCTTACCAGTAGGGATCGCGTCTTTGCTACCGGCATTCCAGGGTGACATAGCTGCAATCAAAGAAGAGGGTTTGGTAGAAACTCACAAACACGGTGGAACCATGCTTTACTTAGGTCTTTCAGCTATTGTATTTGTCCCCGTTTTTAAAACATTGACACACCTTCCACCTTACGTCGGGATGATGCTTTCTTTAGCAGTAGTTGCAACTTTTGCAGAGATCTTTAGTAAGGCTAAAATTAATATTACGTCTTTTGATGAAGAGAGCGACGCACACCAAACAGCGAGCCCAGTTCATAAATCACTGTCCAAAATTGAGTTGCCCAGTATACTTTTCTTTTTAGGGATTCTATTGGCAGTTGCGGCTCTTGAGTCTTTAGGACTACTCTTTAATTTTGCTGAAGGATTAAATGAAGCTATACCGAATACGGACGTTGTAATTGGTTTATTGGGTATCGGTTCGGCAGTAATCGACAATGTACCTTTAGTAGCTGCAAGTATGGGGATGTTTTCAATGGGTACCGACGATCCAGTATGGCACCTTATAGCCTATTCCGCAGGTACAGGAGGGAGCATGCTCATCATCGGTTCCGCAGCAGGTGTAGTGGCCATGGGAATGGAGAAAATCGATTTCTTTTGGTATTTAAAGAAAATAGCCTGGTTGGCCTTTGTTGGCTTTATTGGTGGATTTATAACTTTTGTCCTTATTCGAAATTTTGTAATTTAAAAGAGTAGGACAGGTAATTTTTTAATGAAATTTTGGTTGATACTGTATAACTATAGCTTATGTTACTATCCTATATTCAAGATGTTACTCCTCTACAAACAGAAAAAACACTTTCACTACTTGAGCTGATAAAGAACGGTGGTCTTGGAGGTCAACTGATTATCGGAGTTTTATTTGTTTTACTTTTAATGGTAACTTACATTTATTTTGAGCGTTTGTTTGCGATTCGTTCAGCAGTAAAATTCACGCCTAATTTTATGCCTCAAATTCGTTCATTTGTGATGAATGGAAAGTTGGATGGGGCACAACAACTTTGCGTGCAAGAAAATGTTCCTGTTGCAAGATTGATATCCAAGGGACTCTCTCGAATAGGTAGACCTTTGGACGATATTAACACAGCAATTGAAAATGCTGGACGTTTGGAAGTATATCAACTAGAAAAAAACATAAGTATTTTAGCCACTATATCTGGGGCTGCTCCCATGTTAGGGTTTTTAGGAACCGTAATTGGAATGATCCTATCCATTTTTGAGATTTCAAATGCAGGAGGGAATATTGACATGCAACTGCTTGCTGACGGTCTTTATACAGCAATGACAACAACTGTAGCTGGACTTATCGTTGGGATTGTTGGATATATTTGCTTCAACCATCTAGTTGTTAAAATAAACAAAGCGATCTATCAGATGGAGGCCTCTAGTTTGGAGTTTTTAGATCTACTAAACGAACCTGCCTGACAAATGAAACTCAGAGGAAGAAACCAGATTAAACCCGAGTTCAATATGTCGTCGATGACGGATGTTGTCTTTTTGTTGTTAATTTTTTTTATGATAGCCTCTACTTTAGCAAAACAGTTAAACACCATAGAGGTTAAACTACCAAAAGGAGAGGGTAAGACCGAGAACCGAAATACGGTTGCAGTAACCATTACAGACAGCGGTCGGTTTTATATCAATGAAAATAGGGTGAATAAAAACAGACTGGAAAACCAGCTTATACAAGCTTTAGAAGGAGGACAAACCCCTTCTTTAATCTTAAGAGCAGAGGAAAAGGTAGCCATTCAAGAAGTAGTATTTGTAATGAATATTGCCAATAAAAATGGTGTTAAGGTAGTATTGGCTGTAGACATCCCTTAAAATGAAAAAAGGATAAATATGTTGGATACCCCCCATAAAAAAAAATCAGCTGGACTTACTGCGATAGTTGCCACTTTATTGTTGCTGTTATTCTTTATCCTGGGATTGACATATTACGATCCACCGATTAGTTATGGAATGGAAGTCAATTTTGGTACTCTAGCACAAGGAAGCGGTGAGGTTCAGTCTACCAAAAGCGTTCAAACTTTTGAACAACCAGTGGAAAAGCCAGTTGAAGTAGAGGAAAAAGCAGAAGTAACTCCCCCAAAGGAAATTCCTGAAGAATTCATCAAAGAAGTTCTTACTGAAAAAGAATCTACAATTCTTGTTCCTGACAAAAAAGAGGAAGTAAAGTTCAGAGAGTCTGAAAATGAGAAGCATGAACCTAAGGTTGAGCCAGAACCCATAAAAAAAGTTCCAAAAGTTAGTGAAGCTACAAAAAGTGTAGTCTCTAATTTATTGAAAAATAAAGCTGAGGAAGGTGAGCAAGCCCGGGGAGAAGGAGATGATTTAGTTCAAGGCGACAAGGGTAAAGTAGAAGGAAATCCTTACTCAAGTAGATACTACAATAATTATGGATTGGGAGGGCGAGGAAAAAGCTACGGACTCAACGGAAGAAATTTACAATCCAACGGTAAGGTTGTTCAAGATTGTAACCAAGAGGGAACGGTAGTCGTTCGGATAACGGTAAACAACAATGGTGAGGTTGTTCAAGCAATGCCCGGAGTAAAAGGGAGTACCAATACACATCCATGCTTGCTTGAACCTGCTCGGGAAACAGCTTTACTTCACAAATGGTTCCCTGACAATAATGCACCGGCCGAACAAATAGGTTTTGTAGTTATTCAATTCAAATTAGGCGAATAAGGATTGAAAAGCTATCAAGATACCCTCGATTGGATGTTTTCTAAACTCCCCATGTACCAAAAAGTAGGAGGGAGTGCCTATCGCCCGGGTTTGGAAAGGATATTGGCAATGGATACCCATTTAGAATACCCGCATCGAACATTTAAGTCAATCCATGTAGCAGGTACGAATGGCAAGGGTTCCACCTCGCACATACTTGCATCTGTTTTACAAAGTGCTGGTTATAAAGTGGGTCTTTATACATCGCCACATTTGTTGGATTTTAGAGAACGAATTAAAGTAAATGGTCAACCTATAGCTGAAAAATATGTAGTTCAGTTTATTGAAAGGCATGCGGCCTATTTTGAATTAGAACAGATTTCATTTTTTGAAATGACCGTTGGGATGGCATTCGACCACTTTAGAGAGAGTCAAGTTGATTATGCTATTGTTGAAGTAGGGCTGGGGGGTCGTTTAGATGCTACTAATATTATTATACCGGTCCTCTCTGTAATTACCAATATTGGTTTAGACCACACAGAGTTTTTAGGTACTACACGCGCTCAGATTGCCAAAGAAAAAGCAGGGATCATCAAAAGAGGAATTCCTGTTGTTGTAGGTCAAAAAGACGAGGAGACTCAAAAAGTATTTGAGGAGATTGCCCTAAAGCAGTATGCAAAGTTAACTTTTGTAAAAGTTCAAAATCAACATTGGAAAACAGATCTTAAAGGAGATTATCAAACCCAAAATATTCAAACAGCTCTAACAGCTTTAGAGTGTTTGGATAATCATAAAATTAATTTGAATACTCTTAAACAGGGTTTAAAAAATGTAATTTCTAACACAGGCTTGCTAGGTCGTTGGCAAATAATTGCTGATTCACCAAAACTCATTATGGATGTCGGACACAATAAAGAAGGCCTTTCCTTTTTAGCAACTGAACTCCAAAAGTTAGAATTTGACCATTTGCATTTGATAATGGGATTTGTCAAAGGGAAAAGGGTTGCTGATTTAATTTCTCTCTTTCCCTCTGAAGCATCATTTTATCTAACTAGTCCGAAAATTGATCGGGCAATACCGCTTTCTACTTTAAAAGCTGAATTGACGGAAAACTTAAAAAATATTGATTTTTTCCCAACAGTCTTTGATGCAATAAATAAGGCTCGCTCTACAGCCAATGTAAATGATTTGATCTTAGTCTGCGGAAGTACTTTTGTGGTAGCAGATGTAATGAGTTTTATTAAAAATCAAAAAGTTTAAAATTTAGAAAGTAATAGTGGCGAATTAGTTGAGATATTTTATATTTGCCATCTCATTGAAATTAACAATGGGCGCTTAGCTCAGTTGGTTCAGAGCACCTCGTTTACACCGAGGGGGTCGGGGGTTCGAATCCCTCAGCGCCCACAATTTCAACCTCACTTACTCAAGTGAGGTTTTTTATTTTAAAAACACTTGAATCAATTTTTTATTAAATAAATGAATAATTCACTTAAATTATGGCGATCAACTATTTAATTTCAAACAGATGAAACAATTCGTTTTACTAGTAGTATTAATGATAACATTGCAGTGTGCTCCACCAGAGGCGGATGCATATGACAAAAAAAATATTGAATTAGCCCAACTGTTTTTGGACAATATCCTTACCGATAGAGAAAAAGCTAAAAGCTTACTCCACGAAGAGTTTAGCTTTTCATGGATGGGGATCATTGAGCAAGGAGGTAAAATCTGGAATAGAGACAATTTGTTTGACGTCTATTTTAAAGAAATCATCCCTGAAATTCTCCCTAATGGTATTATTTTAAAAACTGTTGATTTTATTTCAGATAAAAACGGTGTAGCATTAATCCAAGAAGGTGATGCAGAAGGTAAAAACGGAGAATATGACAATAAATATGTCTGGATTTTTAAAATGAAAGATAATTTAATTCACTCGATTAGAGAATACAATAGTGATATACTGGTTGCAACCCGTTTATATGATTATAAATTGGTTCCACTAGAAGGAACTGAATAGTGAATCAGAATTATAAACTCGCATTTTAACAATAATTTAAGGTTAAGGGATGTAACTTTTTGTCTTTGATTAAGTCATATAAGTAGATTTGGTTTAGTATTCTGCCTGTGTCTATTTCATGAAAATAATTAGTTGAGATTGTTTGTTAAAAACTCTAGATGTCAGGCAGTTTTTTTTTTCTGATTAAAAGCAATACATTAGATAAAATTCAAATTTTGAAAAAAATAGGAACAACCGACCGACTTTCGTTTTTTATTCTGGCTGTTTTTTATAGCATAACTTTCCTTGTGGGCTATTTTAAAGTATCGGGACAAGAGCAATCAAATGAGCAAACCTTAGATGATTCAAAAAAACTAATTCATATCGTACTCATTGAGTTTAAATCCACAGTCAGTAAAACCGATATGCAATTGGTGGTCGATGCTGCCTACAGTCTCCAGCAGATTGAGGGAGTTAAAGATTTGAACTTCGGCGAAAACACTTCTCCAGAAGGATTAAATAAAGATTATACTCATAGTTTGACTATGAAATTCAATACTGCTGAGGATCGTGATAGTGTTTATCTGCCAAATCAAATCCATCAAAAATTTGTCAAACTTTTTTTGCCTCTAACCGAATCTGTTTTGGTTTACGACTATTGGGAGTGAAAAGTTGATTTAACCTCCAATTAATTTTTGGATCTTGGCTTGCTCTTCTTTAGCTAATTCAGGATCTACCAAGATTCTTCCGCTGTGTTCATCCATAATAATTTTGCTCCTAGAGGCAATTTCAAGTTGGACTTGAGGCGGGATGGAGAAATAAGATCCGCCAGACGCACCACGCTCTACTGGAACTATAGCCAAACCATTTTTTACGCTACTTCTTATTCGCCTGTATGCAGAAATTAATCTCTCTTCGATTTGTTTTTCAAATTCAGTGGATTTTTTCTGAAGCAAATCTTCCTCTTTATGAGTTTCTTTTAGGATAGCCTCTAATTCTCCTTTTTTCGCTTTCAGGTGAATGTTTCGCTCTTCAAATCGCTCATTTATAACGTTTACAGCCTCTTGTTTTTGCTCGATACGTGCTTTATGTTCCTTAATTTTCTTCTCAGCTAATTGGATTTCAAGCTCTTGAAATTCTTGCTCTTTGACAATTGAATTATACTCTCTGTTGTTGCGAACGTTTTTCAATTTCTCCTCATATTTCTTGAGTAATTCTTTAGCCATTTCAATGGTTTGTTTTTGCTCAGCAATGTCGTGTTCGTCCTCTTTTATTTCTGTTTTGACTTTGTCTAGTCGACTATTTAGACCTGCAATTTCATTTTCTAAATCTTCAACTTCCAACGGAAGCTCTCCTCTTAAGTTTTTGATTTCGTCGATACGAGAGTCAATAAGTTGCAAGTCGTAAAGAGCTCTCAATTTGTTTTCGACGGTTACTTCAGTTTTTTTGGCCATAATTAGAAATAATTAACAGGATTTGTTTTTGTGCGTGATAAAACGATTGCAAAATTAGGCATTTTTTTGGTAAGATAATCAAATATCAAATTTTTGGTAAACTGCTCACTTTCATAATGTCCCACATCGATTAATATAAGGTCACTTTCCCCTTGATAAAATTGGTGGTATTTGAGGTCTGCTGTAATAAAAGCATCTGCATTTTGCTGTCTGGCACTTGGAATTGCAAAACTTCCAGAGCCGCCTAAAACAGCTACTTTTTTTATTTTTTTTCCTACAAACGGGCTATGCCGAATGGCTCCAGTAGAAAGTTTATTTTTGACATAAGTCAAAAAATCAGCTTCTTGCATTGACTCTTCTAGAGTTCCAATCCTTCCCATTCCTACTGAAGTTAAAGTATTGTCAAGGCTAAAGATTTCATAAGCAACATTTTCATAGGGATGAGCCTTTAGCAGAGAATTTTGAACAGCATGTATCAAATGAGATTCAAAAACTACTTGAATTTGAACTTCATTAATTTGCATTTTTTGTAGTGGTTTACCGAGATGAGGTTCGCTATGTTCATTTCCTTTAAATTGTCCTGTTCCTTCTAAAGTAAAACTGCAGTCTAAATAATTTCCTATCGAACCAGCTCCAGCTAGGTGTAAAGCTTCAAGTACCTTTTCAATGTTTTCCTTGGGGACATAGGTGCTTAATTTTTTTATTCCTGAGGGTTTGGGGATCAGAACTTTACTTTCATGAAGACCCAATCGATCAGCCAAGACCTTATTGACCCCCTCTGGGTGGTTGTCCAGTCGAGTATGCAATGCAAAGATGGCAATCTGGTTGCGAATAGCTTTTAATACCACTCGTTCTACATAATCTTTACCGGTGATTTTTTTCAAACCAGAAAAAACAATGGGATGAAAACAGACAATTAGATTGCATTTGGATTCAATGGCTTCATCCACAACTTTTTCAATACAATCAAGACTCACAAGAATCCCAGAACATTCGTTTTTAGCTTCTCCAATCAAAAGCCCTACATTGTCAAAATCTTCGGCATAGGCTGGTGGTGCCCACTGGTCAAGTATATCGATGATGTTTTTTATCGTTGCCATAAAATGGATTGATGACAAATATAATATTTATCTTCATGGGCATGAATAAGCGGCGTGTTTTACTCTACCCTTTTGCTTTAATTTATGGTGGAATTACTTCAATTCGGAATAAATTTTTTGACTGGGGAGTATTGCCTACTTATAAAATTCAATTGCCCAGCATAGGGGTTGGAAACTTATCTATCGGAGGGACAGGGAAATCAGTAGTTGTAGACTATTTGATTTCCAACTTTAAAAAAGATTTTCGAATTGCTGTATTGAGTAGGGGGTATGGTAGAATACTGAAAGGAGTACAAATTGCAGATGAGAAAAGTACTGCAGCTACTATCGGTGATGAACCGTTTCAATTTTATTCAAAATATCAAGACATTGAAGTTGTTGTTGCCGAAAAACGCATTTTAGGCTTAAAGAAAATTGAAAAACTGCCCTCTAAATTTGACTTACTCATTTTGGATGATATTTTGCAACATCGCTATGTAAAACCAACCACCCTTGTGCTGACAACTACCTATGATGCACCTTACGTTTCAGATGCATTATTGCCAACCGGTAATTTAAGAGAATCAAAGTCAGGTGCGCAACGAGCAGATATAGTAATGGTTACGAAATGTCCCGAAAAACTAACAGTACAGCAAATAAAATTTTTTAAAGAGCGCTTGAATTTACTCCCCCAGCAGAAAATGTTTTTTACTAAGATAAAATACAGTTCAACTGTTCAGAATACGTTGACTAAAAAAGGTTTAACCAAACTTAAATCCCCTTTTGTATTGGTCACTGGAATTGCGGATCCAACTCCATTCGTAAGCTATCTCAATTCTTTAGGGCTTGACTTCATTCATCTTTCTTTTTCCGATCATCACCAATTTACTACTCAAGACATTAAAAAGCTAAAAAGTGTACAAGGGGGAGGAGATATTTTAACTACTGAAAAAGATTATACACGTCTACATCCAGTACTACATGACGAAAATCTATTTTACTTACCCATTGATATGTCATTTTTAGATGCAGCTATGGAGCAAGAATTTAAAGCTTATTTAAAGGAAAAGATTAAGCTCAATTAAGCAATGTGCTTGTGTGCTTTATAGGAAGAGCGAACAAGAGGGCCACTTTCCACATGTCTAAAACCTAGGTCAAGAGCAAAAACTTCCAGTTTTTTAAAAACATCAGGCGTAATAAACTGCTGGACGGGGAGATGCTTTTTACTGGGTTGCAAATATTGACCAATAGTAACCACATCTACATTAACCTTTCTTAGGTCGTGGAGTGCTTCCATTACTTCTTCTTCTCGTTCTCCAATCCCTAGCATAATTCCAGATTTTGTTCTTTGAATTCCTTCTTCTTTAAGGTAGCGAAGTACTTCCAGACTAGTGTCGTATTTTGCCTGAACTCTAACTTTACGTGTCATGCGTCTAACTGTTTCAATGTTATGGGAAACAACTTCTGGGGCAACTTGCACAATCCGATCAATATTACGAGTATTCCCTTGAAAATCAGGAATTAGTGTTTCCATAGTGGTTTGCGGACTAATTCTTCTTACTGCATTTACGGTTTCAGCCCAAATGATGGAGCCCATATCTTTGAGATCATCGCGGTCTACAGAGGTAATGACCGCGTGTTTGATATTCATGATTTTAATGGAATTGGCAACCTTTTCAGGTTCAGCCCAATCTACCGTACTAGGCCGTCCTGTTTGTACACCACAAAAACCACATGAACGGGTACAAATATTTCCCAAAATCATAAAAGTAGCAGTTCCTTCTGCCCAGCATTCTCCCATATTGGGGCAACTTCCTGAGGTACAAATGGTATTGAGCTTGTACTTATCCACCAACCCTCTGAGTTCGGTGTATTTCTTACCCGTGGGAAGTTTTACTCGAATCCAGTCTGGTTTTTTTTGTTGTTTGATTTCTTTTTCTTGTACCTCCATCATCCTGCTTTTGTGCAAAGATACAAACTCTTATTTAGAGACTCAAAAGATAAAAGAGGGTAAAACCAGTTAAAAATAAGAGTCCTACAACACTTAAGATTCGTAAGCCTTGTTTTGGCTGGTATTTTTTTGGCATTGCTTTACTGATGACCAAACGATAATTTAAAAAAGCGTACAAAGGGGCAGTGATGAACGAGAGTACAGTCGCGATTTGGACTAATTGCCCCATTTCAGAAAGAAGAAATACAAAAATACCTGCAGTACCCAGAGTCAAAATAAGCATCCATGGTAGGTAGTAATTTTTTTTCTTTTGAAATAACAATTGAATGGTTTTTGACATAGCTCTAGGAGAAGCATCCAAGGTGGTTAAGGTGGTGCTTAGCATAGTAGTAAAAGCGGCTATTCCAATGATTCCATAAGCAGCCTGTCCAAGGTTAGTGGTGTACAGTTTTATTAACTGCTGAGCAAAGGCTCCTCCCTGAGTTGAAAACTCAGCTCCCGATCCGAACATGACTAAGGCACCTAAGCCTAAAAAACACAAAGCAAGTATAATAGTTGCGATATAGCCAACATTAAAATCAAACAGACTGTCTTTTATGGAACTGTTCTTTTGGGTTTTATTTTTTTCAAGAGTCCAAATGGAATGCCAAATGGAAATATCTAAGGGAGCAGGCATCCAACCCAAGAATGCAATGAGGAATAACAGCCCAGAAGACTCAGGGAATACTTGAGTAAATGAGAGAGGCGTTTGGTTTTTTATAAAGGCCACACTAACTGCCAATATACTACTTACGGCTAAAGTTATCATAATGACCTTGATTAGTCTATCAAGCCATTGATATTTCCCCAATACCAAAATAGCACTACAAGAAAGCGTAATGACGATACCCCAGATTACAATATTTGACGTTAGACCAAATAAGGTAGCTGCGAGGCCAGCGGTCACTATGGTCACCGCACTTTGAATGGTAAACATAGTTCCCATATTCAGTATAAAATAGGCCCATAAATAACCTTTTCCCAACTTGTGATACCCGTCTAAAAGAGTTTCACCAGTTGCCTGAGCATAACGAGGACCGTATTGGAAAAAAGGATATTTAAATAAGTTTATCAGTAAAAGAGCCCACACCAATCCCCATCCGAAATCTGCACCTGCTCTAGTGGATTGCACCAAGTGAGAAACACCAATGGCTGCTCCAGCAAATAAAAGACCTGGACCTAGTTTGGAAAGTTTAAACTTACTCACGATCTAATTTATTTGCTAACATTTTTTTTGCTCTAAAAAGCTTTACTCTTACAGTAGAAGCAGGTTCGTTTAAGAAATCTTCAATTTGTTTTAGGGATAAATCGTCAAAATAACGGAGTTTTAATATGGTGCGATAGTCTTCTTTCAATGACTTAATTTGCAACAATACAAAATCTAAGTTTTGATCCGAAATCAAAAGCTCTTCAGGAGAAAGTTCGTAACTAGAAAGTTCCTTTGAATCCAAATCAGAGATTTGATCTGTGTTTTCAGCTTGTTTTTTTGAGCTTCTAAACCTATCAATATGATGGTTTTTGGCAATAGTCATTATCCAAGAAAGAAAGCTTAGTTTTTGATCAAAGCTATCGATTCGATCAAAGGCTTTTGAAAAAGTTTCTAAGGCAAGCTCTTCTGCTTTATTTGTATCTGCCGTTCTGGACAGTAAAAAAGCGTAAATAGGGTCCCAATATTTATTAAAGAGGGTATTGAAAGCAAGTTGGTCGTTTGCTTTTGCTTTCTGGATAACTTCTTCTTCCCTATACATTAACTCGGCTAGGTTCTTAGTTATTGAAAGAGGCAGTACTCTTACACTCAGTTTCTTCGGGCATTTTACCACACAGCCCGCAGGGTTGGTTATCCTTATTCAAGAATGGGCTTTGGCTTGCACAAGTACCTGCAAACTCACCTCCTTTTTTACCCCATATTTTAATTGAAATTCCAGCGAAAGCCAAAAAAAGTAGACCAAATGTGATTAAAAATAATTCCATAAGATAGATATGAGTCACAAAAATACTAATCTTTATCCTAACCTCCCCCTTAACTTAAAACTAGTAAGAAATTACCTACAAATAAAAAACCCCTAAAAAATCCAGTAATTGAACCGAAAATATCAAATTTAGTACCTATGGTTAGAGATCGAAGAAAAAAAAATAAAACGGGTCTCAAAATTTACAGTAGAAAAAGCATTAAATTATATGCTTATGGCATAACAACATTCATTAAATAAATATAGTGTTGTGGTTTGATTGAATTTTTGGTGAAAGGGGTTGTTTGTGAGTTTTAAAACAATACTCTCCGAGCACTCCAGATAAAACGGATAAAGTAAAATCCAAAGGCAAGACCTACTATAAATTTCAGAAAAACACCTGATAGAAAGCCGATAAGTGATCCAAATGCAGCATTTAAGGCTCCTTTTTTATTGTTTTTATTGACAATGAGTTCTCCAAAAAAAGCACCCAAAAAAGGTCCAATAAGTATCCCAAAAGGACCTAAAAATAGAATTCCCATTACAAGACCAATACTTGCTCCATAAGTACTTCCTTTACCACCACCAAATTTTTTTGCTCCTATAATAGGTATAAAAATATCCAATAGAAAAATAAATAATGCTATGGAAAAACTGATGATTAGAAAGTTAGTGGTGATAGTAAATGCTGAACTAAAGCTCAGTATTAACAATCCTATCCACGAGGTTAGTGGACCTGGAATTACAGGTAAAAAACTACCTGCGATACCGAGTAAAATAAAGAAAGCTGCTGCGCAAATAATAAAAAGATTCATGAGTACTAGTCTTGATTTGAATGAGGAGCATTATTAGGTCCAAAATAAATAAAAATTGTAACTTTATTTGAAAATTTATCATATGATTCATTCTTCAAAATACCACCTGCGTTTTTTAATGGTTTTATTTTTATTTCAGTTGACAAGCTGCCATTTATTTGAATCAACAGCCGTTACAACTAAAGAAATAAATGACGCGTCTGCTTGGTCTTCTCAGGATATTGGTCCAAGTTTTGATTCTTGTAATGAACTTGAGGCAAAGGAAATGATGAATTGCTTTCAGGCTGTGATCACTTCTACTATAAGCGAATATCTTAATGAAAATCTACCGGAAGCTAACGAGCAAATTGATCAGGAATTTCTGGTATCAATCAAAGTAGATAAAGAAGGGTATATTTCCCTTGAGAATGTGGTTTATTCGAATGTATTACGGGATGCCTTTCCTGAAATAGAAACTATTTTAATAGATGCTGTTTATCAACTCCCCCAAGCGAAACCAGCTGTCAAGTCTAATGTTGGGACCTACGTAGAAACTGAATTTCAATTGCCCATCCGTATTTTAGCTCAGCAATCAAACTAATGCAGGAAGAGCAGATTATTTTAGGGGTAGATCCAGGAACCACAATCATGGGGTTTGGATTGATCGCAATTACTCAAAAATCCATGCGGTTGATTCAAATGCATGAGCTCCATCTCAAGAAATACGATAATCACTTTTTAAAATTACATCACATTTTCAAACGCACCCTTGAATTGATAGATGAATATCATCCAGATGAAATGGCACTGGAAGCTCCATTTTTTGGGAAAAACGTTCAATCCATGTTAAAATTGGGAAGGGCGCAAGGAGTTGCGATGGCAGCTGGTTTGTCCAGAGAAATTTCAATTACAGAATATTCTCCTAAAAAAATTAAAATGGCCATTACAGGTAATGGAAGCGCATCTAAAGAACAGGTGGCTAAAATGCTTCAGCAGCTTTTAAAAATCAAAACATTACCCAGAAATTTAGATGCAACTGACGGACTTGCTGCAGCAGTTTGTCATTATTACAATATGGGCAAAAAAAATAAAGAGAAAAATTATTCAGGTTGGGGGGCTTATATAAATCAAAACCCCAAAAAAATAAAATCCTGAGGAGGTTATTCAATGTCTAATCTCTACTTTCATTACCCTTTTTGCAAGCAGGCTTGTCACTACTGCAATTTTCATTTTTCCACCTCTTTAAAAAATAAAGACAGCTTATGGGAGGCCATGAAAAAAGAGTTAAAACAAAGATCTGATGAGCTAAATTCTCCTATTGAAAGCATCTATTTTGGTGGTGGTTCGCCATCCTTATTAAATTCAGGGGCAATAGAAAATACGATTGGCCTGATACATTCACTAGTTGAGGTAACTTCAAACGTGGAAGTAACCTTAGAAGTCAATCCAGACGATGTGAGTTCTGAATATTTAAAAGGTTTAAAAGCAGCTGGAGTCAATCGACTCAGTCTTGGAGTTCAGTCATTTTTAGATCGAGATTTAGTACTGATAAACAGGGCACACAATAGCAAAGATGCACTTAAAGCTTTGGAACTAGTGTCCACTCATTTTAACAATTATTCTTTGGACCTAATCTATGGAATGCCCTATTCTACATTGACAGAATGGGAGCAAAACCTCAATACAGCAATGGCGTTTACCCCCCCTCATTTATCCTCCTATGCCCTTACTGTAGAACCCAAAACAGCATTGTACCACCAAGTTCAAAAAGCAGAAGTGCTTCTGATTCCTGAAGAAGCAGTTCAAGAACAATACCAGTTAATGATCCAAAAATTGGAGGATTTGGGCTATGTCAATTACGAGTTTTCAAATTTTGGGAAGCCTTCTTTTTTTTCGGTCAACAATCAAAATTACTGGAAAGGCAAGCCCTACCTTGGCATTGGTCCTGCTGCACACAGTTATGACGGCAAGAGCATTCGAAAGTGGAATGTATCCAATAATCAGTTATATCTCAAAGCAATAGAGGGGGGTAAGCCCGCTCTAGAGCAGGAAGAACTTACTGTAAAAGACCGATACAATGAATATTTGATGACTGGTTTAAGAACTATCGAAGGAATTTCTCTGGGATTTGTCAAATCAACATTTGGTCTGCGCTATGCGATGTATCTCGAAGAACAAGCTGCAAGACACTTAGAAGGACAGCATTTTTACTGGGATGGCGATCACTTAAAAATATCTAAAAGCGCCAAATTTTTGACTGATGGATTGGCAGCTGATCTCTTTATGGTTTAGGCTGATTCTTTTTGAAGTCTGATGTAGTGCTCGTAAAATTTTGGTATAGTTTCAATACCCTTAAAAAAGTTAAAGAGCCCGAAGTGTTCGTTTGGGGAATGAATGGCATCAGAGTCTAAACCAAACCCCATCAAAATTGATTTTACTCCTAACTCATTTTCAAACATGGGTACTATAGGAATACTTCCCCCTCCACGACTTGGTATGGGTGCGATACCAAAAGTATCCAAATAAGCTTGGTGCGCCGCCTTGTAATCTAGGTTGTCCGTTGGAGTAACATAGGCATACCCTCCATGATGCGTTTCAATTTCAACTGTCACACCCTCTGGTGCGACTGATTGAAAATGCGTTTTGAATAATTCACTGATTTCATTCCAGTCTTGATCAGGCACTAAACGCATAGAAATTTTTGCATGTGCTTTACCCGGGATAACTGTTTTAGCCCCTTCACCAATATAGCCTCCCCAAATCCCATTGACATCTAAAGTTGGCCGAATTGTTCTGCGTTCTTCATTGGAGTAGCCAGCTTCACCTGAGACTTCGTTGATTCCTATAGATTCCTTAAATTCAGCTAAATCAAAAGGCGCTTTGGCCATTTCCTCTCTTTCGGTTTTTGAAAGTTCATCAACCCTGTCATAAAAGCCAGGGATGGTCACTCGTTTTTGATCATCGTGTAGTTTGGTAATCATTTCACATAGAACATTGATTGGATTGGCAACAGCTCCTCCGTATAACCCAGAATGTAAGTCGCGGTTGGGCCCAGTAACTGTAACTTCCATATAACTCAAACCTCTAAGACCTGTACAGATAGAGGGTTGTTCTTTTGAAATCATTCCTGTATCAGAAATCAAAATCACATCGCATTCTAATTTTGATTTATTGTTTTTAACAAACTCTTCTAGATGGTCGCTTCCGACTTCCTCCTCTCCTTCAATCATAAATTTGATATTACAGCCGAGTAAGCCTTCTTTTTTCATTATTTCAAAAGCCTTGATATGCATAAAAAGTTGTCCTTTATCATCACAGGCTCCTCTGGCAAAAACTGCACCATCAGGGTGTATAGAAGTGTTTTTAATCACTGGCTCAAATGGTGGGCTGTCCCATAATTCAAGCGGGTCTGGAGGCTGTACATCATAATGACCGTAAACCAAAACAGTTGGGAGCTTAGGATCAAGATGTTGTTCGCCATACACTATAGGATGTCCTTGGGTAGGAATAATTTCTGTATTGGCACAGCCCACTTTGTCAAGTGCATTTTTTACCCATTCAGCGGCATTAGAGACCTCTTGGTCAAATGCAGGATCTGCACTTACTGATGGTATTTTTAAAAAATCCATCCATTCCTCTAAGTAGCGTTTTTGGTCGTTTGAAAGTGACATCATAATCGTTCGTTGAATACCCACAAAGCTAACTAATGTATTTTTTTTAGAAGTAGAAAATTAATAGGAAAACTTAATTATCTTTGTCCTCCCTAAGCGGGTGTGGTGAAATTGGTAGACACGCTAGATTTAGGATCTAGTGCTTCACGGCGTGGGGGTTCGAGTCCCTTCACCCGCACCCTTAAAACCTCAACAGTAGTTGGGGTTTTTTTATTTCCCAGCTTATTTTTTAACAAAAACACTATTTCCCAAGTCTTTAGTCAGAGAACTCTAATCTATACTAAATCATTTTAAATTAGTATTTTAACAAACGAATAAAAACAAAGAATTAGAATTCAATAAATAAGTGCTAAAATGAATCGACTGTTCAATTTCGGTATTGTAGGAGTCTGTTTTATAAGTCTTCTTTTTTTTGGTGCTTGCCAACGATCCACTCAAATTGACTTTAATACTCAAATTAAACCTATAATTAATGAAAAGTGTATCAGCTGTCACGGCGGTGTAAAAAAGAATGCAGGCTTTAGTTTTTTATTTGAAAAAGATGCCTTAGGGAATACTAAGGAAGGAACACCTGCTATCATTCCTGGGAACTCTAAAAAAAGCAGGATGATTCAGCGCTTACATGAGACGGATTTGGAATTGCGTATGCCTTACGAAAAGCCTGCCTTAAGTAAGGAAGAAATTGAGCTTTTTACCAAATGGATAGATCAGGGGGCAAAGTGGGGTACACACTGGGCCTATGTTCCACCGAAAAAAGATGAACTTCCTCAGGTGGACTCCCAATTTAAAAAAGCCAATTTTCTACAAACACCTATAGACTTTTTTATCGCAGCCAGAATGGAAGATTTAAAGGTAGAGCCGAACGAGAAGGCAAAGTCAGATGTGCTTGCTCGCAGACTGGCTTTTGATGTTACTGGGCTTCCTCCTAGGCAACCTCTCTTTGATGCTTATATCCAAAAAGAAATTACTTATGAAAACTATTTAGACAGCCTCCTGGCACAGTCTAGTTTTGGAGAAAAGTGGGCAAGTTGGTGGTTAGATTTGGCTCGTTATTCAGACACCAAAGGTTATGAAGCGGATCGTGGAAGAACCATTTGGCAATACCGTGATTGGGTCATTAAAGCCCTGAATAAAGATTTAAAGTTTGATGAATTCACCATTCAACAAATTGCAGGAGACCTGCTTCCTAATCCTAGCTACGATAAGTTGTTAGCAACTGCATTCCACAGGAATACGATGAATAACGATGAAGGGGGAACTTCCGATGAAGAATACCGAACAGCTGCTGTAATTGATCGGGTTAATACCACCTTTGACGTGTTTCAAAGCACTACTATGAGTTGTGTTCAGTGTCACGACCACCCCTATGATCCTTTTGTCCAAAAGGAGTATTATCAACTAATGTCTTTTTTTAATAATTCAAGAGATGAAGACTTGATGGATGAAGCCCCTAATTTAAGATCCTACAGCGATGAAAACAATGAGCGAATTGAAAATATATTGGCGTGGATTTTGAAATATGGAGATCAAAAAACACATGATTTTTACAACGATTTTTTCCAATTTTTAGAGCCAAAATATCAAGCGCATAATTCAGTGGTCTTGAATTCCGACAATGCTTATGTTTCAGGTGTAACCCTTTCTATGCGAAATAAAGGACAGGCTGTTTATAAAAATGTCAGTACAAACGGAAATCAAAACATGTATTTTAAATACAGCCCTACGAAGCACAAGACAGTTTTAACTTTCCGTAAAAACAGCCCAAAAGGTTCAGTATTGGGGAGTATACAGTTGAATGAAGAGGGGAATCCTCAATTCCACAATTCAAAAAATCAATACGCCAAACTTAAGATTAAAGATACCCAAGAACCTTTTGATTTGTATATAGAAGCTCGAAACCCAAAACTGACAACAGACACAAAAAATGGGTACCGTTACAACGATATCGCTGTTTCCCTTCATTGGTTTTCTTTTACTCCTGAACTCCCAGGAAAAGCAAAGCAGGGTTTTTACAGGATTGAAAGGGATATTCGTACTGTATTGAATAATCCAGAACACCTCACTCCTATCATGGTTGAAAATAAAGACTTTATGAAAAGGAAAACACATTTATTTGACCGAGGGAGTTGGTTGAGTAAAAAGGAAGAGGTTTTTCCTGCTGTTCCCCAAACTTTGAATCCATGGGATAAAGAATTGGAAAACAATCGACTTGGGCTCGCCAAATGGTTGGTCAGTGAGGAAAATCCCTTAACTGCAAGAACATTAGTTAACAGAGTATGGTATCGGATTTTTGGGAAAGGATTGGTATTGACATTAGAGGATTTGGGTACTCAATCTGAACCACCCACTCATCCTGCACTTTTGGACTGGTTGGCAGCTGATTTTGTCAGCGGACAAGATTGGAGTCTTAAAGGATTGATCAAAATGATTTTGATGTCTGCTACTTACAGACAAAGTTCGACCATAGATGAAACAAAATACGCTTTAGACCCTGAAAATTTATTTTATGCACGAGGACCTAAATTGCGTTTGAGTGCCGAAGAAATAAGAGATCAAGCACTATTTGTATCAAATTTATTAAGCGATAAAAAATACGGTCCTGGTGTCATGCCTCCGCAACCTGATGGAATTTGGGAGCATGCCTACCTTGGAAATTTATGGGAAGAAAGCAAGGGAGAGGACCGCTACCGCAGGGCGATTTATACCTACCTCAAAAGAACCAGTCCCTATCCTTCTTTAATTTCTTTTGATGCAGGAAGCAGGGAAGTGTGCTTGGTTAGAAGATCGCCGAGTAATACTCCATTACAAGCATTAGTAACTTTAAACGACCCAGTATTTCTCGAAGCGGCGTTGAACCTCGCCAATTTAAACACAGATTTACCCAAACGTCAAGCCATAAAAAAAATGTACAAGACAGCAGTATATCAAGAAATTGATGATCAAATTCTAGACTTGCTGGAAAGACTTTTTGATGAAGCCTATGAGGATTTTGATCAGACCCCAGAAAAATTGCAAGACTTCTTTTACCAAGAAAGTGAAGTCGATCAAAAATTAGCAGCTCTGGCTGTGGTAGGGAATGCGATTATGAACTTAGATGAATTTTTAACCCATGGATAATTTAAAGAGACTTTTAGCAGAGAATAAAGAGTTTGAAGCCAGATTGAATAGCAGGCGTCATTTTTTAAAAGATTGTACGCTTGGGCTTGGAGGAATAGCCCTTGGGAGTTTATTGAATTCTTGTTCTTTTGATCAAAAAAAAGCATACGACTATAGTGCAAGTAGGGCACTAAATCCGATGGCTCCACTCGCACCACCCTTATCTCCCAAAGTAAAGAGTGTGATTTATTTACACATGGTTGGTGCTCCCTCCCAGTTGGAACTGTTTGATTACAAACCCGAGTTAGCAAAGTTGCACAACAAACCGTGCCCAGCTTCTTTAATAGAGGGTAAGGAGTTTGCTTTTATTGAAGGCGTTCCCAATATGTTAGGCCCCCAAGCTACCTTTAAAAAAGCAGGTGATTCAGGAAATTGGGTGTCGAATCATTTGCCTCATTTTAAAAATGTAGTTGATGAAGTTTCCTTTTTAAAAGCAGTTCACACAGATCAATTTAACCATGGACCAGCTCAACTATTAATGTTTACTGGTAGTGCACGATTTGGGAGACCCTCCTTGGGCTCTTGGATAACATATGGGTTGGGGTCAGAGAACAACAACCTCCCTGGTTTTGTAGTTTTAACTTCTGGTGGAACTCCCGATGCAGGAAAAAGCCTTTGGGGCAATGGATTTTTACCATCAATATATCAAGGAGTTCACTGCAGGTCTAAAGGGGACCCTGTTCTTTATCTCAAAGATCCGAAAGGTATTTCAAGAGACCTGAAAAGGAAAGTAATTCAATCCATCAATGAAATAAATTACAAAGAATTTCAAAAGTTTAAAGACCCTGAGGTATTGACTCGAATAAGTCAGTACGAAATGGCATACAGAATGCAAGTCTCGGTGCCAGAAGTTATGAATATTGATGACGAACCAGAATATATTAAAGAAATGTATGGGGTTAAACCGGGTAAAGAGTCTTTTGCAAATAACTGCCTTTTGGCGAGGAAAATGGTTGAAAAAGGAGTCCGATTTGTACAGCTATACGACTGGGGATGGGATTCGCATGGGGCAAGTGAATCTGAAGCATTGAGTAAAGGGTTTTTAAACAAATGCAGAGACATGGACAGACCTGTTGCTGCTTTACTGCTAGATTTAAAACAAAGGGGATTATTGGAAGATACCCTAGTGGTATGGGGAGGAGAATTTGGAAGAACTCCTATGTGGGAAAACCGTGCCGGAATCCAAAATTCACTAATTGGAAGAGATCACCAAGGAGAGGCATTTACCATGTGGATGGCCGGTGGTGGGGTTAAAAAAGGATATGTACATGGCGCAACAGATGAAATTGGTTTTCGAGGAGTGAGTGGAAGGGTTTCTGTTCACGATATTCAAGCGACCATATTGCACTTACTTGGTTTTGACCATGAACAATTTACTTTTGACTTTCAGGGGCGTCCTTTCCGACTTACAGATGTAGAAGGTCGCGTAATCCATGAAATCTTATCCTAAATCAAAAAGAAAAGATGAAGTACTTTTTGAAGATGTTGATTTTGATGCTCTTGTTTACTCAGTCAGTATGGACACAAAATGAACTGTTATTTTTTCAAACCAATTGGGGTTTTGAAGGTTCTTGGGAAGCCTTTTTTTTTAAAACGAAATCTTCAGGATATGATGGAGTTGAAGTCTGGCTTCCAAAAAATGCGAGGGTACAGCAAGAGGTTTCAAAGGGATTAAAAAAACATCAATTGAAAGTCATTTATTTATGTGGGACAAACAAAAGTCTTTCCTTTAAAGAGAGTTTGCTGGCTTACGAGAATGATTTAAAAAGAGCAATTGCACAAAAGCCATATGCGATTAATTCCCATACAGGAAGTGACTTTTTTTCATTTGAACAAAATATGAAATTTCTTAAGTTGGCGAATGACTTGAGTAATAAATACAATATTCCAATTAATCATGAGACTCATAGAGGGAGGTTTAGTTACGCTCTACCCGAAACAAAACGTTATTTAAATTCTGATTCCGCTTTTCGGTTGACCTTAGATATTAGTCATTGGATGGTAGTTCATGAATCTTTGTTAGCACAGCAACAACAACTTTTAGATGAGGTGATGGAACGGACTGATCATGTTCACGCTCGTGTTGGTTTTGAAGAGGGTCCTCAGGTCAACAACCCTCAAGCTCCAGAGTGGGACAAAGCTTTAAATCGACATTTATCAATTTGGGAATCTATCATATTGAGTCACTGGAAAACAGCAAAGCCTATGACCATTACAACTGAATTTGGCCCTCCCAACTATCTTCCTACAGCTCCTTTTACTCAAAAGCCTTTAAGCGATCAATGGGAGGCGAATGTCTTTATTATGAAAGCAATTAAAGAACAAATGAATATTAGCAATTAATTGTATGGATAGTTTTTTAACATTTATCGGTCGGTTTCATCCTTTGATTGTTCACTTGCCTATAGGTTTTATATTGCTTGCCTTACTTTTAGAATTCAGCAGAAATAAATTTAAAGAAGCCGAAAAAGTTCTCAAATTCATCATACTATGGGTAATTATAAGCGGATTATTTTCCATAGCGACAGGCTATTTTCAGTACCTCCAAGAGGGCTATTTATGGGAAACGATTCAAGCTCATTTTTACCTAGGTTTGATAACACTACTGCTGTCGATTGGGTTTTATATTTTCCTAAAGGGGGGCACAATTTTAAATCAGCTTCCTCGGCTTTTCTTTTCACTTGGACTCTTGCTGAGTATCGTTATTACAGGTCATTTGGGAGGCAATATTACTCATGGGGAGGATCATTTAACAGAGCCTTTGAAAGAACTCTCATCAACTGTTTTAGGGATTGAAAAGGAGGAAAATGAATTTTCTTTAAATGAAAAAAACTATCGAGAACAGCCCATTTACAGCGGAATAATAGCCCAAATACTTTCGAAAAAATGCGTGAGTTGTCACAATACAAAAAGAACCAAAGGAGGCTTGCAAATGCATACCTATGCAGCCTTTCAAAAAGGAGGTAAAAATGGTCCGATTGTCAATTATGACAATCCAGAATTGAGTGAACTATTTGTGAGAATACACCTTCCCCTTGAGCAAAAAAAACACATGCCCCCTAAGTCTAAAAAACAACTTACTAAAGCTGAGATTAAGCTGATGAGCTATTGGATAGAAGTAGGGGCTCCAGAGCAACAAACACTTGGGCAAATTGGTATAGAACGCAACCTCATTGAGCCTTTTTTTTTTAAAGAAGAGGAGCGTTATTACCCAGAGCTTGAACTTGATGCTCCAGACCCAGAGACAATCAAAATCTTAGAGTCAAAAGGCATTATTGTTTCCCCAGTAAAACGAGAATCAAATCTTTTAACACTAAGCTCACTCAATGCACCAAAATTCAGTGTTCAACAACTGCAAAATTTAGAGGGTATTAAGGAGCAATTGGTCAGTATTGACTTGAGTTATAGTTCTGTTAATGACTCTGTATTTATTGCACTAACAAAGTTTCCCAACTTGGTTCAGATCAAATTAAACCATACCGGGATAACAGGAGACGGGATTGGTTCATTGAGTAAATTAAAAAATTTAAAAAAGCTCTACATGGTTGAAACTGCACTTAAAGGTTCTGAACTTTCATCCATTCAAAAATTTCCTTCAATAGAGCAGGTTTTTGTTTTTCAATCAAATAGAAATTTGATTGAAGAAGCAGAATTAACTCCTAGACTTCAATCAATAATTGAATTTGGAGATTATCTGCTCCCCAAATTGCCAAATGAGGAAAACAACAATTAAACGATTTTTATGACGCTTGTAAAAATGACTCTAGTTCAAAAGCGTTAACTTTCACACTAATGAAATTACAACCAAGATTAATTCGCCAAATGGGTTTAATGGCCGTTGTTGCAACGGGAGTTTCTTCAATGGTAGGAGCATCTATTAATGTGGTACCCTTTATGATTCATAGAAGCGTACCTATGATTGGCCCTTATGTTATTTGGGCTTTTATTTTTGCTGCTGTACCAGCTCTATTTGCAGGGCTTGCCTATGCTATTCTTGGCTCTGCCATGCCCAGAGCTGGTGGAAGTTATCTCTATGCGAGTAGAGGTTTAAATCCTTATCTCGGTTTTATAGCAAGTTTTTCGCAGTGGTTTGGTCTTTCTCTTGTTATTGGTGTTATCTCCTATATTTCAATTCCATTTTTAAGAGATATCGCCTTGAGTTATGATTTTCAAAAACTTGCCTTAGCTTTAGATTCTTCTTGGGTAAGAGTAAGCCTCTCATTAATTTTTATTTGGAGTTTTGTTTATGTTAATATCAGGGGCATAAAGTCTTATACCAGTTTACTTATCCCAATGGTGATTATAATTTTTAGTTTGGGAGCCATAGTGATTCTCTCAGGATTGTTTTTAGATACGACTGATTTTTTAAACACTTTGGATCCCAGTAAAAGACCCTTGTATGAAAATACTAATTCAGGGTCTGAATTGAATTGGTATGCCTTTTTTTCTGCTGCTGCAGTTTTATTTTCAAGCTTTATTGGCTTTGATGCTATAGCGCAAACCGGGAGTGAGGCCGTGAATCCAAAAAAGAATCTCCCTTTGGCTTTATTAATCGCAATTTTAGGTGTTGGACTTTTTTATTTTCTATTTACCACTTCAGTATATCATATTATCCCTTGGAATTATATAGCTGAACAAGCTCAAATAAGGGATATTTCAGCTCCAGGATTACTTAGTGCTATTTTGCCTAAGGGGTTAGATGCTTTGATAATTATAGGAGCTACTATTGCGCTTATCAATGATCTTCCAGCGATGCTTTTGTCGGTTTCAAGGCTTATGTTCGCTTGGTCTAAAGATGGTATTATTTCTTCTAAAGTCACCACAATCCACCCCGTTTATAAAACTCCCGTATATGCCTTAGTTTTAGCTGGCGTTATGGCAACAATTGGTGTTTTAGGATCAAATTTTGCAGGCGATTTTTTTCTTGGGATTGATATTATGGTCACTTCAATGCTTGTTAACTTTTTATTGATGTGTATTACAGTGTTAACCCTAAAAAAAAATAATTTCAATTTATATCAAGAAATCAGTGTCTTTAAGAAGCGTATTTTTCAGCTCATTATCGGCTGGGTTGGTATTGTTTTTTTAAGTGGTTTTTTATTGATTCATACCTATAAAGATTTAAATAAAGAAGTTGAAGCATGGTATTTTCATTCCACCTATATTTGGCTTCTCGTAATGTTACTTGCAAGTATTGTTTTCTTGTTTCGATGGAATCAGCTCAAAAATTCCAAAGCATTAAATCAGTTTAAGAACTTACCTTTAGAATAAATGAATAAAACGGTAAAACTTTCCTCAACACTAGAAGTTCCCCGGCTTATTATAGGCCTTTGGCAGATCGCTGATATGGAGCGTAAAAATCAATATCTTAATTTAAATAAGGCAGCCGATGCCATGATTCCTTACATCCAAGCTGGTCTCACAACATTTGACATGGCCGATCATTATGGCTCAAGTGAAATTATCGCAGGAATATGTAAAAATAACTCTGATGAAAATGAGCGTATTAAGTTGCTTACAAAATGGGTGCCAAAGCCTGGGGCAATTCAAAAAGAAGTGGTGTATGAGGCCATTTCAATTGCATTGGAAAGAATGCAGCAGAGCAGTATTGATTTATTACAATTTCACGCATGGCAATATTCAGACCCAAGCTGGCTTGATGCTTTATTTTATTTAAAGGAATTAAAAGAGGAAGGCTTGATTAAAAATATTGGAGTTACAAACTTTGATGCCTACCACTTACGTGTTGCACTAAGCAGTGGGATTCCATTGGTGAGCAATCAGATTTCTCATTCAATTTTAGATCGTAGGGCCTTGGGTGAGATGAAAAAAATTTGTGCAGATTTCAATATTCATCTTTTAGCCTATGGTACTTTGCTAGGGGGGTTTTTATCAGAAAAATGGCTGAATAAGAAGTTGCCTAAAGAAGTAGAATTATCTACTTGGTCTCAGATGAAATATATACGTTTTATTGATCAAGCAGGAGGCTGGACGGTTTTTCAAAGGCTTTTATCCTGCTTGGATCAAATTGCTCAAAAGCACCATACAACCATACCCATTCTGGCCAGTAGGTTTGTTTTAGAAAACCAGAATGTAGCTGCAGTAATAGTAGGTGCACGCCTTGGAGAAAGTGCTCATATTGAGGACCACAAGGCGCTCCTTGATTTCACTTTTGAGGATGATGACCTCGAAGAAATAGATAAAGTACTGACAGAATTAGATCCAGTACCTGGGCATTGTGGCGATGAATATCGTAAACCACCCTTTCTCACTGCTTCGGGTGATTTGAGTCACCATTTAGAAACTTTTCCTCCTGTTTTTGAAAAACAAATTAAATCTGAAACCAGGACGCATGTATACAGCGGTACCGTCTGGGAATCATTTGCTGGCTACGCGAGAGCAGTAAGAAAAGGAAAGACGATAATGGTTTCTGGGACTACAGCTACGCATGGTAATAAATTAATAGGAGCAAATGATGCTGCTGCACAAACCCATTTTATTATTGATAAAATTGAAGCCGCTATTCAAGCCTTGGGAGGCAGTTTAGAAGATGTAATTAGAACACGAATTTTTGTTCAAAGTTTAGATGATTGGGAAGTTATTGCCAAAGCACATGGTGTTCGTTTTAAAAACATAGATCCTGCAAATACATTGGTGCAGGCTAAACTAGTAGGGGAGGGCTATAAAGTGGAAATTGAAGCTGAAGCGCATTTAAATGAATAGATTAGTCCACTAGAGCACTAATTTCTTTAGCCCATTTACGTTTAAATTTTGCTACTTTTTCTTTAAATAAATCAATTTGTTTTTCCCCTGCTTCTAATAGTCTCCAATCATCTTCAGAAGGAATATTTAAGCGGGCTTTTGAAAATTTAAGTGTATTTTTTATCAAACTGTAGGGTGTTATTTTTGAACTTTGCCACGCGCCTACTTGTCTATCCTGCGGCTGATCTCTACCCTCTAATTGAAGTTTTTGTAAAGCATTAAGTAACGCAGCATGAGATGTGCTACCTTGATTTACTTTTTTTAACTTTTCTTCAATCCCAAGGAGGAAATTCAATATTTTTGCTAGCCGAGCCACTTGTTTATCAGTACTTTTTTGATAAGTATAGAGTGCTTGGTCTATATTTTCATCCAAATCAAATCGAGGATCAGCAACTACCTCTATAGTGGTGCTTTTTGTTTCTCCTTTAAAAGTTAATACGGCGGTATAATTTCCAGGTAAAACAGGAATACCCCGACTTTCCTCTGAAATCCAAGATCCTGGAAGCTGGGCACTTTTCTCATCTAATTTCCAGATAAAATAATTAAGTCCATGCTTTAACTCTGTTTGAATACCCGTATTGATAACTTCATTTTTTTCATTTTTGATTTCAATACGAACAGTAGCTGACCTATGGGGTTGTTTATTGAGGAAAAAAGGTATTTTTACTTTTTGAAAAACACGATTTTCCCCTTCAAATGTGGTATTAAATCCAGTCCATATATTTCCTGGTGGGGCAATAAAAAGTCCTTTTACCTGAACGACCTTATTTATTTTTGGTGCAATTAGTTCATCTTTTTTATTTGTCGAAACAAGTGCACGCAGGCTTAATAAGTCATCTAGAATCCAAATGGCCCTCCCAAAAGTACCTGCTACCAGCGCTGACTCTTTTTCTTGAATTACCAAATCTCGTGTAGAAACAGAAGGGAATCCATTTCTAAATTGCGTCCAATTTTGGCCTCTATCAATGCTAATCCATAATCCATTTTCAGTACCTAAAAAAAGCAGCTTTGGTTCTACAGGATCTTGAATAAAAGAAAGGGTATAGCCTTTTACCTGTGTTGAATCCACCATTGAGCTCCAAGTTTTCCCATAATCAGTCGTTCTAAATAAATAGGGTTTATAATCCCCTTTGCGGTAATTATTAGCAATCACCCATGCTGTTCCTTCCTGATAGCTAGATGCTTTTATTCGAGCAATCCATGCTTCTTTTGGAAGTCCTTTAACCTGAGAAGTAAGATTGGTCCAATTTGCTCCTCCATTTGTGGTCAATTGAATTTGTCCATCATCTGTACCTACCCAAAGGATCTTTTGATTCAATGGGCTTGGAGAAATTGAGAGAATACTGGTATAGTTTTCTGCACCAGAAATATCAAGTGTCAAGCCGCCATAGTCCCTTCTTTGATAGGTTGGATTATTTGTTGTTAAGTCAGGAGAAATGATTTCCCAATGCCTTCCTTTATCTTTAGATTTATGAACAAATTGAGAGCCGTAGTATACTCCATTATGGTAAAAAGGATCTTTAGCAAACCCAGCATTCCAATTAAATCGTAATGGGGTTTTTCCATCAGGAGATTGTGGAGCAATACTCTGGTAATACCCACTTACTTTATCATAGCGGTATAAATCACCATTTTGTGAGGTACCATAGCCAAAACGAGAATTTTCTTTATCAGGCGCAATATAAAAGCCGTCCCCTCCAACGAGATATTGCCAGTATAGTGTTCTTATGCCGCCCCTTTTCCAGGTATAGGCAGGTCCTGACCAGTTACCATTATCTTGCATGCCACCATAGACATTAAATGGGGTATCCTCATCTGCATTAATTTGATAAAATTGAGCTAAGGGAAGGGTTTCAGGGAAATACCAACTTTTACCATGATCTCTCGTAATACCAAGCCCCCCATCACCCCCGATTATAAAGTGCTCTGGGTCATTCGGGTTAATCCATATTGCATGAAAATCGGCATGAATTCCCTTTGTTTCATCTGCTGGAATCATGGGTTTAGAATCAAAAGTTTTCCCTCCGTCATAGCTAACAAAAAGGGGCTGATAAATATTGTATAATCGATCAGGATCTTTTGTATCTACAGCTAAATCTTGAAAATAAAAAGGACGATTATTTGTAAATTTTGGATTGTCATTGACTACATCCCAATTCTCCCCCCCGTCATCACTGCGGTATAGGAGATTTTTTTTCGCTTCAACTTTGGCATAAATTCTATTGGGATCACTAGGGGCGATGGCGATCCCAATTCTGCCAAGTGGATCTTTTGAAAAACCATTTTCAGCTCCTATTTTCCCCCAGCTTTCACCTCCATCCTCAGACACAAATAAGCCTGAGCCGCTTCCGCCAGAGACAAAAGAATAGGGTGTTCTTTTGTGATCGTAAAGCGCAGCAAATAATTTATTAGAGTCAGAAGGATCCATTACTAAATCTGCTACTCCTGATGTAGGAGTGGTAAATAAAATTTTTTTCCAAGTGAGGCCTCCATCTGTTGTTTTGTATAAGCCACGGTTTGGACCAGCAGTAAAGGGGTCTCCCATAGCCCCAACATAAATTGTATTACCGTCTTTGGGATCGATAAGAATGCGGTGTATCGTCTTAGTTTTTTCAAGCCCCATAAATTCCCAGTTTTTACCCCCGTCTATTGATTTAAAGAGTCCCATGCCCAAATTCATGGAGTTTCTTGGATTGCCCTCACCTGTTCCAACCCAAATCACATTTTGATTGGTCTGTTGTATTGCTATTGCACCAATATTTTGGGTTGGTTGCTCATCAAAAACAGGATACCAAGCACTCCCACCGTTTTCAGATTTCCAAACACCTCCTGAGGCGGCACCTATAAAGATGATTTTTGGGTTAGACACAAAGGCATCAATAGCGGTAATACGACCACTCATATTAGCTGGTCCGATCGCTCTTATTTGTAAGTTTTCTAGCTTACTAAAATCTAATTCTTGCGCTTGAGAAAAGAGACCAATAAATAATAATAAATAAGATATTTTTTTCATTTTCAGTTAGTAAAATATACTGTTTATACAATGTAGTTAATTTTTAATACTTTTAATTTTACTCGAGTTAGAAATCTTTTTAATCGATTATGATTTATTTTATTCAAAAGCATTTGGGGAAGCTTCTTACTATTATCAGTTTAATTGTTGTTTTTTCATCTTCAAACCTCTTTGCTCAACACGATAATGCTTTCACACGTCCTGAGCTTGTAAAACTATTTAATGCATGGAGAAGCTTTGAAGTTCCTCCACTACTAAATGGAGTCCCTGATTATTCTCAGGCCACTTTTAAAAAAAGAGAATCCAGATATCAGGCTTTAAGAGCACAGCTTGAAAAAATGCCTAAAGAGGAATGGTCTGTTAGTGAACAAGTGGATTGGCATTTAATTTGGGCTGAAATGAATGGATATTTGTTTCATTCTAAAATCTTAAAACCTTCTGAGCGAGATCCCGCCTTTTATAAAATAGTATGGTCTTCTAAGAGTGATGTGCCTGCACATGAGGGACCCACGCATCATGCAATTATTGAATTATGGAAGTACCAATTCCCTCTGGATTCACCCAGCCTCAATTCATTAAGTACCTCATTAATTCAGATACCAGAAATTTATATACAAGCTAAAATAAATCTAACAGGAAATGCGAGAGAATTGTGGATTGCAGGTATTCGTGACATACAAAATCAATCGATTCTTTTGGGAACACTACTGGAAAAGCCCAAAGTGTCAGAAAACACCAAACTTGTTGACCTAATTGATAGCGCCATAAAAGCGACAGATGAATTTGCGTATTGGTTGGAAAAGCAAGTGCCGAAAAAAACAGGTCCTTCTGGTATAGGGAGAGAAAACTACAGCTGGTACCAGCAAAATGTTCATCTTGTACCTTTGACTTGGGAAGATGAAGTTCAATTGCTCAAAAGAGAATTAGCTAGGGCTTGGAGTGCTCTGAAACTAGAAGAGCACCGCAATAGAAAATTACCTGAGTTACAAGCTGCTGAGAACCCAAAAGCTTATCAGGAGCTCGCTGAAAAAGCAGCGGCTGAATTAATTAATTTTTTAGAGACCAATCAAATTGTTACCGTTAAATCTTATTTTCAAAAAGCCTTAAAACCTCATTTAGGAGAATTTATTTCTACAGAAAAAAGAAATTTTTTCTGGATTACTGCGCATTTAGACCCTAAACCTCTTTTTTCTCATTTCTATCACTGGTTTGAACTTGAAAGAATGATTGAAGAACCACATCCGAACCCCCTGAGAACAGGTGCGCTACTCTATAATATCTTTGATTCAAGAAGTGAGGGTCTTGCCACTGCTGCAGAAGAGATTTTTATGCATGCCGGTTTGTATAAAAAAAATCCTAGAGCCAGAGAAATCGTTTATATTTTGATTGCACAAAGAGCAGCTAGGGGTCTCGGATCTTTATACGCTCACGCAAACTTGATGACCATGGAAGATGCTGGAAAAATTCACGCTGAATACACACCTAGAGGGTGGATGAAAACAGAAAAAGAATTGCTTCTTTTTGAACAGCATCTTTATTTGAGACAGCCTGGCTATGGTACAAGTTATATTACGGGAAAGTATTTAATAGAGTCTTTAATGATGGAAGCCGCCAGGGCTAAAGGAGATGATTTTAGTATTCAATGGTTTTTTGATTCATTAAATGAAAGAGGAAACATACCTGTTTCTCTTGTCAATTGGGAGCTAACAGGAGACTATTCACAACTTGAAAAGATAAAAAAGTCAGCAGGTTTGTTTTGAAAAGTAATTTTTTTAGATTCTCTATTTTTAAATTAATCAGGGATATTTTTTGTAATAAACACCATCAATTTGCCTTAGTTTTTTCGATATAACTTATGATCTGTTCCTGGAGTAGGGGAAGTGTAAGCGTTCCTTTTTCGAGTATTTTTTCGTGGAATTCACGAATGTCAAATTGACTACCCAATTCTTTTTCTGCCAAACTCCTCAATTCACGAATTTTAAGTTCTCCAATTTTATAGGCAAGTGCTTGCCCAGGCCACGAAATGTATCGATCTATTTCAGTATTGATTTCGTGAATAGAGAGGGCAGTATTTTCTGCCATAAAATCAACTGCTCTTTGTCTTGACCAGCCGAATACATGCATACCTGTATCAACAACCAATCTGCAAGCTCTCCACATCTCATAAGTCAACTTACCAAAATGCTCATAAGGAGTGGTATATATCCCCATTTCATTAGCCAGAAATTCTGTATAGAGTCCCCAGCCTTCACCATAGGCTGAGAGGTATAGATTTCTTCTAAACTGAGGAATGGTTTTAGGGAGTTCTTGATTTAAAGCACCCTGCAAGTGATGTCCAGGAACAGCCTCATGAGCAGTTAGCGAGGGTATGGCATATAAAGGTCTGCTAGGAAGGTTATAGGTGTTCACCCAATAATATCCTGGCTCGGTACTTTCTGGAGAAGTACCGACATAGCGACCACTTGTATATTTAGGCGCAATTGCATCTGGAACAGGAGCAACCCCGTAAGGCTTACGAGGAAGTGTTTTAAAGAAGCGGGGGAGTTGTTCGTCAAGTTTTTTTGCAATATTACGAGCGTGCTTGAGAAGCTCTTCAGGAGTTTTGGCATAAAACTGAGGGTCGGTTCTTAGAAAAGCGATAAACTCTTGGATGCTTCCTTTAAATTCAATTTCTTTAAGTATAGCATCCATTTGTTTTTTAATTCGCGAGACTTCATCAAGCCCTTTTTTGTGAATCTCCTCTGGACTGAGATTAAGGGTAGTGTAAAAATCAATTCTGCTTTGATAGTATGCTTTTCCTTCTGGTGTTTCAGAAATCCCTATTGCTTTTCTTGTATTGGGGTAATACTCTTTCTCAAATAAGGCTTTAACCGATTCAAAACTGGGGATAAGCTGATCTAAAACTACTTGTTTAGCTGCCTTTTGCAGCGAATCTTTTTCTTCTTGGCTAAGTGGATTGGGCAGGCTCAGAAAAGGACTGTAATAAAAATTTTCCTCTGCTGTAGGGGTTATGTGCTGATTATAAGTTGTTTCATAGCCTTTAAATATGACTAAAGGCTGTCCAATGCCTGCCTCTAGACCCTTTCTGATGAGTTCAGACTGTTGTTCTACGTAGAGTGGAATTGCTTTTAATTTATTTAGATATTCTAGAGCTGCTTTTTTACTGGTTAGCGGTCTGACTTGATAGGTCAAACTAGAATGAAAGCCAGCATCTGATAATATGAGATTCCAATGTGTTTTAAATTTGAATTTAGTTACGATCTCATACAGAACAAATTCTAGCAACTCGTAAGATATTTTATTATCTGTTCCGAAGCCGCTTGGGTTTATTTTTATTAATTCATTAAGTAACGAATCAGAAAAAGACGCACGCCTTTCAAATTCAGTTTCGCTATAATTCCCTAAGGGAAAGTCAGGATCTTTGTCGTTTTGAAAATTTTGATAAGCTTCAATTAACTTCGCAAGTTCTTGTTCTGGCGTTTCGTTGTTACAGCCAATTGAAAGGGCTAATAATATACCTAAAAGTATTTTTTTCATATCAAAGGTTTTGGTCATAAAATTAAATACGAGATCACATTTTTAGATTTAATAATGCAATCCAAAAACAAGATACAACTTAGTGAACTCCTGAGAAATTATTTTCTATTGACTCTAAACAACTTAAGTTTGATGTCATCCAAGCCTTCATCGTCAAAAGGATATTCCATTTGATCCTGAATATTATATAGAGAAATCAAAATAAATTCACTTAAAATGACAATAAAAAAGGTAAGCCAACTCGGATTATCTATTCCGATTTTATTGATGATGGTAGGGGTGTAAATAACTGGAAAAATATAGATAAAAATTAGACAGTAGGCTTTTAAGCTGATGGGGGTTCTGTGAGAATGAATACCAATCAAATTATCTGCACTATCTAATACGTCCTTTAGAAAACGAAATATTTTCTCCCTTGCCCCGCCAGTAATAGTTTCACTTTTTACTTTAATAAAGTCAAGGAACTCATTGTAACTCTTGTCAAATTCAACTGGACTTTCATCTTTAGTTGTTAAATGACTGTACAAGGCAAGATCTAGAGCATGGATTTTTTCTTGTCCTTCGAGTTTATCAGCATCACTGATTTTTGATGAAAAATGGATTATATTTTCAATTGTTTTAAGGCCTGCTCTAAAGAGGCTTAGATGTTCTAGAGCTTTTTCTCTTCTTCTGAACGCTCCGCGAATTGTAAATACCAAAGGAAATATAATTGCGATACTCATCAATGTTAGATCGATATTGTAAACCACTTCAAATTGATAGGCTGCCAAGGGGACTACTAGTGATAAAATCATTGTGATTAGGGTTCTGTAGTTGATAATACTTAGATATCTAGACATAAAAAAACTATCATTATATTTGAGTGAATTTATTAACTATAATATGAATAAGCAAGCAATATGTTCAATCATTTTGTTTACCACAGGAGTACTTTCTGGGCAAAATGAGTTAAAATCAGACCAGTTATACATGGATCAAACCCCTCTTGAAATCAAATTAGGGTACTCTAATAAAGACTTGAATATAAATACAAATGATTCAACTTTTATCATTACTTCAATGGCCTACCTCAGTGGGGGTAAATGGGCAGAAATAGAGGTAAATCTAAGAGCTAGAGGGAATTTCCGACGAAATAAATGTTATTTCCCTCCTGTAAAAATGAAGATTAAAAAGAAGCAATACGAGGGAACACTTTTTGACGGCAACAAGACCATGAAATTAGTGTTGCCATGTAAAATTGAAAGTGAAAAAAATGATAATGTTCTACAAGAGTTTATTGCATATAAAATATATGAACGTATATCACCTTTTCATTTTAAAACTCGAAGAGTTAATATTGAGTTTACAGAGACCAAAGGGAAAAAAACCAAAGAGTTTCAATTGCAAGGATTTTTAATTGAGGATGACAAACGTGTTGCCAAACGCCATGAGGGTAAGGTGATGGAACGATTTATTCACCCAATGGCTATGCAACATCTCACCTCAGTTCAAAATGCTTTTTTCCAATTTTTACTAGGAAATACTGACTTTTCAGTTGCCTACCAACATAATGGAAAATTATTATATGTAGATAAAGAAATCATCCCTTTGCCTTATGATTTTGACATGACAGGTTGGGTAAATCCCAGCTATGCAACAGTCAATACCTCATTAGGGATTAACTCTGTTCAAGACCGAAAGTATAGAGGATTCAAAAGAGAGCAACAGTATTTTGACCAAGTAAGAGCCGATTTTTTGGCTAAAAAATCTGAATTGATGGACATGGTTGCATCTTTTGAGAGTGATTTTTCTGATCTAAAAGAATACCAAAATATGTTCGAATTTATGGGTTCTTTTTATGAAGTACTTGAAGATGATGAAAAATTCGAAAAAGTAATTGTAGCTGAGGCTCGAACTAAATAGTTTAATTTCCTCCTTTTACGGTACTGTGCATTTTATCGAAAATTGCGGTGTTCTCATAAATACCTGAAAATTGTTTTGAACTCGGTCCAAAACTAAATACAGGAACCATAGCTGCAGAATGTCCCCTGGTCGTGAATTTTGCCCTGATCTTTCCTTTTTCAAAATTCCCACCACTGATTGCCATACCCCCTGTTTCGTGGTCAGCGGTTACTATAACTAAAGTGTTGCCATCTGCCTTTGCAAATTCCAAAGCATTGCGGATAGCACTGTCAAATTCTTTAAATTCGGAAATGACATAGCTAGTGTTATTATCATGACCTCCCCAGTCAATTTGTGAACCTTCTACCATCATAAAGAAAGGTTTGCCAAGGGCACTAATCTTTTCTAAACTGATTTTAGTTAAACTTGCTAATGAAGGCTCTCTACCTTCTAAGAGTGATGGAGGTTCCTCATCGTAAGTTAAAAAACCTATTTTATTAGAGGTGCTTTTTTTAAAAGTTTCTACATCATTAACAAATTCATAAGCACTCATCTCATTTTTTAAATTTTTTCCATCTTCTCTATTTTCAAAAAACTTTCTTCCTCCACCTACAAAAAGATCAACATTATGTTGACTCAATTGGAGTGCAATTTCTTCATACATGCTCCTTGAAGGGACTTTTGCATAAAAAGAGGCAGGTGTTGCATGCAGGATACTCGATGTAGCCAATAGCGCAGAAGAGTACCCCAGTTCATGACAAATTTCTAAGATACTTTGATGTGAAACATTTTTTGAGTCAATTCCGATCACACCATTATAGGTTTTTACACCTGTAGCCATAGCGGTTCCGCTAGCAGCAGAATCAGTGATTAATTTCCCTGTCGCATAAGTTTTAGAAAGACCTACATAGGTAAATTCTTCTAAAACTGTCTTATTGTTGTTGGCGTACATTCCAGCACTTATTTGGGTAAGTCCCATACCGTCACCAATCATTAAAATAATATTGGTGGATTTGTCCTGAGCTTGAAGGGTAAGGCTAAAGGTTAATAAGAAATAGAAAATTAAATTTTTCATATTGTATTGACATAATTAGAACAAATATACAACTCCTTTATATTTGAATATCAGAATTCAATTCTAAATTCATCGTTTTTATCCCGAATACATTTGCCTACCTTTATTCCAGGTTAAAATAAGATGAAAATAAACGAAAAATATCCTGTAGATATCGTAATAGCATGGGTCAATGGTGACGATCCAGCACTAAAAAAGAAGCGATTGAGTTATCTTAATCCAGCTGAAACTACTAGCCATCCTGGGGCAGCTCAAACCCGCTTTCACTCTTTAAAAGAGGTGGAGTATTGCGTGCTTTCAATTTTAAAATTTTCTCCATTTGTGCGTAAAATTTTTATTGTAACTGATCAACAAGATCCAAAGATTGACCATGCCGTAAAACGTCATTTTCCAGAGCGACTAAAAGATATCCGATTGGTAGATCACACCGAAATATTTGAAGGCTATGAAGAGTATCTCCCTACATTTAATAGTATCTGTATCAGTAATATGCTTTGGCGAATTAAAGGTTTGTCAGATCAGTTTGTTTATTTTAATGATGACATTTTTTTATTGCGATCTGTATCCCCAACCGATTGGTTTGTCGAGCACAAACCAGTACTTAGGGGGAAGTGGAGGTTTCCTCCTTACGAACGTTTGCTTTGGGATAGTTTAAAAGATAGGGTTCAACGGTTATTTTCAACTAAGGCTAAGAGTGAACGATCTTCCTCATTTCAAGTAAATCAGTGGAATGCAGCTAAACAGCTTGGATTTCTCTTCCGTTATTTTAGATCAGGACATGCCCCCTTGTCAATGCGAAAAAAAACACTTGAAAATTACTTTAACACCTACCCTCAACGCTTGAAAAAAAATATTGCTTTTCGATTTCGAAACTACTATCAGTTCAATACTGTTGCACTGGCCAATCACCTTGAAATTCAATCAGGGAATAAAAATCACAAAGCATCCCAAGCGATTTATTTACAGCCACATAACAGGGGGGAAGAATATGTTAACCGTAAATTTAATCGTGCAATAAGTGACGATAACTTGCTATTTATCTGTGTTCAAAGTTTGGATTTAGCCAATCTAGAAGATCAAGAAAGAGTCATACAAAATATGAAGTCAATACTCGAAATTGAATAAGAATGACCAAAGGAAAGTCTATAGCAGTAGTGTCCATGGTTCGAAATGACAGACTTTTTGCTGATAAATGGATCACATATTACGGAAGCCAGTTTGGTTATGATAACTTATACCTTTTTGTTGATGGAATGGATCAAAAACTGCCTTCACTTTCTAAAAAAATAAATTGCTATCAGATCCCTCATGTTGAATATAAACGTGCCACAGGGGACCGAAAAAGAGCCCAGTACATTTCAAACTTTGCACAAGAGTTATTCCAGAATTACCAACTTGTTTTGGCAATGGATATAGATGAATTCCTGGTTTTGGATCCAAATCAACAATGTTCGCTTACAACTTATTTATCTAAGGAGTATAAGAGTAGCTCACTCTCAGCCCTTGGGTTAGACGTTGGACAGCACCCAACTTTAGAAAAGCCTATTGACTTGAAAAAGCCCTTCCTTACACAAAGAGAATATGCTCAAGTTTCAGACCGTTATACCAAACCCATAGTGGCTTTAAAACCTCTAAACTGGGGCTCTGGTTTTCACCGAGTAAAAGGAAAAAATTACACTATAGATTCAAATTTATTTCTATTTCATTTTGGACTAGTGGATCACGATCATGCCAAAAAGAATATCCAAAACAATCAGTTACTTTATTCAGGTTGGAAAGGACATTTCGACCGACGGTTTCAATTATTTTCGGATTTAGAAACACAACTGCCACATGAAGGAGATTCATTTTTTAAAAAAGCAAGAGCATTGCTTAGCAGGAACAGAAAATGGTTTGCATGGAACAAACCCTCTCCACTAAAAGGGAATACTGTGGTACGACTGCCTGATCGTTTTAAAACATTGGTCTAGTGAGGAAATTCAGTCTTTTTTTTAACTAATTTGCGGTAAATTTTTAGCGATGAAAAAAATCCAAATGGTGGATTTAAAAAGTCAGTATAACTTTATTAAAGAGGAAGTGGCTGATGCTATGGCTGAAGTACTGGATAATACATCTTTTATAAATGGACCCGTGGTACAAGCTTTTCAGTCTGATATGGAAGCTTATTTGGGCATTAAACACGTAATTCCTTGCGCAAACGGAACGGACGCCCTTCAAATCGCTTTAATGGCACTTCAATTAGTTCCTGGTGATGAGATAATTACTGCAGACTTTACCTTTGCTGCTACAGTGGAAGTCATCTCGCTATTGAAGTTAAAGCCAGTTCTCGTTGATGTGGACGCCAAGACCTTTAACATAGATCCAAAAGCTATTGAAAAGGCCATTACCCCCAAAACAAAAGCCATTATTCCAGTTCATCTTTTTGGGCAATGTGCTGATATGGACTCCATATTAGAAATTGCAAAAAAATACAATTTAGCTGTAGTTGAAGACAATGCTCAGGGCATTGGAGCAACCCACACTTTTAGTGATGGAACTAAGGCTAAAACGGGAACTTTAGGTCACGTCTCAGCAACTTCATTTTTCCCTTCGAAAAACCTTGGTGCTTACGGAGATGGTGGCGCTATTTTTACCAATGACGACAAGTTGGCTGATTTCATACGAGGAATTGTAAATCACGGTATGTACACCCTTTACTTTCACGATGTTGTGGGAGTAAACTCAAGATTAGATGCTCTGCAGGCAGCTGTTTTAAAAGTTAAATTACAGTATTTGGACTTTTACAATGAGCGTAGAAAAGAAGCCTCCATCAGATACACTAATTATTTTAAAAATCACGACCATCTAATCACCCCTTTCAGATCTAAAGAATGCGATTCTCACGTCTTTCATCAATATACCTTGAGGGTGCTTAAGTCTGACCGAGATGCTTTAGTAGCATATTTAAACAAGCACCAGATCCCTTGTGGAGTCTATTACCCAGTTCCTTTACACGCTCAAAAAGCATATGCAGACACCAGTGTTGATCCTGCTAATTTTCCCGTAACTAACCAATTGGTCAAAGAGGTTATTTCTTTACCAATGCATTCCGAATTGACTACCGATCAAATTGAGTACATTGCTACCACTCTTCTTGATTTTTTTAATTAAAACTTTTTATATGAAAACGATTTCCACTTTATGCTTTTTTTTAATCTCCAGCCTAATCATCGCACAGACGATTTACCTCCACTGTGGGGAAGTTTTTGATGCTAAAAAAGGAAAATTTGTAGGACCTCATACTATTGTGGTAGAAGGAGATCGTATTAAATCCGTTGAAAAAGGGTATCAGCAACCTGAAAACGTTAATACTAATGTTATCGATCTAAAATCCAAGACGGTTTATCCAGGGTTTATTGACATGCATGTTCATATAGAAGGCGAATACAGTCCAGATCAGTATTTAAAAGTTTTTCAGCAAAATCCAGAAGATACTGCTTTTGAAGCGGCAGAAATAGCCAATCGCACCCTGATGGCTGGATTTACAACTGTTCGTGATATGGGAGGTACTGGGGTAAATATTGCCCTTCGCAACGCAGTCAATAAAGGACTAATTCCAGGACCAAGAATTTTTACAGCTGGTAAGGCCATCGGAACAACAGGTGGTCACGCAGATCCTACCAACGGTTTTAAAAATACCTTTGAAGGTGATCCAGGACCGAAAGAGGGTGTTATAAATTCTGTGGGAGATGCTAGAAAAGCAATAAGACAACGCTATAAAAATGGAGCAGACTGGATTAAAATTACTGCCACTGGAGGAGTGCTAAGTGTAGCGAAAAGCGGACAAAATCCTCAGTTTACTGACAAAGAAATTGCAGCTATTACCCAAACAGCAAAGGATTATGGTTTTAAGGTCGCAGCACATGCCCATGGGGATGAGGGAATGTATCGCGCAGTGGCTAATGGTGTAAAGACTATTGAACACGGCACCCTGATTGAAGAACGAACCATGGAATTGATGAAAGCAAAAGACGCCTATTTAGTTGCAACCATTTCTGCAGGAAAATTTGTAGCTAAACAAGCAAAAATTCCAGGTTCTTATCCTGCTATTATAGTTCCTAAAGCAATTGAAATCGGAGCACAGATTCAGAATACATTTAAAAAGGCTTATGAATTTGGAGTACCACTTGCTTTTGGAACAGATGCTGGAGTTTATCCTCACGGAGACAATGCCAAGGAATTTGTTTATATGAATGAGGTGGGTATGCCTATCAGCGAGGCACTGCACCTAGCAACTTATGTTAATGCTGATCTATTGGATAAAGCCGACGAGTTAGGACAATTAAAATCAGGTTATTTTGCAGATATTATCGCTACAGATGAGAATCCAGAGGATGAAATTTCCACACTTACAAATGTGAGCTTTGTTATGAAAAACGGTACTGTATACAAAAAATAAGGTTTTAGCTTCCTGATGTCGTTTCTATATTGCGATCTATTTTTTTGATCAACCCTTGAAGTACCTTTCCAGGGCCAACTTCAGTAAAATGCAAGGCTCCGTCAGTAATCATCTGCTGAACACTCTGAGTCCAGCGAACCGGAGCAGTAAGTTGTGCTACTAAATTTAACTTAATTTTATCAGCCTCTAAAGTTCCTTTTGCAGTGACATTCTGATATACAGCACAGCTAGGGGTATTGAACGTGGTATTTTCAATTGCTTTTGCCAAACGGGCTTTGGCTGGCTCCATCAAAGGAGAGTGAAAAGCTCCACCCACAGGCAGTAATAGGGCACGTCGGGCACCTGCTTCTTTAAAAGCTTCACAAGCATTTTCAACAGCATCAACAGCTCCAGAAATCACTAACTGTCCCGGGGAATTGTAATTGGCTGGAATAACAACTCCTGGATTTGATTCACATATGGACTCAACCTTTTCATCATCCAAACCTAGAATCGCTGCCATAGTCCCAGGTGCTTCATTACATGCTGCTTGCATAGCTAAAGCACGTTCGCTAACGAGGGACAACCCTTTTTCAAAACTGAATACACGTGCAGCTACTAGAGCAGAAAACTCACCAAGCGAATGCCCAGCAACCATCTCAGGCTGAAACCGTTTGCCCATGACCTCACTCAAAATGATTGAATGTAAAAAAATGGCAGGTTGAGTTACCTCGGTTTGTTTTAATGTTTCGGCATCTTTACCAAACATGATTTCAGTGATTTTAAAACCCAGAATTTCGTTGGCTTGTGCAAACCGTTCTTTTGCTATGGCGCTGCTCTCAAAAAGATCTTTTCCCATACCCGGGAATTGGGCTCCTTGCCCTGGAAATATAAATGCGTTCATTGAGTCTTCTTTGAATAAGTCAAATAGGAATAATCATAAGGCTGATCAGTTGAACTGAAATGCTTTTCTTCTTCAATTAAATCCCATTGAGTAGAATCGACTTTTGGGAAAAAAGCATCTGCTTTAAAGGTACTGTGTACACGAGTAAGTTCAATTTTATCTGCTATAGAAAGAAACAATTTATAAACTTCTCCACCTCCAATAATAAACGGTTGATTATCTCCGTCAGTCAAACTCAATGCTTCTTCAATTGAATGAGCCACCCAAGCATCTTTAGCCTTGTAGTACTTGTTGTAAGTTAACACTATGTTTTTTCTATTAGGCAAAGCCCCTGGCATGGATTCAAAAGTTTTTCTTCCCATGATAATGGCATGACCTTGAGTCAACCGTTTAAAACGTTTTAAATCTTCTGAAAGGTGCCAAATGAGTTTGTTGTCTTTCCCAAGGGCATTGTTTTCTGACGCCGCAGCTATCAAAGTAATTTCTTTTGAAGATTTCGATTCATTCATCCTACTAAAAGATTAATTTTGAAGCAAAAATACACTTTCTCTTAAACCCATGATAAAAGCTTACTATCCGTTATTAACAAATACAACCTACCTCAATACAGCTTATGTAGGTTTGATGTCCACTCAGCTCGCTGAATTTAGAAAATCACACGAAGAGTTCTACCTCAAAAATGGAGGGGACCAATACAAGATGAAAGCTTACGATGACTTGGATTCTATGCATCAGCATTTTGCATCATTCTTCGGTCTAACTCCTGACCGCTGCTTTGGCACCTCAAATTTTTCTAATGGAATCCGAACAGCACTCTCTTTTTTACCCAAAAAAATGAAGGTATTGTTGATTGAAGATGATTATCCCTCTTTGACTGATGCATTCAAGGAAGAAGGTTTTGATAGTGCTAAAATTACTATGCAATCACAGATAGAGGAGGCTATTAAAGAAAAATTAAAATCGGAGGAATTTCAAGTTTTGGCCTTGAGTATAGTGCAGTACACTTCTGGTTTATTGATTGATCAAGAGTTTTTATTTAGTTTAAAAAAGGAGTACCCTAGCCTGATCATCATCGGTGATGGAACTCAATTTTTAGGGGCTCATCCATTTCATTTTGATAAATCTCCATTTGATTTAGTTGCTGGTAGTGGGTATAAATGGCTGCTCGGAGGTTTTGGCAACGGTATAGTAATGCTTTCAAAAGCTTTTGTTGCAATGACAAGCCAAAAAGTTGACAAAATTAGAGAGCGTTTTTATAATGGACATTTCAATATACTTGGTATGGCCAGTCTAGATTTTGCGATTCGAGAATTGGTTCAACACGACTTTCAATCCTTAGTTGAAGAAAAAGCTGCTTTGAGTGAGGAAGCAAAAAACCAATTGATAGCAGATGAATTTTTACCCCAATGGCTTGGAGAACGAACATTTCACAGTTCAATTTTTAATATTAATGGAGAGGAAGAACTATTTACCTTTCTTCAAAAAAACAATATCCGATGCGTACAGCGAGGTTCAGGTGTGCGTGTTTCCTTTCATTTTTATAATACGGAAAAAGACTTGAGAAAGTTACTTAAAACTTTAAGGTCCTTTAGGGAACTAAATAGCCACCCTCCCTTTAATTAAGGGGTGTGGATCGTAGTTTAAAAGCTCAAAATCTTCGTACGTAAAATCAAATATATTTTTGATTTCTGGATTTAATTTCATGGTCGGTAATGGTTTAGGAGATCGTGATAATTGTTCCTTAATTTGCTCCTGATGGTTGGAGTAAATGTGAACATCACCGAAGGTGTGAACAAAATCACCAGCTTCAAATCCACAAACTTGCGCAACCATCATGGTCAAAAGTGCATATGAACCGATATTAAAAGGAACACCTAGAAACACATCTGCACTGCGTTGGTACAACTGGCAATAAAGCTTATTATCTGCCACATAAAATTGAAAAAATGCATGACAAGGAGGGAGCGCAGCTTTGTTGTTGCTTACGTTTTCAGAAAATGAAATACTGTTATCAGGAAGCACACTGGGGTTCCAAGCTGAAACAAGCATCCTGCGACTATCTGGATTGCTCTTTAGGGTTTCAATAACACCCTGAATTTGGTCGATACCCTCACTGTTCCAGTTTCTCCACTGATGACCATAAACAGGACCTAAGTTTCCATTTTCATCTGCCCATTCGTTCCAAATCCGAACACCATTTTCTTGAAGGTATTCGATGTTGGTCGATCCTTTTAAAAACCAAAGTAATTCGTGTACTAGAGACTTTAAATGGATTTTTTTGGTTGTTACCAAGGGAAAACCCTCCGCCAGGTTAAACCGCATTTGATATCCAAAAACGCTTTTAGTTCCAGTTCCAGTACGATCGGTTTTCTCAACCCCATGGGTATCGATATATTGTAATAAGTCTAAATATTGTTTCATTCATTTAAAGGAATAGCATTACTCAAAAATAGCTGCAATTCAAAGAATGAAAGTCTGACTTTTAAAAAAATTGTTCAAAAAAAATTAACAAAGCGGTTTAGCTTTTTCTTTTGGAGAGCTCATCCCTTACTCGAGCTGCCTTTTCGTAGTTTTCTTGGAGTACAAGTGTGCTAAGAAGATCCCTGAGTTTTTTAACAGAAAGTTCGCTAAGTTCCTCATTGGTAATGGTTTTTTTACTTTGTTCGGTCACAAAGTTCTGAATCCAATTGTCTTCTGATAATTTTTTCTCACCAGAAGATACGGCAGCGGTAAAGCCAGCCTTTTTCAAAATAGAATCATAGGTGTATATGGGAGCACCGAATCGCAGGGCTAAAGCAATTGCATCTGAAGTACGAGAATCAATGATTTCCTCTATTTTATCGCGTTCACAGATTAGACTGGCATAAAATATACCGTCTACTAGTTTATGAATAATAACCTGTTTTACTATTATTTCAAAACGCTCACCAAAACTTTTGAAAAGATCGTGAGTTAGTGGTCTGCTGGGCTTGACCTCTTGCTCTAAAGCAATAGCAATAGATTGTGCTTCAAAACCGCCGATTATTACAGGTAGTTTTCTATCACCTTCACTTTCACTCAAAATCAGAGCATAGGCCCCTGTTTGCGTTTCGCTATAGGAGATTCCTTTTACCGACATTTGAATCAATTTCATAAGATCAAAATTATGTTTTTAGTATGCTCTTTTTTAAAAAAATTGAGAACTATTTCTTCTAACGCTTATTTTCCTTGTTTATTGAGTAAAGTAAATAGATAATTATTGATTAAATTTGCGCTTCATTGATATCGAATACATGAAAACCATACAATTTAGACAGGCCATTGCAGAGGCTATGAGCGAAGAGATGCGGAGGGATGAGTCAATCTACCTGATGGGTGAGGAAGTAGCAGAGTACAATGGAGCTTACAAGGCCTCAAAAGGAATGCTTGATGAATTTGGGGATAAAAGAGTAATCGACACTCCGATCTCAGAAGCAGGTTTTTCAGGTATAGGAGTAGGTTCTACCATGACGGGTAATCGCCCTATAATCGAGTTTATGACCTTTAATTTTGCTTTGGTAGGTATTGATCAAATCATTAATAATGCAGCTAAAATTAGACAAATGTCTAGTGGACAATTCCCTTGCCCTATTGTCTTCAGGGGGCCTACAGGATCTGCGGGTCAGTTGGCAGCAACTCATTCTCAAGCTTTTGAAAGCTGGTATGCAAATTGCCCAGGTCTAAAAGTAATTGTCCCCTCAAATCCTTATGATGCAAAAGGGCTTTTAAAATCGGCCATTAGAGATAATGACCCTGTAATTTTTATGGAATCTGAACAAATGTATGGGGATAAGGGAGAGGTGCCAGAAGGAGAATTCACTTTACCCATAGGAGTTGCTGATATCAAGCGAAAAGGTAAAGACATTACCTTAGTTTCTTTTGGAAAAATCTTAAAAGAAGCCTTGAAAGCTGCTGAAATTCTCGCAGAAGAAAACATAGACTGTGAAGTCATCGATTTGAGAACCATTAGACCGATGGACTATCAGACTATTTTTGAATCAGTCAAAAAAACCAACCGCCTTGTAATACTCGAAGAGTCTTGGCCATTTGGAAATATTTCAACTGAAATTACTTACCAAGTCCAAAGTGAAATCTTTGATTATTTGGATGCACCGATTGAAAAAATAAATACAGCAGATACCCCTGCTCCCTACTCACCAGTACTGTTAAAAGAGTGGTTGCCCAATGCGGAAGATGTTGTAAAATCAATCAAAAAAGTACTTTATAAATAATTTTAAACTGAAGAGTAGTCAATAGCTGTTTCCTCCCATGTCAAATAGATTATTACTGAGGTTTTGAATTCAGCTTTGTTTTACTAATTTTACCGACGAAAAATCACAAACTAATCATAAAAAATCACGATGGAATTAATCATTCAATTTTTACCTGCTTTTGGAGTTTTAGCGCTTCTCTTTGTATTTATTAAAAACAATTGGGTCTCTAAGCAAGAAGTTGGAAATGAGAAAATGGCTCGTATAGCTAAAAATATTGCTGACGGGGCAATGTCCTTCTTAAAAGCGGAATATAAAATCTTATCCATTTTTGTAGTGGCAGTTGCAATCCTTTTATTCTTTAAAGGACAGGCAGAAGCTGGATCCAACGGTATGGTAGCAGTGTCTTTTATCGTAGGGGCTATCTGTTCTGCACTGGCTGGATTTATCGGAATGAAAGTAGCTACTAAAGCAAACGTTAGAACGACCAATGCTGCCAGAACATCTTTAGGGAAAGCACTAGAAGTCGCTTTTGCCGGAGGAGCGGTAATGGGATTGGGTGTTGTTGGATTAGGTGTTTTAGGTCTAAGCAGTTTGTTTGCCATCTACAGCGGTCAAGGTTGGGAGATCACAGAAGTGCTTAATGTACTTTCTGGATTCTCGCTTGGAGCCTCATCCATAGCATTGTTTGCACGTGTGGGTGGAGGTATTTATACCAAAGCTGCTGATGTAGGTGCTGATCTAGTAGGAAAAGTAGAAGCAGGTATTCCAGAAGACCACCCCTTAAACCCTGCAACCATTGCAGATAATGTAGGTGATAATGTAGGTGATGTTGCCGGTATGGGAGCTGACCTTTTTGAATCTTATGTAGGGTCAATTATCGGAACCATGGTATTGGGAGCATTAATTGTAACCCCTGAGTTTGACGGTTTAGGTGCTGTTTACCTTCCTTTAGCATTAGCTGCGGTAGGAATCATAATGTCCATTATCGGAACATTCTTCGTACGAGTTAAAGAAGGAGGTTCTCCACATGCGGCATTAAACTTGGGAGAATTTGGTTCTGCTGGATTGATGCTAATCGCCTCATATTTTTTAATAAACGCATTTATACCTGAGAGTGTTGAAGGTTTACCATCAGGAGCTATGGGAGTTTTTTATGCTACTATTGCTGGACTCGTTGCCGGATTGGCTGTAGGTAAAGTAACAGAATATTATACAGGTACAGGAACTAAACCTGTGAATTCTATTGTAAAGCAATCAGAAACAGGAGCAGCTACAAACATTATCGCTGGTTTAGGAGTAGGAATGATGTCAACAGCAGTTCCAATTATCTTAATTGCTGGAGCGATTTTGGTTTCACATTATTTTGCAGGCCTTTACGGGATTGCGATTGCAGCAGTTGGAATGTTAGCAAACACAGGTATTCAGTTGGCAGTAGATGCGTACGGACCGATCTCTGATAACGCTGGAGGAATTGCTGAAATGGCAGAACTCCCTAGCGAAGTTCGCGAGCGAACAGACAAATTAGACGCAGTTGGAAATACTACTGCTGCGATTGGGAAAGGTTTTGCAATTGCTTCAGCAGCACTTACTGCCTTGGCTTTGTTTGCAGCCTTTATGAAAACTGCAGGTGTAGTTGCCATTGATGTATCACAACCTAAAATAATGGCGGGACTCCTCGTTGGAGGAATGTTACCATTTGTGTTTTCTGCCTTGTCGATGAATGCGGTAGGTAGAGCAGCCATGGCGATGATCGAAGAAGTACGTCGTCAGTTTAGAGATATTCCTGCTTTGAGAGCAGCACTTGACGTGATGATCAAATATGATTCAGATATGTCCAAAGCGACTGCAGCAGACAGAAAAATATTTGACGCTGCTGATGGTGTAGCAGAATACGACAAATGTGTTGCAATCTCAACAACAGCTTCTATCAAAGAAATGGTATTGCCTGGTGTACTTGCAATTGTTGTTCCCGTAGCCGTTGGTTTTATAGGAGGTGCTGAAATGCTTGGAGGCTTACTCGCAGGGGTAACTACTTGTGGGGTGTTGATGGCCATCTTCCAGTCTAACGCCGGTGGAGCTTGGGATAATGCTAAGAAAATGATTGAAGAGCAAGGAAGAAAAGGAACAGAAGCACACAAAGCTGCTGTAGTTGGTGATACTGTAGGAGATCCTTTTAAAGATACTTCTGGACCTTCATTAAATATCCTTCTCAAATTGATGTCTGTAGTAGCTCTGGTCATAGCACCAAGTATTGCAATGGACAGTTCAGAAATGACCGCTTACAACCTAAGCCATTCGGCTCAAGAACAAACCGCAGAATTAGTTGTTCCTGGTGAAAAAACTGATAAAAAGGTTGAGGTTACGATCACCACCGAAAAAGGTGAGGATGAAATGTCCGTTCAAGTAACTGGTGATTCAAAAACTCAACCCGAACTTCACAAACATATGGAAGAAGAGGGAACGCAAAAATAAAAAGTAAGTTTTAGAAATTTTTAAAGGTCAGCTTTGCTGGCCTCTTTTTTATGCAACCTTAGCTAGACCCCTATCAATTAAAGCGATTACCGTTTCCAGGTCGTCTTTGTTTTCAACAAAATCCAAATCATCGACATCTATGATGACCATTTTATTTTTATCATAGGTACTGATCCATGCCTCATAGCGTTCATTGAGTCTACTGAGGTAATCAATACTGATACTGTTTTCGTATTCACGTCCGCGTTTGTGGATTTTATTGACCAAATTGGGAATACTGCTGCGTAGATAAATCAACAGGTCTGGACCTTCGATTAAGGATTCCATTAAATCGAATAATTCACGATAATTTTTAAAGTCTCGTTGATTCATCAATCCCATAGCGTTGAGGTTAGGAGCGAAGATAAAAGCATCTTCATAAATCGTCCGATCCTGGACTATGGTTTTTTTATTGTTTTGAAACGCTAAGAGTTGTTGAAACCTGCTTTTTAAGAAATACACCTGAAGGTTGAAAGACCAGCGCTCCATATGGGTATAAAAATCGTCGAGATACGGATTGTCAATTACATCTTCATAATGGGCTTCCCAGTTGTAGTGTTTAGCAATGAGTTCGGCTAAACTCGTTTTTCCTGCTCCAATATTTCCCGCAATTGCGATATGCATTATTTCTCTTAAAAGTACTACTGCAAAATAGCTGCTTTTTTGTAAACAAAAAAGGAAACGGCTTTTTAAAAACAGGAATTAAAGTTTTTTAAGGAAACTTTGCGTTTTAAAAAAAAAAATATAGTTTTGTGCTGTTAAACGAGGAAGGATTTGACTGATTGCAACCTCGATAAAAAAATGCTAAAGCAGTGTTGCTTTATAAACACACCGTTTGAATCCTTCCGTAAAGCAACTTATAAATGTCATATTTTTTTACTTCTGAATCGGTAAGCGAAGGCCATCCTGATAAAATTGCTGATCAAATCAGTGATGCTTTATTGGATAATTTTCTCGCATTTGATCCCGAAAGTAAGGTAGCCTGCGAAACCTTGGTAACTACAGGTCAGGTGATCTTAGCTGGAGAGGTCAAAAGCGGTACTTATTTAGATGTGCAATCCATTGCACGTGAAACCATTAATGCAATTGGCTATACCAAAGGAGCCTATCAATTTAGCGGTGATTCTTGTGGAGTAGTTTCTTTAATACACGAACAATCCCAAGACATCAACCGTGGAGTTGACCGAGCGGAAAAAGAAGCCCAAGGAGCAGGTGACCAAGGAATTATGTTTGGCTATGCTTCTAAGGAAACGGATAATTACATTCCATTGGCCTTAGATCTTTCGCATAAAATCTTAATCGAACTTGCAGCCCTGAGAAGAGAAAACGATGCGATTACCTATCTGCGTCCTGATGCAAAATCTCAAGTGACCATAGAATACGATAATCAAAATCAAGCGCTGAGAATAGATACCATAGTGGTCTCTACCCAGCACGACGATTTTGATTCCGATGAAGAAAAGATGTTGGAAAAAATAAAGTCTGATATAGTTTCTATCCTGATTCCAAGAGTATTGGCAAAATGCGAAGCTCATGTCCGGCAACTTTTTGGATCCGATATTACCTATCATGTAAATCCTACTGGGAAATTTGTAATTGGAGGACCTCACGGTGATACGGGATTGACCGGAAGAAAAATCATAGTGGACACTTACGGAGGTAAAGGAGGTCACGGAGGAGGTGCTTTTAGTGGAAAAGATCCCAGCAAAGTAGATCGTAGTGCTGCTTATGCATCACGGCATATGGCAAAAAATCTCGTAGCTGCAGGCGTAGCCGATGAGATACTTATTCAATTGAGTTATGCAATTGGAGTGGTAGAGCCCACCTCAGTATATGTCAATACCTATGGCACTGCTAAAGTAGATCTGACTGATGCGGAAATTGCTGACAAAGCTAAAGCCCTATTCGACTTACGTCCTTTCGCAATCGAGCAACGCCTTAAGTTGAGAAATCCAATGTATTTGGAAACAGCTTCTTATGGGCATATGGGGCGAACGCCTCGTACTATAACCAAAACGTTTGAATCTCCCTACAACGGAAAAGTGTCGAAGGAAGTAGCACTTTTCACCTGGGAACAATTAGATCATGTAGAAACAATTAAAAATTCATTTAAATTATGAGTAATCAACTCGCAACTCAAGCACTTCATGCAGGACATGATGCTTCAACTTCAAAAGGAACACAAGCAGTTCCAATTTATCAAACAACTTCGTATGTATTTAATGACTCTGACCATGCTGCCAATCTTTTTTCTTTGGCGGAGCCGGGTTTTATCTATACTCGACTAAACAATCCAACCAATGATGTATTGGAGCAGCGATTGGCCGCTATGGAAGGTGGTATAGCCGCTGTGGCAACCGCCTCGGGTACGGCAGCTATTGCAACTACACTTATGGTCATCCTAAAAACAGGGGACCACATAGTAGCCTCAAATAGTTTGTACGGAGGAACCTATAACCTATTGTCTAATACCTTGCCTCGTTTTGGTATTACAACAACTTTTGTAGATCCAGACGACGCTGAAAATTTTGCTAATGCCATTCAACCAAATACACGACTCTTTTTTGCAGAGTCTTTAGGAAACCCTAAACTGGATGTCTTGGATTTAAAAGCAATTTCAGATCAGGCAAAATCAGCAAAAGTTCCTTTTGTAGTTGACAACACCGTTGCTTCTCCAGCCTTGTTAAACCCAATTGAGCACGGAGCCAACATAGTCATTCATTCGTTGACCAAGTATTTGACGGGTAACGGAACTTCGTTGGGTGGTGTGATTATCGATGCAGGAACCTTTGATTGGGGCAATGGAAATTTCCCTGAGTTTACGGAACCCAATCCCAGTTATCACGGACTCAACTATCACGAAGCTCTTGGAGCTATAGCCTTTATAGCTAAGGTTAGGATAGAAGGCTTAAGAGATTTGGGAAGTGCGCCCAGTCCGTTTAATAGTTTTCAAAGTATACAAGGAATCGAAACCTTGGATATCAGAATGAAAAAGCATTCCGAAAATGCACTTAAACTGGCAGCCTGGCTTTCAACCAATAAAGAGGTAGCTTGGGTTAATTATCCAGGACTCAAAACCTCTAAATACAATGATCTGGCTCAGAACTATTTGCCTAAAGGACAAAGTGGGATCGTAACCTTTGGACTTAAAAAAGGTTTTGAAGGAGGGAAAGTTGTTGCTGATAAAACCAAGCTTTTTGCGCTATTGGCCAATATTGGTGATACTAAATCATTGATCATTCATCCTGCAAGTACTACCCACCAACAATTGGACGAGGAAGCTCAAAAAGCAACTGGGGTAACTCCAGATTTGATTCGTCTATCTGTAGGTCTAGAAGATGTAAACGATCTGATTGAGGATTTGGAAAATGCCTTTGCTTCATTGTAGATTAGCATGAACCCGATTCAGTGTCTTTCCTTAACTGATTTAAAAACAGATTCTGGTACGTCCTTGGCAAAGCTTGATTTGTATTATCAACATTTTGGGCAAGCCTTAGACAAAGCACCAGTTGTTTTAATCAATCATTCCTTGACTGGCGACTCCGATGTTGCCGGTCAAAAGGGGTGGTGGAAAGAACTTGTTGGGCCAAATAAGACCATAGACACCAATCGATACGCCGTATTAGCCTTTAACATACCGGGTAACGGAGTCAAAGGTCAAATCTTTTCAAATGCTAAGGATTTTCATACCGGTGATATTGCCCTCTTTTTTTTAAAGGGGCTGGAGCTTTTAGGGGTTAGCCAACTGCACGCCTTGGTCGGAGGATCTATAGGAGGAGGAATAGCCTGGGAAATGGCAGTTATTCAACCACAACTGGCAAAATACATCATCCCTGTCGCCGCCGATTGGAAAGCCAATGACTGGATTTTGGCCAATACATTTTTGCAACAACGGATTCTAGAAAACTCAAATAATCCTCTAGAAGATGCGCGTATACACGCAATGCTAACTTATAGAACCCCACAGTCGTTTAGCCAACGATTTGATCGGACTATAAACGAAGAAATGGGAATTTACAATATAGAAAGTTGGTTATTGCATCACGGAAAAAAGCTGGCTGAACGTTTCCATTTGGAAGCTTATATTTTAGTCAACCATTTATTGGCATCCATCAATATTGAACGCAAAGGAGAAAATGCGCTGGATCTGATAAAAAAAATCGAAGGTGAAATCCACCTTATCGCAGTTGACAGTGATTTATTTTTTACTCCCGTTGAGGACCAGAAAACTTATGAAATGATTAAACCTGAAAAGGCTTCTATTTTCTATCACGAGCTCAAGTCGATTCACGGACATGACGCATTTTTAATCGAAAATGACGCCATGATCAAAATATTAAACCCAATTTTTAACAATTAAACCTCTTAACTGTGGAAGTCTCTTTAGAGCGTATCAACGAAGATTATTTATTTGAAGTTAGCAACCCCAATGGACATAAAGTCCTTTTGGACAACAAATCAAAAACCAGTGGAGAAGTCCAGGGTGTGAGTCCAATGGAGCTCTTGCTGATGGGAGTTGCTGGATGTAGCGCAATTGATATTGTTGCCATATTAAACAAGCAAAAGATCAACCCTAAGGTCTTGAAAATGGAAGTCAAAGGACATCGCAATGCCGATGAGGTTCCAGCCCTGTTTTATCAAATTGACATTATCATTTATTTAGAGGGTGATTTTTCAGCTGAAAAAGCCAAACGTGCTGCACAACTTTCTTACGACAAATACTGTTCAGTATCAAAAACCCTAGAGCCCACAGCAGAAATCTACCACAAAGTAATCCTAAATGGAACAGAAGTCTAACTATTTATTTGAAACAGAGGCAATCAGAACCCAGATGGAGCGCTCTTCTTTTGCAGAGCATTCTACCCCTTTACACTTAACCTCAAGTTTTGTTTTTGAAGATGCGGAGGAAATGCGCGCCTCTTTTGCAGAGGAAAAAGAGCGAAATATTTACAGTCGTTTTTCAAATCCTAACACCTCAGAATTTGTCCAAAAAGTAGCTCAAATGGAGGGCGCTGAAGATGGAGTATCCTTTGCCAGTGGAATGGGAGCAGTGTTTGCAACCTTTGCCACTTTTTTAAATGCAGGCGATCACATCCTTTCAGCAAGAGCAATTTTCGGTTCTACCCATACCCTATTTACCAAATATTTTCCCAAATGGGAGATTGCTACTACCTATTTTGCTGTAGATGCACTAGCAGATTTAGAGAGCTTGATCCAACCAAATACCCGCTGTATTTATGTGGAATCACCTACCAACCCTGGGGTCGATATTTTGGATCTTGAAGCCATAGGTGCACTGGCAAAAAAGCACAATTTATTATTTGTAGTTGACAATTGTTTTGCCACACCTTATCTACAACAACCCATTAAGTTTGGAGCCGATTTGGTCATTCACTCTGCCACCAAGCTGATGGACGGACAGGGGAGAGTACTCGGAGGAGTTACCGTAGGAAAAAAAGAGTTGATTCGGGAACTTTATCTCTTTGCTCGAAATACAGGAGGATCACTTTCTCCTTTTAATGCTTGGGTTTTGTCCAAGAGTTTAGAAACCCTTGCTGTAAGAGTAGATCGTCATTGTGAAAGTGCATTAGAAATTGCTAAAAAACTTGAGCAACATCCTAAAGTAAATCTGGTGAAATACCCCTTTTTGAGTTCTCACCCCCAACATCAACTTGCCTTAAAGCAGATGAAAAAAGGAGGAAATATCATCTCTTTTGAAGTCAAAGGAGATCTTGAAGCGGGAAGAAAATTCATCAATGCAATTCAATTGTGTTCGCTTTCTGCAAACTTAGGAGATTCCAGGTCCATCATCACTCACCCTTCCTCAACCACCCACATTAAATTGTCGGATGCAGAGAGAAAAGAGGTAGGAATCAGCCTTGGAATGATCCGACTTTCAGTTGGATTAGAACACCATCAGGATATTTGGAACGATATTAAAACAGCTTTAGATGCCTAAATTGGAGATACATTCAGCCTTAGAAAAGCGCATCTTGGTTTTAGATGGAGCTATGGGAACGATGATACAGCAACACCCGCTCGAGGAGGCTGATTTTCGTTCAACTCGATTTAAGTACCATCCTTGTCCGCTTAAAGGGAATAATGACCTGCTTTCGCTGACTCAGCCTGAAATTATCAAATCCATTCACCGCGCCTATTTTGATGCTGGTGCCGACATCGTTGAGACCAATACATTTTCTTCAACTTCCATAGGAATGGCGGATTATCAAATGGAATCTTTAGCCTATGAGTTGAATTTCGAAAGTGCAAAAATCGCCAAAGAAGTCGCAGAAGAATACAGAGATAAAACACCCGATCAGCCACGTTATGTTGCGGGTTCTATCGGTCCGACAAATAGAACAGCCAGTATGTCTCCCGATGTAAACGACCCTGGTTTAAGAGCGGTGACCTTTGATGAATTGGTAACAGCATACAAAGAACAAGTAAAAGGTTTGATTGACGGAGGTGCTGATTTGCTTTTGGTAGAAACCATTTTTGACACACTAAATGCCAAGGCGGCACTATTTGCCATAGAAGAGATAAGAGCTAAAAAAAGCGCTTCAATCCCCATCATGATTAGTGGAACTATTACAGATGCTAGTGGAAGAACACTGTCTGGACAAACCGTTGAAGCCTTTAGAATTTCATTGAGTCATATTCCTGTACTAAGTATTGGGTTTAACTGCGCCTTGGGCGCTGATCAGTTATTACCCTATGTCAAAAGACTTTCCAAGCAAAGCGATCACTTTATTTCTGCTCATCCCAATGCAGGACTTCCCAATGCCTTTGGCGAATACGATCAAACTCCAGAGCAAATGCGTGATTTGATTGAAGATTACCTCAAACAAGATGTGGTCAACATCATTGGGGGTTGTTGCGGAACCACACCCGAACATATTCGATTGATAGCTGAGCTAGCCAAAAAACACAGTCCTAGAAACCCCAAAGCCCATCTGAATGACTGATTTCAAGAAAAAACCTTTGAGATTATCCGGCTTGGAGCCCCTTCTTATTGACGAACAAACCAATTTTGTCAATATAGGTGAACGCACCAATGTGACTGGATCTCGAAAGTTTTTACGCTTGATAGAAAACCAACAGTATGATGAAGCTATAGAAATTGCCCGTGAACAAGTTTTAGGTGGAGCACAGATTATCGACGTCAATATGGACGAGGGAATGATAGACGGAGCAGTGGCAATGACGACTTTCCTCAATCTGATTGCTGCCGAACCCGATATTGCCCGTGTCCCCTTGATGATCGACAGCTCCAAATGGGAAATCATCGAAGCAGGACTCAAAGTAGTTCAGGGGAAATGTGTAGTCAATTCCATCAGCTTAAAAGAAGGTGAAGCTAACTTTTTAGCTCAGGCAGCTACCATAAAAAAGTTTGGAGCAGCGGTCATCGTTATGGCTTTTGACGAAGAAGGTCAGGCAGATAATTTAGACCGTCGTATCGCCATTTGTAAACGCTCCTATAATTTACTCGTCAACCAAATCGATTTTGCTCCCGAGGACATCATCTTCGATCCTAATATTTTTCCTGTTGCAACCGGCATGGAAGAGCATCGAAAAAATGCCTTGGACTTTTTTAATGCGACCAAATGGATACGTGCCAACCTCCCCCATGCCAATGTAAGTGGAGGAGTAAGCAATGTGTCTTTTTCTTTTCGTGGAAACAATACAGTACGTGAAGCCATGCACGCTTCCTTTCTGTACCACGCCATTAAAAATGGGATGAATATGGGAATCGTCAATCCAACCTTACTCGAAGTTTACGATGAGGTCCCAAAAGAATTAATGGAGTACGTCGAGGACGTACTGCTAGACCGAAAAGAAGATGCCACCGAACGTTTGCTAGAATATGCAGAACAATTAGTATCCACCTCCAAGACCAGAAAAAAACAAGACGATAGCTGGAGAAAAGAAAGCTTGGAAAGCAGAATTTGCCATGCCCTAATCAAAGGAATAGACAGCTATATAGAAGCCGATGCTGAAGAAGCGCGATTGAAAGCTAAAGAGCCAATTGAAGTTATCGAAGGACCCTTGATGGACGGTATGAATATCGTAGGTGATCTCTTTGGAGAAGGGAAAATGTTTTTACCTCAGGTAGTCAAATCAGCACGAGTTATGAAAAAGGCGGTTGCGTATTTACAGCCCTTTATCGAAGCTCAAAAAAGCGGGGACAAACAGCATGCAGGTAAAGTATTGATGGCAACTGTAAAAGGAGATGTCCACGATATAGGAAAGAATATTGTAAGTGTGGTTTTGGCGTGTAATAACTACGAGATCATCGATCTGGGGGTAATGGTGCCTCCTGAAGTAATCATCCAGCGTGCCTTAGAGGAGCAAGTAGATGTAATCGGACTCTCTGGACTCATTACTCCCTCATTGGATGAAATGGTGTATGTGACCAAAGAACTCAATCGATTGAATATTGACATCCCCGTTCTTATTGGGGGTGCAACCACATCCAAAGCGCATACGGCGGTAAAAATTGCACCAGTATCAAAGTCGGCAGTGATCCATGTCAACGATGCCTCTAGAGCTGTAGGAGTGGTAAGCAATCTTTTACAAAAAGATAAAAAGGAAGCTTATACCCTTAAAATAAGAGAAGATTACGAAGCCTTTAAGGCTAAATTTATGTCTAGAGGCTCTGAAAAAGAATACCTCAGTTACAGCCAAGCCCAGCAGAACCCCTTTCCATTCGATTGGGATGAATTCAACCCACAGCGACCTAAGACCTTAGGAATGCAAACCATCAAATCCTTGGATTTAGAGTTGTTGTTATCTTTTTTTGATTGGACTCCGTTTTTTAGGTCTTGGGACCTTCACGGAAAGTACCCCGATCTGCTGGAAGATGAGGTAGTGGGTGAACAGGCAAAAGTTTTGTATCAAGATGCCCAAACCATGTTGCATCAAATGATTGAAGAACAATGGGTGACTGCCAAGGCGCGTTTTGGCTTATTTCCTGTAAATGCTGTGGGAGACGATATTGAGATCTATTCAGATGAAAATCGATCTAAAACCCTTGGGCAGTGGATCACCCTCAGACAGCAATTAAAAAAATCCAAAGCCCAACCCAATATTGCCCTAGCCGATTTTATCGCACCAAAAGCTTCAGGGAAAATTGACTATATGGGAGCTTTTTGCGTGACCACTGGTTTTGGTACAGAAGAAAAGGCCAAGGCATTTGAAGAGGCTAACGACGATTACAGCTCCATCATGGTCAAGGCCCTTTCGGATCGTTTTGCTGAAGCCTTTGCGGAATATTTACATCACCAAATCCGGACTGAACATTGGGCTTATGTGAGCGAGGAAGACCTGTCCAATGAAGAATTGATACAAGAAAAATACCAAGGTATCAGACCTGCCCCGGGTTATCCCGCCTGTCCAGATCACTTGGAAAAAAAGACGCTGTGGAAACTGCTAGAGGTAAAAGAAACCATAGGCGTAAGTCTGACGGAAAGCTTGGCGATGTGGCCTGCCTCTTCGGTTTCAGGCTACTATTTTGCCCATCCACAATCGCGTTATTTTGGTCTGGGTAAAATCAAAGAAGACCAATTAGTCGATTACAGTAAACGTAGAGGAATAGCTTTAGAAGAAGCCAGAAAATGGTTGAATCCCAACCTTACTGAATAACTTAGAACAGAGAATAAATGAAGATAACAGAACATATAGCCCAATCCCCTGGAACTACTCAATTTACTTTTGAGATACTTCCTCCACTTAAAGGGCAAAGTATCAACCAACTTTTTGATGTGTGTGATGAATTGATGGAATTCAACCCTCCTTTTGTAGATGTAACCTATCATAGAGAAGAGCATATTTACAAAAATGCAGGAAATGGATTGTTGGAGATGAAAGTGATAAAAAAACGACCCGGTACAGTTGGGATTTGTGCTGCGATTCAAGGGAAATATAAGGTGGATGCCATACCCCATATTCTTTGTGGTGGATTTTCTAAAGAGGATACGGAAAACTTTTTGATCGATTTGGACTTTTTAGAAATTGACAATGTAGTTGCTCTTCGAGGCGACGCCTTAAAATCAGAAACCTATTTTAAACCCAATCAAGATGGAAATCAGTACGCCAATGAGTTGGTTGGGCAAATAGCCGACCTCAATAAGGGAATTTATTTGGACGATGAACTGCTGAACTCCCATGCTACAGATTTTTGTATTGGGGTGTCTGGGTATCCTGAAAAACATATGGAAGCCCCGAGTATGGAAAGCGACATTCATTTTTTAAAGAAAAAAGTAGCTGCGGGTGCGGAATATATGGTAACCCAAATGTTTTTTGACAACCAAAAGTACTTTGACTTTGTCGAACAAGTACGCGCCCAAGGAATCGACGTACCCATTATTCCTGGGCTAAAACCGCTTTCTACTTTAAAACAGCTCAATATGATCCCCCAACGTTTTCATGTTGATTTACCCGAAGCTTTGGTAAAAGAGGTTATCAAATGCAAAGACAATAAGGCGGTAAGACAAGTGGGAATTGAGTGGTGTATCACTCAAAGTAAAGAACTCAAAAAAGCTAAAGTGCCTTTTTTACACTATTATTCCATGAGTAAATCAGATAATATTAAAGCCATTGCTAGGGAGTTATTTTAGGGAGCTAGATTAAACTAAATTAGAGTTCTATATATTCAGACTTTCCAGAGGTTTTGTTACCGTTTAACTATTCCCAGCCCAACTTTAACTTGATTTTTTGATTTTGGGTTAGTGTGATGTTTGCAATGGCTTTAACCCCTTATCTGGTTGTCAGTTTTCAAACATTGGTATAACATGTCTAATTTATCCTTGTTTAACAAGGCAATAATTTTTCCGTACGTAATACTCCTTCCATGATATTCTGCTGTTACCAGATTTCCCTTTTGTTTGTAAACAGAAATGGTTTCCGTATCTACTTTTCCATTTGTGGAATTTATAAGTAATGCAAATTTTTTGTTATTAAAATTTAGTGGTTTCATAGGTCTGGAATTTTGGGGTATGAACCTCTAATTAAAAAAATAAATTTAAAACCATAAGAATCAAAATCCTTGAGTTTATCGAATTAATCAAAACCGATAATAGAGATTTACTCCAAAACCACAATTTGATTTTTTATTTAATTTATTGATCCAATAGGCAATATATATACTTCCGATTAGGGTAGGGGCAAACCAATTCCAAACGCTGGGTAGTATTTGATTGACAACAAAAAATGCACTTGCAGCAGCGATATAGCCTCCAGTCATTTTTCTTAAATGCAACTACAGCCATCCTTTTCTCAAGTGTTTTTCATCTTTAAGTCGCGAGAGGTCTCTAAATCCAAAAACAGTTAAAATAAGATTCAATTTACTGTAGAGAATTATGGGGTAGGATACCATTACAAACCCAGTGATACAAATTAAATAAGCGATGATTTTATCAGTGCTTAGATAAATTTTCTCTTGTTTGTATTTTAGGCTTCGAATGCCACTGACTAAAAAATAGGTACTAAACAATCCGATTGAAAATAGGAAGGGACTTTCATGATTTGGTAAAACAGAGACTACTAAAGCTGAAAAAGCAGAAAGAAGCATGGAGTAAAAAAATACTTTCCCCAATTTTTTATGTAAACGGCTCCCCTTTTTACTGATCAGAGAAATACCCCCACTAAGCAACGCAACTCCTCCAAGGGGTGCGTGAATATATAGTATTAAATACTCAGCAAGTAATTCCATATTCATATTTTGAATTCAAGGGTTTGGCTGAGATTGTGTTAATGTAACGAATTTATAAAATATAAATCAATCGGCTGTCAGCTCGTTAAAAAGGGCTTCAAGACTTTCGTTTTTAAGTTGTAGAGATAAGATTTTAAGGCCGTTATCGTAAGCAAAGTCAAAAACAGCGGGGCGTTGATCTTCATTGCCTTTAAGGTAAATTTCATAGTCAAAATCATGAGTGTTTTTAACTTTTTCTACTTGAGGAAGTCTTGCCAAGGCCTCGGTTTCTATTCGGTAGTCAAAACTGACCTGGATGATTTGTTGTTGGTTTTCTCGCAATCGATCCAAAGATTGATCCAAGACGATTTCACCTTTATTGATGATGACTACTCGATCGCAAATAGCGTCGACTTCTTGAAGGATATGGGTAGATAAAATCACGGTTTTGTCTTTACCCAACTTTCGAATCAATTTTCTAATTTCGATGAGTTGATTCGGATCTAGCCCTGTAGTGGGTTCGTCTAAAATGACCACTTCGGGATTGTGTACTAAGGCAGCTGCCAGTCCAACGCGTTGTTTAAATCCTTTGGAAAGGGTGTTGATTTTTGATTTGGCGTGCTGTTCCAGCCCAGTTTTTTGGATGATTTCATTCAGTGAAGGATTAGAAATTTGGTACAGGTCTGCATTGTACTTTAAATACTCTATCACATACATCTCAGGATAGAGGGGGTTGTTCTCCGCTAGATAGCCGGTCTTTCTTTGGATGTTTTCGAGTTGAGTGCGCAGGTCTTGATCAAAAAAATGAATCTGACCTTCCCAATGGGTGTAATAGCCTGTCAGTATTTTCATAAGTGTAGATTTTCCAGCACCGTTAGGGCCCAACAATCCAACGACCTCCCCTTTTCTAAGTTTGATGCTGATACCTTTTAACGCCTGAATGCTACCGTAGTTTTTACTGACATCCGCAATGACTACACTCATTTTTTTGTTTTAAAGATACTTATTTCTCCTTAGTTGTTTGGGTACTTTTTTGTTCGATCAATACGGTCAGTATAATCAATATACCACCCAATATACTTCGATTAGAAGGAATTTCACTGAGGAAGACGACACCTAATAGAATTCCGTAAATGGGTTGAATTCCACTCATGATACTGACAGTACCTATTGAGAATTTTTTAAAACTGTTGAGAAAAAGAGTATGCCCCACAGCCGTAGTCACTACCCCTAAAATAAGAATAAAAGGCAGTTTTTCAATATAGGATTCCGGTTCGAGGTAATATAAGGCTGGGAGTAGAATGACCATGGTGACCCCCATTTGATAAAGCATTAGTACAGAACCGTCCACCGTTGCAATTTTTTGCTTCATAAAAATATTTCTAAAGGCATAACACAAAGATGATACCATCCCCATCAGCACCCCCTGAGTAACAGTATTATTAAATTCAAAGCTGGGAGCCAAAAGATAGACTCCAGCTAAAATCATTACACCTAGGAATAAATGTCTTTTTTGATATTTTACATCGAAGAAAAAGGGTTCTAATAAGAGGGTAATCATAGGGTAGGTAAATAGGGAGAGCATTCCAATAGCAACTGAGCTCCATTGAAGCGCAAAGAAATAGGCAACCCAATGTCCTGCCATTAATATACCACTGATTAAGGCTGTAAATCCTTCTTTTTTAAAGTCTAAAAGGATGCACTTTTTCTTCCAAATCAGGTATATCAATAGCAGTGTAAAGGCAACTATAGCTCTCGACCAAATGATTAGGGGTGGGGGTAAGTTAATATAACGCCCCAAGGCTCCAGAAGTAGAAACACATATCATAGCGATATTTAGTAAAATAAAATGGAGGTAATTGTTTTTTGACATAGAGTTAAAGGAGGACAAATTGAATTAAACCTATGGTAATCAGTACTGCTGCAGTCATTGAATGTACTTTTTGTGTAGTTAAGATAGTTTATTTCACTTCATTTTTCTTTAAACGGCTTCTTTTCCGTTGAAATAGTTAAAAAAAAGAAGGAAGAGTTTGTTTTTTTAAAAAGCTATGCTACATTTGTCCCGATTTAAAAGTCATGAAAAAATTTTTTTCTTATAACAACGCATTCTATTACTTCTATAACGAAGCTAAAGGGACTTTGTAGTAAGATCATTACAACATATACAATTAAGAGTCCTGATTTTTTCGGGACTTTTTTTTTAAATTAAAATGAAAGACAAACCAAAAATAGCGATACAAGGAAACCGAGGTTCGTTTCATCATATGGTGGCAAAGAACTATTACGGAGCGGATTTTTCTCTTGTAGTGTGTGAGACTTTTAACGATTCAGTGAAGGCCCTAATCAACGGTTCAGCAGATCAAGCAGTCATGGCTATTGAAAATTCCATTGCTGGTTCTATCATTCCCAATTATGCATTGATTGACCACAATAAACTTGCTATAATTGGCGAATACAGTTTGAGTATCCACCACCATTTAATGGCCTTAAACGGTCAACAAATTGAGGACATCAAAGAAGTCCATTCCCATCCTATGGCTTTATTACAATGTCAGGATTTTTTCCACCAATACTCTCATATCCATTTGGTTGAGTCGGAGGATACGGCTGACGAAGCCCGACGTATTTCAGAGCATCAACTCAAAGGTATTGGAGCAATTGCCAGTCAGGAAGCAGCAGGCCTCTACGGAATGAATGTTTTAGCTTCTTCCATTCAAACGATCAAAAACAACGTAACCCGATTTGTAATCATCCAAAACAACGGTCAGCCAATTGCTGAAGACAAAATCAACAAGGCTGCATTAAAATTTATATTAGACCACCAAAGGGGAAGTTTGGCAGCGGTACTCAATGTGATGAGTGACTGCCAGCTGAATTTGACCAAGATTCAGTCCCTTCCGGTAATTGAAACTCCAGGGAAATATTCCTTTTTTGTGGACGTTACTTTCGATAAGTTTTCCAATTATGACAAAGCCCGAAAACTGATTGCCATAATGGCTTCTGAATTTAAAATTTTAGGTGAATACGCCCAACATAAGATATGAAGACAACGGCAAGACGTTTAAAAAGTGTAAAAGAATACTACTTCTCCAGTAAATTGAGAGAGGTTGCGGCTCGAGTAAAGGCGGGTCAACCCATCATCAATATGGGGATAGGGAGTCCTGATTTACCTGCTCATCCCTCCGTAATTGCTGCATTAAAAAAATCACTTTCTCATCCACGAGCGAATATGTACCAAAGTTATCAGGGGCTTCCTGAACTGCGACAGGGAATTAGTGATTTTTATAAAACACATTATCAAGTAGTATTGGATCCCAATTCAGAAGTTTTACCACTGATGGGATCAAAAGAGGGGATAATGCATATTTCCATGGCTTTTCTAAACCCTGGGGATCAAGTATTGATTCCAAATCCAGGGTATCCAACCTATGCGTCTGTAACACGTTTGATGGAAGCTGAAGCTGTTTGCTACGAATTGGCGGAGCGCAACAATTGGCAGCCTGACTTCACTGCACTTGAAAAGTTGGACACTACAAAGGTAAAAATCATGTGGGTCAACTATCCTCATATGCCGACGGGAACTGACCTTGACCCTGCTGTTTTTGATCGGTTAATCGCTTGGGCAAAAGCGCGAGAAATTTTACTAGTCAACGACAACCCTTACAGTTTTGTCTTGACCGACAAACCTCAAAGCATCTTGTCTCGTCCTGGAGCCAAAGAGGTTGCACTCGAATTGAATTCTTTGAGTAAATCATTCAATATGGCCGGTTGGCGTGTGGGTATGCTGAGTGGGAAAGCAGCAACCATACAGTCCGTACTGAAAGTAAAAAGTAATATGGATTCAGGGATGTTTTATGGGATTCAACAAGGAGCGATAGCAGCTTTAAAAATGAATCAATCTTGGTTTGATGAGCTGAATAAAATCTACCACAGGCGCAGAACTTTGGTTGAGAAATTAGCAAATCGATTGGGTGCTCAGTTTGACTCAAACAGTGTAGGGCTTTTTGTCTGGGCGAAGTTGCCTCAAGGAGCAAAAGACTCTGAAACCTATATCGATAAGATTTTGGATGAACAGCAAGTCTTCATTACCCCTGGGACTATTTTTGGATCTCAAGGAGCTGGTTATATTAGGTTTTCCTTGTGTGTTCCTGAAGAAACAATAGTTGAAGTTTTAAAGCGATTTGAATCATGAATATAGGAGTAATTGGTTTGGGATTGATAGGCGGTTCATTTGCCTTAGCAGCTAAGCAGCGTCTGGAGGATGTAATTCTTTATGGAGCAGATCAAAATAAAGCACACCTCGAAGAGGCTATTGAAAGTGGTATTGTTGACCAAAGTCTAAGCCCTGAGCTATACACTAAAATGGATGTTATGATATTAGCTATTCCAGTCAATGCGGCTTCTCTTTTAGTTTTGAATCTTTTGGATCAAATCAATGACAATGCGCTTCTTATTGATGTAGGTTCTACCAAAGTATCGATTTGTAAAATAGTATCTCTCCACCCAAAACGCAAACAGTTTTTAGCTACCCACCCAATAGCAGGAACAGAATTTTCTGGTCCATCAGCAGCTTTTGCTGACTTGTATGTCAACCAGACTCAAATTTTATGTGAAACTCAAAAGACGCGTCCAGATTTATTGGAATGGGCAGTGCAGTTTTTTCGTTTGATGAAAATGAATATCGAGGAAATGGATCCTCAAGCTCACGATCAGCATATTGCTTACGTTTCTCATATATCACATATTTCCTCATTTATGCTTGGAAAAACAGTAATGGAAAAAGAACAGGACGAACGTACAATTTTTGATATGGCTGGGAGTGGATTTGCATCAACCGTTCGATTGGCTAAAAGTTCTCCTGAAATGTGGACACCGATTTTTGAACAAAATAGTTTAAATATACTGGAGGTGCTCAACGAATATATTGCCAACTTAGAAGAATTTAAAAAACTATTAGAAAATAAAAACTGGTCAGCTATGCATGAACAGATGCAAGAAATCAATGCAATTAAGACGATACTTGAGGGTATACCAAAAGGAAAAAACAACTATAAAAACTAAATACGAATTAATACTTAATATAATGGAAAATAAAAAAGAAATGCGTCAGTGGCTAAATGATTTTGGATTGGATCACCCCTTAGTGATTGGAGGCCCCTGTAGCGCAGAAACAGAAGAGCAGGTTTTAAAAATTGCTCACGAACTCAAAGATACAGACGTAACTGTTTACAGAGCAGGTATTTGGAAACCACGCACGCGTCCAGGAATGTTTGAGGGTGTAGGAGCAATTGGTCTGGGATGGCTAAAGAAAGTAAAGAAAGAAACAGGTTTGTTAACCGCAACGGAAGTTGCCAATAAAGACCATGTAAAATTAGCTTTAGATAACGACGTAGATATTCTTTGGATCGGTGCTCGCTCAACGGTGAGCCCCTTTATCATGCAGGAAATTGCAGATGCATTGGAGGGAACAGACAAAATTGTTCTGGTTAAAAACCCGGTAAATCCAGACCTGGCGCTTTGGTTGGGAGGTGTTGAACGTTTATATACTGCAAACATCAAAAAGTTAGGACTGATTCATCGTGGATTTTCAACCTATGAAAAAACTAAATACCGCAACATTCCAGAATGGCAAATTGCGATTGAGGTGAAAAACAGATTCCCTGATCTTCCAATGATTTGCGACCCCTCGCATATTGCAGGAAGAAGAGACTTGATTTTTGATTTATCTCAAGCTGCACTGGATTTAAACTTTGACGGATTGATGATCGAGACTCATTGGGATCCAGACAATGCTTGGAGTGATGCCGCTCAACAAGTTACACCTATTAGATTGGTAGAGATCATGAACGATCTTAAAGTTCGAAAAAAGACTACTGAGGAAGAAGCTTATCAACACACACTCAATAATCTAAGAGCACAAATCGATACGATCGACCAAAATTTATTAGATACATTAGGGAAGCGTATGAATATAGCCGTAGAGATTGGAGCACTCAAAAAATCCAACAACGTAGCTGTACTTCAGAACAAACGTTGGAATGAAATTTTAGGAAAAATGATACTCGAGGGTCAAGAACGTGAACTTTCAGAAGAATTTATTCTCAAAGTTTTTAAGGCTGTTCATCAGGAGTCCATAAATAAACAAGAGAAGATTCTCAATGCTTAAGTGTTTTTATAAATTCAGGAAACCAATCTTAACAATATGAACTTACTTAATCTAATGCGAGAATCGAGAGCAAAACTCATTCCACACTGGGTAATTGCTTCACTAGTTTGTTCTCTTTATGGCCTTCTGGTTGGAGTTCCATCAGTATTAAATTCTTATGGAGAACTACTGTCCTTTTTATTGGCTGGTCCACTCCAGCTCGGCATAGCTATTTATTTTTTAAATATTTTAAATGATCGCCCAGCATCAATTGAGGACTTGATAGAAGGTTTTAAACCCCTCCTAAAAGTAATTTTGATTTATATAGTTATCTCAATTGCAACATCCATTGGAATTTTACTTTTAATTGTTCCAGGTATTATAATTGCTCTTGGCCTATCAATGACTTATTACATTTTAGTCGAAAATCCAGAGTTTTCGATTGAAAAAAGTCTCAAAGAAAGTTGGAGGCTTACTAACGGTTATAAAATGGAGTTGTTTGTTCTGCACCTTCGTTTTATCCCATGGTACCTTTTAGGTCTTCTTTGTTTTGGAATAGGAATTTTTGTAGTTATGCCTTGGCATCAGCTTACTCAGGCCAATTATTACAGCTACCTAAAACAACACTAATCCCAGTGAAGTAGTAGTTGTTTATTAATATTTCTTATGTGGAATCCCTTCTAAGATATAGTTGATCGCCCTCCAATCGGGCGTTTGAGTTTTTATATGCATTGATGATGAAGCAAGGAGCGATTTTGGTATCTGTGATGTCAAACATTTTTTGTTTGTATTGGGTATAGTCGTCCCATAAATCTTGAGACTTTTTGTGTAAAGGCTAATCTTAAAGAGTTTTAAGGGATTGTTTTGTATCTCTGCAAATCGTTTTACTTGCTCCTCTTTGGTGATCGAAAAATAAAGCTTGATGAGGTAGATGTTAGATTGGACCAGCAAATGCTCATAGTCATTGACTTGCGACATAAAGATATCGTATTCTTTTTTAGTACAAAACTCATTGACCGGCTCAACTACCACTCTGTTTTACTAACTATAGTCAAAAAAATGGTTTCACCAGGGCTGGATAAACGATAGATATAGCGTTAAAAAAATTACTGTTTTCTTTCATCTGGCATAGGAACTTGAAGTGCAAAGATTATATAATGTCTAGGGATAATATGCAGCTATTACTATCCTCCTAAAAATAGCTAAAAACCGAAAAGAACAATCGCTTACTTGAGAGCAGCTGAGATCCGGGCTACAGCCGTTCGTATATTCTCCTCTGATGCTGCATAAGAAATACGAATACAGTTTTCGTTGCCAAATGCTTCTCCTGTTACAGTGGCTACATGTGCTTCCTCTAGAAGGAATAAGGCAAAGTCGGAAGCGTTTTCTATTTGCTTTCCACCTATAGTTTTTCCAAAATAATGTGAAACATCAGGGAAGACATAAAAGGCTCCTTGAGGCTGATTGAGTTTAAACCCAGGTATTTCATTTAGCAAACCGATAATCATTTCACGGCGTGAAGCAAATTCATCAACCATGTATTGAATAGCATTTACTGGAGCAGAAACGGCAGCAATAGTTGCTCTCTGTGCGATACAATTTGCACCACTTGTGATTTGACCTTGCATTTTGTTACAGGCTTTGGCGATCCAAGTAGGAGCTCCTATATAACCGATACGCCATCCAGTCATCGCAAATGCTTTTGCTACTCCATTTACCGTAATTGTTCTGTCGTAAAGTTCTGGAATAGCTGCAATACTAAAGTGTGAAGTGCCGTAGTTTATGTGTTCATAAATTTCATCTGATAAAATGAAGATATCAGGATATTTTTCCAGTACTTTTCCCAGTGCTCTGTATTCATCCTCCGTATAGATTGTCCCACTTGGATTATTTGGCGAATTAAACATTATCAGTTTAGTCTTTGGACTAATGGCATCCTCCAATTGCTCAGGAGTAATTTTAAAATCAGTCTCTATACTGGAAGGGATAATTGTTGACTTTGACTCAGCCAAGGTTGCGATTGCTGAATAACTTACCCAATAAGGTGCTGGTAGGAGTACTTCATCACTTGGATCTAAGAGCACCATACATACATTGGCGATGGATTGCTTGGCACCAGTGGAAACAACAATTTGTGATGGGTCATAATCAAGCTGATTGTCTCTTTTAAACTTAGTACAGATTGCTTCTTTAAGATCTGCATACCCATCAACGGGGGAGTAAGAATTCCAATTGTCATTGACAGCCTTTACAGCAGCATCTTTAATGAATTCAGGAGTATTGAAATCCGGTTCTCCTAAACTGAGTCCGATGATATCAATGCCTCGATTTTTTAATTCTCTGGCCTTAGCTGCCATGGCAAGTGTAGCCGATATTGGCAGGCTATTGATTCGTTTAGATAATGCGTCCATTGTTTAATTAACTTGGTTGTACCCCCATTTGTCTTAGAAATCTAAAATGTGAAAGTAGTGCACTTCGGGTTGTTTTGTATTCGTTGTAAGGCAAGTTAAATTCTCTTGCAGTTTTTTTAACTATTTTGCCAATTTTAGTGTAGTGAACGTGACTAATGTGCGGGAAAATATGATGTTCTATTTGGTGATTCAATCCTCCCGTAAACCAGTTTACAATCCTATTTTTAGTGGAGAAATTTACTGTAGTTAACAATTGATGTATTGCCCAGGTGTTTTTCATAGTTCCTGAGTTGTCAGGTTTAGGCATTTCCGCATCTTCAATTACATGAGCTAATTGGAATACGAGACTTAAAATCAGTCCTGCTGTGTAATGCATTACCACAAATCCAATGAGTACAGTCCACCAAGGAGCATCTATAATAAAAATTGGTAGGGCTATCCAAATGGAGAAATACATAATCTTGGATAGAAATAATCCTGTCCATTGTAAACTTGGACGTTTACTGTTGAGGTAAGATAGCTTTCTTTTGGTATAGCGCTTCATTTGCTGAAAGTCAGCAAATACCGCCCAATTCAAGGTTAAAAGTCCGTACAAAAACACGGAATAAAAATGCTGAAAACGATGATGAGGGAACCATTCAGAATGTTTTGAAAAGCGTAGGACTCTTCCTGCTTCAAGGTCTTCGTCATGTCCGTGTATATTGGTATAGGTATGGTGTAAAAGGTTGTGTTGGATTTTCCAGTTAAAGACATTACCTGCTAGAAAATAAATACTACTTCCCATAAATTTATTGACCCAAGGATATTTTGAAAAGGAGCCGTGATTGCCATCATGCATAACGTTCATACCTACACCAGCCATTCCAATACCCATAACGATGCAAAGCAATAATTTGATCCAAAGATTAATGCTTAGAGTGAGAACCAATAAGTATGGAGCTATGAGTAGGGAAAACATCACAAAGGTTTTGAGGTAAAGTTTCCAGTTACCTGTTTTTTCAATCTTGTTTTCTTTGAAGTAGTGATTTACTCTTTTATTTAGTATTCTAAAAAATTCTTTGGTGTCTTTTCTTGAAAAGCGGAGTCTTTGTGTAGCTTGCATAGATAATTTTGAATTGTAAAAATAACTTAAAAAAAATTAAAATTACAGTCTTACCGAAAAAACACTTATGGATAAATTATTCAAACATTTTTCTGATCTCAATGACATTCAAATAGAGCAATTTGAGCAACTTGAAGCTTTGTATGGCGGGTGGAATACTCAGATTAATGTTATTTCAAGAAAAGATATGGATCAATTTTACGAACGCCATGTGCTTCATTCATTGGGTATTTCAAAAGTCATTGAGTTTAAAAACGGGTCAACTGTTTTAGATGTTGGAACTGGAGGAGGTTTTCCTGGGATTCCGCTGGCTATATTGTTTCCTAATACTCAGTTTTATTTGATTGATTCCATTGGAAAAAAAATCAAAGTAGTCAAAGCGGTTCAGCAGGTATTAGGATTGACGAATGTCTTAGCTTATCAGCTTCGTGCTGAAGATTTTACTGAAAAAGTAGATTTTGTTGTCAGTAGAGCAGTAACTAAAATGGAAACCTTTGCCCCTTGGGTAAAAAGTAACTTAAAATCCATACACCGGCATTCAATAAAAAATGGCATCCTCTATCTCAAGGGAGGAGATCTGACTGAGGAACTTCAACAATTTCCAACAGCAGTATGTTATGAACTCAAGGATTATTATAGAGCTGCTTTTTTTGAAACTAAAAAAGTAGTTTACTTACCTTTTTAGGTTTTCCCGTTGTGCTCTTCAAAGCTTTCAAATTTATGTTGCATTAGAGATTCAAGAGCTTGCAAACGTTTTTCGAGTTCATGAAAGTTAGTGTGTCAATTGTGAAACCAATCTCCACCATCAATGAAAAAATCATGGTGACGAATGTAATCAAGTACTAAATCCTTCATTCTATTTTAATAGAGAACAGCTTACCGTTGATGATTGAATCAAAATTAATAGAACGGTGAAGGAAATCAAATTTAAAGTTATGGTGAGAAAACCCAAAATGAGAAGTGTTTCCCAAAGAATCTTTTTTAAAGAAAAGCTAAACAGTTTTGAAAAATAGGACAACTACTTATTCGAGTTGAGTCATACCCTATAAGATTTCCCTATTCATTGTGTTCCTTTTCAACTCTAGAACTGACATCAGGCTCTCCCTGATTTTTGACCATAACAAAACCCAATCCTATTCAAAAGCACTAGATAAAAGCTAAATTTTTCATTTATTTTTGGATTTGAGTCCACTAATTTAGAGGAAAAGCAGAGTGAAATGTTACAGTTTTATTTTCCTAAAAAAGGATAGCGGTAGTCCTTTGCAGGAACAAAGGTTTCTTTGATTAAGCGAGGGGAAACCCAACGGAGTAGGTTTGTAGCAGAACCAGCTTTATCATTTGTACCGGACCCTCTACCACCACCAAAAGGCTGCTGCCCTACTACTGCCCCTGTGGGTTTGTCATTGATATAAAAGTTACCCGCAGCATTTTCTAGTGCACTTAAGGCTTCCTCCAAAGCATATCGATCCTGAGAATAGACTGCTCCTGTAAGGGCATACTCAGAAGTTTCATTCACAAGCTGGAGAGTTTTTGTCCATTCTTTATCAGCATAAATATATAGAGTGACCAAAGGACCAAACAGTTCTTTGGTCATGGTAGTGTATTGAGGGTTGGTGGTACGAACTACCGTAGGTTGGATAAAATAACCCACGCTGTCATCATAGTTTCCACCTGCAATAATTTCAGCATCACTGTCTTTATGCACTTGTTCAATAGTAGCAGCCAATTGGTCAAAAGCGCCTCGGTGAATGACCGCGGTAACAAAGTTTTCAAAGTCTTCAGGAGACCCCACTTTGATCGTTTTAAGTTCGGCTTTAACAAACTCAATTACTTCTTCAGCTATGGATTCCGGCAGGTATATCCTTGAGGCAGCAGAGCACTTTTGTCCCTGAAATTCAAAGGCTCCTCTTATAATTCCAGTAGCGACTTCTTGAGTATTTGAAGACGGATGCGCTACGATAAAATCTTTCCCACCTGTTTCACCTACTATTCTGGGATAAGATTTATAGCGGGCAATATGAGTGCCAATTTTCCCCCAGATGCCTCTAAAAACTTCAGTGGAACCTGTATAATGAATTCCAGCAAATTCAGGACTTTCAAGTACTTTATTGGTGATCATTTCTGGATCTCCAAAAACCATATTAATCACGCCATCTGGCAAACCTGCTTCTTTAAATATTTCCATCAGCACTTGAGCAGAAAAAATTTGATGATCACTGGGCTTCCACACAACAGTATTACCCATCATGGCTGCGCTAGTACACAAATTTCCTGCGATAGCTGTGAAGTTGAAAGGGCTAACGGCATAGACAAATCCTTCTAAGGGTCTATAGTTCAGTCTGTTCCAAATCCCAGGGCCATTTTCGGGTTGGCTTTCATAGATTTCTTGCATAAAAGCAACATTAAAACGAAGAAAGTCTATGTATTCGCAGGCGGCATCAATTTCCGCTTGGTGAATAGTTTTGGATTGTGCCAACATGGTAGCCGCATTAATTTTGGCGCGATAGGGACCTGAAACGAGTTCAGCTGCTTTTAAAAAAATAGATGCTCTAGATTCCCATGGCATTTGACTCCATGCATGCTTGGCATTAAGAGAAGCTTTAATGGCTTGGTCTATGTGTTTTGAGCTTGCTTTGTGATAAGTTCCCAAACTGTGTTTGTGGTCGTGTGGGGGATGCATGCTGGCAGTATCTCCTGTTCGGATATCTTGGTCTCCAATTCTCATGGGGATATCCATATTTGAATTGTATAATTGACTGTACATCTCCAGCACTTCTTTCTTTTCAATTGTACCTGGTGCATAAGTTAAAATGGGTTCATTACTTGGGTAAGGAACCTGAGAAATACTATTAGCCATAGGGTTAAATTTTAATCAAAAGTATTGATTAAAATCTTAAAACAACAAAAATTAGAGAAGCTTAGTTGAGTATGTAGGGGACACTAAGTTTAAAGCTTGGAACATCAACATTGAATTTTTTAGCTGTAGAAAAGTTGATCATTATGTAAGTCCCAGTCATAGATCCTAGAGGAGAGGTGATAAGGCTTCCTGATTGGTAGGTATGACTTTCTCCTGGCTTGATTACAGGTTTCTTTCCTACGACTCCGTTTCCGTTAACGTACTGAGGGCGACTTACAGATTCGAGAATCTTCCAATGGCGAGAAAGTAACTGTACCACATCTTTGCCCTGGTTTTCAATGGTAATAAAATACATAAAGGCATGATGAAGAATCTGGTCTTTAAGGAAGCTTCCCTCAAACTTAGTCTCCACGGAGATTTTTATGCCTTTTGTTATTTGTTGTATCAAACGATTTATTTTCAATTTTTGATGATTATTAAAAGTAATAAAAATCAATAGTTTAACAAATTTTTCAAGTCTAATTTTGTAATTCAAATGAATTTGCTCTCCCAACACCTACTAGGGCGTCGTATCGACTTCCTATGTTCCTGTAATACACTAAGATAAGGTAATCGTTTTCGGCTAGTGAATGGGAACCGCTAAGAGTGTTTTTAAATAGTACCTCATTTTGCTTGAGAACGTATTTATAATTGTAGAATCCTTGCTTTAATAACAACACCCCTTCGTAAAGTTCTAGTGCTGGATTGTAGTACATTTTATTGAGCTCATTTAACTCAAAATTATTGAATGCTCCGTAAATATATATTTCTTCATTTTCTTTCATTTCGTAAGGGTAAGCAAGACTGAAATACACAAAGCTGTAATCTGCATCAGAATTGGTATTTCCGGGACGCATGATATTTCGAATTTCAAAATCACCGTTGATGTCAGGAGCATAAGTGTAGTCTAATAGAGCCCGAACAATATCTGTTTTTAGATAGGATTCATATAAATCAGTTCGATTGACATAAGTGATATTGGGGGTGGTAACTCTTAAATCCTTAGTGTCAAAGAAAAAATATTCATTACCTCCCTCAAATTGGGTAGGTGTCTCGTAGCGATAGTCAAGTGTGTTTACCGAATAATATTGAGGTTTAATGTCGGTAATGGTTGAGTCCCATTGATAATTTTGAAGCAAGACTACTTTGATATTTTCATCAGGATTAACGAAAAAGGTTTCATTTGGTGTAACTGCAAAATGAAGCGACTGATGACTTGCGAACCGATTCATATTTTGAGGTTTGTAGACAGCAGCTTGAACGGAAGCTGTAGTATCATAAACGCAAAACCTTCGTGAAAAAACCAGCTCATCATAGGCAGAGTAAATTTCAATCATATAATTTCCAGAGACTTTAAGTTGAATGTTTTTATTGGGAATGTTAAGGCTGTAATTCGTAAAACGTTGAAGGGTATTGAAAGAAGTATTATAATTTTCTATTCTAAGGTTATCATATCCTTCCATATACTCATTTTGAAAAAGCTGTGAAGGACTCCAGTCGTGGTTGAAGTATTTGATTCTATAGTAGTAATCTGCCTCATCAGCATTAAGGTCGTCAAAGAGCAAATTGATGGGCTCTCCTAACTGGATAACTGGAAAAACTCCACGATCGGAACCTCCTCTTAATTGAATAGACTTGATGAAGTCAGGAGCAGCATGCTCTTTTTGTCCTTGTGCATTACTCCATGTTAGGCTAAAAAACAGTAAAAGAGTTAGCTTCTTTATAAGCGTCTTCATGATTTGTAAATGTAATTGTTCAGCTTGTGATGTCCAAATACTATGCCTGAGAAAGAAATGCCTAAACATCTATTTAGAATGAATATAAATAGTCTTTTTTCCATGGGTTTTGCTCTTTCTAAAAGAGGGTTTATTATTAAATTTGTGCGATTTTAGAATATAACTTTTTAATGGAAATAATTAAAAAAATCCAAACTCGTAGAGGAGCTAGTCTTAGCATAAAAGGAGAGGCAGAAAAGATTATAGGGAATTCTCCTTCCTCAACTACTTTCGCGTTTAAACCAGATGATTTTTTTGGTACTGTTCCAAGGCTTCTTAAAAAAGAAGGTGAGGATGTTCAAGCAGGTGAGCCTATTTTCTTTAGTAAAAAAGTGCCTCAAATCAAATTTGTTTCTCCTGTTTCGGGTGTAATTGAAACTATTCAAAGAGGCGCTCGAAGAAAAATTGAAAAAATAATAATACGGGCAAACGCCTCCTCAAATACCATCAGTCACGATTGTAAAAATTGGGAAAAGCTAAACCGCGAAGATTTAAAAAGTCTTTTATTGGAAAGTGGAAATTGGCCATTCATTCATCAACGTCCTTATGGAACTATTGCAAACCCTGAGGATACTCCAAAAGCCATATTTGTTTCCACTCACCTAACCAGTCCTTTAAGTCCTGATAATGACTTTTTTCTCAGTAAAGATGTTGAGGTATTTCAGGAGGGAATAAATGTGCTAAATAAATTAGTAGATCAAGAAGTTTTCCTAGGAACTGATGCAACACACTCAGGGATGTTTAAACAAATCACAGCCGTTCAGCATTACACTATTGCTGGACCTCACCCAGCTGGTAATTTGAGTTTACACATACAAGAATTAGCTCCTCTCAATATGGGTGATCGGGTATGGACTATAAACCCGGAGGATGTGGCAAATTTGGGTCGTTTTGTTCAAACAGGACAATATAGCCCTCAGCGTACCATAGTTGTTTGTGGGAATTCGATTGAAAACCCAAAATACATTGTATCTAAACAAGGAGCAGAACTTCAGCCCATATTAAATGAATTTAAAATCCTTTACCCTCAAAACAGGGTGATTAACGGAGATGTATTGACAGGAACTAGGAGTTCTGATGAAGGTCATCTTGGCTTTTACAACAATCAAATTACTGTTATCCCAGAGGGAAACGATTATCGAATGTTTGGATGGCTACCTTTCAAAGACAACAACATATTGAGTCTTTCTAACACCTCTTTTTCACGTCTATTTAAAAAGAAAGGCTTCGAAGTAAATACAAACCTCAATGGAGAGGAAAGAGCTTTAGTAGTTTCCGGTGAGATGGAAAAAGTATTTCCTTTAGAAATTTACCCAATGCAGTTGATTAAAGCCTGTTTGATCGAAGATATTGAAAAAATGGAAGCTCTAGGCATTTACGAAGTAGTACCAGAAGACTTCGGATTAATTGACTACGCCAACACTTCTAAAATTGAAGCACAAGAAATCATCCGTGAAGGAATCGAATTAATGATAAATGAAGTAGGTTAAAATTACTAGTATGAATGCATTAAGAAAACAATTAGACGCTTTAAAAAGACCTTTTGGTAAAGGACAAAAATTAGAAAAGTTTGCGCCAGCAATTAACGCTTTTGACACTTTTTTGTTTGTTCCTAACCACACCACTAAAAAAGGAGCTCATATCCGAGATGCTATAGATTTAAAAAGAACAATGGTAACTGTTATCATTGCACTTTTGCCAGCATTGATCTATGGGATTTACAATACGGGTTACCAATACTACATCCAAACCAATACTCCCTTTACTTTTATAGATGCCTTTATTCATGGTGCATGGAAAATTATTCCCATGATTATAGTTTCTTATGTAGTTGGTCTGTCTATCGAATTTGGATTTGCTGTTTACCGGGGTCACGAAGTAAATGAAGGGTATCTGGTAACGGGCTTACTGATCCCTATGATTATGCCAGTAGACATCCCATTGTGGATGGTAGGTATTTCTACTGCCTTTGCCGTTTTAATTGCAAAGGAAGCATTTGGAGGAACAGGGATGAATATTCTTAATCCGGCATTAACCGCAAGGGCTTTTGCCTTTTTTGCTTACCCTACCTATATGTCGGGAAATAAAGTATGGGTATCCGAAGCAGGGGCAGTTGACGGAATATCAGGGGAGACTATTTTAGGAAGTTTAGCTGCTGGACAAGACGTGAACTACTCTATGACGGAAATGTTCCAAGGAGCTATTCCAGGTTCAATTGCAGAAACTTCAACACTTTGGGTAGCTGTAGGAGCCTTGATTTTAATTCTTACTGGTATCGGAAGTTGGAGGATCATCACAGGAGGAATTATTGGAGCTGCTGTAATGGGCTTGTTGTTTAACCTTTGGGGAGCTAATGCTTTGATGAACTTTTCTTGGATGAACCATTTAGTTGTAGGGGGCTTTGCCTTTGGAATTGTTTTTATGGCAACTGATCCTGTATCTGCAGCTCAGACCAATAAAGGGAAATGGGTCTATGGAATTTTAACTGGTATTTTTTGTATCATGATCAGGGTGTTTAATCCCGCTTATCCTGAAGGAGTGATGCTTGCAATTTTATTGATGAATGTTTTTGCGCCAACTATTGATCACTATGTAGTCAATGGCAATATTAGTAAGCGTAAAAAGCGTTGGAGTACAGCACAGGAACTAAAAACCGCATAAGATGAATAGAGACAGTAATGCCTATACTTTTATTTTTGCAACACTAATGGTGTTAGTGGTTGCCTCAGCACTTGCTTTTACTGCGAGTTCATTAAAAGACCTTCAAGCCTCCAATGTGCGAAAAGAAAAGATGCAAAACATCTTAGCCACTATCGGGGTTGAAACAGACCGAGAGCAGGCAGAGACTTTGTACAATCAATACATCACAGGGGAACTTTCATTGACTTCTGGTGGTGATCTTGATCAGGAAGTTAATGCTTTTGAAATCAATTTAAATAATGAATTGAAAAAGCCTGTTGACGAACAACGCTTTCCATTATATGAAGCCTCCGTAGAGGGTAAAAAGTACTACATCGTTCCACTTAGAGGTGCTGGACTTTGGAATGCAATTTGGGGATATATTGCTTTAGAAGAAGATAAGAATACAATCAAAGGAGCTGTTTTTGATCATTTAGGAGAAACTGCAGGTTTAGGAGCTGAAATCACCCAGGAGTGGTTTCAAAATCGCTTTCTAGGAGAAAAAGTATTTGATAAAGATGGAAATTTAGTGGGCATTAATGTTTCAAAAACAAATAATGATCCTAAAGATTTAGACAAAGACGATCACGAAGTGGATGCAATTTCAGGAGCAACTATTACAGGTGACGGGGTTACCAATATGATACTCGAACGATTGAATCACTACCTGCCCTACCTAAAGACAGCAGAACAGACCTTGGCTATAAACCAATAATTTGATGGAAGAAAATAAATCAACACCCAAGAAAAAAGCAACTTTACTCTTTGTAAATAAAGAAAGGGAGTCGCTCTTTTCGAAAAAGAATCGAAAGTTACTTTCTGACCCTATGGATGACAACAACCCCATTACCGTTCAGGTTTTGGGTATCTGTTCCGCCCTAGCGATTACCGTTCAGCTCAAACCAGCTGTAGTCATGAGTATTTCTGTTATGGCAGTAATGGCAGCTAGTAATGTGATTATTTCTCTTTTGAGAAACCTTATTCCCAACCGAATTCGAATTATAGTTCAATTGGTTGTTGTTGCTTCAATGGTAATTTTGGTTGATCAAATACTGAGAGCTTTTGCTTATGATGTAAGTAAGGAGCTTTCCATCTTTATTGGGCTGATCATCACGAACTGTATAGTAATGGGAAGATTAGAAGCATTTGCTTTGGGGAATGGTGTTTGGAAATCTTTCTTAGATGGAATTGGTAATGCCGCAGGTTATGGTGTTATTTTAATTTTAGTTGCATTTTTCCGTGAGTTGTTTGGCTCTGGAAAATTGTTTGGCTTTCAGGTCATCCCAGATGCAGTTTATGAAATGGGTTATGTGAACAATGGGCTGATGCTACTTTCTCCTATGGCACTTATTACGGTTGGGATTTTGATATGGTTTCAGCGTTCTCGAAACCGAACTCTAATTGAAAAAAATTAAGCGCGAATTATGGAAGCCTATTTAAACTTATTTGTAAAAAGTATCTTTATCGAGAACATGATCTTCGCCTATTTCTTGGGAATGTGTTCTTATTTAGCAGTGTCTAAAACCGTGAAAACTGCTGTAGGTCTTGGATTTGCAGTAATATTTGTACTGGCAATTACGGTTCCGATTAACTTTTTGCTAGACACTTATTTACTTCAACCTGGTGCCTTGTCTTGGTTGGGATCGCAATACGCTGATCTAAACTTAAGCTTTTTAAGCTTTATCATGTTTATTGCGGTTATTGCTTCAATGGTACAGTTAGTTGAAATGATCGTTGAAAAATTTGCTCCTGCACTCTACGGTGCTTTAGGTATTTTTCTTCCTTTAATTGCGGTGAATTGTGCCATCTTAGGTGGGTCATTATTCATGCAGCAAAAAGATTTTTCTGGAGTTACAGAATCAGCTGTATATGGATTAGGTTCAGGGATTGGATGGCTTTTGGCCATAATGGCTATTGCAGCAATTCGCGAAAAAATTACCTATTCCAATGTGCCTGCTCCACTTCGGGGATTGGGAATTACCTTTATTATTACAGGGTTAATGGCGTTAGGTTTTATGAGTTTTATGGGTATTAAATTATAATGTGAGATGGATTATTCAGTTGTATTAGCAAGTATTATTGTTTTTTTAATCATCACCTTTTTGTTGGTGGGAATGCTTCTAGGAGCCAAGGCAAAATTATTACCCTCTGGTCCTGTTTCTCTTTTGATAAACGGAGAAAATAAGGTAGAGGTTTCATCAGGGAGTACACTATTAAGTACACTGGGAAATAACAAAATATTTTTACCCTCAGCCTGCGGTGGAGGGGGTACCTGTATTCAATGTAGATGTCAGGTAATTGAAGGGGGAGGAGAAATTCTACCAACAGAAGCCCCTCACTTTTCAAGAAAAGAGGTTGCTGAAGGTTGGCGTTTAGGATGCCAAGTTAAAGTAAAGCAAGATATGGTCATTCAAGTACCTGAGGAGGTGTTTGGAATAAAAAAATATGAAGCTAAAGTGGTAAGAAACTGGAATGTAGCTTCCTTTATTAAAGAGTTTGTGGTGGAAATTCCAGAGGAAATGGACTACAAAGCAGGAGGGTATATTCAAATTGAAATTCCACCTTGTGAGATAAAATATGAAGGCATTGATATTTCTGCACATCCAGAAGAACACCCTGGGGAGCCTGAGAAATTCAAATTGGAGTGGGATAAGTTTAATTTGTGGCCCTTGACGATGAAAAACCCTGAGACTGTTGAACGTGCCTACTCTATGGCTTCTTTTCCTGCTGAGGGAAAAGAGATCATGCTCAATGTACGAATTGCAACACCTCCTTTTGATCGTGCAAAAAACGACTGGAGTGACGTAAACCCAGGAGTTGCTTCCTCTTATATTTTCTCTAAAAAAGCTGGTGATCTTGTGACTATCTCTGGACCTTATGGTGAATTCTTCATAAACGAATCCGATTCAGAAATGCTATACGTAGGGGGTGGAGCCGGAATGGCACCTATGCGCTCGCACCTTTACGAATTGTTTAGAACACTTAAAACAGGAAGAAAAGTTACTTTCTGGTACGGGGGTCGCTCCAAAAGAGAATTGTTTTACATCGATCATTTTAGAGCTCTTGAAAAAGACTTTCCTAACTTTAAGTTTTACATCGCCTTATCAGAACCGCTCGAAGAAGATAATTGGAAAGTTAAAGACGGTCTAGACGGTGCGGGAGATGGCTTTACAGGCTTTGTTCACCAGGTGGTAATAGACAACTATCTTTCTATTCATGAAGCCCCAGAAGATATTGAAGTGTATTTCTGTGGTCCTCCGTTGATGAATCAAGCTATTGAGCGAATGGCTGAGGACTTTGGTGTTCCGCCAGAGAATGTGCGTTTTGACGACTTTGGAGGATAATAAAAATTAAAAGAGGCCCAAGGTCTCTTTTTTGTGTCTTTAGTCATGCTTTATAGACTTGACGAATAACTTAACTTTGCATTCAATGAGTCAGCTAACACTACAAGAAATACACCAACTTGCCATTAAAGAGGTAGGAGATCATTTGGAAGCAGAAGGCTATGAGTTTTTAGCAGTCAACTCTCAACTGAAACGCACTCCACAATTTGTTTGTGTAAAAGACAAGAAATTATACTTTGTCTTGGTTCAGGGTACGCTTTACCCCAATGCGCCTAAAAAGTTTGATCCCGTCTTGATCGAAAAAGTCAAAGATCACGCTGAACAAAATAATGCTCAATTGTATCTTGCTGGGGTCGGATTTGCCCATGCTGAAAACTACGATTATCCACTAACAAAAAAAGATCCCTATGCAGTCAATTTCCAAGGACTTGAAGCAATACAGTAGACTATTAATGATCTCTTTATTTATTTTGGGTTGTACTTTACAAAAGGATCAACTTCAAAAAATTCAAGGGTATGCCCTGGGAACTACCTATTCCATTTCCTACACTTCAAATTCACTTAGTCCCACACTCTTGAATCAAAAGGTAGATTCTATTTTTCAGGTGATAAATCAATCTTTGTCTACCTACCAGTCCGATTCTGATATTTCCAAAATCAATAGGGGAGATAGTTTATTGGTGGTAGATTTGCACTTTGTAACTGTTTATGAAAAAGCTTCAGAGGTTTGGGAACACTCGCAAGGTTTTTTTGATCCAACAGTTGGTGCCTTAGTAAATGCCTATGGTTTTGGTCCTGGGAAGTCGCTTGAAAAGGTAAGTAAAAAGCAAAGAGATAGTATGCTTGAGTTTACTGGATGGGCAAAAACACAGCTGACAACTCAAAGAACGATTCAGAAGGAGCATCCATCCGTCTTCTTTGATTTTAATGCACTTGCAAAGGGCTATACAGTAGATGTTTTGGCCAATTTTTTAAAAAGCAATCAACTGGATAACTATTTGGTTGAAATAGGTGGTGAGCTTGTGGCCAAGGGAAAAAGTCCAAGAACCGGAAATTTTTGGAAAATTGCTATAGATAATCCCAAACAAGGGCAAGAGCGAAATTTTATCCGAACGCTTCGCTTGCAAAATGAGGCATTGGCAACTTCAGGGAATTACCGAAAGTATTCGGTAGATGCAGAATCTGGCCTACGCATTGCCCATTCCATCAACCCTAAAACTGGTGAAGCATTTCCTACTGGGGTATTAAGTGCATCAGTGATTGCTCCGGATTGTATGAGTGCAGATGCTTATGCTACTGCACTAATGGTCATGCCTTTAGCTCAGTCCCAAAAACTGATCGATTCAAAACCTGAACTTCAGGCTTACTGGATAGTATCTGATTCTATTCAGGGTATTCAAGAGCTTTTTTCAGATGGGTTTTTGAAAGAAGAATAGGTTTTATTTTCGACCAACGGGGATTAGTTCATCAATTGGTAACGCAAATTTGTCTATCTCTTCAGCTGAAAGTTCTTTTAGAAAGTCAACTCTTTTAGTTTTAAATCCGACTGATTCCAGTCTTTGATAGTAGTCTATACCATAGATACGGACATGATCGTATTGACCAAAAATTTCAGTCCTTTTGGCTTTATCGGTAACGCTATTATCTTCAAAAGTAGTTGGGCGTTCTGCTTCCAAAGGCACCTGAGCGATAAGCGTCCCTCCTTTTTTTAATACCCTGTAAAGTTCTTCCATAGCTTTGATATCGTCAGGGATATGTTCCAACACATGATTACATAAAATCAAATCAAAAGTAACATCCTTAAAGGGCAAATCGCATATATCTGCTTTGACATCTGCCATAGGAGAATACAAGTCTGTCGTAGTATAGTCCCAATGATTAAAACTTTTAAACCTACTGTAAAACACTTGCTCAGGTGCAATATGCAGTACCTTAAGTTTGTTTTTGAGTAAAGTTGTTTTTCTTTGAAGGTAGAGCCAGAGCAAGCGATGTCGTTCCAAAGACAATGTTCCCGGGCATAAGGCATTGGGTCTACTAACTTTGTATCCGTATGGAAGGAATTTACGATATGAACTACCGTCAATGGGATCTGTAAAACGACTGCCTTTAAAGTACAATTTAATTAGAGGTTGAAACCAAATACTCAACGTGATGAGCCAAGGTCTAGGAACTAAATTCAGTAACACTTTCATAAGACCAATGGAAGGCTTCTAAAGGGAATTTCTTCTTCACTTTGTAAACCTTGTGCTTGGTAGATGTATTCAAAGGTTGAAAGCAGTTCTGGTTTGCCGTCAATTAAGGCAACATTGTGTTCAAAATGAGCTGAGGGCTTACCGTCAGCGGTAAGAATGGTCCAGCCGTCATTAAGTTGTTTGATTCGGTGTGTACCCATATTGATCATGGGTTCTATAGCCAAAACCATTCCATTTAAAAACTTTTTACCCCTTCCGCGTTTGCCGTAGTTTGGAACTTCTGGTGCCTCATGCATGGTTTCACCTAAACCGTGACCTACCAATTCACGGACAACACCATACCCCTCCTTTTCACAGTAGTGTTGAATGGCATATCCCAAATCTCCAATACGATTGTTGAGTTGAAAGGCTTTGATACCTTCGTAAAGTGATTCCTTGGTTATTCTAAGGAGTTTTTCTGTTTCTGGAGCGATCTCTCCTATGGCGAAAGTGTAAGCATGATCTCCATAAAACCCGTTTTTTAATACTCCGCAGTCTATGGAAATAATTTCCCCCTCCTCCAGTGGTTTATCGGTTGGAATTCCATGGACTATTTGAGCGTTGGGACTCATACATAAGGTATTGGGGAAGTCGTAAAGACCTAAAAATCCTGGTTCTGCATCTTGATCTTTGATAAAGTCAAAAGCCATCGTATCTAATGCTAGGGTAGTGACCCCAGGTTTAATTTCCGATGCCAACATACCTAAAGTCTTGGAAACAATCAAAGCACTTTCACGCATTAATTCTATTTCCTCACGAGTTTTAAGTATAATTCCAGACATATTAGAAATCGGCGTATGCGTCCTCGTAGGCTTCTTTTTTCAGAATTTTTGAAAAATCTTCTACCATGCTTTCCACGGGGAATTCTACAATTCTGTTGTTTTCTTTACTATTTTCAAAAAAGATAAGTGTCGGAATGTTAAGTATTTTGTATTCTTTTTCATATCCAAGAGGACTGTCCTTGGCCTCTGAAATGGCGTACATTTCCATTTGATCTTCAGTGACTCCTAGCGCATCTAAAAGTTTGAACATACCACCCAATTCTCTTTGAGTATCTCCGCACCAAGTTCCGAGGAATAATTTAAATTTTAGATTTTTAGCCAAGGGTTTGTGTTCTTCGATCCATCCTTCTGGGATTTTAAGACGATCATATTCTAATTGAAACCAAGCCCTAAATTCATCTGTATTTAGATTGGCGCGATTCATATATCCCAGTACAACAGTTTCACCCTCCTCACCAATAAGTGTTTTGACTTTCATTGGAACCGGACTGTACTTTGGAGTATCAGTACTTTTACAATTGATCAGGAGTAGACTTGCGAATACAAAAAAAAAGAGCTGTTTCATTCTTATAAAAGTAAGGATTTCTGAGTCATGGTCGAAGGCTGATCTACCTCCATCAAATCCAAAATAGTAGGTGCAATATCACCTAGAATCCCAGACTTTATATTCTTCTTTTCAGGATCGACCAAAATGACAGGGACTGGATTGGTTGTATGTGCCGTATTAGGACTACCATCCGGATTAATCATGGTTTCACAGTTTCCGTGATCAGCAATAACCAAACTGGCGTAACCTTGCTTGAGGGCGGCATCTAATACCTCAGCAGCACATTGGTCAACAGCTTCACAAGCTTTTATTGCAGCCTGCAAATCTCCTGTATGACCTACCATATCTGGGTTGGCAAAGTTTAAGCAAATAAAATCAGGAGGATCGTTTTCAATCTTTTCAATTATGGCGTCCCGAATTTCAAAAGCGCTCATTTCAGGTTTTAAATCGTAGGTAGCGACTTTGGGAGAAGGACACAAAATTCGTTCCTCTCCTTCAAAAGGAATTTCTCTTCCTCCATTAAAAAAGAAGGTGACATGGGGGTATTTTTCAGTTTCCGCAATACGAACTTGAGTCTTGCCTGCCTTTGACAGAACTTCACCCAACGTATCTTGAAGATTGTCTTTGCCAAAGACCACTTTTACTCCTTTAAATGACTCGTCATAGTTTGTAAGTGTAAGGTAGTATAGCTCCAAAGGCTGCATCTCAAATTCAGGGAATGCTTGTTGAGAAAGTGCTTGGGTCAGCTCTCTCCCACGATCGGTTCTAAAATTAAAAAAGAGGACTACGTCACCTTTTTCTATCTGTGCTGAGCAATTTTCTTTAATTAAAGGCTTGATGAACTCATCAGTAATTCCTTCCTCATAGCTGTCTTGAAGACTTTTTGCAAAGTCAGAAGAAGGACTTCCTTTGCCGTGAACCAAAAGATCGTATGCAAGTTTTACACGCTCCCAACGCTGATCACGATCCATAGCGTAATAGCGCCCTACAAGGGAGGCAAAAACAGCAGTTTTTCCTTGAAGTTTATTTTCTATTCTTTGCACAAAGTCTTTACCAGACTGAGGGTCGACATCTCTTCCATCCGTAAATGCGTGAAGATAAACTTGAGGTAGAGTATATTCTTCGATCATATCTAGCAGCCCCTCGAGGTGTGTAATGTGAGAGTGAACACCACCGTCTGAAAGCAGCCCCAATAAATGAACTTTCTTACACTCTTTTTGGGCGTATTCCAAACCATGGATTAAAATCTTCTCGTTTTTTAAGCCGTTATTTTCAACAGCTAAATTAATCTTAGCGAGATCCTGATATACGATTCTTCCAGCACCTAAATTCATATGACCTACTTCGCTGTTCCCCATTTGTCCTTCGGGTAAACCAACGTGAACTCCATCAGTCCTCAATGTATTTGATGAGTAGTCTTTATACAGAGAATCAATATAGGAAGTTTGGGCTTGGTCAAGAGCTGATACTTTTGGATCAGGAGCATTTCCCCAGCCGTCCAAGATCATCAAGAGTGTTTTTTGGGCCATTAATTTTTTTGTAAAGATACAAATTTGTCTAGTCTTGATTAAATCCACTTGGCTTAAAAAAAAACTGTTACTTTGTAAAAAAAGGGGTGAAAAAAGGCCTGGTTTTTAGATCTACGGGGAGTTGGTACACAGTTGAGTCTGATGGGATTTTTTATGCTTGTCGGATTAAGGGAAAACTCCGCTTAAAAGGAATTAAAAGTACAAATCCAATTGCTGTGGGCGATTGGGTGTTCTTTGAAGTAGATCAAAACGTTTCAGAGCTAGAAGGAACCATAGTTGAAATCGAAGAACGCCACAATTATATCGTCCGTAAATCAGTTAATCTTTCCAAGCAAACGCACATTATCGCTTCTAATATTGATCAAGTATTTTTGCTAATTACGCTTTACAACCCACCAACTTTTCCAGCTTTTATAGATCGATTTTTAGTTACCGCTGAGGCTTATCAAATTCCTGCAATTTTAGTATTTAATAAATTGGATACATGTACTCCAGATCAGAAAGAAGAAATTGATACCATGGCTGATATTTATGAAAATATAGGATATACAACTTTAAAAATATCGGCAACGGAAAGGGATAATATCTCTACAATTCAAACGATAATGCAGAATAAGGTGAGCATGTTTTCAGGCCATAGCGGTGTGGGTAAATCTACATTGATCAATGCCATCGCTCCAGATTTAAACTTAAAAACAGCAGCTATTTCTGACCAATATCAGCAAGGGACTCACACCACAACTTTTGCAGAAATGTTTGCTTTACCCAAAGGGATGAAACTAATTGACACTCCTGGAATTAAAGGTTTTGGAGTGGTAGATATGCAAGCAGATGAAGTAGGAAATTATTTTCCTGAGTTTGTCCCATTAAAACCTCTTTGTAAGTTTAATAACTGTTTGCATCAAAAAGAGCCTCATTGTGCTGTAATTGCGGCTTATCAGGAGGGTATAATTGCTGAGACCCGTTATTTGAATTACCTCCAGATGCTTGAAAATGATAATACCTATCGCTAATTTAAAATTATGAGAGTTGTCATTCAACGAGTTACTAAGGCTCAGGTCACAATCGAACAAGAAAGAAGTGAGCACATCGACCAGGGTATTTTAGTCTTATTGGGAATCGAAATGGCTGATGGAGTTGCCGACGTGGATTGGTTGGTCAACAAAGTTCTCACCTTAAGGATTTTTGACGATGAAGCCGGAGTGATGAACAAGTCATTATTAGATATTAAGGGCGAGTTAATGGTTGTTAGTCAGTTTACGCTTATGGCAGCTACAAAAAAAGGGAATCGTCCATCATACATTCGCGCGGCAAATCATCAACATGCAGTACCTCTCTACGAGTCTTTCGTTGAAAAAGCCCAAGCATTTTTAGGAACTCGAGTGGCATCAGGATCTTTTGGAGCATTGATGAAAGTAAGCCTGGATAATGACGGACCAGTAACTATTGTAATAGATTCTAAGAATAGAGAATAATTTTTTACAAGATATTTACTTCTGTTTCAAGAGAAATATCAAATGCTTTTTTTACCGCTACTTGAATTTTTTGGGCTAAAGCCAAAATATCTTTACCACTCGCATTACCCGAGTTGACTAATACCAAAGCTTGTTTTTCGTGTACAGCCGCATCACCGTGCTGACTTCCTTTAAACCCTAATTTATCAATCATCCAGCCAGCAGGTATTTTAACTAGCCCTTTGGGAGCACGGTAGGAAGGAAGTTCGGGATATTGACTTTTTAGTGATTTAAAATGCGATTCTGAAATGACTGGATTTTTAAAAAAACTACCGCTATTTCCAAGTATTTTGGGGTTGGGGAGTTTGGACTCTCTAATGGCAATGACTGCAGCTGCAATTTCTTGAATAGTAGGTGAGGAATTTTTAAATAGAGCTTTTAGCGCACCGTATTCAACTTTAGTTTGATGCGGAGGCTTTTGCAGCTCAAAACAAACTGAAGTAATGATGTATTTCCCTTTTTGATGGGTTTTAAAAATTGAAGATCTATATTCAAATTCACATCGTGTTTTGGTTAAATTTTCTTCTTTAAGTGTATCAACATTTAGGGCTTTACAACTTTTGAATACTGAACTTAGCTCTACTCCATAGGCACCTATATTTTGTATGGGTGCTGCCCCTACACTTCCAGGAATAAGGGATAAATTTTCAACCCCACCGTAATTTTGATCAAGACACCAAAGCACAAAGTCGTGCCAGTTTTCCCCTGCTTGTACTTCTAAAGTCACTCCAGTAGGGCTCTCATCCAATAATTCAATTCCTTTATTGGCGATTAAAAGGCTAAGCCCTTCAAAATTTTGTGTTAAAAGCACATTACTTCCCCCTCCAATAATTCTAAAAGGAATTTCTTTATTCTGAGAAAAGATGTGTTGGAGTTGGGTCGGATCTTCTACTTTGTAAAAGTACTTTGTTTGGGCTTCAATCCCGAAGGTGTTGTAAGGTTTTAAGGAAACGTTCTCTTCAAAACTGAGCATGTTTCAATGTACAAATTTCTTGTAGGCTTCCAATGCTTTTTCCAAAATTGTTGCTGCACGGATAAGTTTTTCTTGACTGAGAATAAAAGCAATTCGAACTTCATTAAGCCCTATATTCGGTGAAGAATAAAAGCCCTTAGCTGGAGCCAACATTACTGTCTGGTTGTCCAAATTAAAGTCAGTGAGCAAAAACTTTGAAAAGTCTTCCGCATCTTCAACGGGAAGTTTTACAATGCAATAAAAAGCTCCCATGGGGTAAGATACTTCTACATTTGGAATTTGTTCTAAATGTTTAATCAAGGTATTTCTTCTGGCGGTATATTCTTTAACTACTCCATCTAAATAACTGTCTGGTGCCGTAAGGGCAGCTTCACTAGCCATGAGGGCGTAGGTTGGTGGGGAAAGCCTTAAGTGGGCAAACTTTAATACATTTTTAATTAAAGATGTATTCTTTGAGACGAGCGATCCAACACGAGCTCCACACATACTGTAACGCTTGGAAACAGAGTCGATCATCAGTGTATGCTCGCTTGCTTGTTCATTACTTAAAACGGAATAGTGTGGCTCCCCATCGTGGATAAATTCGCGATAGACTTCATCAACAATAAGAAAAATATCGTGTCTGATTGCCAATTCAGAAAGGGCATTAATTTCTTCTTTACTGTAAACGTAACCTGTTGGATTACTGGGATTACACAAGAGTATTGCCCTTGTCTTTGGGGTGATTTTTTCACTGATATTCTTCAAGGCAGGAAGCTGAAATTGAGAATGAAATTCAGAAATAACGGGTACAACGCTTACACTAGCTGCGCTAGCAAAACCATTGTAATTGGCATAAAAAGGTTCAGGGATAATGATTTCATCACCAGCATCGCATATTACATTCAAGGCAAAAGTAAGCGCCTCACTTGCTCCTGTGGTAACTATAATGTCATCTGGAAATATTGAAATATGGTGCTTGCTATAATAATCGACCAATTTCTTACGATAAGCTAAAGTTCCTTGAGAAGGTCCATAAGGGAGCAATTCTAAATTTGAGCTTATAACTGCATCGATGGCTTCCTTTGGAGCAGCGATATCCGGTTGACCAATATTGAGATGTAACACTTCAACCCCATCAGCTTTAGCCTTCTCAGAAAAGACAACAAGCTTTCGGATTGGTGAAGTGGGGAGTTCAATTCCTTTTCGAGATAATTGTGGCATGACTCTAATAAAGATGCAAAAATGCAAAAATATGAGGTTTTTTTATGCCGACACCTGCTAAATTTTTAATCGCTGAGTATAATTTATAAGAATTCAGCTAAGAAAATGACATTTTACTGCTTGGGAAGTACTGTTCCTTTGAGTTTTAAAGCAATAATTGGATTGTCTTCCTGATTGGTAGATACAGTGATTGTCTTTCTAAAAGGGCCTACTCGTTTGGTATCGTAGCGTACAACTATTTCACTACTTTCTCCAGGGGCTATAGGATCTTTTGGTTTTTTTGGAATGGTACAACCACAACTGGACTTGACATTCCTGATGATCAGATCTGCATTACCAGTGTTTGTAAAGCTAAATACGCGTTCTCCATCACTTCCATTTTCGATCGTTCCGTAATCAATGCTTGTAGAATCAAATTCGATTTGAGGGAATGTTTGCTGTGCATAAAGGGATATACTAAAAAGGATAAGAATCAGATTGAGGTAATTTGTTGTTTTCATAAAACGATTTTAATGTTTAAAAATAAAATTTTTCTTTATTCAAAGAGTCATTATGTTTATAACATTAGTGTTGCTACTTTTGTACAACAAAAACTAGACCAAAATTTCACATGGAGATTCCTTCCAAATTTGATTCTAAAGGAATAGAAAGTAAATGGTATGCCTATTGGCAAGAGAACAACTTTTTTAAGTCTATTCCAGATGATCGACAATCCTATACTATTGTTATTCCTCCTCCAAATGTCACAGGGGTACTGCATATGGGCCATATGTTAAACAACTCCCTCCAGGATATTATCATTCGTAGAGCAAGAATGATGGGCTATAACGCCTGCTGGGTTCCAGGTACAGATCATGCCTCTATTGCTACTGAGGCTAAGGTAGTTGCCAAATTAAAAGCCGACGGAATTGAAAAAAGTGAACTGACACGAGAGGAATTTCTGGCCCATGCTTTGGATTGGACCGAAGAGTATGGTGGAGTTATTTTAGAACAGTTAAAGAAACTGGGGTGCAGCTGTGATTGGGACCGGACCAAATTTACTTTAGATCCTGAAATGACCGAATCAGTGCTCCAAGTTTTTGAGAAATTACACGACCAAGGTTATATATATAGAGGCTTTCGAATGGTCAACTGGGACCCTGAAGCCCAAACAACCCTTTCCGATGAGGAAGTACTCTATGAAGAAAAGAACGGTAACCTTTATCATATTGCATATCAAGTCGAAGGTAGTGATGAGCGCGTCATTATCGCTACTACACGACCAGAAACTTTGCTTGGCGACACTGCTGTTTGTATCAATCCAGAAGACGAGCGTTATCAGCATTTAAAAGGAAAGAAAGTTCATGTACCAATGACTGATCGAGTGGTACCCATTATAGAGGATGATTATGTCGCTATGGACTTTGGAACAGGTTGTCTAAAAGTAACTCCTGCTCATGATCAAAATGACAAACTTTTAGGCGAAAAACACCAACTCGAGGTCATTGATATATTTAATGCTGATGGAACTGTTAATGAGCATGGTGGTAAGTATCAAGAGATGGACCGATTTAAAGTTCGTAAACTTATTGCTAAGGATTTAGAGGCACAGCAGCTATTGATAAAAACAGAGCCCTACACCCATAAGGTTGGGGTTTCGGAACGAACAAAGGCTGTGATCGAACCTCGCCTTTCGGACCAGTGGTTCCTGAAAATGGAAACATTGGCAAAACCTGCAATTGATGCTGTTTTAAATTCAAATGATATCCAGCTTCTTCCAGAAAAATTTAAAAATACTTATCGACATTGGATGGAAAATATTCGTGATTGGAATATTTCTAGACAGTTGTGGTGGGGTCAGCGTATTCCTGCCTATTACTTCGGAAAAGGGAAAGAGGACTATGTGGTTGCTCAAAATGAAAATCTCGCACTAGAGAAAGCACGATTGAAAAGTGGGAATGATAGTTTAGAGCTGAAAGACTTATGTCAAGACGAAGATGTATTAGACACTTGGTTTTCTTCCTGGCTATGGCCAATATCTGTTTTTGATGGGATTCGAAATTCTCAAAATAAGGAGATTGAATATTATTACCCCACTCAAGATTTGGTAACCGGCCCGGATATTTTATTCTTTTGGGTTGCTCGAATGATCATATCAGGCTATGCGTTCCGTGACGAAAAACCCTTTTCTAAGGTTTATCTTACAGGACTTGTAAGAGATAAAAAAGGACGTAAAATGTCCAAACAGTTGGGAAATTCTCCAGACGCATTAAAGCTAATTGATGACTACGGTGCGGATGCAGTTCGAGTGGGATTGATGCTCAGTTCAGCTGCAGGAAATGATATACTTTTTGATGAAACGCTCTGCCAACAAGGGAAAAATTTTGCCAATAAAATCTGGAACGCCTACCGATTGATTGAGGGTTGGGAAATTAAAGAGGACTTGCCGCAGCCAAAAGTTGCCAATGAAGCACTTCAATGGTATGCAAATCATTTTGAAAAAACACTTGGATGGGTTGATGAAAATTTTGAAAAATATAGAATTTCAGATGCCTTAATGTCCATCTATAAGTTACTTTGGGACGATTTCTGCTCTTGGTTGTTAGAGTTGGTTAAGCCAGACTACGGTCAGCCTGTAGATCAGCAAACTTATACTGAGATTATTGCCCTATTTGAGAAAAATCTAAGAATACTGCATCCTTTTATGCCCTTTCTTACTGAAGAATTATGGCATTTTATCAAGGATCGTAAAACCGATGAGGCGCTCACGATTTCTGCCTGGCCTAAGACTAAAAAGTTTGATCAAAAACTTATAGCTGATTTTGAACTGGCACAGCAAATTATAGTCGGAATACGCAACTTTAGAAATGAAAAAAATATTTCTTATAAAGAAAGCATCAGTCTATACATCAATACAGAGGCAACAGACTTTAGTTTTGAATCCAGTATTGTAAAATTGGGCGGACTAACAGCGATCAACTTTACTTCTCCACCAGAGGAATTGGTGGGAGGAAGTTTTAGAATAAATAATTTGGAACTTTTTATTCCTACGGACGCAGCTGAAGATCCTGAAGCTGAAAAGGAAAAATTAACTTTAGAGCTAAACTATACACGAGGCTTTTTGGCTTCGGTAGAAAAGAAGTTGTCTAATGAGCGCTTTGTAGCTAATGCACCTGAAAAAGTAATTGCCTTAGAGCGTAAAAAAGCCGCAGATGCTAAAGAAAAAATAGTACTTCTAGAAAAGAATTTAGCACTGCTTTAAGGCAAGTGAGCAATAGTTTGGACACCTCCTTTAACCATATCGTTTACTTTTACGTCTAGTGGAGTATCAAGGGGTAAAAACAGATCTACTCGAGAGCCAAATTTGATGAATCCAGCATTCTCACCTTGAGTGACCTGAGTTCCTTCTTCTGCGTAATTGACTATCCTTCTCGCTACCGCTCCTGCAATTTGACGGTAAAGTACTTCTCCAAAGGTTTTGTTTTCCAAAACAATGGTGGTTCGTTCGTTGAGTTCGGATGATTTGGGATGCCAAGCCACTAAATATTTTCCTGGGTGGTATTTGCTAAAGTTTACTACTCCGCTCATGGTATAGCGAGTTACATGAACATTCAACGGTGACATAAAAATGGAAACTTGCAATCGTTTGTCTTTAAAATATTCCTTTTCATAAACTTCCTCTACAATTACAACTTTACCGTCAACAGGTGCGATGAGGTGGTTGTCGTTTTTAGGTGTAACCCGTTTTGGGTTTCTAAAAAACTGCAGTACTAGGACCAATAGAATTAAGGCTGCTACTTGAACTAGCACTTTAACCCATTCTACTGAGATTTTATATTCAGCCAATAGTGCAATAACCGCTACAATAATAAAGGTATTCATGATAATTCGGTGCCCTTCTTTATGAAACATATTCCGATATTTTAAAAACAAGATAAACAAAAGGAGCAGTATAAAGTACACTGTCCATACGATCAAAAAAGCCTCCGTGTCCGGGGATCAGCGAACCACTGTCTTTGACTTGGGCCTCTCTTTTAAATTTAGATTGTATAAGGTCACCTATAGTTGCCGAAAGTACAATAACAATTGCGAGTAAAGGGAAGATCCATTTTTCTAATCCGGTATCGAACAGCATCAATAGAATGCTAATTGCCAAACAGCTCAAGCCTCCGCCCCAAAAACCTTCCCAAGTTTTCTTGGGTGAAATTGAAGGAAAGAGTAATGTTTTTCCTCTACGTTTTCCAAAGGCATAGGCAAAACTGTTATTTGTCCAGATTAGTATGAACATGATAATAGTAATCAGATTTTTATCGGTACTGGATGGTGAAGTAGTAGCAAAGATAAAATAGGCAGAACCAATAAGGTAAAAGAAAGTAAGTAAGCTTCTTTGAAAAGGAGCTGAAGGATAGTTTATTTTCTTAAAGAGGCAGTATGTTAAATACAAACTTGTCAATAAAGTTAAAATTAACAGACCGTAATGTAAAGTTGGATGCACATTTTGATTATAAAACTGATAGGTCAGTAATCCAAAAAGTAAAAAAGACACAGGACTTTTATGATTTATAAGCTTTTGAAACTCAACTAGAGCCAAGGTTAAAAAGACAAATAGTACTATTAAAAATGACAGCTGAGACCAGCAAGCCGAAAACACAATCAGAGCCACGTAAAGTAAGCCGGAAACAGTCCTAACGAGTAGTTCTCTCATGCCGATTTATTTTCACTTTGCACAGAAAATGGAACCAAGGATTGAGTTGGGAAAAATGGGGGTGATTTGAAATCGTGAGCATAAATTCATTTGTCTTCAAAAAGCAAATATATGCTTTTTGAATTGGTGGTAGACGTGGCAACTGCTTTCTCAGCTTCTTCGGAATCAGATTTAATATTAAGAGTGGTGATATTTGTTGGAATGGTCTTGGGGTATTTGTTCTTCAGAAGAGTCATACCCTGGCTGACGTCTCTTACCAATTGATCCATACGGGCTTTTACAATAATTGTTTCAGGCAAATCGGAAAGTTTAAAATGTCTGATCTGATTTTCACTTAATAAAATTTTTCCTGTATTAGAAATAAGGTATTCACAATCGATTATTGCCGCCTTGTAGGCTTTAAGACTCCCAGAAGTTTCATTTACATAGCTGGCGAAAAATAAGTTTGAGTTTGTTTGATTTAAACTGAGTATCTGTTGAGGTTCCCAATTGTTTTCCACACAAATTTCTTTAAAATTAATCAGCAGTATATCTTTGGATTCGATGTAAAGAAATCGCCCTCCTTTACGGGTAAAATTTTTAGCAAATCCGATGTCTAAGGGGTCTTCCTCAGTAGGTAAAAAAGGACTCTTTTTGGGCTTTTGCGTTTTGCTTTTACCAAAAAACTTGTCCCAAATTCCCATAGTGTTTCAATCAATCAGCCTTCGTAGTATCTTCGATTTTTTCTTCGTTAGACATGTAGGGTCTTTTACCCAATATGTTTTCTAAATCGTCTTTAAAAATAACTTCTTTTTCTAAAAGTCTATCTGCTAATTGAATTAATTTGTCTTTGGAAGTTGCTAGTAATGAGATTGCTCTCTCGTATTGTTTTTCGATTATTTCAGATATTTCGTGATCGATTTTACGTGCCGTCTCCTCAGAATATGGCTTGGTAAAGTTGTATTCTGCTTGTCCGCTGGAATCGTAATACGTAATATTACCAAGTGTATCGTTCAGTCCGTATACGGAAACCATGGCTCTTGCTTGACGGGTGACTTTCTCTAAGTCACTAAGCGCACCAGTTGAAATTTTATCAAACATGACTTTTTCTGCTGCTCTTCCACCAAGTGCTGCGCACATTTCATCAAGCATTTGTTCTGTTCTTACGATTTGTCTTTCTTCAGGTAAATACCATGCAGCTCCAAGGGACTGCCCTCTGGGAACGATAGTTACCTTAACTAAAGGTGCAGCATGTTCGAGTAACCAACTGATGATAGCGTGGCCAGCTTCGTGGAAAGCAATGGTTTTCTTTTCTTCAGGAGTAATAATTTTGTTCTTCTTTTCTAATCCTCCAATGATACGATCTACAGCATCTAGGAAATCTTGTTTACCAACGGATTTTTTATTTTTTCTAGCAGCGATCAATGCAGCCTCGTTACATATATTGGCTATATCTGCACCAGAGAATCCTGGAGTTTGTTTGGCTAGAAAATCTATATCTAAGGTTTTGATTACTTTGATAGGCTTCAAATGCACCTTAAAAATCTCTTTGCGCTCGTTTAGGTCGGGTAGGTCAACATAAATTTGGCGATCGAATCTACCTGCACGCATTAGTGCTTTGTCCAGTACATCTGCTCTATTGGTGGCAGCTATAACAATTACATTGGTGTCCGTGCCAAACCCATCCATTTCAGTTAGCAGTTGGTTAAGGGTGTTTTCCCTTTCATCATTTGAACCTGTGATATTGCTTTTCCCTCTCGCTCGTCCTATAGCATCAATTTCATCAATAAAAATGATGGACGGCGATTTGTCTTTAGCTTGTTTGAATAAGTCTCTTACTCTTGAGGCACCTACTCCTACAAACATTTCTACAAAGTCAGATCCAGATAGAGAGAAAAAAGGAGCTTTTGCTTCGCCTGCAACAGCCTTAGCTAAGAGCGTCTTTCCTGTTCCCGGAGAGCCAACAAGAAGTGCTCCTTTTGGAATCTTACCCCCCAAAACAGTATATTTTTTTGGATTTCTAAGAAAATCAACAATTTCTTGGACCTCCTCTTTAGCGCCTTCCAGTCCAGCTACATCTTTAAAGGTAGTTTTGACATCTGTATTTTTATCAAAAAGTTTTGCTTTAGATTTCCCAATGTTAAAGATTTGTCCTCCAGGCCCGCCAGCTCCTCCTCCAGACATACGTCGCATAAGAAAGATCCAAACACCTATAATAATAATGATTGGTAAAAACCCAATTAGTGCATCGACCCAACGGTTTTCAACTGTTATAAATTCGAGACGAAAAACGATTCCTTGCTCACGTGCTTTCTCAAGTTTTTCTTCAAAGAGTTCCAAACTCCCAACTTCAAATTGATAATGAGGTCCGCTTGAATTCTCTTGACCAAAGATGTTTTTGGAATTTGCGGGTTGGTGTTCGCTTTTCCCTAAGGCTTCTTGATTAAGGGTTACGCGCACACTACTCTTATTTCTGACAACCACCACCTCACTAACATCACCTGCGTTGAGATATTTTTCAAAATTAGAGATGTTGGTTTTACTGACCGATTGCCATGAGTCACTTCCTCCGAAAAGACTCATTCCTAAAAGAGCAAATATAATTGCTCCATAGAGCCAATAGATATTGAATTTAGGTGCTTGTGGTTTTTTATCTTCTTTCATAGCTTTTTTTAGTAGTTTGAAGCGATTTGAGTACTTTTCGCATCTCCCCAAAGTTCTTCAATATTGTAATAATTACGAATTTGACTTTGAAAAACGTGAACGACTACACTTACATAATCTATAAGTACCCACTCTGCATTGTCAAGTCCTTCTGTATGGAAGGGTTTTTCATGCAATGCTTTACTAACAGTTTTTTGAACAGATTTAACTATAGCTGATACCTGCGTATTTGAGTTTCCACAGCATAAAATAAAAAAATCACAAGGGTTGTTGTCCAGTTCTCTCAAGTCCAACTGATGTATATTTTCTCCTTTTACATTTTCAATTCCAAGAATGATTTCGTCGACCAGTTGTATTTCCCTTTCTTTTTTATTTGCCATTAAGTCCCTCTGTTTTCTGCAAATTTATTACTTTTTGAATCGCAATTCACCTATTCTATGGGCTATTTTAATCTAATCAAACTTAATGCCACTACTTCAACCAATGATTATTTAAAGCAAAGGCGATTAGAGGGCAAATGTAATGACGGTGATTTGGTTTGGACCACGTATCAAACTGCGGGAAGGGGGCAAAGCGATAAAGTTTGGGAATCCGAAGCAGGCAACAGTCTTTCAGTTAGCATTTATAGGGCTTTTGGAGAGTACAGCCCCGAACTGCCATTTTCAATTAGTTCAGCTTTTGCAACAGCTATAGTTAGCGCTTTAAAGTTGCTCTCAGTCCCTGAATTAAATATTAAATGGCCGAACGACATTTTGTCATGCAACAAAAAAATTGGAGGGATCTTAATAGAGAACACATTTAAAAACAATAAACTGACCAACAGCATTCTTGGTTTTGGATTGAATGTCAATCAGCTTGATTTTTCAAAATTTCCTCATGCAGCTTCACTTTCTAGTCTGACTAAGAAGAAATGGAATATTGAAAATGTGCTTGAAGCCTTAATTCATTCTCTTGAACATAATGAATTTTTAAATCTAACAAAACATCAAGATGTTAACCTAGATGCATTTAATTCCTTTTTATGGAGAAAAGGTAAACCCTCAAAATTTAAAGGAATAGAAGGTGTTTTTGAAGCCATTCCTCTAGAAGTTACAAAACGGGGCGGGCTAGTGATTTCAGGTTTTGAAAATGAGAAAAAAAAAGAGTTGGTATTAGCCGACGCTAGGATGATATACACTCATAAATAAATCATGGTGTCCAGTTGACAGGATCTTTTCGCCATTCACTCAAATTCTGAGATTCTGTTTCTGTAATTTTATTACAAGATAGTGCGACGTTCAAAAGTTTTGGGAAATCACAGAGGGTTTGTAATTTTACATTTGCTTCTTCAAACGCAGAAGCTGCTTTAGGAAAGCCATAAGTAAACAATGCCAACATCCCAAGAACTTCACTCTTGGCTTCTCTTAATGCGTATACTGCATTAAGGCTGCTTTTTCCGGTACTGATCAAATCTTCAATGACAACAACCTTTTGTCCAGGATCTAATTTACCTTCAATTTGATTTTTTCGACCGTGCTTTTTGGGTTCAGGACGCACATAGATAAAAGGAAGTCCCAGCTCCTGAGCGACCAACATCCCAAGGCCAATAGCACCAGTGGCAACTCCAGCAATAATCACATCTGAATCGTAATTTGATCTAATTTCGCTTGAAATCCACTGACAGAGATTGGTCCTAATTTCTGGATACGAAAGCGCTACTCTGTTGTCACAATAAATTGGAGATTGCCATCCACTTGCCCATGTAAATGGATTTTTTGGATTCAATTTAATTGCATTAATTTGTAATAGTGACTCTGCGGTTTGCTGAGCTATTTTTTGATTAAAGATCATTCTCAAATGTATAAAGTTTTTTATAACCAGAAACCAATTTACTTGACTACTGAACTGGTTGAAAATTCCAATGAATTTCCATTATTTTTTGGTAAATATACTACAGTAAATATCTTAATGAAAGCATTAAAATCAAAGAAGGTTTCTGGAGTTTATTTTTATCATCCAAAGCAAGAAAAGTTAGAACAACATTTTTTTAAGCAGTTTCCCAAGGTTGAAGCCGCTGGGGGTCTTGTAGAACACAAAGATGGAAGATTTTTATTCATCTACAGAAACAATAAATGGGACTTACCCAAGGGGAAAATTGAAAAAAAAGAAATCATTCTTGATGCAGCAGTACGTGAAGTAACAGAAGAGACTGGTACCGCAGACCTTGTTGTAACCAAATCGCTCCCAATTACTCACCATATTTATAAAGCAAATGGTAAGTATAAGTTAAAATTAACTCATTGGTTTTTGATGAAGACAAAATACGATTCTCCGCTGGTTCCTCAAATTGAAGAGAACATTCAAAAAGCCGAATGGAAAACTAAAGAGGAAATTCCCAGGATACTCGAAAATGCTTACGAAAACATTAAAATTATTATTGACGAAGTGATAAAGTAGCTTACTTTAGTTTGACTGCTTTGGGAACTAAGGAGGAAAAGTCACCTTTGTGAAGAATAATATCTCTTACGATACTACTGCTGATGAAGCCATGCCCTGCCGAGGTAAGTAAAAAAACAGTTTCAACACCCGAAAGTTTTCTGTTCATTTGGGCAACACTTTTTTCAAATTCAAAATCAACAGGATTTCTCAGGCCTCTTATAAGGGCATTAGCATTAACTTTTTTACAAAAATCAATCGTTAAACCTTCGTAAGACTCTACACTTATTTTTGAATTGTTTTTATTGGTCTCCTTGATAAAATCCATACGCTGCTTGAGGCTGAACATATTTTTTTTCTCTTTGTTCTCTCCTACCGCAATAATCAACTCATCGCAAAGCTGCAGTGCTCTTTCAATAATTTCTTGATGCCCAATAGTTATGGGGTCAAAAGAGCCGGGAAAAACGAATCGTCGCATACGGATTTAATTATACTGACTTTAAAGCAGTTTGTAAAAGGTAACTAAAAAAATCTGAAAGTTCAATGCCCATGGTATCCAACTGTTGAGGGATGATACTATTGGCTGTCATTCCAGGAACTGTATTGATTTCTAAAAGATGAGGGATGTCGTCAACAAAAATATATTCACTTCTCACTACTCCTTTCAGCCCAAGTTTATTGTAGATCAACCTACTCAAATTTTCGACAGTCTTTTGCCAATTTTCTGGGAGGTCAGCAGGTGTAATTTCTTGAGATTTGCCTTCGTATTTAGCTTCGTAATCAAAAAAATCATTTTCGCTGATGATTTCTGTTAGCGGAAAAACCTGAGTAGTATCGTTAAATTTTGCTACGCCTACGGAAACCTCTCTGCCCTCCAAAGCACTTTCAATCAAGAGTTGATGATCTTCTTTAAAAGCCTTCTTTATAAAGCCTTCAAGCTCGTTAACTGAATTTACTTTATAAACTCCAAAACTACTGCCTGCTCTATTTGCTTTTACAAAGCAAGGTAAACCTACAGTTTTCAGAATTTTTTCTAAATCAATGGGATCTTCTTGATTGAGTTCAAAGAATTTTGCAGTGGGGACATCCCAAGCTCGAAGCACGTTAAGACAATCTCTTTTATTAAAGGTTAAAGCGGAGTTATAGCTGTCTGAACTTGAAAATGGAATTTCTAAAAGTTCCCACAAGGCAGCCAATTGTCCGTTTTCACCTGGAGCACCATGAACTGCGTTAAAAATCACATCGAGTTCTAAATTATTTTTTCTATTTTTTAAAGTAAAATCACCTTTGGAAACTATGTATTTATTATTGTAGTAGTCAACTGCAGTCCAATCTGATGAATCGATCGTTATGAGGTATGCATCCCATAGATTGCGATCTAAGTTTGAGAAAACGGTTTTTCCACTTTGAATTGAAATATCAGATTCAGAGCTGAAACCACCGCACACAACACCTACTTTTTTTTTGCTCATTTGCACTTTAACTATTTTACAAAGGTATAGCATTTCACAGCAACCCAAAAAACCTAGGTTTTATTATCTTTGACTAGATTTAAAATCATGAACTTTCTACGTTTTCTTTTCAGTAAGTCTTTCTACATACAACTAATTTATTTGGGCTTTGGAGCATTGGGTTTATTTTGGGTGATTTCACTTACATTAAAGCTGATAACGCATCACCAAGAATATCTAGAAGTACCCAATTTAGAGGGTGTTGCTATCACAGCCCTCCCTTCCTTTATGGAGCAGCAAAACTTGCGTTTTGAAATCATTGATTCTACTCGATTTGTTCCTGAACTACCCCCACTATCCGTAATTGATCATTTACCCGTGGCCGGGAGTGAAGTAAAAAAGAACAGAAAAATTTACCTAACAGTAAACCCATCAGGTTATCGTCAAATTACCGTTCCAAATTTGATCCAAATCACTAAAAGAAATGCGGAATCTATAATCAACTCCATCGGCTTCGAGCTGGGAGAAATTATGTATAAAGACAATATTGGAAAGGACATGGTTTTAGAAATTATACATAAAGGAAAAACTATCAGCCCAGGAGTCTTACTCCCAAAAAAGAGTAAAATTGATTTAGTTTTGGGTAATGGAAAAAGATAACTTATCCTCGGAGCAGCAAGTTCCAGATTCGGACACCCTTTACGAACACTATTCATTCAAAGTAGACCAGGGACAGTCGCCCTTAAGGGTAGACAAATTTTTAATGTCACGGATTGAAAAAGTGACACGGAATAAGATTCAGCAAGCTGCTAAAGCAGGAAGTATTTATGTGGGCGGTCAAACTGTAAAATCAAATTACAAAGTCAAAGCAGGGGATGAGGTAAAGGTGCTTTTTGCACACCCACCCTATGAAAACCTGCTAACCGCTGAAGCCATTGATTTGGATATTGTCTATGAAGATGAAACAGTGGTTGTACTTAACAAGCCTGCAGGTTTAGTTGTTCACCCCGGCCATGGAAATTATTCTGGAACACTCTTGAATGGTCTGTTGTATCACTTTGAACAATTACCCAAAAACAGCAACAATAGACCGGGTCTGGTTCATCGAATAGATAAGGATACAAGCGGGCTATTAGTTGTGGCAAAAACAGAGGAAGCCATGACGCATCTCGCAAAACAGTTTTTTGACAAAACTTCAGAGCGTAAGTATCTAGCCCTAGTATGGGGAGACTTTGAAGTAGAAGAGGGTACTGTTGAAGGGGCTATAGCTAGACATCCTAAGAACAGGCTTCAGATGACAGTATTTGACGATAACTCTCAGGGGAAAGAAGCAATTACTCATTTTAAGGTTATTGAACGTTTTGGTTATGTCACCCTTTTAGAATGTCAGTTAGAAACTGGTAGAACACATCAAATCAGGGCGCATATGAAACATATAGGTCATACTCTTTTTAACGATGCCCGCTACGGAGGCAACAAAATTCTTAAAGGAACCAGCTTTACCAAATACAAGCAGTTTGTTGAAAACTGTTTTGCACTGCTCCCGCGTCAAGCATTACATGCCAAGACCCTCGGATTTATTCACCCCTTAAGCGGAAAAAAAATGGAATTTGATTCACCAATTCCAGCTGATTTGGGACAAACCCTCGAAAAATGGCGTCATTACGCTCGGCATAAGAATTTACAATAGTAATATTTAAAGCTTTAATTTAGTATTCTTGGAAAGGCTGATAAAAGCAATTACTTTTGAATAAAAGGAAAAATTAAAACATACGATTAGGAACTATGAAGCTATTAATTTCACCTGCCAAATCTCTTGAATTTGAAAAAGAACTTCCTCTTGAAAAAACAACAACTCCCGTTTTTATTGAAGACGCTTATTACATTAATACCATTTTAAAGGAGCAATCAGTTGCGGATTTGAGTAAGCTGATGCATCTTTCAGAATCATTGGCTACCTTAAATTGGGACCGCAATCAAGAGTTTAAATCTCCTTCTACTAAATCAAGAGCAGCTGTTTTTGCTTTTAATGGAGATGTCTACACTGGCCTAGATGCCTACTCTCTATCCAATGAGAAAATGGAATCAATGCAAGATAAGCTTCGTATTTTATCTGGCTTGTACGGGATCTTAAAACCCTTAGATGAAATTCGTCCTTACAGACTTGAAATGGGAACTTCATTGAAGCTTGGAACGCACAAAAACCTTTATTCTTATTGGAAAACCAAGCTAACTGCTCAGCTGAATGCTGAGTTGAAGCAGGGAGAATTAGTCGTAAATCTTGCAAGTAAAGAGTATTTCAGTGCGCTTGATGCCAGCTCTATACAGGCAGAAATCGTGACTCCACATTTCAAAGATTTCAAAAATGGAAAACTTAAAATAATCTCATTTTTTGCAAAAAAAGCACGCGGCATGATGGTGCGTCACTTGATAGATCAGGATGCCTCATCTATTGAGGAT